>Ga0172382_10004824_pt1 | contig 20445 bp, 27 predicted proteins | sample Leawel138RmetaG_FD_122245 | JGI IMG/M metagenome (GOLD analysis project Ga0172382, IMG submission 122245) | Leachate microbial communities from a municipal landfill in Southern Ontario, Canada - Leachate well 138R metaG | ecosystem: Engineered > Solid waste > Landfill > Unclassified | place... | reverse complement strand
TCAGATAAATCATCGATGCTTTCTCCAGTTATATCTGTAAGATAACTCCCAAGATCGGTTATGTCTGCTTCTACATGTGTATGTCCTACTACACTGTAGTTTCCCAGATCAGTAATATCAGCTTCTACGTGTGTGTGCGAAGTATTGGCTTTACCTGATAAACCTGTATCAACATAACTTTTAACCGCATTCTGAGTAGGGTATAGAGTATTAGAAGTTCCTAGAGAAATACTTGTAGATTTATTAGCTACATTTTCTGGTGTAAAACCTAATGTATTTTCTTTACCTAATAAAAGAGTATCTACTTCCGATTGTGTATATTTATCAATACTTGCTTCAGTAAAATGTATAGTTGCATCATCTATGTGAGTAGCTATTTGTAATGCTGTTTTAGAATTTGTACCATCATCTACCGCTTCCGCTTTATCAACTATACCATCATCGTCTGTATCATATTCTGCTTTAGTCATATCCCCCATGCCACTACCAGAAGCATTTATGGTTATTTCATTTGTATCTTCATTAAAACTAATATTAGTACCAGCAATTAAAGATTTAAATTGTAGATCTACTCCAACTTTTTGGCTAAAAAATCCACTTCCTGTTCCCAAATTACTTGCTGTGTTTGCTTCTCCTGATCCTGATCCTGAACTAGGAGTAAAATTTAAAACTCCCCCAGAAACTTCAAATATTAAATTATCAGTTAGACTTAAAGATGTAATAGCATTAGTTGTAATATGATCAGAAATATCAGAAGCAATAAGATTCCACGTTTCTAATATAGAAAGTTTTTGTGCATCTGTAAGTAAATCGCCTAGAGTTTTACCTTGTATTGGAGATGGTTGAGAAAGAATGCTATCCCTTATCTCTTGTGCAAGCACGGAGGGTATTATGAATTGTGCCAATTTTTACTCCTGAGGAAGAATTTTTGGATGTTCTATAAAGGAAGGTTCAAGTACTTTTATATTATTTTCGGAGTTAACACCTACTAAATCGTAAAAGAAACTTCCCATAACCCTTCGACGAGCTATAAAATATAAAACATAATCGTATTTATCTAAATTTACTAAATTTTGAAAAATAAAATTAATTTGGTTTTTTGAAAGTTTTTTTACGTGTGTATATTCTTGATATTGATCCAACTCTTCTGCAATAACTTCATTTTGAAGAGCTCGCAAGACGATATTCTCGTCTACGTCAAAATTCCAATCTAATTTTAATGAAGATAAAGATTGTAATTCATTTATCTTTCTTTTTATTTCATTAACTTTATTTTGATCTCCTTCCTTCATAGCAATTTGTAATTGATCTAAGTAATTATCAATCATTTCTTGTTTGCTAAGCTCTTCAGGTTGCGGTCTTAAATCTTCTTCTTTATCTAAATCTTGAGTTAATTCTAACGTAGGTTCAGTAGGATTAAAAGAAGATTGTTCAGACGCTTGTTGATACATTTGATTCCATGTTTGAACTGTTGATGGATCTCCTTTTAATAATTTATTAACAAAATCACTAAAGGTTATTTTATCCATTTGAACTAGAGTATAGTAAAGTATACTTATAGCACGACCATTCCATTCATCTCCAATATTCAAATAAGATAACATTTCTTTCCATATCTCAGATCCAAATCTAATATCCCAAGATTCATCTTTTAATGTATCAGATGTTTGTAATACTTTTTCTCTCAACTCAGGATCTTCAGGAAGTCCGTGGGAAGACATGACTTCCATTACTCCTTTTACTAATTCTTGTACTAGAAAAGGAAAATTCATAGCTACAGTAATAACTTTTGGTGTATCATCTGATAAATCTAATTTAACTTTACCCCCTGGAATAGCTTGAGAAAGAGATAATCCAGAAAGAGAAGGAGGAGTAACCCAATATCCTAATTCTGCTAACGCTGTAATTAAACCATACATGTTAACTAAATTGGGGTCTATCTCGTTTAATTTGTCTCCTACCAAGTGAAACATATTTAGACTATTTATTCCCACACCTTGAATCATTCCGTTGATAAACCGGCGTTTACTGACCTCTAAATCGTTTTCATCCATTCCCATTGTTTCTTGAGGTTCTGGTTCAAGATTTTGTATATCTTCTATTTCAATATCTCTAATTAATTTAGCGTCAAATTCAACTTCCCCCGGATCAATTCCAAAATATTGTTCTACCATTTCAACTGCAAGATTTTCTAAATCAGAAGTATGTTGACTTTCAATTTCATTTATCTTTTCTAAAACATCCATCATACTTCTAGCGAGATCTTGCATAGTAGTAATTGGTCTTCCTGAGTATTTTTCTAAATTTTCTAAAATCAATTTAAATCTATTACTAGAAATTTTATCAACAAATGTTGATCCGGGAATTTGAGGTAAAGAATGATAAGGAGTATTTCCCTGATTTATTTGTTGTTCCAATTCAGGATGAGCTTTAATTCTTGCGTTAGGAGGATATTGCATAGCAGATGTCTTTGTATTGTTACTATTGTATTTTACAAGTTCAGAAAGTAGATAAACTACATGAGTTGCGTCAAAGGTAGAATCAGTTAATTTTATAGCCCCGCAAATAGAGGTGGGATATATATATCCTTCTGTTAAACCTTCTCTAAGAGCACCTGTATTATCATAACCAGTTAATTCTTCAGCTTTATCAATAGCGACTAAGATTCCTAAATACTCGTCGGGCATACCTTCATGCGCTACAGGATCTCCTGGTTTTAAGGGTTCCGGTATCACTGCCCAATCTAAGTTTAATGCTATGGGTTCTCTTCTATCTTCTTGTGTATGTGTATTCCAGTCTAATTTAAGAGATGAAACCTTTGGTATCTTAATATAAATTCTAGTTCCTCTTATTCTTCCGTTAGGGTGTCCGAACGCTGTTACTACGGGAGTTAATCCTGATAATTCCTCCACCTTAGAAACTATATCGCGAGTAATATGACTATTAGGTAATGTAAATAATTCTACGACATAACTTCCTACATTTCTTCTTGTATCTCTAATGTGTCTACTCCATACGCGTTCTAGTTCTTCTATAATGGTTTTCCACGGGGTTTTTAATGATTGTCTATTTACAGGAAAGTAAAATCGTATGGCAAAGGGCCTATCAGTGTCCACATTAAATGTATAATCAGATACTTCTAAATCATGCAATTGTTGCATGATATCCTCTTTTACTTTAGCTAAATCAAGTGGTTGAAGTTCTGCTCTTAATTCGTAATTAGGATATAGGATAATTGAATCATTTTTAAAACCTGCAAAATACCTAATCGTCCATTGTTCTGGTACTATTAATAATTTAATTATTTCTCTAGCATCTTTATAGGAGGGAAAATTCCAATTTAGAGATAAACCTTCTGCTTTTGGTTGCGGTTCTTTTCCCGGTTGAATATGGTCAGGTTTTTTAAATGGATTTATTCTCCTTTGAGGAATAGGAGGTTTATTAGGGGTTTCCCTCTCTGGTACCTTTTTAGGGGGTTCTTTTACGGGTACTTCTTTTTCACCCATGATATCATTCATATCATATCCCAATTTACTTACAATTTGATTAACATCATTTATAAAATCCGAATTTCTCATTTTAATAGAGGGAACGTTATAAGTATTAAAAAATGTATCATACGCATATTTTGGAGTTTTTTCTAATACATCTTTTACATAATTAAAATGATGAGATAGTTTAGATGATAACTTCCAATCTAAATTAAAACTATCATCTTCATCCTTAGGAACGTAGATTTTAGTTCCTTTGTAATTTATAACTTTCCCTTCAAGATCATGCGACCATATAATTTCACTAGATGCAACTACATAAAATTCTGGTGCAACATGTATATTATCTCTAAATGTCAATATTTCATCATCTGTTAGTTCTTCCCACTTTCCATCATTATCCCAATAAATAGCGGTTACACGTATTTCTTCTACCATGCTCCAAAGCAGAGGATTACCTCCTCCTTTTTCAAGTAACTCGAAATTTTCTTCAAAAACATTAAGAGGCAGATCTACTCTATCTGGAAATGCCTTGCTTGCAAAAGGAAATTCATATTCTTGTAGTTCTATCATTTTAGGTCCAAATTCCGCATCAACCATTTCTTCTATAGGTCTTGTAGGATCAAAACTCTTTATAGTCCTTTGAAAATTTTTCACTACGAATTTTTCTCCGCTTTTTATTTTAGCTTCAGGAAGATCATTTATAGCGATTACTAAATCACCCAATTGTGTATTTGATACATCTATACCAACTCTCCACTGTAACTTTAGGTCTCTTTTTGGTACTTCAATTACATATACTTCATTAATTTCTTTAGTAGCATTAGTATTACTTGGATCTACTTGTATATCCACTCCTATATTTTTTAGTTTTCCTCCAAACGCCTTGGCAGCATCATCATAAATGTACGACCAATCTACATCATTTCTTACGTCCTGACCTTTGGGTACCCACACTTCATCTACCCCATTCTCTCCCGCTAATGTAAGTATGGAATTTAAAAAATTTTCTGGCCAATGCCTAAAATATCTTCTAAAATTTTTCGCAGCTTCAAAAGCAGCTAAATTTGACTTATAGTCAGATTTACTCTTACTATGTTGTTGTTCTATATCTTTTAGAAGCATATCTTTATCTTTTTTAGGAGTTTCTCCGCTATAATTAGATTTAAATGTGTCGAAGTTCCCTTTTAATGTTTTTTGCAAGGGATCAGATTGCATTTCGGATATAAACCACACATATTTTCTCTGAGGCTTTCCACGCATGGTAGTTAATGTATAGGTGTAGGGAGCTATCCGTGTATGTGCTAATGCTCCTGAAAAATGTCCTCCTTGTATAATTTTATATGTATCTCTTGCTATATTCTTTGGTAACTCTGAAAAATTGGGGTGCATTATTACACCAAACATATTCGTTCCTATACCGTATGAGCTTTTATCTATAAAATGCGTAGTAAAAGGTATGCCCTCTATATGTTTGAGATTCTTTACAAAAGGATTAATATGAAATTCATTTATAGAATAGATTAAAGTATAATAAATTTGTTGTAATTCTTTTGTACTTAATGCATTCCCGAAAGAAAGTATCCAAGAATATAAATTACCATCTTTATATTCTATTAATGAAGTTAAAGCTTCAGAAGGTACATATTTCTGATCTTGATATTTAGAAATAAAATTATTTACTTTATTATTAAAATCTTGTTTCTTTTTATCTTGAGGAGACAACACTTGTTGTTTTTGTTTTTCCACTTCTTGTAGTTTACTAAACAACTCACTTATTCTTTTCTTGGAAAATCCTGCTTTTTCTAACTCTCCTGTTCTGCTTTTTTGAATTAACCAATCCCTAAGATCTCCTTCATACATAATGGCAGGTAAACTTTGCTTACCATTTAACCAATTTAATAATTGGTCTACTTCTTTTTTGCTTAATGCCCCAAACTTAGATAATCGTAATTCAAAGTGGGAAAAGATGTTATTATTTTTATTCTCCAGAAACTTTTTTAAAACCATAGCTACTAGTTTTGCGTCTTGTAACTCTTCCTTTTGAAGAGGAAAAGAAGAAGACTGAGCTGTTCTGGATTTATTTATTTCATGAAGTTTGTTTCGTGCTTCATCAATATCTGTTACATAAAGATTATCTGGTGTACCTTTATTTTCTTCCCATGGAATATTCTTACCTATAATTGCATCAGCAAAATCTGTTTTTTCAATAATATTACTTCTAAAAACAGAAGGAGCAAAATTTGCATTAGTAATTTTAGCATTAGTAAAATTATTACCAACTACTTGTGGGCTCCCCCAATTGCTACCCTTAAAGTTAGCCCCCGTGAAATTGCAATTCTTTAATACTATACTACTATTAAAATTTATACCTGCTAAATTGTAATTACTATAGTCTTGTTGTGTAAATAACTCTTTTCCTACTGCAACACCTTGTTCATGTTGAGTGGTAGCCATAAATTGATTAAATATTTTGGTATCTTTTTTTAAGGTTGCAGAAAGTACAGATACTATTTTTGATATTTGAGTATTAGTAAAAAACACTTGATATTTTAAAGGATCAATCAAGTCAACAGATAATTTAGAAGATACCATATGTATGAATAAATCATGGAAATTCTTTGGTATATCTTTTAAACCTTCCTCTACAAACTTTTCAATAACGGAGGGTTGTATTACACTTCCTTTAGGTGTTTTATTAATTACCTTTGTAATAAATTGATTAGTTATATTTTCTGCTAATTTTGCAGCTTTACTATAAGCATTTAAATACTCTTCTTGTGTTAATACATCCTTTCTTCTTTCTTCTACATTAGCCACGAATCTTTTTACAGATTCTAGCATAGCATGTTCTAAAGATACCAAATCGGGAGGAACTTTATAATTTTCTTTTTCGTGGTATGCAATTAATTTATGCGACATTTGCATTCGCAAAAATATTGCTATTGTATCTTTTATAAATTCCTTTTTCTGCGCCAGTTGTCTATTTAACCACGTTAATAATTTGGTATATTCTGGATGGTTTTCCGCAAAATAAGGAAAATATTCTTCTACTAATCCTTTTAAATCTTCATAGCGTTGTTCTCTACTTTCGGGTGTTAAATCTTTTAATCCTAAAGCATGTTTTTTATAATCTTCCGCAGGAGTCCAATCTTTAGTTATAGGATAAGTGCCATATCGTATAGCATATTTAGTAGGATACCAATACTGAGTGCGTTTTAATTTAGCATTTTGTGCACCCGTGTGATAAACATAGCCTAATTGAAGGAGTTCCCCCAGTGCTTGATTTATAGTTGCAACATCCATACCTAAAGATGTTGATATATCTTCTATTGTATGAGGTAGAGATGGATTATTTTGAAAAAATTTAATTATTTGTTCATGAATAGGATTCATTTACATTACCCTTGCCGAATTATTTAACCAATATTGAACTTCACTATTTAATTCTTCTGCTGCCTCCTGTAATGATTTACTACTTTCCCATAAATCATATACATTTACTCTCATATATCCATCATCTTTATTTCCATTCATTATCATACTTTCTATTTCTTCTCTTTGTTCTTTTTCATTTTTTCCTAATACATATCTCCGCATAAAATCACCAGTCTTGTTATAAATATAGTCAACTATATAATTAATATACCCATCTAAATCTTCTTCAAATTGTTCTTGCCAATCTAAATTTAAATTTCCTTCTCTAATGTGGGGGTTAAATATGGAAAACCTATTTCCATTCCAATTATAATAAACTACTCCACTATTTCTAAAAATTTCATATTTATTTTCAGGTAAGGATATTAAAGAACGAAGATAAACACCTTCTTTATTATTAAATAGAACGTTATTTAGTAAAGATGTTAAAGAAAATAAAAAAACACCTCCTTTATTATTAAATTGTGTATTTTCAGGTAAAGAAGTTAGAGAATCTAAAGAAACATCTCCATTATTAGTAAATAGAACGTTATTTGGTAAAGATGTTAAAAAATCTAAATAAACATGGTCATTACCATTGTCGTTATCTATATTATCTATAATTAACCATTCATTTTCAATATGATAGGAATAACCCCCTTCTTTAAGAATTTGTTCAAATTCAGGATTAGAAAATTGAATTTGCCAATTTAAATTTAAATTACTTTCTTTCTTAAAAAGAGGTAATTCTTCTAAAATAGTAACATTATCTTTAAAGGTATCCCAAGACCAACTACCGCTGCGAATACCTTCTTCTTCTCTACTTTTTATATAATTATCTTTTGCCTCTTCTGGAGTTGCGCCCCAATATCCAAACATATAATAGGAATTTGCCCCAGTTATTGCTCCGAATCTATTGGGTCCCGCCTTAAGTATGTTTGATGTATCTACCTCTACTAACTTACCTATGAAATCCTTCGGGGTTAATTCTAATTTCCAATTAAGTTGTAATTCTGTATTTTTAAATAGGTACACAGTAAAATCATCAGGCAGGTAACCTTCTACCATATGTATATTAGAAGTTATCTTTGATAATATTTCTCCTACTTCTTTAGCCGTAGTATATTTAAATTTTTGATCTGATGGTCTATTTTGTAAAAAATTAATTGCAACTACACCTTTAGAACATTTATACATTTGATTTACTAACTGAAAAACAAAATCTTTCCACTGAGGATGATTCAATGCAAATAACCCTGAACCTATTACTAAATCAAAAGTATTATCTGGATAAGGGTTTTTTACTATATCTCTTAATTCAAATTTAGCATTTGGGTGTTTTTGTTTTGCTATTTCTATCATTTGAGGTACTAATTCTGTACCTATATAATTTAACTTCTCAATATCATATTCATCCTTTACAAAACTTATAAAATCCCCATAACCGCAACCTATATCAAGGATAGCAGGATTATTTTTTAAATAAAATTTAGGAAACTTCTTAAATGCGAGTAATGCTTTGAATCTTTGTTTTTGACCGTGAGAGGAAGACCAGAATAACTTTCCTCCGTCATCTCCGTATGTATTATAACGTTCCTCAAATAAATTTTTATTTTCTTCCGTATATTCATCATAAGATGAAGTAAGTTGTAAAGAAGAAATTTTATCATGGGGTTTATAAACTTCTAATTCATTCAATACATAAACAACACTAGCTGTCCCCATGTCTACCGCTGCAGAAGGTTCTTCCGAATCAATATAACCTTCGTCTAGTCCTTCTTTTAAAGCTCCTGTATAATCAAAGTTTACTAATAATCTAGCGGGACCTACCATCATTACTCTTCCTAAAGGTTTATCATCTGCAAAGTGTTTTACAATATCTCCTTTTTTAATCTCTTCTTTACCTAATGGATTAAGCCAATTAAGACTTAAACTAGAAGTAATTGTTTGTTTGAATTCTCTTTCTACACTATATGCATGTTCTTCTAGTGGGTTATTCCAATATAATTCTAAATCTCCTTGATAGTATTCATCACTTAAGGGTTTGGTTAGCCACGGGATATCTTCTTCTTTGCCTTCAAAAAAACATTGTACTGCATGAGTTAATTCGTGTACTAATCCTCTTCTTAGCTTCCCTATCATTTCATCGACTGGCCCGAAACTTGATATTATATTAGTATCAGAATCATATTCTGCTCTAGTAGAACTAGGATAATGAGAAGGTTTTTCTGCTTCTATAATTTTAACAGTTTTTAAATAATCTTTTAATTCTGGATATTTTTCTATTACATTTTTAAAATGTTCTTCTATAAATTCTTTTACATCCTTTGGAAATTCATCGTAAGTAACTTCTTTTTTAGATGCATTTCTTTCAGATCTTTTCTCAATAGGGCGAAAAATTATTTTAAATAATTTCCAATTCATAGGGAGTATAGTTACATCATCTCCGTTTTTACCACCTCTATGCTTAGATATCCATACTATTCCTGTTTTTAAATTATTTGTATCTCTTCGCCATGAATGTACGTAATAGATTTCATCTGAAGACAATGTATATGGTTTTGCACGCTGTTCATCTACAAGTTTATATAAATAGTTATGACTATCTTCTATTTTTACATCAAAAAATTGCCATTCTAATTTAGTAACTAAATCATATCTTTGTTTTATTTTACTTATAAAATAATCGTGGTTAAGAGAAGCTGTTTTATTTAATTTATAACTTTCGATAATTCTATCTATTTCCCAATCTAGTGATGCAATTACTTCATCTGCTCTATTTTGAATACCTTGTGATTCATCTAACATAGGATCTTTGTAAAAATCTCTTTTTATTTCATAACGTTTGGGGTTAGTTCTGCGAAGTTTAGAATCAGGAAGAGGATTAACAAAAGTGCGTTCTTCAGGAATAGTCATTTCTGAGGGAGTTGCGTCAAAATAAGTTTCTGAAGAAAGTTTTAAGGAAGAATTAACCGCAGGAAGATCTCCTATATATTCTAAAATATTTATATTACCGTTTTTTATATCAAATGTACTTATATAGTGATAAGATGAGGTGGGGAAATTAAATACTTCTGTTCCTGTTTCAATATGTTGTTTTAATTCATCTTTATCAAGACTTTTATATATGGCTACTGCTTCTTGGGGGGTGTCCTTCCACCTTCCCCATGCCCCATTATTATCTACAAAAACAATTACGGCATATCTATCATCTAAATGTGGAAATACTTCCTCTTTTGTTTCTATTAAATAACCTAGTAATGCCCGCGGATCTTTAGAAATATCTTTCCAAGCTTGTTTATTTAAATATTCTTCATAAAGATTATATCCAAAATCTTTTTTTACAGTATTTAATAATGCTACCGCTTGTAATTCATTTGAGGTTAAAACAAATGTTTTTTGGTTGGGATTTAATTCGTGAAGTTTTGCTTCAGATTTTTTTAAAAAAGAAATAAACGACAATTTGCATCTTCCTATCTTATCATCTTATATATATTGAAATTTTGCAATTTTTTCAATTAAATATTGTCTATTTGTAATGTCCCTTCTCTTTTGACTTTTTCTACTAAATCTAATATTTCTTTTTCATTTATATTTTTTGTTGTTAAAAAATCTCTTAAAGTTTTTTCATCCTTTGTTAAAAAAGTCTCATCATTATGTATAAAAGTATAACGACCTCCAGAAAAAGATAACTCAGTAGGAGATTTTGAATCACCCCTGCTCATTACTTTCCACTCCTCCCTCAGGAGAAGAGCAAAGTCTAGACATAAAATCTTCTGCGCAATATCTATTATTCTTCGGGGTTGCATGTAAAATATAGGGTTCTACCAAGGGTATTTGTAAGTTATTATTTTTCAATTGTACTTTTGTACTAAAAATAACTAACACCTCTTCTCCTTCTTTTAATGGTTGTAAACATTGCGTACATTGTTTTTGAATTGTAGAAAGATCGGTTAGTTTAATATTTTCTACAATTAAATTAGAAAGTTTTATTTGATTTATACTTGTTTCTGCTTTTATCTGCATTTATCTTTCCATGTTATTCAAAATAAAGTGTAAATGTATTTCCTTCATCATCGTTAAAAGTTATATGATTTCCTTTAAATATTGTGATGTTGACCTGATCTTGTGTAAATACGCCCGATATTATTTCTTTTTTTGGGCCATTATTAAATCTCATAGATAATGTACCATGTCTAGTAGCTACTGAATTTATAAAAAACCTTGCTCGAGGAGATTCTTCTTCCGGTATTATATTCCATAAATATTTCATCTACAATATATAAAACACAAAAGACAACCTTAATCTATTATACCATTCTTTTTTTATAATATCTTCTGAAAAAATTATATACTTAGCCCCCCATTGGTAATTATTGATATTAAGTGTTAATCCTGCTGCAAATGTTCGTAGATCAATATCCCCCGCCAAACCAAAACTACTTTTATATTGTATTTTATCAGTAATAGAACCCGAAGGTTTATAATTATCATCTACTACAGTGTGTAAAGAAGAAATTTTTAAGAGTTTACTATTAGTTGTTACCCTTCCATAAAAATTACCAGTACTATCCCTACCTATCGTTTGTGATAAAGAAGCTTCTATTGAAACCTCCGCTTTTTGTCGAGATTTCCATATGCTATCTTTTTTAACAAACCATATGCTATCTTTTAATGCTACAACTACACCGCTATCTTTATAGATAGGATTATGAAATGCAAAAAGGGAATCTTCTGTTTTGTTAGCAATAACAGGTACTTCTGAATCTGTTTGCAAAGCTAAAGATAATTTATAAGTTAATTCTGCTATTTCTCCATCTTTCAAGGCTTGTTCATATGCGTGTTTCTCATAAATAGCCCCCAATTCTGTTTCTTTTATTTTTAAAGAATCACTCCAAAGTTTTGCTCTTCTTTGTGCTTCTTCTACTTCTTTATCAGATTCGTTTTGTTTAATAAAAAAGTATATTGCACTCCCTATTAATATGGCAATTAAAACGCCAATAACTATATATAACCAAGATTCTTTTTGCATTATTTTATTTCTTTATTGTATTTTAATAGGAACTTTAATTTCTCTATCTTTTAAATTATAAAAATAAGATGGTACAGTTAAATCTGTAAATCCTGTAAGTTGAGTAGGAGTAATAGTTTTTATTGCATCGTTAAAATCGAAACGAAGATCAATATTAAATAATCCAAAATCTACCGTATTTCTTAATCTAAATTTCCCTATAGCAGCCCCATTTTCATGTTCTGGAAATGTTACTCCTTCTGGAACACTCGAAAAATTAGAGGAAAATGATAATTCCTTATAACCATCCCCTTCTCTAACAGCAACATTTCGGGGGGTCATATTAGCTTCTTTTAATTTATCATAAGTAATCCCCACATATTCAAAAATTAACTGTCCTCCCGCTATTATTCTTTGATCAAAATTTAAAGAAATTTGATATGCTAAAAGATTCTGCACATTTCTAGCCCAAATTTCAAATTCAAAAGTTTTTTTATCTATAAAACTTGCATTTCTAATTACTACAGCGTAAGGTGCAACACTTTCATATCTAACCGTGATGTTTTTAGGCGCGTCAACTACAAATGATAAAGGGTTTGCACTCCCTACAAGATCTCCTTGCCATACTACCGTATAACCTTGTGGTATGACTGCCTTAAGCGAAATAGTATCTCCTAAATTTACGTTTAACGTAAATGGTACATTTTGAATACCTAAGTTTACACCATTTTTAATAATTTCTACCCGTCGTGTGGTATCTACTTGTGCGTAACAATTAATGGGGAATAATAAAAAAATAGATAATACGATAAAAAAAAGAGATTGAAAAATTTTTAAATACTTCATTTTAGCCATCCTTTCATAAGTTTAATAATTTAACTTGTAACAGTTTTCTAAAAATGTCTTCGGGCCTATCTTCAAGGATTTTCCCATTTAGCATAACTTTTTTCTTCCCCCTTACTTCTATTAAAGCATATCCATGTTTTTTAAGATAAGTTTCTATATCTTTTTTACTAAAATAAGGTCTAAATTCCATAATTTCTTTCTTAAAACTCTTTATCGTAAAACCAGTTTGCTACATAAATAGTCGCATCAGAGTCAATTCTCAATACGCTTTTTGGAATCCATTTCTCTCCATACTCTTCGAAATTTAATAATACTGCTTTTTCCGTCATAGTCACAACTTCCCCGAAAGCAGGTAGTATTTCAAATCCCTCTTTATCTTCAATCAATACATCTATAGCTTCTTCAAGGTCGTTTAAATCGAATTCTTCCATATACTTCCTCTTTGTTAAATTCTATTACAGGTTCTCCTGTTAACTCTCTTCTAAGTTCCATAAGTAATTCTCCCAACATATTCTTTCCTTCACCTTCGTAAACACCCCAAAATGTATCTTTCCAATAATTACCCTCTATTATAACAATACCTTTAGTATTTATAAGTTGTTGTTTTAAATCGGGAATTTCGAATTTTAATTTTAACAAATCTCTCATTACGTTTATTTTAACATCTTCCCAATCTTTTCTACACTCTATTAATTTTCCCCTTACCTTTGCCCTATTAGGAGTCTCCGCTGTAAGTACGTACTCTTTATCTTCTTTACATGTTGCTTTGCTAGCTTGATATAAATGTTCAACATTATTTGCTTTCATTTTATTATAAGTAATTTCTTCGTGTGTATGAAAATTACTTAAAAATTTATAATATCCAACAAATGAAAAAATTATATTTGTTAATTTTAAGATAGGTTTATCATGCATACTCACATCCATATAACTCTCCTATATCGAGTCTGTAAAGATCCAATGGGGATTATCATCAATCCAAATTTGGGGATAAATTTTTAAATCCATTAAGAATTTTTCTTTGGCTTTTCTCTCCGAAAAATATAATTCTTCAACTAAGTGTTTAAATTCTAACAACCCCTCATCTGTTTCCTCTTCATAACGCATGGTACAACCAATTACTTTATAACCTAATTCTTTTGCCTTGATTATAAAATATTCAAATAATAAGGGCGCTTCCGTAAAAGTGCCATCTTAGTTTTTTATCTTTTTTAAACATTAAATAGGGCTTAATTTATTGTTTTCTTTTGAAAGATTAAAAAATTTTCCGGTAGCTACATATGTATTATTACTGAATCTGCACCTTCCATTTTTTCCATTACGGGGTTGATAAAAAGAGCAAATCTGTCCGCATGTACCTGTTTGTGATTCTCCTACTTCTTTCGTTTCCGAACAATAAAAAAATCCATTGCCATACTCTACTTCCATTTCTTCTAAAATAATATTGGAATCTAATTCTTGTAGTTTTTTTATAAAATGAGGTAAAGTGTAGCAATATTCCTCACTGCCTTTTTCAGTATAATATTTTTTATTCATTATAAAGAGGATTTATCTTCTGCTCTTCTAATTTCCAAGAATTAGGAATGAAATTAACACCGTAAGCATTTGCTAATATTCTAACTAAATTATGATTATGTTTGTCTTCCTCTGGTATCTCAACTTTTAATTTTTTCCATTTATCATCGTCAAATGTATTTAAATCAAGAAAAGTATCCCAAAGAAGAACATAACTTTTATGAAACTTTTGATCAGATGGATAAATGCCAAACTCTAAGGCCATATCTACAGGAACTACTGTGTAGAGAATGTTATTATATAGATCTGCGGTTTTATTCATAGCTACTCTCCTTAAAAGAAGCTTCTTCTATGCTTTTTTCTTTGCTGTATACCTCAACGCTTTCTGTTATTTGAATTTCATTTCCTTTGTAAAATTTAATAAGAGGAGGTTCTACTATATATAAAAAATAATCGGAAGAAAGTAATTTCTTTTCATTTTCAATTAATTCTATGATGCATTTCTCTATTTCGTCTTTTTTAGAAAGTGACGTAGACAAGTTATATTTATCTACTAGTTTATACCCTTCTGGCTTCGTTAAAATTCTGTGTGCGATATCAACTTGTCTTTTTTTAAACAATAATGAATAAACAGTCTCATGCAATAAAACATCGTTAAAAATAACCTCATCCTGAATTCCTTGGGATGAGGGTTTCCCAACTCCTTCCGCTTCTAACCTCTCTTCTTCTATCGGAAAAATTTCTATAATAGTATCAAAACCCTCATACATATTTTCCAGAACTTGAAACCCCCCGAATATTATTTCTCTTTTTTCATCCCCAATAATTAATAATAGTTTTTTCAATTTATAACTATTTCTCCTAAATCCTTAAGAAATTTTCTTGTAGGTCTATTACCTGGGATTAATACAACGGAATCTTTAATATGACAAGCTTGGAAATGTAATTTAGATTTTATATCATATTTTTCAGCTAATTGTTGTAGTAATCCATTTGCACGATCTTCCACAGCATGCTTAATATCATCTTTTTCAGAATTGATAAAAGATTTTAAATTATTAACTAAATAATCTTTTATAGTTTGTTTTAATTCTGGATTAGTTTTTGGGGAAGCATACACTACGATACTCTCTATTTTGGGACATTTCTGCATTTTATTTCTCCCTTACTATATCTTCAAAATGATTAAAATATTGCATTCTTAAGTGGTTAAATTTAATTAGTTCACTGTCGTGAGATTCATATTCTGCTTTAGCTTTTTCAAGACATTCTTTAGAAGGTAAATTAATATATTTACCTATTGATATTGCAAATAGGTTATTAGAATGATCTAATTCTTCCCTCGTTGTTTTAATACCTTCTATATCTGCTTCTCCTAATTCGGAGACCATCATTCCTGTACACATCCCCGTTAATTTATGTTTTTTAACATATTCATCAGCGTGACACCAAATATAGATATTGTTTAATTGCTTTTTTAAAATTGGTAATAGGGGATTTATATAAATACCAATTAAACCGTTGGGTGTGCCGTGGCCTAATATAATAGCCCTATCAAACTTGAGTTTAATCAAATCTCTTTCAAAGTAATAATCTGAAATAATTGTAACTTCAGAATTAAGCAAATCTTTATAAATATGTTTAAGAAAATCTGTTGAAGGATCTTTCGGATGTATTACTAAAGTTTTCATGCTATAATTTCTCCGTCAATTTTTATAGGGTAGGGTTGCGGAGGGAAAAAGGTGGCATCTAATATTTGAAAATTATTTACGCGATTCATATAAAATTGTCTAATAGTATCATTCAATGTTACATCCCAGAGCCAAATTTTACCGTTAACTGAATCAATTTCATAAATACCTCCTGTATGAAATACAGTAGTCCCGTCTCCTTTAGTATAATCTAAAGTCACTTGTAATTTATTTCTACAAGCTTCATAAAGTGGACCAAAGTCAGCTACCAATTTAAACTCCTTCTTAACATATATTTAAAAAACACGTTAATTTTTAGATACTTTTCTTAATATTTTAAGACTCCAATGATGGAAACCTAATAGCGGAGTTTCTAGTTTTGCTACTCCTTTTTTTGTACTTAAAACTCTAGAAGTTTCGTTTTTAGTACTTCCTATCAACTCTACTACATCTCCTTTTCTAATTTTCTTCAAGTTTTTTTATTAATATATAGAGAGTTTTGCAATTATTTTCTTTTTTTCTTTTTTTGATTATAAAATATTATATGAATAGGGTGACCAGATTGTGCGTGACATGTTTCAGCTAAAGCTATCACTTCTATAGTATTGTCTGACATCCATTCTCTCATAAAATTTGTTAATTCATCTTTTTCACATAATTCCCATCTACTTTTTAAATGTTTTGTACATAATTCTTCTGTTTTTTTATGATCTTCTTGAAATAATCTATCTGTATAAACAGCTCCTTTGTATTTTTTATATTTATCATGCCAAATAATAAAAGTATCATAATTATAAGGATCAGTACTTTTTGTTTTTTTAGGGATTGGAATACCTAAAATATCGTAAGATTTAGTATCATATCGATAATTTATTCCTAAATCATCAAGGTAAAAATTACTAAACATTTTTCTTTCTCCTTTTTAACGGTTTAACCACTATATTCGTTAACTAAATTATCTAATCTCATCTGTTTTTGTTTTTTCTGGTTCTACCCAAAAAACATCTTCTTCTCTTGATTTCCTTATAAAATAAGTAAGAGTTCTATGATGATTTGTTGTACCTAAATTTTTACCTATAAGTGATATGCGATTTAACTTTTTTCTTAATGTTTTTACGTCATATTCAATATTATACTTTTCTTTTAAATCTTTTTGTATCTCTTTGACTGTAAAACCTGTCTGTGTATGAGATAAAATATCCAATACTACATCCATAAATTTCATCGCAGACACATGTTTACGTCTTTTTTTAGGTTTCTTTAATTTAGGAACTTCATTTACTGGTACTGTTCTATATTGCGTAGCTAGATGATCATAACCTCTTCTTTTCTTTATCATTTCTACTTTTTGTTTTAATTCCTCTTTAACGTTGGCATCAGTTTCTTCCCATAATGATAATATATAATCAATATGAATAATATCATCTTCTAATTCTTTTTTATAAGACTTAAAATAGTCTGTTATAAGTTTAACATCCACGTCATTCATTTTAAACTCTCCATAAAAGATGGGGGAATAAATCCATACTCTTTATATACATTGCAAATTTTTGCTATATATTCTGATAATTGTTCTGCCGCTTCTTTTACTTTTTCTAATTTTACATTTTTTAAATAAGCTTCATCCGGAGATTTAGCGGCAGAATTTAATACTAATTTAATTTCAGAAATTTCTTCTAGCTTTTTATCTATTAATTGATTCAATGATTCAATTGCATTCATTTTATTCCTCAGATTTTTTAGAAGTTGTTTCTTTGTAAATAGTTATGTAATGTTCAACTTCTTCTTTTAACTTGGTTATGTCAGGATGAGATATTACACCCATTCTAAAACCAGTTCCTGTTAGATAATTATAAACGCGCACTACAGAATACTCGTCAAAACCTCTGGTTTGTAAATACCAGCGAAGCCTTGTTACATTTTTTGCAGGTGTTTTTTTCCAAGTACCTACTAAACTTTCTCTCAATTTTTGCCATTGAGGTTCATCTACTATTTTTTTTATATCAACACCCTTCCAACTTTGCATCTTTAACTACCCTCTTTCATTACTAATGTCCAATAATCGATAGGTACCGCAGCTTTTAATTTTGCTTTTTCTAATGCGATATAAAATAATTTTACATCTAGAAATGTAGCTAAATAAGGAGGTGTTCTATTTGCTAACCAAAATATTTGAGATATAGAAAAAGTAGAAGTATTTTTATTACCAAATAATATATGTATTCTTAATAACTCATCTTCTTCTAAATCTAAACTTATTTGAATTTCTTTTTCATCATACATAGGCATAGGTGGTGCAAAAAGATCTCTTATCTTAGAACCCCCTATATCATATTCATCATTGTTAGGGCCTACGTAAACATAAGGTTCCACTCCTTCAAAAACCCATCTAGTAGGATCACAAATTCTACCATCTTCTAATTCTATCCAACCATGCCTTACAAAAGGGACACCTTTATAAAACATAGTACCTTCTTTTACGTCTCCTAAAAAATGACCATATCGTAATTTACCTTTTACTATACCTTTTTGCAAAAATTGATTAGCGATAAAATGACAATTGCCAGGCCAATCTTTTATAGGCACGTTAATAGTGTGTGCGCAAATTTCAGCGGATAAGTTTTCAGATTTTTTCTTTTTCATTTTTTTTTTATCCTAATTGAACTACTTTTTTACATTTACGGCATCTCCAATGATGCTTTGAAATTTCAGGATGTTGATTATCATCATAAAAATCTACTTCGTCAGAATCATAATCTTTACATTTACACCATATATTATTATAATAATTTGCAAAATCATACTCTTCTTTATTCATAATACCTTTACCTTTGCAACCTACACATTCTATTTCTGTCTTAGATTCTTTCCACCCTTCTTCTGTAAGTTCCTTTACAGTAACATTTTGTTTTTTATTTCCATTACAAACAGAACAAGGAAAATTAAAACTCCCATCTTTCAGTGATATTAATTCTATTATTTGTCCATCTAGAGCGCCAAATGTTCCCTGATCAATATATACTACAATATATCCTTCGTATTTTTTTGCTAATTCTAACTCTTTATTGTTAAAAGTTTCTCCTATCCTTTCAGTAACCCAATTTTTTGAATGTATCCTCTCTCCTATAATATCAATCATTTTATTTTTATGACTAAATCCTATGTAACGTACGTGAATATCCCCTCTATCAATATAAGAAAGTTCTTTCCTAGCTTTATTTACTTTTTCTAAAGAAGGATATTTAAATTTATCTTTAAAATAACGCCATTTATTTTTATGAGAACTTTCTTCATACCCATATGTTTTTTTCATTCTTTTTTCCCTCTGTTTTATTATTTTATACTACTAACAAGAAAAGCTATTAATATACCTATTAAAACACCTATAATTGAGAAAAACACTATTACTAATGTAATCAATCTGTTTTTTTCTATATTTTTCATTTTTCTTTCCCTATCAACCAGTTATAAAATTTAGTTAAAGCTATTACTGAATTAGTTTCAGAGTGTCCCATGCTATATTCTCCGTTATCGGCTGCTTCACTACCATAATTATCTACGCAAAAATTATCTCTATCTTTTGCTAATTCTTTTATTTTCTTCTTTACTTCTTCTCTTGTCCTTATTATTTTTTTACCATAATCAATAAATTCTACATCCTTAAAGGTAAAAACAACCATCTTTTTCTTTTTATATTCTTTTATTTTAGTTAATTTTAATATTTTAGTTAATTTTAACATCTTACATCTCCTGATATTTTTCTGCTAATTGCTTTACTTTTATGTTTATATGATCTCTTAATTCTACAAATACGCGTTCTGTATTTTCAACTCCCGTACTAATTCCAAAACTACCAAAGTTAGTTACTTGTCTATTTGTAATATCTTCAACCCAGATCTTCCATCCTTTAAATTTTATAGTTCCTTCGCAAAACCCAGGAGAATGAACAATTTCTTGTTTTTTATCATTTAGTGTAATTTTATGAATTGTTTTAACAATCTTTTCAATATTTTTATTTATGATATAAGTTTCTGTATTTATAATATGTTTAAATGATGCACCTTTGGTAAACAACTTGTTGCACTTATCACATTGCCAGTAAGGGTGTTTCTTTATATAATATATAAGAAATTTTTTTCCTGATTTGCCAGTAACCTTTTGATAATATCTTGTCATTTTTTTAATGCCTCCATAAAAATTTTACGAGTTAATACTTTTAACTTTGCACGAAGACTTTTGGATTTGGTATCTTTTTTATGGAAGGTAGAAGAATTATGAGATCCGTCATTTATCTTGCGATAATTTCCGTTATTCCCTATCTCATCTTTTAATTTCATTTTATCATTCCTTCATCTTTTTTAAAAGATTTTTTTATCTTCTATTAATAATATACAAAAGGTTTTGCAAAAAACCAAATTTTGCAAGAATTTTTTTGCAAAAATATTATTGGATTTTAATTGATTTTAGAAGGATT
>Ga0172382_10004822_pt1 | contig 20448 bp, 19 predicted proteins | sample Leawel138RmetaG_FD_122245 | JGI IMG/M metagenome (GOLD analysis project Ga0172382, IMG submission 122245) | Leachate microbial communities from a municipal landfill in Southern Ontario, Canada - Leachate well 138R metaG | ecosystem: Engineered > Solid waste > Landfill > Unclassified | place... | reverse complement strand
TATTATAACATCTTCCGCAGTGGCATTTCCAGTATTGATTATGAAATTGGAATGTTTTTCGCTCACCTTGGCGCCTCCGATTTTTTTCCCCTTGAGCCCGACTTCTTCAATCAGCCAGCCGGCCGGAATTTTATCGTCTTTTATCTTGAGTCCCGTGTCTCTCTCGAATTTATTTATTATTTCCTCTTTATTGACAACCGGATTTTTGAAAAAACTGCCGGCGCTCGGATAGCGGGGCTGTTTTTCCTTCCTTTTTTTTATTATATCTCCGATCTTTTTTTCGCTTTCTTCCCTTTTTCCCGCTTCCAGATCAAAAACAGCTGAAATTAGAATAAACTTTCCGGAATTTTTTTTAAACAAGCTGTTTCGATATCCAAAATCACAATCTTTCTTTTCAAAAGTCATCAATTTTCCTTCTTCGACGCTTAAAGTTTTGACTTCTATCAAATTATCGCTTATTTCTCCGCCAAAGGCTCCGGCATTTCCCGCAATCGCCCCGCCGACTGTTCCCGGTATTCCGGCCGCCCATTCCAATCCTCCTAAATTATTCTTGGCAGTTTCCATTGCCAATTGAGATAAAGAAGTGCCCGCTCCGCAAAAAACTTCCCTATCTTTTATTTCGATTGAGGAGTTGGATATTTTTATCGCCAGACCGTCAAGACCGTTGTCGCTCACCAGCAGGTTGGAACCGCCGGAAAATATGAAAAAATCCTTATTATTATTTTTGGCGTAATCGATGGAATCGGCTATATCGCTTTCGCTTTTGGCCTCGACAAAGAATTTGGCCGGCCCGCCGATCTTAAAAGTGGTATACGGAGCTAAAGGAATATTTTTTTGGATATTTAACATAAGAAATTATTTCGCTAATTCATGAGTAACTCTCCATACGTCTCCGGCTCCCATCGAAATCACAACGTCGTTTTCATTTATCGAATCTTTGAGAATATCGATCGCATCTTCGACCCTGGGCACATATCTGGCTCTCCTGGGATAATATTTATTTATGAGCTCGACCAGATCTTCGGAACTCACGTCTCCCGAATCTTCTCTGGCGCTTCCATAGATATCCAAAATCAGAATTTCGTTGGCATCCCCGAAACTGTTGGCAAAATCTTCCAGCAAGGCTTTCGTCCTGGTGAAAGAATGGGGATGAAAAACGGTTACGATATTCTTATCGGGGAAAATTTCATCAGCGGCTCTCAAGGCGGCCTTTATCTCTTCGGGATGATGCGCATAATCGTCGATAAGAACGGATCCGTTCCTTTCTCCGATTTTTTGGAACCTTCTGGCTGTTCCCCTGAATGAACTGAGCACCTCCCTGACTTTATCCGGATCCAATCCTAGCTCATTGCAAAAAGCGATTACGGAAGATGCATTAAGTGCATTGTGCGCTCCCGGCAATTTTATTTTGAAATCGCCCAAAGATTCACCTTCATGAAAAATCTCGAAAGTCTGAGAAAACTTGACTCTTTTTATCTTTACCAGGTAATCACTTTCTTTGTTGAAGCCGAAGCTTACCTTCCGGCACTTGGCTTTTCCCGCCACATCCAGCACGTCCCTGTTATCGTTGCAGTAGATCAAATATCCGGTTTTGGGGATTTTTTTTGCAAAATCGATAAAAGCGTTCTTGTAATCCTCGGAAGTCCTGTAAAAATCCGGATGGTCATAATCGACACTGGTAAGGATCGCCGACCAAGGATCGTAATATAGAAGCTTATTCTGATACTCATCCGCTTCAATGATGAAATAATCACCCTTTCCATAAAGACTGTTAGCCCTCCAGTCGATCACCTTGCTTCCCACCACGGCGCTGGGGCTAAGTCCCATATTATCGAGAACAAAAGCCAGCATCGCCGTAGTCGTCGTTTTGCCGTGAGTCCCGCAAACTGCAATTCCCATTTTCTTATTAAAGAGATCCGCCAAAGCTTCCGGATAGCTTTTCATTTCCAGATTTCTTTTCTTGGCTTCCTGAAATTCCGGATTTTTTTCATTTATACAGGTCGAATAAACTACCTTGCGGACATTTTCCGGAAGGTTTTTCTTATCATAAGAAGAAAAAATTTTTATTTTGTTTTTTTCCAAGATATCTCCGTAAAAATGATCTCCATCGTCTGATCCCGCGACATCATATCCGAGATTTTTATAAATCACGGCCAAAGCGGAAGTGCCCGCCCCTTCAATGCCTATGAAATAAATTTTTCCGGACTTCTTCTTGGTCATCGGATTTTTTACCGCGACTGGCAAGCTAATCCTAATTAGCTATTTCCAGCAAACCTTCCGTAATTTTGTCAGACGCGTCAGAATGATAAAATCCTCCTATGTTTTCCATCAGTTTACGGGAAAAATCCTTATCTTGCAACATTTTTATTATTTTTTCCAGAAGAATATGCTCTCCCAAATTGCTTTCTTCCAAAACGACCGCTCCTCCGGCTTCAGCCAGCTCGTAAGCGTTCATACTCTGATGATTGTTAGCCGCGCTGGGCAGGGGTATCAGTATGGCAGGTTTCTTATTGGCGGCGATCTCAGAAATTGAATTGGCTCCCGCCCGGCTTATTATCAGATCGGCTGAAGCATAAGCGTTTTTCATATCCTCAAGCTCAAAAAAAGAAAACGGGAAATATCCTTCGTGGCCTTCCTTTATTCCATGCGCTCTAGCGCCGTGAATCGCTTCCTTATAATTCTTTTCTCCCGTTATGTGGACGACTTGGGCATGCTTCAAAATATCAGGCAGAGATTTGACAATCGCCATATTTATCGCCCGCGAGCCTTGGCTTCCTCCGATAACAAATATCACCGGACGAGATTCCGTAAGATTAAATTTTTGCAAAAAAGCCTCCTTGCTCCCCTTGTTTATATCCTCCCTCACGGGATTTCCCGTCAATAAAACTTTGTCTTTTACAAAATACCTTTCCGCTCGAGGATAAGATACGGCGATCCTTTGGGAAAATTTACCGATGATCCTGTTGGCGATTCCCGGAACGGAATCCGATTCATGGGTAAGTATCGGAATCTGATAGATCCAAGCGGCAATCACGACCGGCATGGCTCCGTGTCCTCCTTTGGAAAAAACCGCGTCAGGCATAAACCAAAGCAGATGCCAAAGGGATTGCAAAATTCCAAGAGGAAATTTAAAAATATCCAAAAGATAAAGCAAGGAAAAATAGCGCCGAGCCTTTCCGCTCATTACGCTTCTCACCCTGATACGATTTTTTTCCATGACTCTCCTTTCCAGACCGCTGTTGGGTCCCATAAACATAAATTCCGCCTGGTTATCTATTTTTCTTATGCTATCGGCAACGGTTATCAGCGGAAAGATATGACCTCCTGTTCCTCCGCCTGTTAGGACTACTCGCATATATTTTTTGGAATTTTTAATTTATAAATAATTTAATGTTTCATGCTTTATTTTTCATCCCCTACGATCCATAGCTCTTGTCCCTTGCTTTATTCCTTGTCGCTTGTCGCTCATATATTGTCTCTTAAAGACTATTTCCATTCATAAGAATCAAAAGCCCAGTTCACCATTTCCCTGGCATCCCCCCAGCGATAGGGATCGTCAAGCAGGACCGCCACTATCCTGTGCCTCTTGAGATTATCGGTTGCCGCCAGCATAAGAGAATATCCCGCCAGCGGGGTAAATCCGGTTTTTGCTCCTAGGCATTCCGGCATCTCTTCCAAAAGAGCGTTCGTATTCATTATCTCATGAGCTATTTTTCTGTCAAAGGAATATATAGTCGTGCTGGGAATTTTAAATATGTCCCATATTTCATCATATTTCATCGAATAAGCGGCGATTCTTGCTATATCATAAGCGCTTGAATAGCATCTTTCCTTATCCTCCGAGATCTCCAGTCCCGAAGGAGAGCAGAAATCCGAATTTTTAAGTCCCATTTCTTTGGCTTTTTCGTTCATCATTTTTACGAAACCTTCTTGAGTCCCTCCGATGTGCTTGGCCAAAGCTACAGCCGCATCATTGGCGCTGTTCATAAGCATCGCTTTTAGAAGCTCCTTTGCGGAAATTGTTTCCCCCACTCTCAGCCTTGTTCCCGGGCAATATCCCGAACGGGGACAGCCTATTTTGGTTCCTTCTATAAAGACAGCTTCTTCATCGATAACCACCTTTTCATTTTCCAAATCACCAATAATTTCAACGACCAGAACCGCCGTCATAATTTTGGTGAGAGAAGCGATCTGGCGCTTCTCTTCTCCGTCGTTATAATGGAGTATCGTTCCCGAATCAACATCTATAACAACCGAGGAATGGGCATTGGGAATTTGAAGATCGGAGATCCCTTCTTTTTTCACAGGAATATAGAATGGTATGGGAAAACTGTATTGGGAAAGCAGGCTGGAACTGTCCGGACTGGTCTTGGCATCCATCTCTCCCATTACTGCCGGAGCCTCTTCGGATAAAAAATTATTTTTTAAAAAACCACGGGCGTAAAAAACAAAAAAGCCTGCCAAAAAAAACAGCAACAGGATTGCGATTCTAACGGAAGCTCTCTTTCTTCTAAAATTGTTATTTCTCCGTTCTAATATTGATAATTGATCCGATCCGTCCATCGTGGGAGAGTTTTTCATAATCAGGCAAATCTTTTAAATTAGTTAAGCCCAACTTTTTTATAAATTCAAACGAAACTTTATACAGATATCCTCTCTGATCCTTTTTATTTACGGCTCTCACTATCATTCCTCGCATGAGAAGATTTCTGAGGGTGAAGCTGGAATTCACTCCTCTTATCGCCTCTATATCCAGTCTTGATATCGGACCCCGGTAGGCAATTATGGATACTACTTCCAAGGCCGCCTTGCTCAAGGAATCCTGCAAATCCCTTTTTATTATTTTTTCCACATAAGAAGCGTTTTCCGGATTAGTCGCCAATTGGACGCTGTTTCCGCTTATTATCAGAACGATCCCCCTTCCTTCGGCAGTATAATCTTCCGACAATCCCTCTATCGCTTCCTTAATCTTTTCTTTGGAAATTTCCAGCGCTTTTGCCAATTGAGAAAAATTAATCGGAGTCCCTTTAGAAAAAAGCAAACTTTCAACAATCGATTTTGTCTTTTCTTTTTCCATATTCCGTCTAATAATTATTATTTTCCCTATTTCTGACCTTGAGCTTTATGTCATTAAATATTTCCGCCTGTTCGACAACCACTATCCTTCTTTTGACCATTTCTAACATCGCCAGGAAAGAAACGATTACTTCGACCTTGTCTTTGGACTCTTTCACCAGATCGCTAAAAGAAGTTTCGATTCTTGTTTTTAAAAATTTTTTAAGGCTGTCAATCTTTTCTTTCAAGGAGACAACTTCTCTGACTTTCTCTTCCTCCATTTTCTCAACAGCTGGTATTTCCTCCAATATCTTGGAGAATGATTCTGCCAGATCCCCAGCCTCCAGATCGGAAGGCGGAGAAAAAACAGGTTCTCTGTCAAGAAAACTCTCTCTCGAAAAAGAGCGGGCGGACGAGTTGAAAAGTTTCCCCATTTTGATAGAAGCATCTTTGAACTTCTTATATTCCATCAGCTGTTGCTCCAGATCGACTATTTCTTCTTCCTCCTCCTTGCTCAAAACTAGAAGAGGAAGCAGGGACTTGGATTTTATCAGAATAAGTTTCGAAGCCACGGTCAAAAATTCAGCTAGATTTGAGAGATTTATATCTCGGCTGTTCTCCAGATAATCCAAATACTGATCCGCCACCTGGGCTAGGCTGATTCTGGTTATATCAAGCTCTTCCTTACTTATGAGATCGGCCAAAAGTTCCAAAGGACCCTCGAATTGTTTTATTTTTATATTATACATCGATAGTATTCTACTACTTTTTTAGAAAGTTGGCAACGTGCCATAGAAATATCAAAAAGCATCCGTTTGACCTGAAATTTCCGAAAAAAAGCATGCCACATATTTGTTTGCCGTAGCAAGCAAATGATTAAGGAAAAAAATTAAAGATCCGACCTATCGGAGAATGAAAAAATCAGAGCTTCGCTCTGATTTTTAAAAATTTATTTCAAATCTTCGATGATGGCATTCTTGCTCATTATGGATTCAACGACTTTCGCTTGTCCGTCTCCCGTCTTGACTGTAATCTTTACCAGGATATCATTCAATCCGGATTGCTTCTGAATCTTAAGGGCGTAATTTTCATAGCTTATTTTTTCCGGAAGATTGTAAGCTATTTCAATCGTCTTTTCTTTTCCGGTTTCCACTTTTATAAGGCCTCCGAAATAAGTCTTTCCGAGATCGCTCCCCGTTCTAGGCTCATCTACAGCCCCATCGAAGTAAACCAGCTCCGATCCTTCAGGAACATAGATCCTCAGATAGCTCTGATAATCTTTGGTGAACCAGTTTTTTTCCTTGGCAGTATGGTTATATTTCAATCTCAAAGTAGCTTTCGGTTTTTCTCCCGAGAAATCTATGAAATAATCCATTGAACGTCTCACAAAATAATCGCTTTTGTAAGCTCCCAAGTTTGCATCCACTGCCATCAGATAGTCATCGTCCCAAATTTTGTCAACTTCTCCCGTCCAATCAGCCTCCTGCGCTATTTTTTGCAGATCATAATCTTTGAAATAAAGCTGGATATTTTTATTTTCCAATTCTCCGGTAATCACTTTGAATAATCTGGTTTTATCCAAAATGGAAAAATCTCCGATCTTTTTCAAGAGCTCCTTAAAGAAAGTTCCCAAGACCTGCTTCCTATCCCCTCTCGTTATCCCTTGGCCTTCAAAATCTATTTCTACCTGCTTTTCCAAATTGATAAGAACATTTTTGGAATCATATATCCCCGGAAATCCTTCCAATTCGATCGGACCGGTGATCTCCAATATTTTTTCCAGGACAGAAACATTGAGCGCGATCACTCCGTCGAATTGTTCCAAGCCTTTTCCGAGATAATAGAACTCCATGGCTTTTTCCGCGTTAACTTTGAAATCCGGAGAATAATTGGAGTCGCGAAGCTTCCAGGCGCTTATGCCAAAAATTTCTCCCATAGGATAAGGCATCGGCGACGTATCGGGGATTCTTTCATCAAAATTTCCCGTATCGTGAACTTCGTAAGAAACTATATCCTCTCCCTTGGTTTTTATTATCGCAAATGAACCTATAAATCCCCCTCCGGGACGAATTTCCATATTATTCTGCAAAAGAATCAAAAAAGTCATCTCTCTGCCCCTGTTATCCAAAATATTCTTAGCAAGCTTGGCAAAAGTCGCCAAAGATCCCCTAGCCTCTTCTTGTGATGTTCCGCTATCATGGTTTTCTCCCTTGCGGATGAAATTAAATACGGAAAAAAACAAGGCTACTGCCAAAATAATGCTTAGCCATATGTATAATTTGTTTCGAAAATTATTTTTCATAAAATTATGCTATTCTCCTTTCAAAAGCTGGTTTAATCTTCTCTTATATTCTTCTTCCGTAGGCTCCTCACTTGATTCCTCCGGCAATTTTTCATCGAAATATCGCCCGCTCCCCTCCGGCTCTTCCATGACTTCGAAAGGGAGATTTCCGGGAACAGATTCCGTTTCTTCGATCCTCTGCGACTGTTTGCTTTGCTCGGATATCTCCATCGGAAGATTTTGAGGAAAAGCGGCCTTTTTAAAATAAACGGGTTCGACTCCCGATTTTTCTGTTGGAAATTTTTCATCCGCATAGCCCTTGGAAAATGCGCCGGAAAGATTTTCAATTTTGGATCTGTTCTTTATCAGCATATTTTCGATTCCTCTCGATGTGTCAGGCGCCTCTTTCTTCCTCTTTAAAAAAATATAAGCCGAATTCTCCAGATAGTTCAGAACGATTTGGATGCAGAAAGAGATCAATCCTCCGATCAGGACGCTCGCAAGCGCGATAATAAAAATTCCGCTTTCGGCTTTACGCGTTCCTCCCCTGATTATCCTTATATCCAAATCGTTTTTTACATTATAATAAATGCTTGCGATATTGATAATTTCTTGGGAGGTCTTTTCCGCCTGGCTAACCGCTTCGCTCCCTATATAGCTCTCAGTTTCGATGCTCAATATAGAATCTCCGTCTCTGATTTTTAATTCCGCTTCCGGCCTTTCGTTTTTCTTTTCAAAGATATGGACGAGATTGTTTCTTATCTTGTCGATCTGAAAAGCCGTTTTTTCATTTTTGGGAATCAACAGTAAATCAATGTTGGAAAAATATTTTCCGCTGTCCAGAAGCACGACAAAAATTCCCGCAGCAACCGCCAATGCTACTATAAAAAAATTTATGTCCGGCTTGATTTTTGTGCTTTTTCTTATCATAATAAAAAAGTTTTCTAAAATCATTATACGCTATTTGACCGTCAATACTATCAAAAAAGCGTAGGACTTGTCAATATTCGACTAGTATTATATAATTCAATTGTCTAAATCAAATACAAATACAAACAAACGAGGTTCTTTGGAGGGATTTTCAATTTTTGAATATCCGTTTAAAAAAAGAGCCTGCAAAAAACAAAATGCCGACAACAAACAGCGACGCAGACAACGCCGCAAAAATTGAATCACTTAGAAAAACTATCTCCAGCGCTGAAAAAACTATCCAGAGCGCCAAGGCGATGCTTTTACAATTGGAAGGAAAAAAGAGAGCCGGACGCAGAAAAAAAATAGAATCCGGCGACGGAACCGTGATATATGGGACTTTTGACGGACAAATAATGATTGGCGACGACGGAAAGCAATATCCGGTCCCGGCCAATTACGCTTCCAAATCCAAGCTGGTGGAAGGCGACATGCTCAAGCTTACGATAGAAAACGGAAGTTTTGTTTACAAGCAAGTCGGTCCGGTGGAAAGGAAAAATCTGATCGGTGTAGCCGGACAAGATGAGTCGGGAAATTATTTCATCATAGCCGATGGCGTACCCTACAAAGTTCTTTTGGCTTCAATCACCTATTTCAAAATATCTCCCGGAGACGAAGTTGTCATAACAGTGCCTGCCGAAGAAAAAAGTTCCTGGGCGGCCATTGAAAACGTTTTGCAAAAAGACGAAAGCAATACGGATTATTCCGACCAAGGCGCCGAATATGATGGAGACGAAAAAGAGCCGATTGAATTTATGGATGACGAAGATGGCAATGATGAAAAAAAGGGCGAGGAAGAGGAAGATTCTTCGAATGTTGAAAGCGGAAAAGAAAAAAATAAAAAAAGAGAAGAACAAGATGATGTCGTAAACGAATGGATGAGCGACATTGAAACCATAAAAAAAGAGATCCAAGAGGAAAAAGTAAAAGCTAAATCTGAATAAAAAAATGAACGACAACACAAAAAAAACAGCCGGCCAGTTCATAAGATTTGCAATGATAGGCGTAATAAATACATTGGTTGACCTCGCTATTTTAAACGCGGAAACAATCATAACCGGAATAAAAGACGGATCCGGATACGCCATCCAGAAAGGTCTCTCTTTTTTAGTTGCGGTAACCGTAAGTTATTTTCTCAACAAGCATTGGGCGTTCGAAGACAAGTCCAAGAAGGATGAGGGTAAAAAATTCTCCCAGTTCCTGTTCGTCAGCATCATGGGAATGCTTATCAATGTTTCTGTCGCAACTATCACTGTCACATATCTCAAGGCCCCGATAAATAATTTACTGAACCTTTCTTTCCTCAACGATCAGGTCTGGGTAAGCATCGGCGCTCTGGCCGGAACAGCTGTCGGACTCATCTGGAATTTCACCGGCTACAAGATCTGGGTGTTTAAAAAATAAAAAAAATCTGATTGAAAATCCGTTCGTTCAGGCGAGCGGTTTTTAATTTTTATATATATCTTTAAAGATAAATATAAAGATACGCAATCTAATATTTTTATCCATTGTTCGGATAAAAGAATTTATAAACGATAAAAGTCCCCCTCTTTATAAACTCGATCAAACATGCTAGAATAGTTATCGTTGAATACAAAGAGCAAATTCAACATTATAACAATTACAACAATTAAACATTTTTTTATGTCTTCAACTTTATACAGGAAATACCGCCCAAAAAAATTCTCAGAGATCGTCGGGCAAAAGCATATTGTCAGAACGCTTTCCAACGCCATAGCTCACGACCGGATCGGACAAGCTTATCTGTTCACCGGACCACGCGGAACGGGAAAAACCACAATAGCCAGGATTTTTGCCAAAGCGGCCAATTGTCTGGATATCCGAAAGACGCCTGGGGAAACCGTTTCTTCTGAGCCTTGTCTCAAGTGCGGAAATTGCAAGCAGTTTCAAGAAGATAAGTTCACGGACATCATAGAAATAGACGCCGCTTCCAATACCGGGGTAGATAATATACGCGACCTGCGGGAAACCGCCAGACTTTCTCCCCTCCGGGGAAAATTCAAGGTTTATATCATAGACGAAGTGCATATGCTTTCCCAGGGAGCTTTTAACGCGCTTCTAAAGATTCTCGAAGAACCACCGGCTCACGTGATCTTCATACTGGCTACCACGGAAATCCACAAAGTGCCTGAAACGATAATCTCACGTTGCCAAAGATTTGACTTCTCCAAATTCACCGTAGAAGAAATAATCGAAAAACTTTCCGCCGTGGCAAAAAAAGAAAAAATAAAAATAGACAAAGAAGCTACGGGGCTTATCGCCCTTATGGCCGAAGGCGGGATGCGGGATGCCGAATCATTGCTTGAACAAATCATCACTTTGGAAAAAAATGACATCACTTCCAAAAAGATTGAGGCTCTTTTGGGAGTTTCGGGGATAAAATCGATAGAAAAGATGACCGATCTTGTCTTCGCAGGGAAAACCGGCGAAGCTTTAATATTTGTAAATAAGATTTATCGCGACGGATACAATCTCGAGATATTTTCCAAAAGCTGGCTGGACTACCTCAGAAAAATGATGCTCTTTAAGGCCGGTCCGGAATTGGAAAAGCAGATCTTTTCCAGCCTGACCAAAGAGCAGAGAGAATCTCTGAAAAACCTATCCGCCAGAACAGGCGCAAAAAATCTGCTCGTCCTCATTGACAGATTATCCGAGTCCATACCTAAGATAAAAACATCTTTTATTCCGCAACTTCCGCTGGAATATTTGATTGTGGATCTGACCGGAAAATCTGAAGAAAAAAATGATTTTTCAGGCAAAAGCGGAGGCAACGATCCTGACAACGATTCCGAGAAAAAAAATGGGGCGGAAAAGTCTCCAAAAAATTATAGCTCTTCCGCGGATACGGAAAAAAAGGATATTTCAAAAAAAATAGAAAAGGAAGGGGCAGAAAGCAAAGCCGTGGTAAAGAATCCGCCTATAGATATAAATGAGATAAAAAAGTCCTGGCCGGAAATAATCGGAGAAATCGGAAAGCATAATTATTCTCTTTCAATGGCTCTTTCTAATTCGCTTCTTATTGAAAATTCCGATTATGGAACAATTGGAATAGTCGTGAGGCACGCTTTTCACAAAGAGATTCTGAATAAGCCGGAAAATAGGTTGACAATAAAAAATATTTCCAATAAAATCACAGGGTTGAATTTCCGAGTTCAAGCGGTAACCGAAGCGGAGTCCGGGGTAAAATTAAAAAGCATTTTTACTGAGGATAATATTGCCCAAAAAGACGGCATCGACGATAATTCCCAAGGATCGCTTTTGGCGGATGCGATGAATCTGATGGGAGGAACAGTTGTCAAATGAAGCCGATATGTTGCCCGGTAGCCCTGCCGGCGGATGCCAATCTGATAATTGGGCCGTAGCCAAGCGGTAAGGCACCAGGTTTTGGTCCTGGCATGCGGGGGTTCGAATCCCTCCGGCCCAACCTTATATCGAATAGGAGTTCATCCCGCATACGCTGGACGTCCGGCGGATGCCGAACGAATCCCTCTTCCCCGATAAATAAGCCGAAATTTCTAATTCAAATGCAAACTGCATACAAAAAAAGTTATTTGGGATTGATACTTGTCAATCTTTTTTGTTTTTATGTCTTTTTTGAAACGCTTACATCTTTTGACGGCGGAGGACTTATCCAAAAAGCGGATTCATGGGTCAATTATTTATTTGAAAATAATAGAACCGTCTTTTGGGACAAGATAATGGTAGCTATATCATCGGCTCTGAGCCCCGGAATCTTGTCCTCGCTAGCCATAACCATCTCTATCGTCTTGGCGTTCAATAAAAAATGGCTTCATCTCGCATTTTTGGCATCCGGAATTTTGGGAGGGCAGATCATAAAAAATTTTTTGAAATCCGCCATAGGAAGAGACCGGCCGGAAAATTCACTCCTGGAAGTTTCCGAAAACAGTTTTCCCAGCGCGCACGCCTTGATTGCGACGATATTTTTTGTCGCCGTCTCTTATTCCCTGGGAAATCGGATAAAAAACATCAGGCTGAGATATTCTTTTATAGCCGCAAACTATTTTTTATTTCTGCTGGCGGGACTGAGCAGGGTCTATCTAAACGTCCACTGGCTTAGTGACGTCTTAGCGGGATTCGCGCTCGGAATATTTTGGATGACTTTTTTGGTAATAATTTTCAAAGCTTTCTCCGATTTAACGGGGAAAAAGAGAATTAAAAAGATCAGAAATATCCTAGAGCGCCACCTTGCCTCTTAAAAATCATAGTTAAGCGTTTTTCCCTCTCGGCTATATAAAAAAGCGCTTTTAAAGGCGCTTTTTTGCAAATTTAATTTTTTAAAAGTCAAGCTTGCGAATCATCTGCCGGAAAGTTTTCATCTCCTCCATGCCCTTCCGAAGATTTCGGCGCCCTGGTTTCGCTGATGACGCAAATGTTTCGAAAAACTACGGTTTTCCCGTCTTCTCCGGTTTTGGCATTCTCGGTTATGCCGAAAGAATAAGTCTTGCCCGCTTCCACTCCCAATTTTTCGAAATCCTGCTGCGCTCGGCTCGTTTGGCCGTCCCTCTTGGTCTGGAAAAAGGAATAATAATTACCGTCGGCTTTTATCGCCACTCTGCCGTTTTCGATCTTGATATCTTCCACGGTCAGATCCATGAAATTTATGTCTCCCATTTTTTGTCCGCCCCGCAGCCGTCCGCCCGATCAAACAGGCTGATCCGCTGCCGGGTTTTTTATTTTTAATTATTAAAAAAAATTTAAAAGAATTATTTTTAATCCTTACAGTGATATTATATCACCATATTTTAAATTGTAAATGTGGATAACCTGAACTATTCCGAATCTCAGGTCAATCATAACACCAAAGTCTTCCCTATTCAACAAAAAGACGGGAAATAAACGGCCAGATCAATGAGTTCCATTGATTTGGCCGTTTAAAATTGAGAATAAAAAATCCCTGCTCCATAGATAGCCATACGATAAGGCTCAAAATATCAAAAACACCCGATTTTATCCGGGTGTTTTCATATAAGATTTCAAAAGTCTTATTTGAGCTCGACTGTGGCTCCGGCTTCTTCAAGCTTCTTCTTGATTTCCTCGGCCTCTTCTTTCTTGACGTTTTCCTTGACAGTCTTGGGCGCTCCGTCAACCAGATCCTTGGCCTCCTTGAGCCCCAAGCCGGTAACTTCACGGACAACCTTGATAACATTTATCTTTTTGTCTCCGGCCGCGGTAAGATCGATATTAAATTGGGTCTTTTCTTCGACTGCGGCTGCTTCTCCTCCGGCAGCCGGAACGCCGGCCATCATCATCGGAGCGGCGGAGCTAACGCCGAATTTTTCCTCCAAAACTTTAACTAGCTCGGAAAGTTCCAGAACGCTCATCTTTTCGATTTCCTCGACAAGTTTTTTGAACTTTGCAGGAACCTCGACCTCTTTGGTCTCCTCAGCTTTTGCTTCAGAAGCCTCTGTTTTTTTGTCCTCGGTCATAAAAATATTTTTTACTAATTACGAATTATGTACGAATATACCAATAACAATAGCTATAGAAAATATTATTAGTATATTCGTAACAGATTCGTAATTCGTAAAGATTATATAAAATTAATTACTACGCTTTTTTCTCCTGGATCGCTTTAAGCACATTGACCAATCCGCGAGTATTTCCGCTCAATACATTCACAAATCCGGATATGGGAGCGTTGAGGCTTCCCACAATCTTTGCCAGCAATTCCTCTTTGCCGGGAAGCTTAGCTAGCGCCATAACCTCCTCGACAGTCATTATGTCTTTTCCGAGCATTCCTCCCAGGATCTTTAAATTCTCGTTAGTCTTGGAAAATTTGCTCAAAATCTTGGCCGGTACCACCTCGTCTTCCGAAGAAATTGTTATCGCCATCTGACCTTCCATGCCTTTCACGCTGGAGTCGATCTTGGCTTTCTTGAGAGAAAGATCGATCAAGCTCTTTTTGATAACCATCAAATTCGTGCCTTCTTTTTTTAATTCCTTCTTAAGAGCATTGATTTCGGAAGCCTTAAGACCTCGATAATCGGAAAAAACAACCGACTTGGAATTTTTAATTTCCTCGGACAAGTTTTTGACTATTTCTTCTTTTTGGTTTCTTCGTAACATATTATTTAGCTTATTAGGTATTAGCTTTTAGCTTCTTAGCTTGACTACACGACTATATTTTATTATTTAATTCGTAATTTCGTATAGATTCGTAATTCGTAGAGAAAAACAAAAAATCTGCATCATCTGCAGACATTTTTCAAAAACACACGTTTTACTTTTTGCGCTATGCGCTCTACGCGAGTTTCCTCGGCAGGACCTATGTCGCGTGAATTTGAAATTATACGCGACCGCCTACTGTCTGCGGATTTACCCATGCGCTAAATAGCGCCGGGTTATCTAATTGTAATTTATTTTATCAGAATTATCCTATCTGTCAACTCCGAACTATTTCGTTTCTTCTTTCTTTTCTTCAGTGGGAGCTTCTTCGGTTTTCGTTTCTTCTTTTGGATTTTTTTCAACCGTTGGAGTTTCCTCAGCTTTCACTTCTTCTTTTGGAGCTTCGACTTTCTCTTCTTTAGGTGTTTCTTCGGCTTTCGGAGTTTCTTCATCTTTCACTTTCTCCTTTTTGCCTTCAGCTTCAGAAACTTCCCCGTCTGTAGCCTTTTTGTCCGCCTTAGCTTCCTTGCCCGCCTTAGCTTCAGCGTCGGCGGGAGCGTCGGCGGATCCTCCGGCTTTCTGCTCTCCTTCTGTCTTTATTTCTTCCCCTTCGGTCTTCTTCTTGGATATTTTAATCTTTCTTTTCTCTCCTTTGATAATTCCTTGGGAAATGAGCAAATTATGGACCGAATCGGAAGCTTGCGCCCCTTGGCTCAGCCAATATTCGATCCTTTCATTTTTAAAAGCTCCTTTCTTCTGCACAGGATCCCAGCTTCCCACAATTTCAACATGCTTTCCGGTAGGAGCGGAGGTATGCTCTTGGACAACAATCTTGAACTGAGGCTTGTTTTTTCTCCCTACCCTTGAGAATCTCATTACTAACATAATTCAAATATTTCTAATTAAGAATTTATAATCGCTAATTACAGTTTAAATTCCATATATAGCTGCAAAATTAAATCAAACAAGCCAAATCATCATTTGGCTGATTGCCATCTATTTATAACTTATTCTAAAAAAAATGTCAACAGCTGATTATTCTTATCCCCTAGAAACATTCAAGAGTCTGTAATATTTCCTCGCAAAATATAAGGTAGCAAATATAAATGCAACCAAAAGAATTATGATTCCCCACATCCACAATGCTAATTTTTCTTTTTGAGCTTTTACCTGAACCACTTCCATTCTTACTTTTCCTTCTTCGGTTAAAGTGTCAGAAATCGCCACTTTTTTGCGGAAGCTCTCACCTTCATGCTCAAAAGCCAATGTGTGCGAACCGATCAAAACCTCCTTAAATGTCGCTATTCCGTCATCATCAGTAACCGTAGTTTGCGGATCTGAAAACAAAGTTGTTTCGAGTCGTGGAATAGGATTCTCGGACTTGTCTAATATCTGAAATTTCGCCTCGGCTAAAAATTTACTTTCATCTTTTTTAAAAATCTCCGTCGTAAATAGTTTTTCTTTTTGCGATTTGGCTATTTGCGTTGCTTTTTCTTTATTGAATTTAGAAGCAACTGAAACGTAGGTATTTATGATTCCTTCGCCTGCAGTGTCAAAAGCATTCATTATGCCTCTTTGTCCCGCCAGAGCCAATCTGTATCCGCCCGAGAATATTCCACTCGCAGTATTTCTTACCAAATCAAAAGTTCTTGCAATAATCGAAGGTTTTTTCTCCGGAACGGTGATTTCGGAAACTTCTTTTTCTGAGATATTTTCTTTTTCTTCTTTTTCTTCGATCATCTCTTCTTTAATATCCTCATCTTCATCTGAAACTTCCATTTCCACTTTTTCGTATTTCCCATTATCCCAATCTTCATATCCGACGAATGAAATCGGGGCGGATTTGGTTGAGATGGAATATACTTTGGAAGTGTCAGTGCTGTCATTGTTGTCGGTAGACCTTATGCGAAAATAATATTTGGTATTAGAATCTAAATCTTTCAAAACGGTATGATGCTTCTTTTCTTCTTTATTATCATCCTTTTCTTCGCTTAAATTTTTGTCCTTGCCGTATCGCACATGGCTGTCGGCGTTGTTGTTGGTTTTCCAATTTATTTCAATTGTCGTGTCAGTCGAAGAATAACGCACTTTGGAGATTTCCAATTCTTCTTCATCATCTTCGTCTTCTTCATCACTGCTTTCGTTGTCTCTCGCAGAAAGAGGAATCCAGGAAGTTTTTACCTTAAAATCAGAATTTGCGCAGACGTTCAAATTTGAACAATTAAAAGCAATCCAGCCGATATTTTCTCCCCAGGCATAACCTGAAAAAACTCCTTCAAAGTCGATTGCCACTCCTCCATTTGTCGGAGCAAAGTTTATGAATCCCACATTTTCTCCCCAAGCGTAACCTGAGAGATTTCCTTCGCCGTCATTGGACACCTTGAAATCTGATGTTGAGCAAGAATTATTATTGCTGCAATTAAGAGAAATCCAGCCCAGATTCTCGCTCCAGGCATATCCTGTAAGCTCCAAGTCTTTCACCATCACTCCTCCATCGCTTGAACCGAAGTTTAGCCATCCGGCATTTTCATTCCAAGCGTACTTGTACTGAGAATCGATATTGTCCGAATCTGTGGCAGTTACATAAATGACTGATGCAAAAACCAAAACCAGCCCGACAGACAACGCTAAAACTCGAGCTTTTTTATTTCTCAGATATGCCAATGGTTTCTTGGAAAAATAACTCATCAATCTATTTTTTCATTTATGTTTTCCTATATTTATTATTAATTTTTTCTTGTTTTTTTGAAAATCCTTGCGCAAGGGAAACAGGTTGCTTTTGGTGATATCAAGCAGATCTCCTCCAATATTAGGAAAAAACTTTTATTTGCCTTAAACATTCTTCATCAATTTTTCATATTTCTCCACCTTCTCTTCAAGTTTTTCTATGCGAAATTCCAAATCTTTATGTGTAAAATTATCCACTCTTTTATTAAGCTCCGCTTTTATATATTTTAACTCTTCTTTGATTTCCTTAAATCCTTCTTCTAAATTCTCCAATCTCATATCGATTTTATCCAACCTATCATCGACTTGGGCAAGTTCATCATCAACTTGAGCAAACCTATCATCAACTTGAGCAAACCCCCTGCTAATCATCAAAGCTAGATCATCGATTGTTGTTTTATTTTTCATAAACATTAAAATTAAATATTAAAAAAATTCTTCTAAATTATACTAAAATTATAACATGAAACAAAAAATCATCAAATCCCAAATCGAGAGAGAGAGAGAGAGAGAGAGAGAGTAAAAACACTTATTTCACTTTCCGAAACCTCCTCAAGGCCTATTATGATTGCCGAAAACGGAAACGGAAAACCGCCAACGCTGCCAGGGTGGAGCTGAATTTTGAAAAAGAGCTTCTGAAGTTGGAACAGGAATTGCAAAGCCGCACATATTCTCCCGGAAAATCGATCTGTTTTGTCGTCACCTATCCAACAATACGTGAAATTTTCGCTGCCGATTTTCGCGACCGCATCGTCCACCATCTTTTGGTCAGCTATCTTGAGCCGATTTTCGAGAAAAAATTCATCCATCACTCCTTCGCCTGTCGCAAAGACAAGGGCGCACACGCGGCAATCAAATTCCTGAAAAGATTTGCCCGGAAGATAACCGGAAATTTTTCCCGTCCGGCATATTATCTCCAGGTGGATGTTGCTGCTTTTTTTATGTCTCTACGGAAAGATATTCTTTTCGACATCATCAAGAAACACACTAAAGATCCGGAAATTCTCTGGCTTGCCAGAAAGATCATTTTTCACGATCCGACCCGGAATTTCTACCGCAAAGGCAATCCGGAGCTCGCCAAACTGGTGCCGAAGCACAAATCCTTGTTCCACGTCCCGAAAGGCCAAGGACTTCCCATCGGCAATCTCACCAGTCAGTTTTTTGCCAATGTATATCTGAACAAGCTGGATCAATTCATCAAACACGACTTGAAAGCGAAATATTATCTGCGCTATGTGGACGATTTCATCCTGATTCACGAAAATCCCAAACAGTTGAAAATTTGGAAAAAACAAATCGACCACTTCTTGCGCGAGGAACTGAAAATCAAGCTTCACCCGAAAAAATCAATCCAAAAATCTGTTTACAAAGGAATAAACTTTGCCGGATTCATAGTCAAGCCGGGATATTTGCTGGTCAGACGCAGAACCGTCAACAATCTCAAACAAAAACTGCATAGATTCAACAGCTCCATGCTTCCGAAAAATAATGAAGAATTTCAAAAATCCTTATACGAAATACTATCAACTATAAATTCCTATTACGGACAATTCCGCCATGCTGACACCGCTCGATTGAAAAAAGATATTTTTTACAAACACTTCGGTATTCTCAAATCATATCTTAAGCCGTCAGATCAATCTCTCAATTCATTCAAAATAAAAACATTTCAACGAAACCGGCATTTGAAAGATGAATGGTTGCCAGAGGAATAAACGCAACGAGAGTCGTTCACCGTTGTCTTAGTATTGTTGTTCGTGTTGCCGTTGTTCAAGTTCACCCGCCATGCATTCTGGGTAGCATTCGAGTTGGTAGTAGCCGACCAGAAGTTGTTGCCAGCGTGGAATTATATTTTGCCATTTATCTCATAACCGAGACCGATCCCGCCAAGCGGGTACGGCCCGAAACAACTAAATACTCTATAAATTTTTGAATTCGAGTAGGCAAAATCGCAACTATTCTTTGCTCGCTTTTTATTCGCCTTATCTTCCAACAAGGCTGAAATAAAAATTCCGGCTTCACTGAAATGTCTTATCTTTTCAAAGAGCTTTGATTTTTGTCGGATTGTTTTTTGGACCAATCCGCCCATCCTTCATTCTGTTTGGAAATTTCTTCCAATATCCTGTTCAAAAATTCCAATCGCTGATTTTTGATTATCTTCAAATCATAGGCCACTCTTACGTAGATCCTCAATCTTTCCAGTTGCATTCTTATTTTCGGAAAATACGGCACTTTGTCCTGTTGTGAATTTATCACGACAATCAAATCCAAAAGATTGCTTGAAATCTCTTTCAGCTTCTGCCCCAAAGTATATTTATATTCTCTGGGAAAATTATGAGTTGTATGATATATTTCCAAATTTAAATCGTAACTTTTTTGGAAAATAGGCAAATGGTTGTAGCGTGCCAATTCTAAAAATAATGAAAAAAATAATCCAAATGATCAAATCACCAAATTAGTTGCCAGAGGAATAAACGCAACGAGAGTCGAGCACCGTAGTCTTAGTATTGGTGGACGTGCCGCCGTTGCTCAAGTACACCCGCCATGCATACTGGGTAGCAGTCGAGTAGGTAGTAGCCGACCAGAAGTAGTTGCCAGCATGTGGAAGATTTCCCCAAGAACCGTCAATATATGCCTGCATAAGTTGTTTTTGATGCGGAAGAATCCAATTGCCATCGCCCAAAGATTCACATCCGGTTTTATCATCATCCGAATCTTCCGGATCTAGATCTTCTTTTTTAACGCACTGACAAGCATCATCACCGTCAGCATCACAAATATCGTTTGCGTCCGGCGTACCATTGCCATCTCCTTCCCCTCCGTCCGGATTCTCTGGAGTCCCTGGTTGATAACAATTATTCGCCCACCACCAATTACGATCGGTTCCCGAATCGAGCCAATCAGACCAAATCATTCCAGTGTCATTGTCCATCCAGCACACATCTCCTGCGCAAGCTGTTGAGTCGTTCGTTCCGCAATAGCTATTTGACGAGGTGCACTGCGTCCAGTTCGCTGAATATGCATCACCTGGCATCGATCCTCCAGAATTATAGTCATCTATTCCTCCTTTTTCCAAAGTATACAGAGCAAAGTCATCCGTCGGACTGGTCGCCGAGCCGTTGAACTGATCCGCCAAAAGCGTTCCCGCCACTCCGAATATGTCGGCTCCGGTCTTTATATTTCCAGCAACCAAATCACTATCACCGGAAACTGTCCCGGTTCCGTCATGATAGCCTTCGCTTATTGTTTGATTAGAAGTCGAAGGAGTT
>Ga0172382_10004821_pt1 | contig 20448 bp, 8 predicted proteins | sample Leawel138RmetaG_FD_122245 | JGI IMG/M metagenome (GOLD analysis project Ga0172382, IMG submission 122245) | Leachate microbial communities from a municipal landfill in Southern Ontario, Canada - Leachate well 138R metaG | ecosystem: Engineered > Solid waste > Landfill > Unclassified | place... | reverse complement strand
TTTCTGGAACGCCTGGAAACCGCTTACAAGAAGGCGTCGGTCACCCGCACGTTACGCTCGGAACTGGATCCCTTCGCCGTCGCCCTGGATACCTGGGCGTTCGTGGGCGGCCTGCTGCACATCCTGCTCGCCCGGAATTTCGACAAGCAAATCACCGCACAGGTTCGTGCGATGATTGCGGCCCACATGAGCCTGCGCCGCCATTCGGGCGCGTAGTAGCTCCATCCGGGCGATGCTGCCGCGGGCAAACGGTTCGACGTGCTTCGTAGCCCGTATGGAGCGCAGCGGAATACGGGATCTTCAACGCACTTCCCCGGATTCCGCTGCGCTCCATCGGGCGACTTATTTCACGCCCGGCGACGTCGTGCCAGCGCCAGGGCGCCAAGCAGTCCGAACAGCGCCAGGTCGATGGCGCCACCGCCACCACCACCGCCACTGCTCTTTCCTTCCGGACCGGTGAAAACCGCCTTTACGACGCGCGGTGAATAGAGTTCCACCGTGCATTCGCTTCCGGCCGCGGCGGTGCAACCCGCCCAATGCGAGAAACTTGCGCCCTCATCTGGCGTGGCATCGAGCACCACGGACGTTCCCCGTTCGTGGTACGTGGTGCAATCACTGCCGCACACGCTGGCGCCCTTGGCAGCAATGCCGCCGTTTCCATCGACAATCGCCCTGAGGCCGTAATCGGCAATGTGTCGTGCTTCGCTGAGCGTCATGTTTGCACCATCGAGTCCTGACCACATCATCAGGGTTTCACCCGTAAGGGCGTTACTGCCAAACTCAATCCAGAAAGCCGTTTCTCCGATGGCCGGCCCGGCGGTGGTCCACGTTCCGCCATTCCACTGCTTCATTTCCAGGAGCGTGTCTGCTCCGTTCCATTTGTTCCTGGCGACGATCACCTGCCGTGCATCATTCACCACGACACGGGGTACATTGCCGGGACCGGAAAACATCTGCTCGGGCTCGCTCCAGGTTCCACCTCCCGAGGAGTCGCTGCTCAGGCGGCTCAGATAAACAAAACCGTCATCGACCGACCAAGCAGGCGTTCCATTGTCGTCGATCCACGTTACGGCGGCGTCTCCCCATTTGTTCACGGCGATGTCGAGGTCGTCGACATCAACGGGTGCATCCCCGCTGATCTGACGCGCAGCATCAGGACCCTTCGACCCATGAAACGCCCAGACACCCAGGTTGGCCTGGCTGTCCAGGGCCAGCCAGGCTGCAACGGTATGGCCTTCGACATGCACCACGCGCGGGTTGTGACTGCCACCCGGTGCCGAGAGCGCCTCGGGAGCCGTGAGCGTGGCGTATTGGCCACGGGCGTGCATGACCGTATTGGCATCTGACCACATGAGGGTAAAGTGGCCATCCGCTTCGGCGGCGATATCAGGGGCAGTACCAGGCCCGGCATACGTCGTCTTCCATTGGTCGGTCGTGCTGTCGAAGTAGCTCCAAAAAACCTCGCTGTCACGCGACCAGGTGATGAAAGCGACACCGTCTTCGTCGACGGAGCTCCGCACCAGGTCGATGTTCGCGCCTTGTTGCAAAACCTCCGCACTCGACCAGCTCACGCCATTCCATCGCATGGCGTAAACCCTCAACACTGGCGACAAGGGCGGCGGTGCATATTCGGAATCCAACCAAACGAGCACACCCGCGCCGCGCTCATTTCCCGCGAACTCGGCCCACCATATGGCATGACCGGGATCACTGGCCCATAGCGAGCTGGCCGGCGACACGCTCCCCCCCGATGCATGCTGCGCGTAAATCGCGTATTTATCGTCAGTATCGATGGAACCATCGCCGTAATTCGACTCGCCCCACAGCGAGAGCATGCTCGTCGGCGAAAGGTAAGCGCTACCGAGAGGGAAGAGATCCCATTCGCCCGTTATGTCGGTAACCACGGTTTCCGGGGCTCGCCATGCCGCCATGCCAGGCACGGTGGCGATCAACAGTATCAATGTCATGCAACAAATGACGGCCCGTGATCGGGCCGATGTGGTTTTCAGAAAGTTCATGCGGAGTACTCGTACCGTGTGTATGCCATGCCCGCGGGCGCGTGTCCTTGCCAACCCAAACGATTCACGTCGGGTTCAGCGCCCGCAAGCGACTCGGCTCGCCCCGAACGCACGGGCACTTTAGCCACGGTCAGATCGTTGTAAATTCCCCGCGCGGACTAGCAAGGACTAGCGGATGGTTAATCCTTTATGCGCGTTACGCAGACCGTCTTCGAAGGAGATTCACGTGACCGCCGAATGGCGCATCGGACGTGTTACCAAATTCGTTCGTATCAAGCCGTGGTCGGCTCAACGCGGGCACGGCCCGCCCTATGACCGGAGGTGACAGTGGTGCGAGTTCGGAGGATTCAGCACAGAAGCGGGTCGCGTCGGCGCAAAGCGCCTGCATGACGTCAGCGGAGGCATTAACCGAACAGGTACAAAGGGATTGGCGCAGCCAAAGAACGTCACCCAGCAATCTTGCTAAATACATCCTGCAAATGCGGAACCGTATGCCATTCGCACAGGGCTCCACTCCAGGAGAATCCACGTAACCTCGCCGTTGCATACGCTGCGCCTCCTGGAGACCACGTCACGCATCTCGCGTGCATTCACCGGCTTGAGAACGTCTTCATGCTCGAACGTCAGGCAATAACGCCGTGCGCCAGGAATGTTCAGACAACCTTCGCAGATGCGCCTCACCCTGTGATGCGAGCGTGAGCCGCAAAGAATGCAGCCGGTGCAATTCCGGATAGCCGGTGGTTCAGTATTTCCCATGTGTTGGTGCGCCGAACGTCGAGACCTGTGGGTGTGCGGCATTCAATTTGGAATTTCTACCGACTCGTAGGAGCCCAGCCCGCTGGGCGATTGTTTCTTCAGTTCTTCCCCAGCCAACCGGAGAATCGCCCGGAGGGCCGGGCTCCTGCGTAAACTCCCTCGCGCCGCCGTACAGTAACGCGGGAATGTGTCCGTTAACATCATCCTTCCGGACTAGTCGCACTAGTCCCGCGGCCCACGGCTATCGCGCGTTTCTACACCGGCTGGGCCGCGGTATGATCGCGCGCCGTGATCTTGAGGAGATTCTCATGCCCCCCGAACTGCGCATCGAACGGGTGACCGGTGCGGAACTGGAGCACCACATACCGGAACTGGCGCGCCTGCGCATCGAGGTCTTTCGTGACTTCCCGTATCTTTACGACGGCACGCCGGAGTACGAGGCCCGCTATTTGCGCACCTACATGGATTCGCCCGACGCGGTGGTGGTGCTCGCATTCGACGGCGACCGTGTGGTAGGCGCATCGTCTGCCCTGCCGCTGCGCCACGAAACGGAGGAATTCGTGCAACCTTTCGTTGATGCGGGCTTCGATCCGCGCGAGGTGTTTTATCTGGGCGAATCGGTGCTGCTGAGACCCTATCGCGGGCGCGGCATCGGTGTGCGTTTCTTCGCAGAGCGCGAGGCCCACGGGCGCGCCTTGGGCGGGCTGCGCTGGGCGAGTTTCTGCGCGGTGGATCGGCCTACCGATCACCCGCGCCGGCCGGCGGATTACGTCCCCCTCGACGCGTTCTGGCATCGCCGTGGCTATGTGAAGCGCCCGGACCTCACCACCCGTTATGTGTGGAAGGACCTGGACGACATGGAGGATACGGCCAAGACCATGACCTTCTGGACCAAACCGCTGGACACCAACGCGTGACCCGCACCGTACGCATCGCCAGCGCCCAGTACGACATCGGCTGCTTCGCACACTGGGACGACTACGCCGCGAAGCTGACGCGCTGGGTGGCCGAGGCCGCGCCTCGTGCCGAACTGCTGGTGTTCCCGGAATACGGCGCCATGGAACTGGCGTCGCTACTGCCGGCGCCAGCGCGCGCCGATCTGGGCCTGCAAATCGCGGGCATGCAGGCCCTGCTACCGGGCTTCATGAGCCTGCACCGCGCGCTGGCCATGCAGCACAGGATTTATCTGCTCGCCGCGAGTTCTCCGGTGGAGGTGCGGCCCGGCATCTACTGCAATCGCGCGCACCTGTTCAGTCCAGAAGGCAACGTGGGCTGGCAGGACAAGCAGGTCATGACGCGTTTCGAAAACGAGCGCTGGGGCATTTCCGCCGGCGCACCCGCGCGCGTGTTCGACACGCAACTCGGCCACCTCGCCGTGGCCATCTGCTATGACGTGGAGTTTCCCGCGCTGGTGCGCCGCCAGGTGGAGGCCGGTGCCGAACTCATCCTGGCACCCAGTTGCACCGACGGCCTTGCGGGCTACCACCGCGTGCGCATCGGCTGCCAGGCGCGCGCACTGGAAAACCAGTGCGCGGTGGTCCAGTCCTGCACCGTGGGCGAGGCGCCCTGGTCCGAGGCAGTGGACGTGAACGTGGGGGCCGCCGGGGTGTTCGTGCCGCCTGACTCCGGTTTGCCAGAGAACGGCGTGGTGGCTGGCGGCACGCTCAACGCGGCGCAATGGCTGTTCGCTGAATTGGATCTCGCCGCCCTCGCGCGCGTGCGCGAGGAAGGCCAGGTGCTCAATCACCGGGACTGGCCGCGGCAAGAGACGTCGGCCGCGGTGCAGCTTCAACCACTGGCCTGATCGGCGCGCGAAGCCAAGGCGCGAATACCGCAGGTCGGCTCACGCTACGTGCCGGCGTCGCCCTCCCGCGAACGCCGCCAGGATTCCCAACAGGCCGAGGAACGGCAACCCGATGCCGCCGGCGCCGCCTTGCGCCGGCGCGGTGATGACGTAGCTCGCCTCGCCGACATCGGAATCCCTCAGCCCATCCTTGTAACCGAACACCTTGAGCGTGGCGCTTTCGTCGATCTGCACCGCGGCACCGTTCGCGGCCACCGTGCCATGGGTGCGGCTGGGTGTGGTGCCGTCGAGCGTGTAGCGCAATGTCGCGCCCATCGTGGTGGTCCCGATGGTGGCAAGCACGCTGCCATCGTAGCGGCCCCCGGGCGGTGTGAAGGTGGGCTGCGCCACGGCCGTCTCGTAATCCAGGGTCAGGGTGCAGGGCGCTGCCGGGATACAGTCCTCCGCCGCTGCGCTCGCCGCCGCATATCCCAGCGCGGTGACTTGAAGGCTATGCCGCTCACCCGCTCCCGCCGGCGGTGCATAGAACGTGAAGCGGCCCTGGGCATCGGTGGTGGTGGTGATGCGGCCCAGATTGTCCTCCCAGAAGGATGTCGGCTGCGCACCGACGGCGCGCAACAGCGTCACCGTCGCGCCGGCGATCTGCTCCGCCGCCATGCCGAACACCTGACCTGCGTGGGCCGTGGCGGGCACCGCGCGCACGATGCCTGCGCCCTGCAATGCTGCCACGTTTTCCCGCGCCATGAGTTCCGCCTCCACGGCCACGGCGAGGTGGTCCGTCACGGCAATCAGGAACCGCGCGGGATTGCCTTCTGCCGCGCCGTCTTCGGCAACGCCATGATTGATGGCACTGAGCGTGATCCCTTGTGCGGCGGCCTTTCCGTCCAATTGCAGGCTCAGCGTCGCACCCGCACGGGCGCCCCGTACCAGCACCTCCATGTCACGGCGCAGGTCGTCACGGGTCAGCAACATCGGGCGCTCGCCTTCCACCTTCAGCGGCACGTGAATGCGGGCCAGTTGGGTACTGCCGGTCACCGCGTCTTTGAGCGTCACCACGTAATCACCCGCAAAGGCGCCGGTGGCCGGCACGGGCACGTTGAACCGCCCTGCCGCGAACACCAGCGCCATGGTCGTGCCGTCCGGCCTGAGCACCGTCGCATCGTACTGTCCGCTGCCGCCCGAGAACCGGAGCGCATGGGTGGTGCCGCTTTCAACCGTGATCGGCGACGAGGGGTCCAGGACGGTGCCGTCGGCATCTTCGATCACGAGGCTTGCATAAACGAACACCGTTACGGTGCCCGTGGCCGTACCGCCGTAACCGTCGCTCACTGTGTAGGTGAAGCTGTCGGTACCGGTGAAATTCAGGTTCGGCGTGTAGGTGAAAGTGCCGCCGCCATTGTCGATGACCGCGCCATTCGCACCTTGGCCGAAGGCGCTGATACCCAGCGTGTCGCCATCGGCATCGCTCGCCAGCGCCAAGAGATTGATGGGCGCAGCCGTGCCGGGTTCGGCGAGGAGATTGCCCTCTGGCGCGACCGGGGCCTTGTTCGCCTTCAGGCCGATGGTGTGGCTATGCCCCCCCACCACCTCCACAATATCGCGCCAGCTGTCGACGTTGAGCTGGCGGTTATTGTTTTCGCCCGTCGCCACCACGGTGCCGTCGGCCCTCAGGCCAACGGTGTGGAAGACGCCCGCCACCACACCCACGATGTCGCGCCAGTCGCCGACATCGAGCTGGCCTAACCCGTTGTCGCCTGTCGCCACCACCGTACCGCCGGCCGTCAGACCTACGGTGTGGAAGCCGCCCGCCGCCACCGCCACGATGTCGCGCCAGCCGTCGACGTCGAGCTGGCCAGACCCGTTATCGCCCGTCACCACCACCGTGCCGTCCGCCTTCAGGCCAGCCGTGTGCCCGTCGCTCGCCACCACCGCGACGATGTCGCGCCAGCCGCCGACGTTGAGCTGGCGGTCACCGTTGTCGCCCGTCGCCACCACCGTGCCATCGGCCTTGAGGCCGAAGGTACGGAATGTCGCCGCCGCCACCCCCACGATATCGCTCCAGCCGTTGACGTCGAGCTGGCCAGACCCGTTATCGCCCGTCGTCATCAGGGTGCCGTCGGCCTTCAGGCCAACGATGTGGTGGTCGCCCGCCGCCACCGCCACGATGTCGCTCCAGCCGTCGACATTTGGCTTGGTCCAACCTGTCGTCACCGCGGTGCCGTCGGCCTTCAGCCCAACGGTGTCGTATTGCCCCCCCGCCACCGCAACGATATCGCGCCAGCCATCGACATTGAGCTGGCCGAAATCGACGGAGCCCGTTCCCACCACGCTACGGCCGCGTGACTGAATGGTGAGATGCACGATCTGCACCGCGGACGTACCGCCCGCGCCCTGCGCCTGGAAGGTGAAGTGGTCGCGGCCTTTGGCGTCACCCTTCGCGGTGTAGGTGAAGGCGCCGGTGGCGGGATCATCCACGACGACGGTGCCCTGCTCCGGTGCTTGCACCACCTGGAAGATGAGGACATCGCTGGTTGTCTGCCTTGCCAGCATCGTGGCGCTCACCGACTTCCCAGCCACAACAGGGCGCACCACCGTAAGCTTGGCCAGCGGCGGAGGGAAACTCACGCCCGAGTTCGGATCAGAGCCGTGCTGATACTCTTCCAGGTTGGTGTAGCCATCGCCGTCTGGATCGCCGTCGGCGCCGTCGGCGCCATTGACGCCCGTGGCGCCATGCGGGTCGAGGCCGTTGGCGATCTCCCACAGGTTGGGCAGGCCATCGCCGTCCCAGTCGGCAGAGATGTGCACCGTCACCGTGCCGGTGGCGCTGCCGCCAAAACCATCCCTTACCGTATAGGTGAAGCCGTCGGTGCCGGTGAAATTCAGGTTCGGCGTGTAGGTGAAGCGGCCGCCATTGTCGATGACCGCGCCATTCGTGCCTTGGCTGAAGGCGCTGATACTCAGCGTATCGCCATCGGCATCGCTCGCCAGCGCAAGGAGGTCGATAGGGGCGGCGGTCTCGGGTTCGGTGAAGAGATTACTGTCTGCCGCCGTGGGGGCCAGGTTCGCCTTCAGGCCGAGGGTGTAGTTGCCGTCCGCCGCGACCGCCACGATATCGCGCCAGCCGCCGACGTCGAGCTGGCTGGCTTCGTTGTAGCCCGCCCCTACCACCGTGCCGTCGGCCTTCAGGCCGAGGGCGTGGAAGCCACCCGCCGCCAGCGCAACGATGTCGCGCCAGGCGCTGACGTCGGGCGGGCTGTACCCTTTGGCGCCCGTCGCCACCACCGTGCCATCGGCCTTGAGGCCGAAGGTGTGCCAACTACCCGCCACCACCCCCACGATGCCGCTCCAGCCGCCGACGTCGAGCTGGCCCATCTGGTTGAAGCCCGTTGCCATCACGGTGCCGTCGGCCTTCAGGCCAACCGTGTGGGAGGCGCCCGCCACCACTTCGACGATGTCGCTCCAGCCGCTGACGTTGAGCTCGCCGTACCTGTTGTCACCCGTCGCCACCACGGTGCCGTCGGCCTTCAGGCCAATGGTTTGAACGTTGCTCGCCGCCACCGCCACGATGTTGCGCCAGCCGCCGACGTTGAGCTGGCCGTACCCGCTTGCCCCCGTCGCCACCACGGAGCCATCGTCCTTCAGGCCAACGGTGTGGCCTTGGCCCCCGGCCACCGCCACGATGTTGCGCCAGCCGTCGACGTTAAGCTCGCCAAACCCGTTGCCGCCCGTCGCAGCCACGGTGCCATCGGCCTTCAGGCCGACGGTGTGGTACTTCCCGTCCGCGAGCTCCACGATGTTGCGCCAGCCGTCGACGTTGAGCTGGCCGTAAAGGTTGTCGCCCATCGCCACCACACTGCGGCCAGGTGACTGAATGGTGAGATACACGGTCTGCATCGTGATCGCGCCATCCGCGTCCTGCACCTGAAAGGTGAAGTAGTCGCGGCCCTTGGCATTTGTATTTGCGGTGTAGGTAAAGGCACCGGTGGCGGGATCGTGTACCAAGACGGTGCCCTGCTGCGGCACTTGCACCACCTGGAAGGTGAGGGTGTCGCTGGGGGTCTGCCTCGCCAACATCGTGGCACTCACCGACTGCCCGGCCACGACGGGGCGCACCACCGTGAGCTTGGCCGCCGGCGGCGGGAAACTCGCGGCCGAGTTCGGATCCGAGCCGTGCTGATGCTCTTCCAGGTTGGTGTAGCCGTCGCCGTCCGGATCGTCGTCGGCGCCCGTGGCATCGTGCGGGTCGAAGCCGTAGGTGGTTTCCCAGAGGTTGGGCAGGCCGTCGCCGTCCCAGTCGGCGGAGACCAGCACCGTCACCGTGCCGGTGGCGCTGCCGTTAAAGCCATCGCTTACCGTGTAGGTGAAGCTGTCAGTGCCGGTGAAGTCTAGGTCCGGGGTGTAAGTGACGGTGCCGTCGCCGTTGTCGATGACCACGCCATGGGCGCTGTTGGTCGCAGAAGCGATGGTCAGCACATCGCCATCGGCATCGCTCGCCAGTGCGAGGAGGTCGATAGGGGCTGCGGTCTCGGGTTCGGTGAAGAGATGACTGTCTGCCGCCACCGGGGCTGAATTGCCCTTCAGGCCGATGGTGTAGTCAGCCTCTCCCACCACCGCCACGATGTCGCTCCAGCCGCCGACATTAAGCAGGCCGTTCCAGTTGTTGCCCGCCGCCACCACCGTGCCGTTGGCCTTCAGGCCAACGGTGTGAGAGATGCCAGCCGTCACCGCCACGATGTCGTACCAGCCGTCGACGTTGAGCTGACCGGACTCGTTGGCGCCCGTCGCCACTACGGTGCCGTCGGCCTTCAGGCCAACGGTATGCCCTTGGCCCCCAGCCACCGCCACGATGCCGCTCCAGCCGCCGACATCGAGGTGGCCGTACACGTTGTCGCCCGCCGCCACCACCGTGCCGTCGGCCTTCAGGCCAACGGTGTGCCAGTCGCCCGCCGCTACCGCCACGATATCGCTCCAGTCGCCGACGTTGCACTGGCCTTCCCCGTTGGGGCCCGTCGCCACCAAGGTACCGTCAGCCTTCAAGCCGATGGTGTGGTAGCGGCCCGCCACCACCCCCACGATGTCGCTCCATGAACCGACGTTGATCGCGCCGACTCCGTTGTAGCCCGTCGCCACCACCTTGCCGTCGGCCTTCAGGCCAACGGTGTGATAATCGCCCACCGCCACCGCCACAATGTCGCTCCAGCCGTCGACATTACGCTGGCTGTACGAGTTGCTGCCCGCCGCCACCGCGGTACCGTCGGCCTTAAGGCCAACGGTGTTGTGATGCCCCCCCGCCAGCGCAACGATCTCGCGCCAGCCACCGATATTGAGCGCGCCATAGCTGTTGCTGCCCACCGCCAGCACGCTACGGCTATATGGTTGGATGGTGAGATGCACGATCTGCACCGCGGACATGCCGCCCGCGTCCTGCACCTGAAAGGTGAAAAGGTCGCGCCCCTTGGCGTCAGCGTTCGCGGTGTAGGTGAAGGCGCCGGTGGCGGGATCGTCCACGACGACGGCGCCCTGCGCTGGCCCTTGCACCACCTGGAAGGTAAGCGCATCGCCGTCTGCGTCCGTCGCCAGCATCCTGGCACTCACCGATTGCCCCGCAATCACGGGGCGCACCACCGTGAGCTTGGCCTCCGGCAGTGCCGCCTGCGCAGGCAGCGCCAGCAGCAATGCCGGCAGGAAGAGAGCCAACGAAACTATGGACGCAAAAAAACGACAGGCGGATGGAAGCCGCTTCTTCATCATGGGGTCCTTGGCGCTGCTCGGTGGCGGCGCCACGCAGCTGTTGGAATAGGAGACGTTAGGGCGCGAGGGACGCACGCTTATGAATCGCGTCAAATCTAGCAATCGCTCTGACGCTGTAAATCCGTCGGCAGGACTAGAAGGACTAGGCGGTTCAGAAAAATTCCGGGCCCTTTGCAAATGCGTGAGCGCAATTCCATTGAGCGATGGCCACGACAAACGGCGCAGGCACCCGAATGGTTTGGGGCGAAGGCGAGCGTGGCCGGACGAGTTTCTGCGCGGTGAACGCGAAGGCCGCAGGTTGGCTCACGCTCCGAGCCGGCGTCGCCATCCCGCGAACGCCGCCAGGATGCCCAGCGCGCCAAGGAACGGAAGCCCGACGCCACCACCCCCACCGCGCACAGCACCGTCAGTGGCGGTGGCCAGGACGGTCACGGTGGCGGAAGTCTTGGCGCCGTAATCGTCGCTGACCATGTAGGTGAAGCGGTCGAGACCGGTGAAACCGGCTCCCGGTGTGTACGTCAGGGTACCGTCACCGTTCGCCCTCACCGTGCCGTGGGCGCCCTGGCTGAAAGCGGAAATGCTCAACGTGTCGTCATCGGCATCGCTCGCCAGGGCGAGGAGATCGGGCGTCGTGGACGCCACACCTGGCGCAGTGCGAAGGGTGATGTCGCGGGCAACTGGGGCATGGTTGCGCTCCAGGCCGACGGTATGGAACCAACCCGCCGCTACCGCCGCAATGTCGCGCCAGCCGCCGACATCAAGCTGACCGTAGTCTCGCCCGACGGCCAGCACGGTGCCGTCTGCCTTCAGGCCCACGGTGTGCTCGAGACCCTCCGAGACCGCCACCATGTCGCGCCAACTGCTGATGTCGTTGGTCCCGGTCGACAACACCGTGCCGTCACTTTTCAAGGCCACCGTGCGGACCCCCGCCGACAGCGCGACCACGTCGCGCCAGCTGCCCACATCGGTTGCACCATAGGAACTGCTGCCCACCGCCAACACCGAGCCATCGGCCTTCAGCCCCACGGTGTGGCTCACACCTGCCGCCACGGCCACGATGTCGCGCCAGCCGTTCACGTCGAGTTGGCCGTAATTTGCACCGGCCACCATCACGGTGCCGTCGCTCTTCAGGCCCACGGTGTGCCCGTAACCTGCCGCTACGGCCACGATGTCAGTCCAGCCGACGACGTTCAACTGGCCGTATGTGTTGTCACCCACTGCCAACACGGTGCCGTCGTTCTTCAGGCCCACCGTGTGGGACCCGTAGGCGGCCACAGCCACGATATCAGCCCAGCCACTGACGTCGACCTGACCTTGCCCGTTGTAACCGGCAGCCACCACTGTTCCGTCGGTCACCAGGCCTACGGTGTGGCCTTCCCCCGCTGCCACCGCGGCGATGTTTCGCCAATGGCCCAGGTCGCTCTGGCCGGAGCCGTTCGATCCTGATGTAAGCAGCCTGCGACCGGCCCGTTGGATGGCGAGCTGCACTGTCTGCGTGGCCGACACACCCTGCGCATTGCGCACGCGGAAGCTGAAGCGGTCACGCCCGTCGGCGTTGGGGGCTGTGGTGTAGGTGAAGCTGCCGAGTTTGGCGTTGACGATGACGCTGCCTTGTTTGGGCTGCACCACCACCTCGTAGGTGACATCGCCGTTGCGGTCATTGGCATGGAGCTGCGCGCTCATGGTGCCGCCGGCCATCACCGGGCGCACCAGGGTGAGTCGCGCCAGCGGCGCGAGATCCGGATGGCTCACCGCCCCCTGCGGGTCGGTGCCGTGCTGGTACTCCTCCAGGTTGCTGTAGCGGTCGCCGTCCGGGTCGCCGTCCGCGCCCTGATCACTGGCCGCATCCACGGGATCGAGTCCGTTGGCCTGCTCCCAGAGGTTCGGCAGACCGTCACCGTCCCAATCGGTCGTGACGATGACGGGCACGCTGGTGGTGACGATGCCGCCATGGCCGTCGTCAAGCGTGTAGGTGAAGCTGTCGCTGCCGGTGAAACCACCCTGTGGCGTGTAAGTCAGGGTGCCGTCTCTGTTGTCGAGCACGGTGCCGTGACTGCCGTCGGTCACGGCCTTGATGCTCAGTGAATCGCCTTCGGGATCGCTGGCCAAGCTCAGCAGATTGGCCGTGATCGTTGGATGGCCCGGCTCCACGTACAGGGTGTAGTCGGCCGCGATCGGGATCAGGTTCGCGGTCAGGGCGACCGTGTGCTCGTATCCCGCCGCTACCGCCACCACCTGCTGCCAGTCGTCCACGTCGAACTGGCCTTGGTCGTAATACTGTCCCTTCGGCCCTGCGGACATCACTGTGCCATCCTGCGTCACACCCACGATGTGGACCGAGCCCGCCGCCACGCCCACAACGTTGCGCCAGCCGTCGATCGCAGAGTGCCATGCGTCCTGAGTGGCCGCCCTCGCCACCGTTCCGTCGGATTTCACTCCCAGCGTGTAAGACCTGCCTGCGGCCACCGCCACGAGGTTGTCCCAGCCGCTGACGCCAGGACCGCTACCGTTGCCCACCGCCACCGCCGTGCCATCGGCCTTGAGCCCCACCACGTGGTACGTGCCTGCCGCCACGGCCACGATGTCACGCCACGCGCTGACATTGAGCTGACCATAATGGTCGTTGCCCGCCAGCACCGCCGTGCCATCGGCCTTCAGGCCCACGGTGAAGTTCTCGCCCGCCGCGACTGCGACGATATCGCTCCAGCCGCCGACATCGGTCTGACCTTCGTTGTTCCAGCCGGTCGCTACTACGCTGCCATCGTCCTTGACCCCCACCGTGTGACGCTCTCCCGCCGCCACCGCCACGATGTTGCTCCAGCTGCCGACATTCAGCTGGTCGTCCTCATTAGAGCCAACAGCCACCACCGCGCCATCCGCCTTGAGAGCCACCGTATGGGCCAGGCCTGCGGCCAGCGCCGCGATGTCGCGCCAGCCACTGACGTTGGTCTGGCCCGCGGTGTTCCGGCCGGTAGCGGTCACCGAGCGCCGAACCCGGTGAAGGGTGAGATGAACGGTCTGTACACCCGAAACGCCGCTGGCGTCGCGTACCTGGAAGGTAAAGCTATCGCGAGCTTGCGTGGCGTTGGGGTTCGCGGTGTAGGTGAAGTCACCGGTGCGGGGGTTGTCGAGCACGACCGTGCCCTGCTGCGGCGGGCCCACCAGTTCGAAGGTAAGCGCATCACCGTCCACGTCCGTCGCCAGCATCCTGGCGTTCACCGCCTGCCCTGCAATCACCGGGCGCACCACCGTGAGCTTCGCCTCCGGCGGAGCCGCATGAACAGGTAGCGCCAACAGCCACACCGGCAAGAAGAACAACGGAAAATGGCTGGCGAGAAAACGACCGGCGGATGAAGGCTGCTTCTTCATTAGGTCTCCTTGGCCGCTGCTCAGTGGCGGTGCCACGCAGCTGTTCGAATGTCGAGACGGTCAAGCGCCGGGAGATGCGCGCTCATGAGGCGCGCCAAATCTAGCAATCGTCACGGCGTTGTAAATCGTCCGGCAGGACTAACAGGACTAGGCGGTTCAGGAAAACTCCGGCCACTGTGCAAACGCGTGGGCGTCAACTCCGTCGGTGAGCGATGGCAACGCGACACGGCACAGGCACCCGAATCACGGATTTGCCGAAGTGCGTCGCCCGGATGGGGCAAAGCGGAATCCGGGTCCCTGTCACCAGGTTTCACCCACGCCATTTCCCGCATTCCGCTGCGCTTCAGCCAGGCTACCAGGGCGATTTTTGCCTGGGTTTGTCGACAAAGCCGGAAGCGGGACTGGAAGGGGCGACCTGCAAACCGGTGAGAATCGGGGAAAAAGTCGCTTGCAGCTCCCGGGAACGCATCCTGTCTCCATGGGTTAGAATGGCGTGCCAAAAATACTGCACAACCCATGACATTCCTGCTCATCGACGACCACGTGCTGTTCCGCCGCGGCTTGCTGCATTTGCTCAGCAGATTGCCGGGCGAGCACACCTTTCTGGAAGCGGAGAATTGCGAAGAGGCGTTCGCGCTGGCGTCGGCGCAGCAGGACATCGATCTTGTCCTGCTCGATCTGGCACTGCCCGGTATGAACGGACTCGACGGCGTGGTCCGACTGCGCGCCCTGTGCCCCGCCACGCCCATCGTGCTCATGTCCGCCAATGAGAATCCCCAGTTCGTGCTCGAAGGGATCCGGCGCGGTGCACAGGGCTTCATTCCCAAATCGGCCAACCTGGAGGTGATCTCCGCCGCACTCCAGGTGATCCTCGCCGGCGGCACCTACGTGCCCGCCTCGGGCCTGCTCTCCGCAACTGGAACCGACGCTCCGGGGCCGCTCACGGCACGTCAGCGCGAAGTGCTCACGCTGCTGGTGGATAACCGCTCCAACAAGGAAATTGCCGACGCCCTGGGCATGCGAGTGAATACCGTACGCGTACACGTGGCAGCCATCCTGCGTGCGCTGGGGGTCGAGAACCGCACCGAGGCGGCGCGCGCCGCGCTCAGCTTGGGCCTGATGCCGCATGGCCGCTGAGGCGGCACCGGATACCGCGCTGGAAGGCCGGGTCCGTGAGGAACAGATTGCACTCCTGTTCCGGCACACGCCGCTCTCTCTGCTCACCAACGTTCTGCTGGCGAGCGGATTGGTCTGGATCCTTTGGGAGGTTGCCGATCAATTCGTCCTGAAGGTCTGGTGGCTTTTCATCGTTGTTCTGGCCGCGGTGCGTGGGGTGTTCTTTCTCGGCTACCGACATCGCAGTCCGCACCATCCGCTGCCATGGCATAGCTTCATGAGTGCGGTCACCCTCGCTTCGGGTGGCGTGTGGGGTGCCGCGGGTGTGTTGTTCTTTATTCCCGACGCGACCATCGCCCTCATTTTCGTTAGTTTGGTGATCGGCGGCCTCACTGCCGGGGCCGTACCCGCCTACGTTTCCTGGCCACCCGCGCTGTACTCCCTGGTCCCAACCTGCCTGCCGCTGGCCCTGCGCTACCTTGTCGAGGGCGGCGAGTTTACGGTGATGGGGTTCATGTGCCTGCTTTACATGGTGAACGTGCTGTCCGGAGGCCGCAGCCTCTCCAAGGTACTGGTCGGTTCCATACGCCTGCGTCTGGAGCGCCAGGAACTGGTGCACCAGCTGCAAGAAGGGAAGGCGTTCGCCGAACGCGCGCGCGAGAAGGCCGAGGAAGCGAATGCGGCCAAATCAAAGTTTCTGGCGGCGGCCAGTCACGATTTGCGCCAGCCCTTGCAGGCCGTGAACCTGTTCGTGGAGGCGATACGCCATGAAAGGGACCCTGCACAGGCGGGCAAGCTGCTCGACGACCTCGGCGCCTCGGTGCACGCCCTCGAAGGCCTGTTCAACGAGATCCTCGATATTTCCAAACTGGAGGCCGGCCTGTTCCGGCCGCAGCCCGGCGTCATCGTCGTGCAGGCGCTGTTCAACGGGCTGGAACGGGAACTGGGCCCCGTGGCCGAGGAGAAAGGCATCGAGCTCGGCTTCGTGCCGACGCGCCTGAAGGTGATGAGCGACGCCCCGATGCTGGTACGCATCCTGCGCAACATCATCCTCAACGCCATTCACTACACCCCCGAGGGCGCCGTGCTGGTAGGCTGCCGCCGCAAGGGCCACTGCGTCGCCCTCACGGTTTACGACACCGGCCCCGGGATTGCTCCGGAGCATCAGCGCGCCATTTTTCGCGAGTTCTACCAGATCGGGAACGCCGAGCGCGATCGCCGCAAGGGTCTCGGGCTCGGCCTCGCCATTGTGGACGGCCTGTGCCGTGTCCTCGACCATCGCCTCGAACTGCACTCGCGCCCTGGCCAAGGCAGCACGTTTTCAGTCTACGTGCCCGTCACTGGCGACGCAGCGCCCGAACGGCCGGTGGCAACCGTGGCCGTGTCCGGCCTCGCCGGCCGGGCCGTGCTGGTCATCGACGATGAATCGACCATCCGCGAGGCGGCGTCAACGGTCCTCAGGCAGTGGGGCTGTCCGGTACTCACCGCCGAGAGCGCCGACGACGCCATCACGCAGATGAACGAAACGGGTTTCATGCCGGACGCGCTCATCGCCGACTACCGGCTGCGGGATGGGCAGACCGGCACAGAGGCCATCGCTGCGGTGCGTGGGGCGCTCGGCCGGCCGGTGCCCGCGGCCATCCTCACCGGCGACACCGCACCCGAACGGCTGCGCGAGGCCAGTGCCAGCGGCCTGCTCCTGCTGCACAAGCCGCTGCACCCTGCGCGATTGCGTGCCGCGTTGATCCATCTATGCGGCGCACCCTCGCCCGGGCAGCCGTTCGAGGCCGCGGACGACGCCGGCTGATCGCACCGAACAGTCCGTCGTCACGCTTCACCCCCTGCTCGCGGCCGGCGGCGACTTCGTCGAGTCAAGCTAGCGGCGGTGAGCTAGTGTCGCTGTAGGGACGACGTTTTTACACAGACCCGCCGTGCACACGTCGCTTTCCGGAACAACGTCTCCTGATGGTATCAAGGAGAGGTGTTATGCCCCGACGGACCCGGACGACAGGCGATGCCAAGGGCATGGCCAGCGCGGCGCCCGGCGTCTGGCAAGGCAACTGGCTCACGCCGGTTTTACTTTCGCTCATCCTCATTGCCACGGCGTTCACACAATTCCTGTTGTTTCACAGCCTCGCCGAGCTGTTTGCCATCGGTGTGGCGGTCACGGTGTTTTCCGTGGCCTGGAACACCTTTCCCTTCACGCGCAGCAGCTTTCTGCTTTACGTGGGCTGCGGTTATCTATGGATTGCCGGGCTGGACCTCATTCATACCCTCACCTATCGCGGCATGGGCGTCTTGCCGATCACCGGCGCCAACTCCGCCACGCAGTTCTGGCTTGCGGGGCGTCTGTTCGAGGCGCTGGTGCTGTTCACGGCGCCGTTTTTCCTGCACAAGCAGGTGGTGCCGCGCCTGGTACTGGGCGCCACGGGCGCGGCATTCGTACTGCTCTGCGGCCTCATCGTCACAGGCGTGTTCCCGACGGCCTACGTGGAAGGCGTCGGCCTGACGCGGTTCAAGGTCGGCTCGGAATACATCATCGTGCTCATACTGCTCGGCGCCATCCTGCTGCTACAAAAGCGCCGCCGGTCCATGGATGCGAACGTCAACAGATTCATCAGTATTGCCGCCGGTTTGACGGCTGTCGCCGAGTTGGTGTTCACCTTGTACGTGGAGATCGTCAGTACGGCCATGGTGCTCGGTCACCTCCTGAAGTTCTGGTCGTACTGGTTCGTGTACGTGGCACTCGTGCAATTCACGCTGCGCAATCCGTTCCTGGTGCTCGGCCGGCAGACCGGCGCCTACGATGCATTCCCAGAACCCACCGCCCTGGTCGATCGTCACGGCACCATACGCCAGGCCAACAAAGCGCTGCTGCAAAGCCGCCGCGAGAGCGTGCTCGGCCGGCCGTGTCACGAAAGCCTGCATCCTGCCGGTATGCCGCGCCGCGCGTGCCCGGTCTGCCGCGCCATCACCCAGGGTACGCCCGCGCAGGGTCTGGAGCTGTATTTCCCCGAGCCGGGACAGTGGCAGGAGATCACCCTGACGCCGTACTTCTGGTCCAGCCGCACCGTGGGCATGGTGCACGTGGCGCGCGACGTCACTGCGCGAAATCTGGCCCGCGATGCGATGACGAAGGAGCTGGACCGCGCGAAAGGCTACTTCGATGTGGCCGAAGTGATGCTGCTGGCGCTCGACGCCGAGGGCCGCGTGACCAGCATCAATCGCAAGGCCGCCGCTGTGCTCGGCGCACCGGAAGCGGAGCTCATCGGCCAGAAATGGTTCGATAGGCTTCCCGAGCCGCAGCGGGCCGCCGCCCGCGCGCTGTTTGCCGACGTGCTCAAGGGGCAAACCCGGGAAAGCCGGTTTCATGAGGCCGAGGCGATCACGCGCAGCGGCGAACGACGGCTCATCGCCTGGCATACCGCCCCGCTCAGCGACAACACGGGGCGGGTCATCGGCACCTTGAGCTCCGGCGAGGATGTGACGGAGCGCCGTCGCGACGAGGCGCGATTGCGTCAAGCGGCATCCGTGTACGAGGCCTCCAGCGACGGCGTCATAATCACGGACGCGGACTATCAGGTGGTCGCCGTTAATCGCGCCTTTACGCGCATCACGGGCTTTATCGAAAATGACATGGTGGGACGGCACGGCGACGTGATCCTGGAGTCGCAGCAGGATCCGAACTTCATCCACGCACTCCACCGGCAACTTGAGACCGAAGGCGGCTGGCAGGGCGAGATGCGCATCCGCCGCAAGTCCGGTGCTCCCGTGCCGGTCTGGGAACACATCAGCGCGCTGCGCGACGCGGAAGGACGCGTGACCCACTACATCACCGTGCTCACCGACATCAGCCCGCTCAAAGCCTCGGAACAGCGCCTCGATCAACTGGCACATCACGACCCGCTCACGGGCAAGCCGAACCGCCTGCTGTTCCACGCCCGTCTCGCCCACGCCCTGGAACGGGCAGCGCGCGAAGGTACGCGTCTGGCCGTGCTGTTCGTGGATCTCGACCGCTTCAAGCACGTCAACGACACCTACGGCCACGAGGCCGGCGACCGCGTGCTCGTGGAAACGGCCGCACGCCTCGAGACCTGCGTGCGCGCCGAGGATACCGTCGCGCGCATGGGCGGGGACGAGTTCACGGTGTTGCTGGAGCCGCTGCACCGCGCGGCCGATGCGGCGCGCGTGGCGCAGCAGATCGTCGAGACGGTGCGTGCGCCCATTGCCCTCGACGGCGGCGAGGCGACCGTCGGCGCCAGTGTCGGCATCAGCATCTATCCGGAGCACGGTCTCGCCTTGGACGACCTGCTGCACAACGCCGACGTGGCCATGTACCGTGCCAAACAGGCCGGTCGCAACAACTATCAGTTCTACACAGATGAACTGACCCGCAGCGCACGCGAGCGGCGCAGCCTCGAGCTGGCCCTCCGCCGCGCGATAGAGCGTGCCGAACTGGTACTGCATTTCCAGCCGCAGGTGGAGGTGCAAACCGGCAAGGTGATGAGTGTGGAAGGGCTGGTGCGCTGGCGCCATCCGGAAAAAGGCATGCTGCTCCCGGCGCATTTCGTGCCCTTCGCCGAAGAGGTGGGCTTGGTAGGCGAACTGGATAATTGGGTCTTGAACACGGCCTGTGACCAGGGGCGCCGCTGGCGTGCGGAGGGATTGCCGATCCGGGTGGCGGTAAACCTGTCGGGCAAGCGCCTGGTCAGCGGCGAGTGGCTGGAGAACGTGCAAACCATCCTCAGCCGCACGGGTTTGGAGCCCGCCTGTCTGGAACTGGAAATTACCGAAGGCTGGTTGATGGCGAGCGCAGACGAGGCATTGGCGCGACTGCGGGCACTGAAGGGGCTCGGCGTGGCGCTGGTCATGGACCATTTCGGCACCGGCTACACCTCGCTCAGCCACCTGGAGCGCTTTCCCCTCGACAAACTGAAGATTGCCCCTTCATTGATCGCGCGCATTTTGAGCGACGAGGATGATGCCGCCGTGGCGCGCGCCATCATCGCCCTCGGGCACACGCTGCACCTCACCGTCACCGCCACAGGCGTGAGCGATCCGGCGCAGCTCGCCTTCCTGCGCGACCAGCATGCCGCGGGACCGGCACTGGCGGGCGCGGACCAATACCAGGGGATGCTGTGCACCCCGGCCCTGCCGGCCGAGGAACTGGGGCCGTGGCTGCACCGCTCGCAGCCCTGTCCGCCGCTTTCATGAGGGCGTGGCCGGGCTAAGCTGACAGGGCGTGGCTGACGAGGGAGCGCCTTGGCATTGGGCACCACATGGACACGTACATCGGCGTCACTGGCGCTCGGCGCCGCCCTGTGGCTGTCGAGCGCCTGCACGCAGGCGCCGGTGCGGCCGCAGCCGGTATTCGAAAAGCCCCTGTCGTTCAGCATCCTCGAGGATTACGACAAGGGCGAGTCCCTTGCCGAAGTAGAGGCGGACTTCCGCCTGTTTCGCGAACTGGGCGTTTCCACCTGGCGCGGCAGCTTCGGCTGGGACGACTACGAACCGGAGCCGGGGGTCTACAACTTCGCCTGGTTGCACCGCATCGCCGAGTTGGCGGCGCGCCACGGCATCGCGCTGCGGCCTTACATCGGTTACACGCCCGCGTGGGCGGCGGCGCCCGGCGGC
>Ga0172382_10004819_pt1 | contig 20455 bp, 6 predicted proteins | sample Leawel138RmetaG_FD_122245 | JGI IMG/M metagenome (GOLD analysis project Ga0172382, IMG submission 122245) | Leachate microbial communities from a municipal landfill in Southern Ontario, Canada - Leachate well 138R metaG | ecosystem: Engineered > Solid waste > Landfill > Unclassified | place... | reverse complement strand
TTGCTAAACCATTTTCCTTCCAATAACTAGCTAAATTGACAGCACTGAGGCTGAGGCGGTCGTAGCCCTGATTAGCATAAATTACTTCATTCCAAACTTCAAAATCTCCTAGTCCCACAGTATTGTCTATGCCTTCCGGATCAAAATAGAGAATATTACCATATTCGCTTATTGCCTGGATGATGTATTGATGGCCTGGAAGATCTATTATTCCATCAAGACCTTCAATTAAATCACCAACTTTAAAACCATAATCAATCCAGCTTAAGTTACTCATGCCTAGAGGAGCCTTTTGCAATTTAAGGGTATGACTCTCTCTTACAAGTTTTCCATCATTATAGCTCTGATCAAGGACAAGACCCTTGCTATTAAGTGTAATTATATATTTATCGCCACCAATACCAATCCCTTCCTGCTCCTCCCAGTCAAGGACTTGATAGCGTCCTTCAAGACCCTCTATGGAAATATATTCCCCTATTTCTATAGAGAATGAAATGCCAGGACTTGTACGGACTTCTACTGTAAGGGTATCGTAGGCACCATCTATACCAGGTGTGAAAGTTGCATTAATAAAATTATGCTCCTGCATATAATAATTCTGCCTTATCTTAAAATCATCCCCATATAAAACAGCCACTTTGCTAATGGAAGCATCTTGAACTTCTGCATATTCATCTCTATGGAAAGTAAGGTTAGTTTTTTCAACCGTCAATGTGCTTCCTGATATAGTTTTTATCTCATAAAAACCTTCCGTTATACCCTCTATCCATTGGATTAAAATAATATCTCCAACTGAAAAACCATCAGCAGTCCAGGAACCAGTCCCACGTTTAATTGTAATAGTAGTAGTACCATTTATCTCTAATGATGGCTGTCCCCTCATTGTAGTACCATTATAAATTCTATAATCGCTACCATCTACAAGTACTGGAGCTTTAAAAGTTAACTCTTCTCCATCCCTCCAAGACATGATTACGCCTCGTTCAAATTTGAACTCCCCTTCTAAACGAATGGTGTAGCCCATGAATTCTAAATTAGGATTCCCAGTAAGCTCTGCTTGATTAATCAAGGTCAATTCAGGTGTTCCTGATATAGGCAGGCTGGCTGCCACGGCATGAACATTGTCACCAATATAGGCCTTAACCACAGGATTAACTACAGCAGTAGCAATGGAGGTTCCAATAGTACCGCCAATGGCTACATTGATACTTTTTATTTCTGCACTTACTTCAGGGGTCACTTCTGCATCAATCTGGATATTCTTGGCAGCAACCACATCTGCATAATCTCCAATATAGGCTATGGTTACAGGCTCTGCTTCAACATAAGCTATATAGCCGTTAACTCCTACAATTGTTGCTGCTACAGCCTGGCCTAGAGCCTTAGCCTTGCTAAAATCTTCCCCTTTAATAGCTAAATTTTCAGCTCGCAGGTAGCCATAAGAACCTAAATAGGCATGGGTATTATCCGCTGCGAAGATATAGGATACGGTAACACCTGCGCTTCCTGCTGCAACACTTGTGTTATCAGTTTTAGAGGAAAGATCGTTAGTATTTTTAGCATGAATGTTGATATTCCCACCGGCTTCTATTTCCACCCTGTTTGCTATATTAGCAGCATTTTCCACAAAGGCGGCAGTTATCTTATATTCTGGATTAAGATTCGGGTCTATTGCATCACTAATATTTGTTTTTGGCAGATTGGGGTTTTTAATATATTGTTCAGCTAGAATTCCAATCCCATCCTTTGGTAATCTACTTACCAAATTACCGTTATCATCCTCATAATAAAGCAAGCTATTATATGATGTATCATTGTCGATTTGGTCTTTGAGACCGGCATTAAATTCCTCAGCAGCTTCCGGGCTGATAGGTGTACCTACTGTAATTATAGATATTGCCCCGGAGATGCCAATTAAGCCACCACCTACTGAATAAACTTGTGAATCAATTATTTTTTCTGATAAAGCCTCTAGAGTGATGTTCCCGGCAGCATATACTTTAGAACCGATGCCTATCATGGCAACAGTTCTATTTTGAATACTGGTGTAATCTACTGCTGCTCCCAAACCTAATCCGCCTACCCCCAGGCTTCCTGACAGAGTGTTAACTTCTGTTATGTTATCAGCTCTAATGAGAATTAATTGACTGTTTCCGCTTGCCGGAGCATATATGCCGCCCGGTCTGAAGCGAGAATCCTGATTTAAGTTAGTAACTCTGGTTACATCTTTTATAACTGATGCCTCGGTTGTAGTCTCTACTAGTATTACAGATACTGAACCGGCAACTCCAGCCCCTGTTAAACCAATACCTGCAGTACCAACCTTTACACTAATATTGTCTCTGCTTCGAGCTAGCAATTCTATGGCACCCTTAGCATTAAGGTCTGAACCTATAATTTCTGCTTTAGAAGCATTTGTAAAGGAACTTACTATTACTGTACCTCCTGCACCTAGTAAGGTAGAGCCTGATACTGTGCCACCATAGACTTTCATTTGAATATTATGACTGGATAGCACCTTAATATAGCCTAGGGAATATACATCCGAATTCTCTATGTAGGCTAGATTGGTGTTATCAGTAACAACTACTGACACTGCACCAGCCAAAGATACCATATTAGATAGGGCTGCTCCAGCAATTATAAGCGTTCGTTTATCATTACCTGATAGTGGTTTAAGGCTGGTCATAGCCATTACTTCCACTCCGCTACCTGCATAAACAGTGGAATCCTTGATATAGGCTTGGGTGTTATTATTAATAATTGTAGCATCTACCGCACCGCCAATGGCCGCGCCACCTGCAGGTGCGAAGCCAACAGCCAGACTTCCGGCATAAATCTGTAAACCAGAATCCTGGATAGCTCTTACTATGACCAACTTTCCTTTATCAGTATCATTATTAATATCAGATGAATCTATATAAGCTTCAGTGGTATTTATAATGATGTTAGTGGAAACCTGACCACTTGCACCATTGTTGCCAATTCCGGCTGACCCTGAGTAAACTGTAATAGTGTCCTTATTATAGGCTATGATAAATAACCCATTTACAGATTGGTCAGATAGTTTTTTACCGTCAATATCCCAAGCAGGGATTAATATTGCATTGCCCTGTCCTGAAGCCTTAACAGTTGAATTTATAATATAAGTTTCTGTATCATTAGTAAGAACATTGACAATAGCTGCTGCCCCGATACCAACTGCTCCACCACCTAAAGAACCTCCATAACTGTTAGTTTCATTAATGGACTGGGCTAGTATATAAATGTTATTTCCTGCTGTCACATCAGCATCAGCAATATAGGCTGAAACTGTGTTGTCAATTATATTTATAACAAGAGTAGCTGAGCCAGCCACACCTGAACCTAAGCTACCGCTTGCACCAATAGTGCTTATACTTGAAGCTGACTTGCTATGAACTTCAATATTATTTCCTGCCTTTAAGATTGGTTTTGCTAAAGTGGAATCCTTATCTACATAGACTTTAATGATATTGGATATCTGATTGTAAGCCGCTGCTCCACCTAAACCTTGACTGCTAGAAAAATTAACTTGCCCTGATATTGATTTAATAGTGGAATTATCACTGGCTAAAAGTTTGATGTCGCCTTCTATTTCGTTACCTGCTGTAAGATTAGAAGATGTGATATATGCCAAGATGCTATTTTTTATTAAGTTAAAGGAGACTGAACCCACTTTTGTATCCCCTGCCGCTCCTGCTGCTGCGGAAATGGATTCTATTCCTGCCAAATTATTAGCTTCTATAATAATGTTGTTACCTGCCTTAAGAGTTGAATCTAATGCATAAGCCTGGTAATTATTCTTAATATAGTTGACTGCTATGGCTATTCCTGCAGAGTTTAAGCCGCCGCCGGCTACTGACCCGGCAATAGATTGAATATTAGTCAGCTTTTCCGGACTGTTTGAGATTGCTGTCTCAAGATTATCCGCATTTCCTTTGTCTTCTGCTCCACCGTGAAAACCAATAGCATCACCAGATTCTGAATTTACTTGCAGGGCGCTTTTCGGTATACTGTCTCTTTTTTCAGTCAAAGCCTGAATTTTTATATCTTCTTTAGCTTCAAGATTGCCCTTATCAACATAAGCTGATATTCCAGTATTTATATAATTGACTGAAACTGACCCTTGCAATCCTGTTCCACCTGCAGCGACACCAGCACTTATATTGAAAATTGCCGTGTTGTCCTTAGCTGTAATCCTGATGGAACCATTAGTTGACTCAACATTTGAATTTTCAATAAATGCCATAACCTTGCTATTATCATTAAATGTTGGTTTATCATAGTTAAATTCATCACCATCATTTTTATACTGGTGATTGTTTTTAGCCGGATTTCCGTATTCTAATGTTCCATTTCCAATGAAAATTATAGCTACAGAAGCTCCTGCGCCAAGGCCGCCACCGGAAATGCTACCGGCAATAACACTGATGGCACTACGATCTATGGCATCTAATGTGATATCACCAAAAGCGATAATAGATTTATTATCACCCATCTCGTTTTTAATAAATGCTGCAGTGTTGCTATAAATCCAATTAACGGATACAGCACCATTAGCACCTACAATTGCACCACCACCGGCTGCACTAATACTCTTTATTATTGAATTGGAATCAGCTTTAATAATAATTTTGCCTGCTGATGACTCGACATCTGAATTTAAGATATAAGCCTGAACCAGATTAGGATTTCCATCAGTCCCAATATAATTCACTGCTACTGAAGCACCGACATCTGCGTAATAGCCTCCTGCTATTGTTCCGGCTATTGAACCAATTTCAGTATAATCATAAGCCAGGAGGTTAATGTCTTGATTTGCCTTCACTATTGAAGAATCAATGTAAGCCAGTACTTGATTATTGATAAAGTTTATGGCCACTGACCCATTAACACCCACTTGACCACCGCCACCACTGGCAGATAGCGAACTTATGCTAGCCCCATTTAAGGCCTTTAGAGCAAGGCCTTTGGTCTTTGATGTAACCTCTGAATTATATATACTTGCCAAATAACTATTTTTCATATGATTTACAGCAAGGGAAATACCTACACCAGCTACTCCTCCTCCGCTTACAGTACCGGCAAGAGATTGAATAGACGAGCCTTGGGAAAGTGCCTCTAATATAATATCTTCTTCTGCAGTAACCGTGGAATTCAGTATTTGAGTCCAAACATTACTATAAATGTAATTGACTGATACAGAGCCTTGAACACCGGCGGTCCCACCTACGGCTACTCCAGCCGATATAGAGGAAATATTATTCTTCGATAAAGCTTTTAGTTGCAAGGAGCCTGCTAGTGAGTTCACCACAGAATTGTCAATAAATACCCTTACTTTACTGGTTTTTAAAAAATCAGGTGCATCGTAATCATAATCCTTTTCTTTAACTTCGTAAGTTGCATCAGCTTCAGATGCATCATATTTTCTATTTTCTATATATTTATCAAAAGATGCCAGATTTCCATTTCCTATATAAGATATAGCAATAGCGGCCCCAACTGATGCAGTACCAGCACCTGCCACATCACCGGCAGCCACATATATCGTTGACTTATCAGTTGCATTTAAGCTAATATCTCCCTGAGCATTGACCTGACTACAATCCTTTATATAGGCTGCAATGTCATTATTAATAAAGTTTAGAGAAACTGATCCAAATACTGCTGTATTACTACTACCACCACCGGCAACACTGATACTTTTAATAACAGACTCGGACTCGGCACTAATATTTATACTACCGTTTTCTGCCACTAGCTGAGAATCTTCGATATAAGAATATACATATTTAGGTTCACCTAAACCACCGAAGCTGCCTATATAGTTTACTGCAAGGGCTGCGCCTACTGCAGCTGTCTGAGAACCACCTACCGCACCGGCAATAGAGATAATTTCCGACCTATCTTTGGCAGTCAAATCGATGGAATTTACAACTTCTATTGTTGAATTTTTAATATATGTTTCTATATTACTACTTATAGTGTTAATGCTCACTGAGCCATTAACTGCTGCCTGACCACTGGAAGCACTGCCTCCTGCGGAAACAGACAAAATTGAGGCTCCGGATAAAGCCTGTAAGCTTAGAGAATTAGCTGTTACTAAAGTTTCAACTGGATTTTCTTCACCTATATAGGCTTTTATGGTACCGGAAATTTCATTATAGGAACCTGCTATACCAATGGAGGCAATTTTTGAATAAGACAGTCCTCCAGCTATTGCTAAGGTGGAAGAGTTGTTGATAGCTTCAATAGTAACTGCACCATCTGCAACAATTCCTGCTGAATCCTTTCCTATTATATAAGCTTGGGTATCACTATCAATTAGATTCATGGAAACTGAAACAGCCGCAGCCATTCCTTCTTTGCTGACTGCTACTGCAGCAGTTACTGCTAAAATATTATTAGTAGAATCAGCCTTTAGTTTGATATCACCTGAGGCATTTATATCTGAGTCTTTAATATAGGCAGCAACGACACCTGGGCTATTCGAATTATCTGAATCAACTGATTTAATCTGATTCCAAGCTACTGAAGTACCTATACCGGCCTTTCCTCCATAGGCTAAGGCACCAGCTATAGCTAAAATATTTGAATTATCAGTTGCATTAATAGTAATATTGTGGGCTTTATTCGTTAAACTACCTATCACTGAATCCCTAATTGAAGCCTCGGTTAAATTAGAGATTATATTTACGCTGACCTGTCCAGCGACACTACCACTATTAGAGCTAGTGGAACCTGAGCCACTGGCAGACACTGCAATTATTTTTTCACTACTCTCCGCTTCGAGAATTAAATCTTCGCTAAGCACTATATCTGAATTCTCTACGGTGGCCTTATTTACATTAGTTATGGTGTTTTGTGCATAGGCACCTGACAAAGCAGCCGAAGTCCCATCTTTTGTAACTATGGCTACAGTACCCCCAACGGCGATTATTTTGGTATAATTTTTAGAAACTATCCGAGTGGATTTAGATTCCATGGCAGCCTGCTTAATAGCAGCTATAACCTCATCCTGAATGGTATTTATGGATACATTAGCTGACACCCCTACTCCGTAGTCTCCTCCCTTTTCACCTTCTTTAGGTGCTTTCTTTGAATCCCCTGGCTTGGGTGTGGTCTTATCCTTGACGACAGTACCTGCCACACTAGCAGAGATTATAAACCCGTCATTTGAAGCTTCTATCACCACATCACCGTTGTTTAAAGTAATTTTTCCTATGATTGGCTCGCCTGAACCTCCAATTTCTCCGTAGCCTACACTTTCTCCCGGACCCACAATAGCCTTGGTAGACCTAATGACTGTGTTTAAGCCTATAGTTGCTCCAACCCCAATATTGCCGGACTCGGTTAAAACACCAGCAGCGTTGACTATATGGGTTTGATCATTAGCTTTCACCATAAGGTCATTGTTAATTACCAACTCAGCTTCACTTGATATCCAGGCTATTGTTGTATTATCTAAGTCAATCAGTACAAAAGTCCCCTCAAAACCGAATTTACCTGCTTCGCCACCAGCGGCGGAAACTACCACGTTAAGCACTTTGCTATCAGCACTTACATCTAGCTTATCAGCATAAAGTACTACACCATCCCAAATCTCTGCTCGGGATTGATTTTGCTGAAGAAATACTATTACTGAGGCTCCCACTGCAGCAGTATCAGCTTCGGTTCCGCTTCCCCCCATTTGAAAATTAAGATTGAAATTATTGGCATCTAATGTGACCCCTGGCAGTACTATATTGCCGCTAAAAGTAATGGTCTCATCTACTAGGTTAGCAATGACCTTGACATTTTGTGAATTAGTTCGGTAGTTTACATTTTGATTAATTTGGGCCTTTTCTCCAATGTAGGCCTTAACATTATTGTCTGAAATAAGCACTGATACTGAACCACTGACCCCTACCTCGGCCCCAGAAGCATTACTCTGGATCCAGAAGTTTGGAATCTTGGATAATCCCATACTACTATCCAGATAATTTGCCGCTAGAGTTTTAAGTAGCTCTGTGCGACGGTATGACCAATCAGCACCGAGATTCTCCCATAAATCAGTATCCGTATAATCTATATCTGAACTAATATTTAATGAATCATTTCCTATATATTTATAAAGGTTTCCCACTTCACCTTTTTCCTCATCATGTCCTTCTACCACTTCTACAATATCTCCATTATTTATGGTCTTATCTGTTTGCTGGGAATTATTATATTCCTTGGTCAAACATTCAATAAGTTCAAGACCATACTTTAATTCATAATCATTTATATACTCAGCTTTCACGGTCAAATCCTTCGCGGCGTCAACCTCTGCTTTTTTACCAATATAGGCAGTAACATCGTTAGTAAAAAGACCTACAGCTACGGCAGCCGCCCCTGAAAATTTCGCCCCATCGTCTTCTGTGTCTCCACCTCCGCCGCCGCTTCCACTGCCGCCACCTTCAGGTGCTTTAGCAGCACCAGTACTTAGCAGGGCAGGTTGATTCTCTGCTTTAGCATGGATGTTTACACTTCCTCCTGATTTAATTATGGCATTATCTGCGATATAAGCTATAACCTTATTGCTGTCTTGGTAATAAGCCATGGCTGCCGCACCGGCTACTGGGAAGACAGATGAAGGAGTATCCTTTTCATTTTCAACTTTATTGAATTTTTCTACAAGCATGTTATTAAATTTAACTTTTAAAGTACCGGTGATTTGGTCTGTGATTTTTTTCATGACGGCTTTTTGAGCTTGGGTGGGTACATCTGTACTCAAGTTGGTATTGACACCAGCGATAGCATTGACACCACTATTTATTGCTGGCAAGAGGCCAAAAAGAGTAGTGCCTTCTATTTCTGCCTTCTCCATGAAAGCCTGAACGCTAATATCTCCGACTACATTAGCTGTGCCTCCTAAATATGCCTCGGTTACACCCTCTTCGATGCCGACTGCTATTGCTATACCAACCTTGCCATCTTTGGCCATTGAAGAGCAGGCTCGGGTATAAGTACGATCAATGGTTTTAGCTTCCAAAGTTAAGTTGCCGCCTATATCAAATTTTGCAGTATCATTGGCCTGGACTCTGGATTCTGATGATAAAATGTTGACTGCCACTCCGGCACTCAACCCCATCATGCCACTGGAATTGCCTATCGCCACCATAGTATTGTCAGCGAGAGAAGTTATCGTACAATCTCCCACGGTTTTTATTTCGCCACTAACAATAACTTTGGCATCAGATGCACCTATAGCTACTGCAACTCCCACGCCTATGTCAATAGGATTAGCATTAGCCTTTATAATGGCTTCAGAATTAGCATCGAAGCTATGGGCTTCGATTAAGCTTCCTTTACCAATAGAAATAAGTGCTGTAGCTCGGGAAATAGCTACCCCACCGATAAGGTTGAATCCCTCAAGGGCACCATGAACTGCTTCAGATAAGTCTAGAGCCAATTCCTCTATGAATTCTGTTCCCATCTCTATTATTCCAGCGAGCTCCAACTTTTCCTCAATTTCTTCTTCCGTATCATCCTCTTCCAATTCAAGCTCTACCTTAGGAACATTTATATGGGTGCAATCGGATTTGGCGGTGAGAGTTACTATCTTACCTTTAAGGATAGCGTTCTCATTGATGCTTATACTAGTTTTTGGATGGTCTACATTGGCCACCAGTATATCTAAGGCATCAGTTCCTGCAGTAGCCAAAGCTTCTAAGGTAATATCTCCGGCTGTATAAGTACTCCCATTTTCCACATGAGCCAGAAGTTGAGCTCCCTTACCTATAGTAATATTGGGAGACCATATTTTAATACTACCGGATTTTCCGACGGATGGGCTAGTAACATGATCAGTCTCTCCCTCTGCCAGCTTGCGAGTGGAAATGGTTTTTCCATCACCTAGGGTAATACTTTCAAAAGCATCTTCTCTCGCTTCTTTGGTCTCTCCTGTGCCTCTACCATCAGGAGCCCTGATTTCAATATCATTACCATTAGTATATATATCATGATTAATGGTTACTTCATTGTCAAAACTACACCAGCCGGAAGATATGCCACTTGCAATAGGCACCAGATAAAAATCTATTTTATGTTCACTATCATCTTGGCTGAAATTCCATGTATATGGAAGATAGTCGTCAGCAGATGCAGTGATTCGATAATCATTATCAGGGGCTAGGTCGAATTTGTATTTTCCGTTGGTCGATATGTACTTCTGACCATCCCCCTCATTTCCATAATCAATAAATATTTCATTTGCAGCATCCCATTGTTGTAAAACTACACTAGCTTCCTTAATAGCTTGCTTAGTTATGGCATCGTATACTGTACCATAAGGATCTACGAAATTATCAGTAGGTGTATACTTATCGGAATTAGTTGAGTCCGGGTTGGCCCTGCCTGCACCGGCTTCAGCAGCTAGACCTTCATCAAAAGGTAACTGCCCATCCATTTCTTCGTTTCCTTCCCTTCCATCGGAAGTATCTTGAGCAGAACCACTTTCATCGAGAGTGCCTTGTGCAGTATCACTTCCATCGGAAGCATCTTGAGCAGAATCACTTTCATCGGAAGTGTCATCAGCAGGATTACTTTCATCTGAAGTGCCTTGGGCAGAATCTGCTTCACTTTGACCTTCTTCAGTAGGTAACTGTCCATCTATTTCTTCGTCTACTTCCTTTTCATCGGAAGCATCTTGAGTAGAGTCACTTCCATCGAGAGTGCCTTGTGCAGGGTCACTTTCATCGGAAGTATCTTGAGTAGGGTCGCTTTCATCAGTAGGTGTTCCTTCATTAAAGCTAGGTTCATCACCACTATTTTCACTAGTTGTGCCTTCCCCAATATTCCCTTCAGACACATCCGTAATATCATTATCTCCACCATACGAGCTTTCCTCCGAATCATTACCATCACTAGAAGATACCCAATCAGTAGGTTCTTCACTAGAGGCATATACATCTGTTATTTGAAAACTAAAGAAAAGGCACATCATTACGATAGCCACTAATAAAAATATTAATAGACTCCTTTTTGTTTTTTTAGTGTTTTTATTACTGATGACTAATGCTATGTCACCCATTTTCATCACTCCCGATTTTTAGTATTTTTTCCTAGCTTTAATTTCTATTCTACTTATTAAGCAAGTTTAAAATCTTATCTACTTCCTTAATAAGAGTTTCGTTTTTAGTAATATTTAGTACCTCTTGAAAATCAGCTTTGGCTTCTACAATCTTTTCCAAACTCAAGTAAGCAACGCCTCTATTAAAATAAGAAATATCAAGTCCTATTTCAAACTCTATAGCGCGGGTATAATCACTAATCGCCTCAGGGTATTTTTTTTGTAGGGAATAGACATTACCCCTTTGGTAGTAGGCCATTGTGTATCCGGGATCCACATTTATTGCTTGGGTTAAGGTTTTGGCCGCCTTATCATAATTTTCTACTTGTAAATAAGCTAAGGCAATACGATAAAGAGTTTCCGCATTGTCTCCCTCCAGTCTTAAATAAGTCTTCCAATCATCAATTGCCTTTGCATATTGCTCTTGTTCAAAATAAACCAGTCCTCTTTGCTGATAACTAATTGCCATTTCAGGTTCGGCTAAAATTACTGCGCTAAAATCTATTTCTGCAGCCTTGTAATCCCCAATTTGGATATTAGTAAGTCCTCGGTTATAATATCCAAGTGTAAACTCAGGATAAAGATCAATCGCTTTTGTAAAATCCGCTTTAGCGGATGTATAATCATTTAAAGCCAAACAGGCAATCCCTCTATTAAAATAAACACTGTAATCCTGAGTATTAAATTGCAATGCCATATCATAATTACTAATTGCTTCATCAAAATTTTCCTGAAGATAGTAGAGATATCCTAAGCTGCTATATGCTGTGTATTGCTGTGACTCCATACTAATGACCGTATTAAAATCCTCTATCGCTTTACTAAGGCTTCCCATCAGGGAATATATTTGACCCCTCAATAAATAGGGCTCAACTAACTTCGGATCTGCTTTAATAGAGGAAGAAATGTCTTCTAAGGCTTTTTCTGAATCATTCAGAGCCAGATAAACCTGAGCCCTTTCGAAATACAAAGCAGCTACCTCAGGAACCATAACCAGAGCAGAATCATATTCTTGTAATGCCTGGGGATACTTACCCTGATTAAAATAATTCCTTCCTCTTTCGATAAACGCGTTCACTTTGTTTATATTTTCTTCTATTCCTTTTATGTTTTCATCCACTTTCTTTATACTTTCTTTTTTATGCTCAATGCTATCCTTCGTAACCACATCTTCCAAAGTGTTGATAATTTTTTCCTCTTCTTTTTTATCCTTTCCCAAGGTTTTGTCATCAAATTCACTAAAGGAAACAGGGGATTGCGCATTAAATAAAACATCAGTGTTTGGAAATTGTATATTTTGCATGGAATCAGTTTGATTCTCCTCAGAGCTATGTAAATCAAGACTTTGACTTGAATCATTTATTGCAATTCCGATAATTCCCAAGGTAAAAACTAATGTAATTATAATGGCAATTAACTTCTTAGATTTATTGCTCATTGCAATCCACTCTCCTTTGCTCCTCTATTTATTGATGATATCTGATTCATCCGCCTTTTCATTCTTTTATCTCATCTTTGTTTATTGGTGCTTTCTTCATATTCTCTCGGTAACGCATACATAGTGTCGTAATTATCACTGCTATGACAAAAGCAATGATGCCTACAAGGGCATAACCCCCCGCATCCTCGTATAGTAACATTGTACCGTACAATCCTGATACATTACCTGAGCTACCCCCCGTCATGACACCAATTACTCCCGCTAAGGAAAGTGACAATATTATGCAAAGAGCAGAGAAAGTATTAATCAATTTGCTTTTGTTTGTGCGTTGCAATTCTCTAACTCTCAACTTTACTCTTTTTATCCGTTCTGCAGTATCGTGCATTTAAAAATCTCCTTTCCTAACAAACCGCTCTCATAAAAATCCTTCTACCTATATAGGTACAAAAAACGACAAAAGTACGCACCTAAAATCAAAATATTTAAAAGTTTACTAATAGAGTGGAAAAATAATTGCAGAAAATTTATAAGGATTGAACAAACATGTAAAGCCCGTATCCATTGCTATGCAAAAGGATACGGGCTTTGTTTTTGTTGTTTGGTGAAAAAGTCAAGATATCATGGGGTAATTCTATATTTATGTGACAAAATATTAGTTTATATAATTCTATTTACACATAACTTACAAATTATTTAAATGATAAATTACACTAATATAAGTACACTGAATAAATATAAATTATTAATATTGTTTACCTATCCCATAGGTAAAGGAGCCCAACTATCAGTTATCACATCATATTTATAGATATATCCGGTTTCAGGATTTATTCCGTAAAATAACTCCCTTACAAAATGCTCTTCATGGTTCGTACCCAGTATAACAATATAATAAATATCTCCGTCAATCTCTTCTGTACTTCCGTCAATAATCATGCTCATACCTGTTTCCAAATAGTAGTCAATCTCTGTAACTTCTCTATCAATTATATTCATTATCTGGTTTTCTACCCCATAATCATCCTCATATTCTACAGCGGTAGAGTGCCAAAGGTCCTCATTATAGACACCTGCCCATGTAACGTCTATTATTTCTCCCTCTTCATTTGTGGAAACCATATGTACGCTTCCAGGAAAATAATAGTCTCCTAAAACCTCTTCTTTGGCAGACTCCTCTATATTATATAAAACACTCTGTTGCACCTTATTTTCATAAAGATGTGTCCCATATTCCGTGATAGAATTATGATCATCGCCTACCTTTTTGTCTATAGTAACATCGTCCAACCAAAGGCTTTCATCATCATCCCCCCAACCCCAAAAGACTCCGTAGAATTCTAAATCAGATTTTGGTTTTGACAATCCTTTCTCACCCGTGGTCTTTTCAAAAATCGTTTCCACTAAAGGAAAGCCAAAAAACTCGAAAGAATCCATAAGCCCGAATACACAAATTCCGTTTCCTGCATAAAACCAAGACATAACTTGCTTTCCGTCATATAAGGTATTGTGCCTGAATAAATAGTCTCCACCCGGATATTTTTCACTAGCCAATTCAATAGAAATCAAATCAGGGGCTTCATTATCATCAGCAAAAAATCTTTCTAAATCTATGCGTCCCCAAAATTCTCCTTTATCTATCTCTTCGTAATGATTATAAAAAGATAAATGTATATTCAGATCTTCGTCTATGTTCATAATACATTCTACATCACTCATATAAGGATTATTGGATATCCATTCCCCTACTAAATAATCTATAATCCCTTTTTCTGTTGTCAGATTAACCTTCGAAGCCACCTCCAAAGAGGTAGGTAGCTTGTCATTGGTGGATTTACCTGATGACACTATGTTTTTCCCATCGCATGCGGTAATTGATAATGTCAATATCATAATTAAAACAATACTAAGTGTTTTTTTCATCTTTTTTCCCCTTGTCTATATGTCATTAAATTTATTTACATATTATAAAGAATTATCTTGCGTTATTCTTTTTCACAACATTTAATTTTCTTTCGATATAAAGTATTTACATCAGGGTTTCTATCACCAAAAGTCTCCAATAGCTCATCTAGGATTTCTCTTCTTTTTAAACCGTCTTTTTCTCTTTTTTTAATATGCTTGTATACACCAAAAACAGTTGAAGGGCCTATCTCTGATGAGAAATGGCCTATACCTTGATTCCAGGCAAATAAGGAAAACAATTCATCCAATTCTTTTACTGTTACCCCCAAAGAATATGCTTTTATCAATTCTCTGGTAGCTTGCCTGAACCTTGAGGCACCAATTGCATTGCTCATAGAAAAAAGCAGCTTTGTCTTTGTATCTATTGCGGCATCTTCCTTTTCCCATATATATTCCCAAAAATCAACTACTGTACCAGCCAGAATATCATCTATTATCTTATAATTCACAATAGCCGTAGGCTTAAACGGCATATCTGCACCGCTTTCAAATGTAATATCCTTCATTTCCGTCCTATAAAAATATACCCTATATTCATTATCCGATACTTTTTCAGTCCTATGTACAAAGCCCAAGTCTTTTAATGCCGAATACAACGGCTTCGGCTCAAAAGTTTGAACCACACATATCCCATTATTAAGATTTACTTGTTGTGCTTTATGTAGGATCATTGGTAAAAAATTAGCCGTTAGATTTCTTACATCGATTATTGCAAAATTATCTTTTATTTCATCCCATTTAATTGACATAAAATTACCTCCTCTTATGTGACTTCAGTTTTATTATCACATTATGATATATTTTAATATTTCTTCTTATATATTAGCATATAATGTATCAAAATGGGTTTATTACTTAAAAAACAATTTAACCACCATAGGTGCTATAAGTACTACCATTAACCCTGCCACACCGATAGCCAACGAAGCCATGCCACCTTCTATCTCTCCTATTTCCATAGCTTTTGCTGTACCTGAAGCATGAGAACCCGTACCCATGGCTATACCAACCGCTATCTTGTCATCTATTTTTAATAATTTTAGGATGCTCGGTCCCATTATATATCCAGATATACCGGTAAAAGATGTTGCAGCAATGGTTAGTGACGAGATTCCACCAATCTGTGATGATATTTCTTTTGATATAGCCGTTGTAGAGGATTTAGGCAACAAGGAAAGTATTATTATTTCATCTATACCCAAAAGTTTGCTTAGAAAAATTACGCTGAGAAATGATGCTATAGAGCCAACTGCTATACCTATTAAAATGTTATGCGCTTTACCTTTTATTTTGTTCAACTGCCTATAAAGAGGTAGCGCTAAAACCACTGTGGTAGGCCCTAAAAAGAATGTAATTATATTACCGCCTTCATTAAATACCTCGTAATCAATATCAAATACTATAAGCAAAGCCATAATAAGGCCTATAGCTATAATAAGGGGATTAAATAAAGCATTTTTAGTTTTTTTATTTATGTATAACCCAATTTGAAATGCAATAACGGATAATGCAAAACCGAATATCGGTGTGTTTAAGTATTCTTTCATTTTTCTACCTCTTTTTTCGCTTGTTAAGTAGGTTTACCGTAAAGCCGGTCACCGCTACAGTAATAGCAGTTGTGATTATTGCAACAATTAATATCTTTGTCACTTGGCCTTTAATAAGTCCAAAAGATGTTATAAGGCCAACCCCTCCCGGTACAAATAAAAAAGTAAGATTATCCAGAAGGAAATTAGCAACCGTTTCGATATTTTTCGGTTTTACTATGTTGCAAGATAAAAGGATTAGCATGATTACCATCCCTAAAACAGTAGCCGGTATAGGCATGTTGCTTACTTCTTTAATTACATTGGATAAGTATAATACACCCATTATTATTGATAGCTCTTTTATTATTTTCATCGGTTATTCACCATTTCACTAAAATTTTTTCTTATATTTGAATGGATACATTATATACTATAGCACATGATTTTGTTTATATATAAATAAAATCTAGAGATAGACAAAAAATGCGGGATGAAACGATTAGGAGCTACAACAGTATAAGATATGGCTAATTGCAATGGTTTTGCCAATTATGTGATGATAGTTTATCAGAGTATTTGTAAGAATTGTGTCAATGCATGTAAATCAAAATATATAACAGACAATAAGGTTAGGCCAATTATCAATCCTTCATTTTACTTGTGGCTACCATAATTTTTGATCATAATATAATTCTAAATACATTAAAATAACCCCCGTATACGCAAATACGTAAGGTCATCTTTTATGTTATTAATCTTTTTTTGTAAGATGAAAAAATAATAATTCTATAATCTCAGGGAAAAAAATAAGTGGTATCAATATCCACCATAGGTATCTAAATAAAACTATGAGTAATGCTAAAGGCAACAACCAAAATGAACTACGCATAGAATTCCTCCTATCCTAATGGATTAGTAGCTGCAACGGTGGGATTAAGGTGAAGTTAAGAAAATGTGAAGTTTTGTTTCAATCCTTATTCTAATGGATTAGTAGCTGCAACCCATTATAACCTGTGTCAAGTATTAATTCTTCAATTAGTTTCAATCCTTATTCTAATGGATTAGTAGCTGCAACTTGGAATTATTAGGACGTCATTTAAATATGTTTACTGAGTTTCAATCCTTATTCTAATGGATTAGTAGCTGCAACAATATACGTATTCTTACAGTATGTATATTATAAAGGTTTGTTTCAATCCTTATTCTAATGGATTAGTAGCTGCAACAAAGAAGGTCATAACATGTTAACAAAAATTAATAGTAAGTTTCAATCCTTATTCTAATGGATTAGTAGCTGCAACAATGTATTTAATACTGCTATCAATAATTCACTATTAGTTTCAATCCTTATTCTAATGGATTAGTAGCTGCAACAATACGCAGAGTGGATTTTAGGTATACTAGTATTATTTGTTTCAATCCTTATTCTAATGGATTAGTAGCTGCAACACCAAATTCTTTTCCTGTTATCTTCTCTTTAGAAAAGTTTCAATCCTTATTCTAATGGATTAGTAGCTGCAACGGTTAAAAAATGATTCATTAATTGAATATTTTAATGTTTCAATCCTTATTCTAATGGATTAGTAGCTGCAACAACTATCAATTTTTATTCCTAGCACAAAAAATATTGAGTTTCAATCCTTATTCTAATGGATTAGTAGCTGCAACTTGGGGATTGTCGGCGATAGAAACTTTACAAGAAGCAAGTTTCAATCCTTATTCTAATGGATTAGTAGCTGCAACCTAACCATTCTGGCATTTCCCCTGCTGTACGATGATAAGTTTCAATCCTTATTCTAATGGATTAGTAGCTGCAACGCCATTTATTTCACCCTCCTTTTCCATCCTAATTATGTTTCAATCCTTATTCTAATGGATTAGTAGCTGCAACAATTTACGGGTAGACAAGAATAAATACGATACTCATAGTTTCAATCCTTATTCTAATGGATTAGTAGCTGCAACTATTTGCATTTTCTATCAAAACCCATCACCTACCATTGTTTCAATCCTTATTCTAATGGATTAGTAGCTGCAACATATAGTAATAAATTTGACTTTGACTTCTTTTTGAGTGAGTTTCAATCCTTATTCTAATGGATTAGTAGCTGCAACGAGATGACTTTTATAGTCTTAGAGAAAGTGGACAGATGGTTTCAATCCTTATTCTAATGGATTAGTAGCTGCAACGATTTATCAATGGGTAGAGCCTATTTAGAAAGTTTTGTTTCAATCCTTATTCTAATGGATTAGTAGCTGCAACAAAGAATCTAACTAATACTACTTCCCCTAATCTATTAGTTTCAATCCTTATTCTAATGGATTAGTAGCTGCAACCCGCTATCTTTTTTATTCCCTGAAAATTTATATCAAGTTTCAATCCTTATTCTAATGGATTAGTAGCTGCAACGGGGAATACTTAGCTTCAACTGGTTTATCCAAGTTATCGTTTCAATCCTTATTCTAATGGATTAGTAGCTGCAACCAGGCAGAAGTGTAGAGGATTTAAGGTCAGCCATTACGTTTCAATCCTTATTCTAATGGATTAGTAGCTGCAACAGATGCCTTGAATACAGAAGTAGTAAGGGATGTATGTTTCAATCCTTATTCTAATGGATTAGTAGCTGCAACACAACTTTGGATTATGGGGTAGCATAAAAATCAACGAGTTTCAATCCTTATTCTAATGGATTAGTAGCTGCAACGTTGACTTTTTGTGATACGATTGTAACATAGAGTATTGGTTTCAATCCTTATTCTAATGGATTAGTAGCTGCAACTATTGGATGGCAGAGTGGGGTAGTGCGGAAGCAACGTTTCAATCCTTATTCTAATGGATTAGTAGCTGCAACTCTGTTACATCTATATCAAGCAGTTCTATTAAATCATCGTTTCAATCCTTATTCTAATGGATTAGTAGCTGCAACAAAGCTTCTTTGGGTGGTTAGAAGACCAGGAGTATAGTTTCAATCCTTATTCTAATGGATTAGTAGCTGCAACAAAGCTTCTTTGGGTGGTTAGAAGACCAGGAGTATAGTTTCAATCCTTATTCTAATGGATTAGTAGCTGCAACCTTAAAAAATACTGATGATATTATTGGAATTATAACGTTTCAATCCTTATTCTAATGGATTAGTAGCTGCAACCCCTATCTTAATATTAAGTGCTTTAGCTATCTTTTCGTTTCAATCCTTATTCTAATGGATTAGTAGCTGCAACGAAGAAATTAAGTTGGCAAATGCTAATTTAAATGCTTGTTTCAATCCTTATTCTAATGGATTAGTAGCTGCAACAGATAGTTACCTTAATAATTTAAAAGGTTCAAGTTCGTGTTTCAATCCTTATTCTAATGGATTAGTAGCTGCAACCGTCTTTCCAGTCAAGCTGATCAAGCCATATTGCAGGTTTCAATCCTTATTCTAATGGATTAGTAGCTGCAACCCTCCTCAGATATAGCACCGTAAACACTATTTACTAGTTTCAATCCTTATTCTAATGGATTAGTAGCTGCAACTATTGAGGATAATCATTGTCGAACAATGATTCTAAGTTTCAATCCTTATTCTAATGGATTAGTAGCTGCAACAGAGGTATATAGTAGAATAGGATAGTATGGGAGACTTAAGTTTCAATCCTTATTCTAATGGATTAGTAGCTGCAACGAAGATGGTTTTTTAGAAGTGGTTAGGATTAATAACCTGTTTCAATCCTTATTCTAATGGATTAGTAGCTGCAACTGATTGAGTGGAAATTAAAGAAGCTATAGAAATATTGTTTCAATCCTTATTCTAATGGATTAGTAGCTGCAACAAAAATATTATAGACTATTATAAAAATTATAATGAAGGGTTTCAATCCTTATTCTAATGGATTAGTAGCTGCAACTAACTACATCTTACAATTCTTTTATGAGAATATTCTAGTTTCAATCCTTATTCTAATGGATTAGTAGCTGCAACGGCACATCTTCTAAAGTAATTTTCCCTAATTTAATTTGGTTTCAATCCTTATTCTAATGGATTAGTAGCTGCAACCTTATATTTTATCATACCATGTGCAGCCATTCAATGGTTTCAATCCTTATTCTAATGGATTAGTAGCTGCAACATCGGGAAGTTTTTCTGCTGCCTCTCTCATTTTTTCAGGTTTCAATCCTTATTCTAATGGATTAGTAGCTGCAACACCTATATTGGTTAGAAATAGCAGGGGTAAAGTAGTGTTTCAATCCTTATTCTAATGGATTAGTAGCTGCAACTGTGCCATAGTGAAAGATGGCAAGCACCTGACTTTGAGTTTCAATCCTTATTCTAATGGATTAGTAGCTGCAACCAAAATTAAAACTTGGCGAAACTGCTATAAACATTTAGTTTCAATCCTTATTCTAATGGATTAGTAGCTGCAACCCTC
>Ga0172382_10004818_pt1 | contig 20455 bp, 18 predicted proteins | sample Leawel138RmetaG_FD_122245 | JGI IMG/M metagenome (GOLD analysis project Ga0172382, IMG submission 122245) | Leachate microbial communities from a municipal landfill in Southern Ontario, Canada - Leachate well 138R metaG | ecosystem: Engineered > Solid waste > Landfill > Unclassified | place... | reverse complement strand
TGAAAAAGTTATGTTTTCTTTTTTTCAAACTTAACTTTAAAAACAAACAGCATGGTCAGGCCGACCTATGTAAGCTAAAATTTGAGATCGGCACAGACCCTATTCTGCATCAATGTTTCTTCTTTTTAGTTTTTCAACATCCTCTTTTACCTTCGTTCACTTATAATACATCCGTATATTATATGCTTCGCAACATTCACTCAAGTTACCGAGTAGATTTTTTTTTTTGCTTTTGTTTATAGAAAATCCATTGACTTGGGTTGTATACAACAGATGGATTGTTTGAAAGTATTCCTGCTTCATTGTATTTATCTTTTTGTAAAAATCTACCTGTTTTTGCATCATAATATCTTGAACGGTAATAATACAATCCTGAAATCTCGTCATATTCTCTACTTGTGAATCCAAAACCATTCTCTGGTTCTATCATCTCTTCTCCAAAAGCTCTGTATCTTCTATAATCTGTCATAATCCCATCTTTATCAAAGATTGCTTTTATATTCCCAAGATAATCCCTGATATAGTATTCTTCATTTCCATCACTTTCTATTTTACCATATATCTCATCCACTTTATTTCCACTTATTATCTTTTCAAGTTTTTCTTCTGTTTTCACCTCAAAAAGATTTGCTCCAGCATATATGTATCTTTCTTCTAGCTCTTTTTCTTCTGTTCTGTATCTTCCTGTCAATCTTCTTCCCAACGGTGAATAATTATATTCTGATATTCCTTTCTCTGTCTTAGCTTTACTTAATCTTCCAAAATCATCATATTCATATTCAGCATTTTCCTTTCCAAATCTCATTACTATATTTCCTTCTTCATCATATACTATTTCTGTCTTTCCTGATGGATTTCCAAGATCATCCAGTGTTGTTATCTTTACTAATCTTGATTTATCGTAGCTGAATCTTATTTTTCCATAAGCTCTGCTTTTTAATTCTATTCTGTTTCCATTATCATCATATTTGAATTCTTCTATTTCTCCATCTGAATAATATGCTTTCACAAGCTTCCCTGCACTGTCATATTTATATTCTGTAACTTCAACACCAGATTCTTTTCCTTCTCTTACAAATTCCTTTCTTTCTATCAGGTGATTGTTATTGTTATATACATAACTGCATGTATATATTGTTTCTCCACTTTTTTCTATTTTTTCCTCTTTCACCATCCCATTGCTATAATATTCCATATTCTTTATTACTTCTCCGGGATATTTTATCTGTTTTACTCTTTTCGCTTTGTCATAAGCAAACAATATTCTTTTACTACCCCTTATTATTTCTGATATATTTCCATCTCTGTTGTATATGTATTTTTGTTCATCATTATTGTTTTTAATACTTTCAAGTTTTCCTGATCTTGTGTAAGCATATTTTAATGCTTCTCCATTTTCTGTTTCCTGTTCTAGTCTTTCTGCGTTATATTTATAATCTGCCACATAATTACCACTATCTCCTGTTATGTTCAATATCTTCCCTGAATTGTCATATTCAATATAATATTTTTTTCAAGAGACTCTATTGTTTTCAGGTTATTTCTAAAGTCATAGGTGAATTGTTCTTCTCTTCTGAAACCTGATTCTCCTGGTAAAATTCTTTTTAACATATTTCCATTATCATCAAATACATAATCTGTGGTTTTTCCATCTTCTGTTATTATCTTTCTTATTCTTCCCAAATCATCTCTTATTAATTCTCTTTTTTTATTATCAGGCATTATCATCTCTTTTAATTCAGATACTCTGTTGTAATTATATTTATATTCTTTTTCTGTTTCATCTATTATAGAGTTTATCAATCCCTGAGAATTATAATTATATATTTTTTTATTTCCTTCGGAGTCAACAGTCGATATTAACTCACTGTTTCCATTGTATGAATAATGTTTTGTATTTCCTTCGGGATCTTTTATAGAAACAAGTCTATTTCTGCTATCATATTCAGCCTTTACAACTTCACCATTTCCATTTTTTATTTGTATCATATTTCCTGCTCTGTCATAAGCGAATTCATATATTTTACTGCCATTCAAGTAGTAAGTGACTGGATTATGTCTTTTGTTATATGTAATACTGAAAAGTTTTCCTTCAGGATCTTTTGTAGCCATATATATACCTGATGGATAATATCTATGTTGCCATGAATTTCCGGCAGGGTCAGTTTCTTTTATCATCTGATTTTTTTTATTATATTCAAAATTCCATTCTGACCCGGTTTCATCTTTTAAATTTATTATATTTCCCTGTTTATCATAATTTAATGCTATAATACCTTTCTCGTTAATTATTTTTGAAATTCTATCACCTGGAATATATTTGTATTCGAAAACATTTTCATTTGCATTTTTGAATAATTCTATTTTCCCGGTTCCATTATATTTTAATTCAGTTATCGTAATATCATTTTTTATAACCATCTCAATCTGATCAAGATAATTGTATTTATATTTATATACATTTCCTTCACTATCTTTTATCTGAGTAATATTTCCTTTTTTATCACAATTTATATCAGATATATTATTTTCTGAATTTATTAATTTACATATATTTTCATTTTCATCATATAATATCTTTGTAACTCTATTTTCAGAATCTGTTATTTTCTCTAAATTTGCTTTTTCATTGTACTCAAATATTGTCTCTGATTCGTCAGATTCAGTTCTTTTTATCATATTTCCATTTGTGTCATAATTGAAAATAGTTTTATTTTTGTTTTCATCTATTGCTGATGTAAGCAAATTCATTTTGTTATATGAATAATATTTATAAGTTCCATCTGGATTTTTCTGACCAATCATATTTCCATTTTCGTCCCAGTAATACCTAAAAATTCTGTTTTCTGAATCTTCTAACTTGGAAATAAGCAAATTCATATTGTAACTGATTTTAAATCTTTTTCCATCAAAATCAGTAAATGCAGTTATTACACCTGTTTTGTCTTTATATTCATATTCTCTGATCTGATTAGCTTCATTTTCTTCTTGAACCAAAATATAATTATCATATTTTGTATAATATCTTTTTATTATTTGACCGTTTCTTTCAGTTATTTTCCTAACATTATCATTATCATTATCATATTCTATACTGTAAACATCACCATTTCTAAAAATCATTTTATTTATATTATTGTTTTCATCCCAATAATAACTGGATGTTTTTTTGTCTGAATATATTATTTTTGAGAGTTTTTTTGTATTATCATAGTATCTGAATTCTCTTGTTTTTATACCTCTTTCATCTATAATTGCAGATATTCTTTCCCCTCCACATGCTTCCCATTCATATTTTATAAAAAGACCCGATGGAATGATTTTTTCAGTTAATCTTCCTTCATTATCATATATATAATTTGTCACTCTTTTATTTTTATCTGTCTCGGATAATATTTGACCATTTTCATTAAATCTATACTCTTTTCCGTATTTACTCATTACATAAGGTTTATTATCTTCAAAATAAAGTTTATAAAAATGTGTTCTATCAGCACGCCATCTTCCAGTCAGATCTTTTGAAAACGGTAATTCCCAGTTTTGAGAATCTACAAAGTAATATTTACCATCTTCTTTATATAAATACATAAAATCAGCTAAATGAAGTCCTTCCCCTATTTCATAACCATCAAAATTTCTATTCTTTTTTGTTAATTTGGAATATCTTCCACTTTTCACATTGTTAAATTTTAGAGTACAATATGGTAAATCTGATGGAATTTGCGTGTTTTTTCCCAAGTCAGCTTTCTGAGGACCATTATTTAAATCTTCAATCGATAATCCCGGATTATCCATAAGTTTATTAAAATCTTCAATTGGAATAAAAGGTATTTTCAAAATATTATCTGACAGAGTTTTTGGATTTGTACTCTGCTCACTGTTTCCACTTGGATCAGACGAGGACTTTTTATCAGAATTACTTATTTTTTTTATATTATTTATTAATTCAGAATAATATTTTTGTTTTTTTGCAGAATTTGTTTGATTGAATTTAATATAATTTTCAAATTGATCTAATATATTCCAGAATTTTTCTATTTCATCAATATTTTCAGATAGAAATTTATGTAAAATATCTATGTTTTTAGCTTTTTCAAGATCTTTTATTATAAAGTTTTCTAAATTTTCAGTTTTCATAAATATATTAATCATTTCTGAATATGAATTTTTATCTCCTTCTGTTGCAATTTTTGTCTTTAATTCAGAATACTGTGTTATTTTTTCTAAAAAATCATCTTTTAATGCATTTGAGATGAATACAAAAGTCAATATTAATATTAATAAAATATATTTTTTATTCATTTTACCACCTCGCTATCTTTCAAAAATCTCAGAGCTTTTTTTACTCTGAAATCTGATGAATTTATAATTCTCTCAGCATCTTTTCTCAATTCTTTTATATTTTGTCTGATATTTGAGTTTTTTATATTAATTCTATCAATTCTGTTTAACAGATCCTGATATTTGCAGGAGTTATACAGATTAATCATTTTTCCAAGTTCTGCATATTCAATATATTCAGGGAATTTTTCTGCTATTTTTTCATATATTTGTTTTTGTTTTTCAATATCGATTTTTCCATATAAAAGAGCTTCTGCAAAACATGCAGGTATCTGCATTTCATTTTGTCTACTCATATAATATTCAAATATTTCATTTGCTTTTTCAATATTATATATAGGTTTTTTTGAGGCTGTTTGTTCATTGTTATATCTATCCATTATTAAAATTAAAGCTTTAAAAAAATCATAATTTTCATTTTTACATACTGATTTCAAATAATCCAACATTTCAGTGCTATTAACAGCATTCTGTCTTCTCAAATATTCATACAAAGAGTAAAGTTCTTTAAGTTTATTACTGTTTTCAGAATCTTCCAATCTAATAACTGTCTCCTTTATAAACTCAGCATCTAGGTCTTCTCTTATTTTTTCTGGGGTTTCGACAGACCATTGAGATTCAGGAATTATTCTTATTTCATATTTTTCCATTGGGATTCCAAATGGAACAGTTCTATGCCAATATATATAATCATCATTTTTGGTAATTGCACACAGACTGTAATTGTTATTTGCAGGTATTTTAGATACAACCCATTTCTCTTATACATATACCTCTCAGGATATTTCTATATATTTCCAGATCATAATCCTCAAACTGAATAAATCCTGCTTCCTGAAAAGCTAACTGATAATCTTGATCAAATAATTCACACAATCTTGCATATTCCTTTGCCTCATTATATTCCTCATTTCTTGCATAAGATAGATAATAATTTGCCTGATGAAAATCTTTCATCATTAAATAAGATGCTGCTGTAAGAAAATATGTCTCATCAATGAAATCAATATTATTAGTTCTTTTCAATATAATAATTTGTTTAAAATTTTCAGCAGCATTCTTAAATTTTGAAGTTTTTAAATTAAATATTCCATTAAGATATAATGCATATTGTTTAAATTCACCATTATTATATTTTAAAAAATATTTATTAATCTTTTCTAAAAAATCATTTTTTTTGTTAAGTTCAAAATCACAATAAAAATCCAAAAAATCACAATGTTCTATATACTCATCCAAATTACCAGTTTTTTCTATATATTTTTTTATATAATATTTTGCTTTTTCAAAGTCTCTGTTATAAAATATGTTTTCTAAAATTTTCTGATAAATAATATCTGCCGAAGTTCTTTTTTCAAAAAGATTACTATTTATATATAAAGGAATAGCTCTTCTCTGATTAAAATATGAGTTTGGATGGATAAATTCTGATAAAAGTTTTTTTTCTTCTGAAAACAATTCTGTTCCTATTTTATTAAAACCAAAATCAATAGTTTGTGTATATCTATTAACATCATTTCCTGTATTAATATTTTTATTGTTATTATCAAAATTTTTAACTTCTTTATTTTCAAAATCATTATTTTTAACTGCTTTTAATATTAACCTATATTTTTCATTATTTTCCTTTAAATAAAGATTATTAAAGTATTCATAAAGATATTCGTACAGATCAGAGTATTTTATGTCATTGTTAGATGTGTTTTTTAGAAATTGAGATAAATTACCATTAAGTATTTCAGAAAATTCTTTTTCAAGATTTTCACCAGTTTTTGCAAAACCACTTATTGTTATAAAAATAATCATTATCAAACAGAAAAATATATTTTTTATATTCAAATTTAACCCCCCAAAAAAATCTTTATTTATAATAATAAATAATTAAAAAATATTTTCAAACTTTTTTTTATAAATAATTAGTTTTATAACAAATTTAATTAAATAAGTATTGTTACAATTGAATATTCTGATTAAATAAACAAAAATAAAAACAAGTAAAAGAATTTAAATAATAAAATGAGTTGAAAATTTCATATAAATAAAAATTATCGCTTTTCATTTTTATAAAAGATTAAAAAAATATGTCTGTCAGCAATTACGAGAACTCGTTAGAAATTTTTCAATTAAATTAAATCATGAAGGAGTTTCTATGAACAAAAGCAAAAAAAAATCTACTCGGTAACTTGAGTGAACGTTGCGAAGCATATAATATACGGATGTATTATAAGTGAACGAAGGTAAAGAGGATGTTGAAAAACTAAAAAGAAGAAACATTGATGCAGAATAGGGTCTGTGCCGATCTCAAATTCTAGCTTACATAGGTCGGCCTGACCATGCTGTTTGTTTTTATAGTTAAGTTTGAAAAAAAAAAACATAACTTTTTCAACAGCCTCTAAAATACCGAATGATTATTTTTTTGCTTTAATGTAATGATAAAAATTGTAGCAAGTGATTTTTAGAAAGTTTTAATGTTCAGTGAATATTAATTTTGACAGTAGCTAATTGCGACTTTAGTCAGACTAGTCTCTTTTCACTTTTTTGCTCTTCTATTTATTGTTTTTTTATATTATACTTAAAAGAAAAACGAGGTTTTTATGGATAATTATATAAATTTTGTAAAACAATACCCGTTCATATCAGCAAGCATTCAATTTGCAATATTAGGAACATTAGGCGAGTGTATTGCATTATGGGTAAAAAGAAAATCATTATCAATAGGTTGGAGTTTTTGGACATTTATAGGTAAAGTTTTAGCTTGGGCATTGCTTGGAATAGTAGTGAAATTAGGATTCATTGGTATGAAAGCATTTACACTTTCAATAATAGCACAAGGTTTTATGCCTGAAATATTAAAATGCGGAATTGGTAAAGCTTTTTTAATATCATTATTCACCAATATATTCTTCGGACCACAGATGATGTTATTTCACAGAATTGAAGATAATATAATTGAAGGAAAATGGAATTTCAATAATATACAAAAAGCATGGATGACTCTTATATGGTTTTGGATTCCAGCACATACATTAACTTTTTCACTTCCAACACATTATCAAATTGGACTAGCAGCAATATGGGGATTAGTTCTTGGAATAATATTAGGGACAACAAAAAAATAACAGGTACTAAAACGGTATGTGTACCATATGAGATCAGTATATAAAGCGTACAAATACGGTATTTGTAGCGTATAATTTCAGTACATCTTCTATACCGCCTCTATACTCATATACTGTTCCTATACCGATTTTATACCGCTCCTATACTACTTTTATACTGTTTTTATTAATATTTTCTTTGCATTTTTATATGAAATTTCATCTTTTAACCATATTCTTAGAGAACCTGATTTTTCTGCCCTTGAATCTTCTATTTCTATATTTCTAATATTAATGTTTTCAAGTTTTGAAAAGATTTTAGCAAGTATTCCAGGTTCATCTGGTATATCTATTTCAATAACAAAATCACCAGATCTATTCATTCTGTGATTTATTATATTATCTCTCAAATTTTTAGCTTTTACAGAAATTTCAGAACTATTCATATTATTTATACAGCTAATAGTTTTATCCAATTCAATACTAAAATCTTTTAAAGATTTTAAAATATTATCTTTATTATTAAATGATATTATCTTCCACATATCTTCAGGAGATGAAGCAACTCTGGTTGTATCCCTCCATCCACTTCCTGTGATATTTTTTATATTTTCAAATTCACTGTTTGCCATAGAATTCACAAGTGTACATGCAACAAAATAAGGAAGATGACTTGCATAAGCTACGGCTTTATCATGCTCTTCATCACTCATAATGTATATATTCTGATTAATAGATTTAAGAAAATCTTCTAATTTTTTAAAACTCTCCTGCTGATTTTTTTTTGGACATAAAATATAAAGTGAATTATCAAAAATATCAGCATTAGCAGATTTAGCACCCTTTCTTTCAGAACCAGTCATAGGATGACCACCAACAAAATTATTATAATTAGATAAATTTTTACATATATCAGATTTAACAGAAGAAATATCAGTAACAACAGAGTTTTTAAATTTTTCAAGAAGATAAACTGCAATATCATTAACAGTATTTAATGGAGAACAAATAAAAAAAATATCACATTCAGGTATTTTTGAAATATCAGAATAAATGCCTGTAAAAACCTTATATTCACTGGCATTATTTAATTCATTTAAATTAGGTTCAACACCAAAAAGCTCAGTATCAGAATGTTTTTTTTTAATAGCAAGAGCCAAAGACATACCCATTAAACCAGTCGCAATAATACCAATATGCATATTTAAATCCTATTAAAACAGTTAGCACAGCTAAAGCTGTAATTAGTATGACTTCGTCACAATGTGACTCTGTCACAGCTTTACTATTAACAAAATGTTCAATATTCAATGTCGAATGTCGAATTAAAAACAAAAACACTAAACCTCAAAAAAAACATTTGCTATAAATCTACTCAATCTCGCTTCGCTCTAACCGTGCCAATCCGTGTAATCCGTGGTAAAATTTCTTTTGATTTTTGTCACTAATGTCATACTATGACATGTCACGCTTCACCGCTTCTATAATTATTAATTTTTAATTCTTAATTCTTAATTGATGCTCTCCAAGCATCCTACCCTTTTGTCTGATTCGCTACTTCTGCTTCAAGTTCTTTTAATTTATCATCATCAGCAAGATAGTATTTTTTAATAGGTTTAAGATTTTCATCAAGTTCATAAACAAGAGGAATTCCAGTAGGAATATTAAGCTTTAAAATTTCAGCTTCACTCATATTATCAAGATGTTTTACAATAGCTCTAAGACTATTACCATGAGCTGCAATAAGAATATTCTCACCCTTTTTAATATCAGGAACAATATTTTCATTCCAAAATGGTAGAACTCTATCAAGAGTAAGTTTCAAACTCTCAGTTAAAGGAGCCTGACCTTCTTTTAAATTTTTATATCTAGGATCTTTTGCAGGATTTCTTTCATCATCAGCTTCTAATGCAGGAGGAGTAATATCATAAGATCTTCTCCAAATTAAAACCTGATCTTCACCATATTTTTTAGCAGTATCAGCTTTATTTAAACCTTGTAAAGCACCATAATGTCTTTCATTAAGTTCCCATGCTCTAATAACAGGAACCCAAAGAAGATCCATTTCTTCCATAGCAATAGACTGTGTTCTTATAGCTCTTTTAAGAACCGAAGTATAAATTTTATCAAAAGTAATATTGTTTTTTTTCAAAACTTTACCAGCTTCTATAGCTTCATTAACACCTCTATCAGTTAAATCAACATCAGTCCAACCAGTAAACTGATTTGAAAGATTCCATTTGCTTTGACCATGTCTAAGTAATACTAATTTATACATAAAACCTCCAATTTGAAGTTAAAATTACATAAAAATGTTACATTATTTTTAAAAAAATCACAAATCAAGAACTTTATTTAAACTTCCCATAGATTTCAAATACTTGTATTTATCAACATAAAGATCATAAAGTGCTGAACTATATTCCATTTCTGACTTAGTATATTCAAGCTGAGCATCAAGAAAATCTGTATTTTTAACAATACCTTCTTTAAACTGTTCTTTAAGAATTTCAAGATTTCTCTTACTATTAGCAACTTGAATTTCACTCACATTTTTTAATGCTTCAGATTTTTCAACATTATATTTTGAACAATTAATCTCTAAAATCAAACTTTTTGATACATCTTCAAGCTCAAAATCATTAGCTTTTTTTGAATATTCTTCAGCTTGTTTTCCAGCCCATGATTTACCAAAATCATAAAACTTCCATTCAGCAACAATTGAAGTAGAATATCCAGAATCATTATCATTAAAATCATGACCACTATAATTTTCATAAGTAAAATAAACTGATGGTTTCCATTCACCTTCAGCAACTTTTATTTTAATATCACCAATACGATTATTCAAAACCATAATTTCATACTCAGGTCTAAATTTTAAATATTCAGCAGCAATCTCATGTTTTTTCAAAGTAATATCCTGTTCTTTTGCATTAAATTCAGGATTTATACCAGTATTTTTAATTATTCTTTCCTTTATAAGAGCAATATTATTTTTCAACTCAATAATCTGTTTATCAACATCAGAAATTCTAACTTTTATTTTAAGAAGATCAGAATCAAGAGCTAAACCATTTTTAAAATAAGATTCAACATCTTTAAGATGAACATTAAGAATTTCTCTTGCATCTTCTGAAACTTCAAGCATTTTTAACAATTTCATAACTGCAAAATAATCTTCAATAACTTGAAAAACACTATTTTCTTTAATTAATCGATAATTAAGTTTAGCAATTTCCAAAGCAATACCATTAATCTTTCTTGCATACTCAAGTTTACCACCAACATAAAGAGGAGAAGACATAATAAACTTATCAACATCAAACTTTTTATCCATAAGTGAAGGGGTAGGAATAGCTTCATCAACATCTTTTCTGATTTTTTGAATTTTCATTGATGGAGCTTTTTCAAGACTAGCTTTTTTATACAACTTTTCAGCTTTTTTCATTTCAAAATAAGCTTTTTTAACATTAAGGTTATTTTGTGTTGTAGCTTTAATAACTTTTTCAAAATCCTCACCATAAACACCAATTACAGCAAACAAACTTAAAATCAAAAAAAATTTTTTCATTTTTTAGCTCCTATAATATTTTTAATAATTTTTTTAAGCTTAATAACAGAGTATCTTTTATTATTTCTATCACCAAAAAAAACAAGTTCAGTAACCATTCCCCAAAATATAATATGCAAAAAGTCAATATCATCCTCACTAATTTGACCATTATCAACAAATTTAGATATTCCTCTATTTTTACATAAAAGAATATTATGATGCATATTATAAAAATCTTTAGAATCCTTGTTATCAAGATAAATTATAGAATTAATAACTCTTAATTCATCAATATTAATACTAAAATAATCAAATACCATATTAAGACAATTAAACAAAAAATCTTCAAAAACATCATATTTTTCTAATAAATCATTAACATTTGCAGAAAAATACTCTTCATGTTTTTTTAAAATAGCTTCTAAAATAGCTTCCTTACTATCAAAATAATTGTAAATAGTACCTTTTGCAACATTAACTTTTTTTGAAATATCATCAACCGAAGTACAACCATAGCCAAATTCAGCAAAAAGTTTGATAGAGCCCTTTAATATAAGATTTTTTTTATTTTTTTTATTCATATACCCTTCTTTTTTTGACTGACCAGTCAGTCAAATCCATAAATAACTCTATCAAAATCTAAAATAAAAATCAAATATAAAGTTAAAAATATAAATTCTTAGGAATGTTTTTAAAATCAAATTGTATGATATTTCTCAATAAATTGACTTGCGGAGAACATAAAAACATAGTTTTTCTTTAATATACAATTTCACATTAATAAAAAAAGTATTTGTTTTTATTAACACTATGCAAGCTTATCGTAAAATCACACAAATGTAATATAGACAATTTATTCAACCAAAACTTCCGACTTATATTCAGCAATTTTCTCAAACAATTTGAGTTGTTCAATTCGTTCTTGTTCATATTCAATTGGTTCTGCATTATAATTAGTTATCAATGCCTCAACCATTGGATTTCTATTCGACACTCTCCCACCAACATGATAAAAATGATTTCTTGTAAGAATTGGAAACTTAGCCCACAGATTTTCGATATAATCATTTTTCCTATAATCATTATTATGCCATGTTGATAATATAAAACTGGCTTTTGTACTATTTAAAGCATGAAATAACTCATTTTCTTTTTCATCATCCCACCCATTAAAATAATCAGTGTGTCTTCCAATATATGGTGGATCACAATAGATAATATCGCCTTCTTTACCTAATGCTATAGTGTCGTTAAAATCCTGACACCTAAATTCAAAATCATTGAACTGGAGTAAAAAAAATACATACTCTAATTGATTCACAATCTTAGTAACATATGCCTGTGCAAATCGTTCTGGTTTTCTACAAAACGGAACATTGAAACCACCTTTGCGATTAAATCTAATCATTCCGTTAAAACATGATCGATTTAAAAAAAGAAAATCTAAAGGATTGTGTTCTTTGTTAAATCTTTCTCTTATTGAATAATAATGTTCTTCACCTTTAGTTAAAAGTAGTTCTCCTTCTTTCTGTAAAAATCTCTTAGCAATAGCAGGAGTCACTTTTTTATTTTGTAATGCTTTGTAAAAGTTTATAAGATGAGGATTCGTATCGCATAGAATAGTGACCTTAGGTACAATATTGAATGCTACCACCCCTGTACCCATAAATGGTTCTATCCAAGTGTTGTTAAATGGAGCTGGTATAACGCTCTTTATCCAAGGAACTAATTTAGTTTTAATACCTTGAGATTTTATTGGTGGAACATAGATTTTTTTACCCAATTTGTTACTCCTTAGACCTTTTTGGAACTATTAAATTTAAATTACCTCTTCGATAGTTAACAAATTCTTTCAATGAAGAAATAACTTTAATTTTACCATTGCCATCAGGAATTTTTATTTTTTGAAAATTAATCCAATAGTCATCAAACCATTTTTCTCCAAGTTCAGAAAACATTCCTCTACCATTGATAATATCTTCAATGTGATTTATACTACCAATGTTTGCAGTATTTCCACTTCCACTTTTATCACTTGCAATTTTCCACTTTTCAACGACAAATAATTGAAAATCCTTGACGACAGAAGAAATAGATTTAATATGCGATATATTATAACTCCGAGTTTCACTAATATCTGAGCCATCTACACGACTATATATTATTCCTAAACAAAAATGACCTGCATATTGATTGTAAGGAAACTGGATATTTTTCGTAATATTCCTATTTTGAAAATAAGCACCATGAGAACCCAAAGTAAACCCATTACACAAGTGTGGTTTTTTTTATTTCTGTAAGTAGTTTTAAAATCAACAGCAAATTTCAATTTTTCATTATCTTCTTTCACAAACGATATATCAGGATAATAGTTTTGGTGGTCTGCGAGTACCACTTTGTATCCATATTTATTTGCAAATTCTAAAATTTTTGGAAAAAGATGTATTTCAAGTATTTTAGACAAGACCTTAGTGTCACCTGAAATAGTATAAACATTTTCAAATATATCAATAAAGCCTTTTACTGTCCATTGACCGTCAGACGAACTAATATGTTTTTGGAATGTTTCAACGAATTTCTTCAGTTGTCTTTCAAACTTTTTTTTCATTTAACCAATTTCCCATTTTTATACTCCCTGTATACAACAACCATCTTAAAAGCAAGATTATTATAACAAAAATCTTCTATTCTATAAACAATAATATGATAAGCCTTGATAAAACTTGCGAATATATTATAACAATTATTTACCTTAATAAAAAATTATAAGTAATACAAAATTTAAAGTCAAGACTTTTATTGTTTATTATACCATTAACAAAACTTAATTAAGAATTTTACAACAATATCTATAAATCTCACTCAAAAAATGAATCTACCATTTCTTTAGTTTTATCATTGTAAAACCACTTGTAATTTTTTTTCATTTTTTCTATCAAATCAATATCTTCATTATCTAAAATCTTTTCAACTAATTCTAATCTACTTTTTTCAATAAAATTAATATAATCATCTATTTTCAATATTTCAGAAAGTTTTTCCTTTCCAACTATTTCTTCTAAACATAATAAAACATCTTCACTAAACATAAATTCTTTATTAAATTTTTTCTTAAGCTCTGTAAAAAACTTTTGAAAAAACTTATTTTGATAACCTGAATCAAGCTTAGTAAAAAAAAGTCTAGCTTCTGTATAAAAAACTTTTTCTGATAAATAATCGTTATATATTTTTTTCACCTTATCATTTTCATTCTTTCCAAAATTTAAAACATAATATCTTGATAATATGTTTTAAAAATCAGTATTATTCTTTAAAATAAAAAAATAAAATAATTTTATATGGATTTACAAGTTAGCACTTCGCTTCGCTCTATCCGTGTAAATCCGTGTAATCCGTGGTAAATATGGGTTTGATTTTTTTAAATCAGATCCCGGCTCAAAATCATACCGGGATGACATGTCACGCTACATCTGTCACAGCTTTTTGTACTTTTATTTTAACTTCTCACTAGGATTATTTATAATCCGCTTACATAAATTTCTTTGAAATTTATCACTCCCTTTTCTTCCAGTAATTAATAAAAAAAGTTTCAAACAGCAAAAATAAAAATGCTGGAATTAAAAAATACCTGTATTTTTCAAGCTTTCTCTCACGCTTTTCAGTAGCAATAACACTCTTATCAAAAGCCTGAATATCATTAAAAACTGTGTTTATCTCAGCAAAGTCGTATCCAATCTTTATATATTTACCAGAATTTAATCTAGCAATGTTTTTAAGACTTTCTTCCTCTAATTTAGAAATAACAATATTCCCACGATATTTTTTAACTCCATCTCTTCTACCCTTATCATCAAAATCGGGAACAGGACCACCTTTCTCTGTACCAACACCTAAAGTATAAACTGTATAATCAGATAATCTCAAAAACGAATCTGGAGTCTTTTCAAGATCTTCTCCATCTGAGTAAACAATCATAAGCTTCTGTAAAGCCTGAGATCTATCAGCCATATCTCTCACTCTATTAAATAAATTAGCATAATTAGTACCTTGAATTGGAAAATCACTCGGATCCATATTATCTAGTGCTAAAGATACTGTATAATAATCTGTAGTAAATGGAACCATTATAAAAGAATCCCCAGCAAAAAGAACAAGCGAAACTCTATCTCCTGTGAGTCTTGAGAGTAAATTTCTAATGCTTTCTTTAGTTCTAATATATCGTGAAGGTTTAAGATCTTCAGCATTCATACTTTTAGAAACATCAACAGCAATGATAATATCAATACCTTCTCTATTAATATTTATAGACTCACTTCCCCATTTAGGTCTTGCGAGAGTAAAAGTAATAAGTAATATTACAAAAACAAGTAAAAAACTTCTAACAAAAAAATTACCCTTAACATTAAAATTTGAATTTTTAAGAAAATTTTCATAAGTAAAATATTTTAATACAAATTTTTTCCTAAAATTATAAGCTAATACAATCATTATCACAATTAAAGGAATTAAAAATAACAGAAGAAAATTAATCGGTTCATAAAATAAACTTAAAAACATTTTATCTCCTTTTTATGGCAATCTTTTAAATAAAATATCAAATAGTAATATTTCAGAAAAAAGCAATATTAAAGCAATATATAATAAATGAGGAAAATACTCTTTAACCTGTGCAAATACCTGAGATTCAATTTTAGTCTTTTCTAATTCAGATATGTCATTATAAATATCCTCCAGAGAATCCATATCCTGAGCTCTATAATATTTACCACCAGTTAATGATGATATTTTTTTAAGAAGTTCTTCATCAATATGAGTATCAATATAAGTTGGAACAGTAAAACCCTGATTATTTTTAACTTTTATAACAGATCTACCTTCTTTTCCAACACCTACTGTATATATTTTAATACCATTTTCATGAGCAGTCTTTGCAGCAGTTTCAGGATGAATTTCACCAGCATTATTAACACCATCAGTAAGAAGAACAACAATTTTTGATTTAGAATTGCTTTTTTCAAACCTTGAAATAGCAGTTGCAAGAGCATTACCAATAGCAGTTCCATCTGGAAGCATATAAAAATCAACATCATTTAAAAAATCTTTTAAAACAGCATAATCCAAAGTAAAAGGAACTCTATTTATAGCAGCTCCAGCAAATACAACAAGACCAATTCTGTCGTTTTTCCTACCATCAATAAATCGATTAATAACTTTTTTACTAGCTTCAAGTCTATTTGGAGAAAAATCCTCTGCAAGCATACTTGTTGAAGTATCAACTGCAAGCATTATATCAATTCCATCACCATAAAAAATCTCTTTTTCAAGATAATGCTGAGGACCTGCAATTGCAAAAACAATCAGTATAAGACAAATACCTCTAATAATATATCTACAATACTTGAGAATATTACCTTTTTTATAATCACCACTACCAGGAATATAAATATTATTTTCCAAAAATCGGATTTTGAGAAAAATAACTATTATCACAGGAATAAGCAATAATAGATACAAACTATTCTCAATTCTCATCGTTTTCTACCTCTCTTGTTTTTAATACATAATCTTTAGTAAAATCAAACATTTTATTAAGTTCATCAGCTTCCATAGAATACTTTGCAAATTTAACAAGATCCATTTTTTGAAACATCTGTACTATATAATGAAAATCAGGAATATAATCTTTATTACTAAAATAAAATCTTTCAATCTCAGCAGTTGTCATCTCACCACAATAAAAGCTAAATCTACCTTCAATATAATTACGCAATATACTTGAAAGATCAAGACAATATTCTTTTTGCCTATTAGATTCAATATAATTTTTTAATTTAAGTTCTTCTAGTTCTCTCAAAGCTTTTTTATGAGGCTTTTCTTTAATTTTTTCAAGAAGACCAAGTTTAATTTTATTTTTTAATAAAAAATATAAAATAATAGCAATAATCAGAACAATTACAATAATCAATATAGTAATAGCTAAATATGAATACTTTGAATAAATATCAAAAAACGGAGCAAGAGGAGCTGGTGAAAAATTCTCACTATCACCAATAAGAGTATTAACAAATATCTCAATAGTATCGGTTTTAACAGTAAAATCCTCATTTAAATCTGTAATCAAAATATCCTGAGAATTAATAAATAAATTACCTTCTCCAATTGGAAACAAATTGTAATTAACCTTATTTTCCACTGTATCAACAGATAATAATTCAAAATCATAAAACTTAGGAGAAAACTCTTTTAATTTTTCATTATCATCAAATTCAATAGTGAATTTGATCTTTGAACCAAAGTTAATCTCTTTAGTATCAACATAATACTCTATAGAATAACTATTCAAAGTACAAATTAAAATCAATAGCAAAAGAATTACTCTTTTCATTATTTTCTCCTAAGCATCCTGTTTTTAAAAAACAATCTTAATTTTTTTATATAATCATCATGAGTAAAAATATCAACAAAATCAATACCATATTTTTTATAATTACTATTAAATTTACCCTCAGAAGAATTATACTCATTCATATACATAGCTCTATCACCATGAGCAACAGAGTAAATATCACCATTAAAACTCTGAACATCACCAAAGAAAAACTCAGGACATTCTTCTTCAATAATATCTTTAATCCTCAAACAAATAAGATCATGTTTTTTATTAAGCAATGAAAGTTTATGCCATGATTCAAATCCTAAAAAATCAGATATAAAGAAAACCACAGCTTTTCTCTTCTGAACTTTTAATATATGCTCAATAACCTCGTTATAATCTTTTTCAAACACTAAATTAGAATTAGCAATATAATCTCTAAGAATTACCAAAGAATTTTTCAAACCCTTAGCAGGCTTTACATACTTTTTAACATTATTGTCAAAAAATACAGCACCAAGTTTATCTTTATTCTTCAAAGCTGAAAATTGTAAAATAGCTGATAATTCAGTAACAATTTCCTTTTTAGAACTATATTTAGAACCAAAATCCATAGATCTTGAAATATCAAGCACAAATAAAATAGTAAGCTCTCTTTCCTCTTCAAATTTTTTAACAAAAGGAGAATTAAACTTAGCAGTAGCTTTCCAATCAATAGCTCTATAATCATCACCATGCTCATATTTTTTTAATTCAGCAAATTCAAGACCTTTACCCTTAAAAGCCGAATGATAAGCACCACCAAAAACCTCATCAACAAGACGACTAGTCTTAATCTGAAGCTTAAGGACTTTTGACATAAGTTTAGCAATTTCCATAATTATGGCACCTGCACATTATCAAGCATTTTTTTAATAATATCTTCAGAACTCATATCCTCAGCCTCAGCTTCATAAGAAGGAATAACCCTATGACGCAAAACATCATAAGCAATCATTTTTATATCTTCAGGAGTAACATAACCCCGATGATTTATAAAAGCAAAAGCTTTACCAGCTTTAGTAAGATTAATCGAAGCTCTTGGAGAAGCACCATAAGAAATATAGTTTTTCCATTCAGTTAAACCATAATTTTCAGGAAATCTTGTTGAAAAAACAATATCAACAATGTAATCAAGAACTTTTTCATCAATATAAATTTTTTCAGTATATTCAGAAGCTTGTTTAAGTTGATTAACATCAGCAACTTTATTTAAAGTAACATCAGAACTAACACTCATACGCTTAATAATTTCTTTTTCTTCATCTTTAGACGGATATGAAACAAATATTTTACTTAAAAACCTATCAACCTGAGCTTCAGGAAGAGGATAAGTACCTTCTTGTTCAATAGGGTTTTGAGTTGCAAGCACAAGAAAAGGTTCAGGAAGTTTGAAAGTTTCATTACCAATAGTAATTTGTTTTTCTTGCATTGCTTCCAAAAGTGCACTCTGAACTTTAGCAGGAGCACGATTTATTTCATCTGCAAGAATTATATTTGCAAAAATCGGACCTTTTTTAACTTCAAAATCACATTTTTGCTGATTATAAATAAGAGTACCAATAAGATCAGCAGGTTGAAGATCAGGAGTAAATTGAATTCTTTTAAAAGACAAATCCATAACATCAGCTACAGTTTTAATAGTCATAGTTTTAGCTAATCCCGGAACTCCTTCAAGAAGAATATGTCCATCACATAAAAAAGCCATTAAAATTGCATCTATCATTTTCTTTTGTCCAACAATCACTTTTCCAACTTCTCTTCTAATATTATCAATAAAAAGTGATTTTTCTCTAATCTGTTCATTCATACTAACAAGATCCATTTCTCCTCCAGTTTTTAAATATTATATCAAAAATATTAACGAAAACATATTGCAAAAATTATGCCAGTGAAAATCGCAAGTGAAATGGTGAGATAGGTAACTCTAAAACAAAAATATTTTATTGCGATTTGAATATAATGCAAATTTTTTTGATGAAATTATATCTATATAATAGATATTAAATTTTAATGCCAAAGAAACTGATGAATCCTAACTGCACTTTTTTGAGGAAGTTTAAGTTGATATTTATACGCATATTTCCCTTATACCGCTCTTATACGCTTTTATACGCTTTTGTACCGCTCTTATACCACTTCCATTCTTTTTTGGTTTTTTTCCACAGTGTATGTGAGTTATTCAACAAAAAAAGAGTGCAAAAAAATTGCACTCTTTTTTATTTAAAATTTTATTAACATTATCTTAAAAACGGATAACCATTATTAGTAACTCCATCAATATTCCATATTGTAGTAAAATCCCAACCGGCATCTGTGAATGTGGATTCAGTCTTCATTTCAACAGTTGTCTTACCAGTTCCACCACCCGATGATGATGCCTGTCCTGAGGTTACTGTATCCCAGTAACTTGATGTTATTGTTGCACCTCCTACATTAGATGATATTAATCCGCCTAAATTATCAGCATTACTAAGGTGACCTATTGAATAACAGTTTATTATACTTCCTTCATTATCCGCCCATTTACCAATTAATCCACCTAGTTGTGAAAAACAGTTAGAACCAGTTAAATTTCCTGTTGCATAGCAGTTTCTTACTGTTGTAGTTTCACCAGTGTTCTGGACTAAGGCTATAAGTCCTCCTCCTGATGTGGTAGTATTGACACTGACATTTCCAGTTGCATAACAGAATTCAATCAAAATATCTTTCGCGAAAGAATCTACCCAGCCTACTAATCCACCTACCAAACGATAACCGTTTACATTTGCAGTTGAATATGAAGATGTTAAATCTGCATCTTTAAGAATACCTATAAGCCCGCCAGCTTCATAATTTCCTGTTTGGGTAACTGTTCCGGCTGAATGACATGATGTTATATCTGCTTCACTGTTTCCTACAAGTCCACCTACTAATTGTCCGGTTATATTAATATCAGTACTTGAATTTGTAATTGTCAGTCCTGCTCCGGCTTTTCCTATTAAACCACCGGCTTCTCCGGCTCCTGATGCTGTTATTGTTCCGCTAACAGAACAATTTATGACGTCT
>Ga0172382_10004817_pt1 | contig 20456 bp, 21 predicted proteins | sample Leawel138RmetaG_FD_122245 | JGI IMG/M metagenome (GOLD analysis project Ga0172382, IMG submission 122245) | Leachate microbial communities from a municipal landfill in Southern Ontario, Canada - Leachate well 138R metaG | ecosystem: Engineered > Solid waste > Landfill > Unclassified | place... | reverse complement strand
TCTATATTTTTCTCTTCTAGGTATTCCGGAAACATGTCTTTTACTATTTCATATTCCATCATTATCACCCTATTTTATTATATCATTATCCTTTTGTTGATACAATAACCGATTGTGAGGAAGTTACAGTCAAGTAATAGTTGGCAAACCCACCTTCCTTTTTATCCCAACATACAAACCCCCTGTTATTTTTTTTCGCAAATTAAATTTTACAGGTATTTTTGTATGTTGGGAAGGGGTTTTCCCCTTCTTTTTATTTTTTGTTGTTTTGCCAATTAAAATTATACTCTAACAATTTAGAGGTGTTTTTACTTGTTTTATTCTTTATCAATCATTTCAGATATTTCTTCTACAGTTTCTATAACAAATATACTCTCTGTCAAAGAGTCTAATGTCGAAAGAGAAGCACTTCGTATACGCTCTTGTAATACTAGCGGCAATTCGCCTATTTTTTTAGTAATAGGTGTTCTAACTCCCCTGTATTACACCTTTTAGCTACAATGTCAATCTCCCTTAATACACTTTCAAGACAAAACTGATCGTCACTTATTAGTTTCCATGTATGCTGGTCTGCTGATGAAATCAATATAACAACAATAACAAGAATTGCTACAAGAGTATTTATCAAACCTAGGGCCAATACTATTGCTGATATTAAAATTGAAAATAAAGCGACATGAGTTATTTGATATCCTTTAAAATATTCATTATTGTAGTTGGCTATTTCCTTAATTGAAAATCCATAAATTTTTTCAGCAAATGAATTTACAATAATCGTTAATATAGTTGTGCTAGTTGCCGCAACTGTAGTTATAGTAGTATGCACATAATAGATATAATTTTCATTTATGCTAATCAGCGAAATCCCTTGATGAGCAAAAAAGTCCAGGAATACTCCAAATAAAAGAATAATTATTGAAAACTTTATCACATCTTTTTTTCATCATTGGACTCTCACTTCCCACAAACATGTTATTTAATCGCCGTTCTTACATCCTTACTGATTTAAAATATGCGCTACTTTCCGCAACTGTTATAAACTTTTAAAGAAATCATAAAATCTCCAATATTATTTGGCCCATATATCTTTGCAATATTTGGATAGCATAATCCTGTTGTTTTTGAAAAATGAACCCATCTTCTATCGGCTAATACAAAATCACAATATGACATAGGAACAAGTAAGTGAAATAAATCAAACCATTCTTTATTGCCCATTTTCATGTTTTCATTACTAACAATATAGCTGAAAGCATACTGCACTAAACCTTTTGTATAAAGACCATCCTTTTCCTTTAACATAATTTTATTTTTAATAATTCGTTTTGCTTCTTTTCTTTTTTCTTTTGAATCTCTGTACTCTTTAATTATAGGCATTAACTCCTCTTCAAAGCGTTCTTTTTCTATTGAATAGCCTCTTTTTATTTCATGATTTAATATGCCCAAAGCTTCTGCTACATTTAAAGCCTTAAAAGGTCTCGCATATAAAGCTAATGCTTCTATTAGTTCTTGATGTGCCCATGTTTGATTTTCAAAACATTTTATTGGATCCAGTCCAAATAAGCTTTCTCGCTTTTCTACTTTGTAAGGGTTCATTTCAATAAAAGCATCATTTAACCTGCTGATGAATTGCATAATTTCATATTTTTCTTTTTCATCGTCCCTAACCACAATTTCATAAAGATTTAATAATGAAAAAGCTACAGTCCCACCATTATTCTCAATTATTTTTATAAACTGTTCACCCAAACATGTATCTTTTATAAATCCATTAATTGCCCAATTATCCAAATACACAATTGGTCTTTTTGCTGTTTGAACTACATAAATCTCATCTTTATATCTATATTGTAATCCAATAGACATTAAGCACCTCTATCACTTTCTCAATCTCACCTTGACAATCCTTATCATCCAATCGACTTCTTCAATCCTAGAAAAATAATTGATTGCCGAATAAACTAATCCCCCATGTTATTAAATTGCTGCTCTTGTCTGTATGAAGGGATAGCTTCGTTGTACTTCCGATTTATAATATATGCAAGTAGAGAGGGAGATACAATACTACTCGGTATAACAAACCTTGGCATAGTAGCTTTTATTATAGGTGTTGTTATTTGTATAATCACTTTCTGAATCTTCTTTTCTAAATTTTTTAATTAAGCTATAAAATATGTTTTTTACTCTTACTACTGCTGTATGTGGCAATTGACAGTTTGCTCCAATACAGAAGCATAAAGTGAAAACACCCCTAAGTCCAATTATCGAATTTAGAGGTGTTTTTTACTTGTTTTATTCTTTATCAATTATTTCAGATATTTCTTCTATAGTTTCTATAACAAATATACTCTCTGTCAAAGAGTCTAATGTCGAAAGAGAAGCACTTCGTATACGCTCTTGTAATACTAGCGGCAATTCGCCTATTTTTTTAGTATATTGTTTTATTAAAGTTTCTGCTCTACCTTCTGCTCTACCTTCTGCTCTACCTTTTAACCTGCCTCTATCTTCGATAAAAGCCATGCTTGAGATGGCATCTATTCTTGCTTTTTCCTGAGCTGCATATTTCTCTCTTAGTTTTTCGTCTGCACTTATTTTTCTTAACATTTCCATCGCTATTTTTAGCTCCTCCTTTCGCTTTATTATTTCATTTATGTCCTCTTTACCGACTTTTTTTATAAAGTTTAACCATAGTTCTATAGCTTCCATATTTTTAGGGTCTTTGTCTGTCTCAATTTTTTTTAGTTCTATATAGTGAATTTCAAGGTCGTCTATTAGTTGAAATTTTTCTGTTTTTTCAAGGATTTTATATTCAGTATGATATCTGTTTGTTTCGTTTATTATGTTAAAATCCATTATGTTTATTACTATGCTTTTTTTCAAAGTAGTATATCTTTCTGATTCATTTATTGTTTCTGAGTACATTTTCGCCCAGTAGTATAGGCTTCTTTTTCTAAAGTCATCTATATTGTTTATTTGAACTTCGATATTTATTCTTTCGTCCTTTTGGTTTCTTATTTTTATGTCTAATATGGAGCTTTTGTCTCCTTTGTATTCTTGTAGGTTGAAAGGATTCATATGGTCTATTGTTTTTATTTTTTCTTTCCCTTTAAGTGATAGTATGGAGTTTAGAAAGTCTATGAGTATTATTCGACTGTTTTTTTCTTCTGTGCCAAATAAGGCTTTAAAGACTATATCGCTTAGTGGGTTTAGTATGCTTTGTCCGTTGTTTTCCAAGGTTATCCCCCTCGTCTTTTGCTAATTCGATTATATCAGTTTTTACAGTGTTTGTATATATGGTGACAGAGGAATTTTCGGGAGGACAGAGCTGCCTCTATTGCGAATATATGATAAGTAATTATAATAAAATACCAATCCCTAATATTCCAACCCTTGTAATATCGCATTAATTCAAATAGAATAATGCAAAAAGCTTCAAACAATATTCAATAGGGTGAAATAATAATGTCTAAAAAAATCTTGGTTACAGAAGGGGCCGGCTTCATCGGCTCTCATCTATGCAAAGATTTACTGGAAAATGGCCATAATGTAATATGTGTTGATAATTTTTATACCGGTAATATTAAAAACTTAGATGATATAAAGAATAATAAAACTTTGAAATTATTGAACATGACATCACAAATCCTATGTCTATTCAGGTTGATGAAATCTACAATCTGGCTTGCCCCGCATCTCCGATGCATTATCAATATAACCCGGTAGAAACTGTTAAAACAAATGTTTTAGGCACATTAAATATGCTGGAATTGGCATATAATATGAATGCTAAAATACTCCAAGCCTCCACCAGTGAAGTATATGGAGACCCTAATATGCATCCCAATGACGGTCGTGTTGTAAGTAATTTTATAGTACAAGCGCTAAAAGGACATGATATAACCATTAACGGTACAGGAAATCAGACAAGATGTTTTTGCTATATTAGTGATATGATTAAGGGGCTGGTATCCATGATGAATGGTGATAAAATCACAGGTCCTATAAACTTAGGTAATCCAGTAGAAACAACTATATGTGCTTCTTCATTATAGACAGGAACAATAATACTGATTAATGGTTTCTTAATAATATCCTTGTCCACCTCATCCCTTTCCCTTCTAAAAATATTATTTCCTCAGCTTTCCCTTCACTACTTTTATAATCCAATTCACTTCCTCGATCCTAAATAAATATATAATTACCGAATAAATCAACACTCCTACACCTACAGATACTAATAATGCGATAAGCTCTGGCAATGTTCCGCTACCCATCCTCCCGGCCAGTCCCATATCCAAATAATAAACAACCACACCCATCACTATAGATGCAAATAAAGACTTAATACCACATTTAATAGAACCTAAGAAGCCGAAGGAACCAATTTTCTTTTTCAACATATATAATAAAAACATCATTGTAATAATAGATGAAATAGAAGTCGCCAAGGCCAATCCCCTATGTCCCATAAATCTAATAAATATAAGATTTAAAATAACATTCAAGCCAAGAGCAATAAAACTGTTTACCATTGGAGTCTTAGTATCCTGTAAGGAATAATATACTTTTCCTAATAAAGATTTAACAGCCGAGCTTACCAGCCCTATGGAATAAAACACCAAAGCCCCTACAGTCATATAAGCGGCAGTAGAATCAAAAGCTCCTCGTTGAAAAGTGACTCTAACTATAGGCCTCGCCAATACTATTATACCAACTGTAGCCGGTATAGTTATAATCAAAATGACATTTATGCCACGAATTATTATTTTTTTTAATCCATCAAAAATTTCCTTATTTGCCTCCTGTGACAACATAGGAAATATTACAGTAATAATAGCAGAAATAAAAATACTCGTTGTCAACTTATCCAATCTATTTCCATAATTAAGAGCAGAAATACTCCCCTCTGCTAATGTAGAAGCCATAGATTTATCTATTATCCTATTAATATCACCAATACCGGCACTAATAAATATGGGAGGAATTAATCTAACTATCTTGTTCACATATCTATCTTTAAGATCAAATATATATTTATATCTAAAATTTGTTTTTCCGATATAAAATATCTGAATTAGTATCTGTGAAGCTGTTGCCAATAAAGATGCCATCATTAATCCTCTAATATCAAAAAAGCTTGCCAAGGATATTAAGAAAAATATGTATACAAAATTAAAAGGAAAAGTTGCAATAGCAGATTCGGTAAACATTAATTCGCTTTGCAAATATCCTCTAAACACCCCCTGTATACTAGCAAATAAAATCGCCGGCAATCCTATTCTCATCATTAGCACTGTTAATTCAAACTGTTCACCTTCAAAACCAAATGCAATAATTTTAATAACACATGGGGATAAAATCCATGCTAATATAATTGTTAATAAAGATAAAAAGGAAACAATACTCAGCAAGTTATTAGTATGATTCTTTTTTCCTTCTTTACCTTCTTTAGCTTCAATTTCAGATAATACCGGAATCATAGTAGTATTAATTGATTTTGTAATAAATGCTGTAAATAAAGATATTGCTGTCAAAGCAATAAAGAATGTATCCGTATTAGCATCAGCTCCATACTTTGCCGCAATTAACATTTCTCTAAAAAAACCAAGAAATTTACTACAAACAGTAAAAAAGATTATTACAACAACTGATTTAGCTGCTTTTTTTGATTTTGACATAGGATTCCTCCGTTATGTAATTGGTTATTTTCTAAGACCTACAATAGCTCTTTATATCTTTAATCTTTTAGGAAAAGTGCTTGTGCTATTTCCCTGCAGCTACCTCGTCAATCCCACTATACATTTCTTCGTAATATTTCATATAATTACCGGATACAACGTTCTTTATCCAATCAGTATTATCTAAATACCACCGTATAGTTTCCTCCATCCCTTGTTCAAAAGTATATCTGGGTTCCCAACCAAGCTGTGTAGTTATCTTGGTATTATCAATAGCATATCTCCTATCATGCCCCGGTCTGTCTTTTACATATTTAATTAAACTTTCCGATTTCTCCAGTGTATGTATTATAAGCTTCACTATATCTATATTTGCCTTCTCATTATTCCCACCTATATTATATACTTCACCATCTATACCTTTATGTAAAACCGTGTCAATAGCCGCACAATGATCAACAACATGGAGCCAATCTCTAATCTGCATTCCATCACCATAAACAGGCAAGTCCTTATCGTTTAAACAATTATTTATCATAAGGGGTATCAGCTTTTCCGGAAATTGATATGGACCATAATTATTGCTACATCTGGTAATATTAATCGGCATACCAAAGGTCTCATGATAGGCTCTGACAACTAGATCCGCCGATGCTTTAGAAGCTGAATAAGGATTGTTAGGCAATAAAGGCATAGTCTCAACAAACATGCCCTTTTTCCCTAATGCACCATATACCTCATCAGTAGATACATGTAAAAACTTAACACCTTTCTTATATTCTTTGCAATATTTATCTTCGGGATTTACCTTCCAATGCTTTTTCACCATATCAAGCAATACCTGTGTCCCAATGATATTAGTTGTTAAAAAAACTTCCGGCTCTACTATGCTTCTATCCACATGGGATTCAGCTGCAAAATTAACTACCGTGTCTATAGCATAATTAGAAAATATTGAATCAATTTTATCCCTATCTCTAATATCAACCTTAATAAATGTATAACTCGGATTATCCACAATATCTTTTAAATTCTCTAAATTACCTGCATATGTAAGTGAATCAACATTAATAATCCTATATTCTTTATGCCTATCAAGCATGTATCTAATAAAATTACTACCAATAAATCCGGCACCACCGGTTACAAGTATATTTCTCATTTTATTAAATTCCTTTCCTTTCTCGATCAAACTACTTTTCATTAACTAAGGATAAAATATATTGACCGTAATCAGTCATTTCTAAATTTTCACCTAGTTCTTTGAATTCTTCTGTAGTAATAAACCCTCTACGCCAAGCAATTTCCTCCAAACATGCTATATAAAAGCCTTGCCTTGACTGCACCGCTTCTACATACTCCGCTGCCTTTAACATACCTTCCGGTGATCCTGTATCAAGCCAAGCCATACCACGTCCTAATAATACTACATTTAACTCTCCTTGCTCTAAATAAGTATTATTTACTGATGTGATTTCCAATTCGCCCCGGGCAGATGGTTTAACATTCTTCGCTATGTTTATAACCTTATTATCATAAAAATAAAGTCCCGGCACTGCGTAATTGGACTTTGGATGTTGCGGTTTTTCCTCAATAGAAATAACCTTATTATTCTTATCAAATTCAACTACACCAAAGGATCTAGCATCCTTTACCGGATAGCCGAAAATCACAGCCCCACTATCCAATGTCTTTGCTTTGTTTAAAACCTTGGTAAGGTCCTGCCCATAGAAAACATTATCACCTAATATCAGACAGACTTTATCATTACCTATAAATTCTTCCCCCAATATAAAGGCATCCGCCAACCCTCTTGGTGATGCTTGTACCTTATAAGAAAAATCCAATCCAAGTCTTGAACCGTCTCCCAACAACCGTTCATATACAGGAGTATCTTCCGGAGTGGATATGATAAGTATCTCCTTTATACCGGCTAACATCAATACGGATAGGGGATAATAAATCAAAGGCTTATCATATATGGGTAATAATTGTTTTGAAACTGCGTAGGTCATTGGATATAACCGAGTACCCTTGCCCCCTGCTAAAATAATTCCCTTCATACTACATTCCTCCAATCAATATCTCAAATATTTATCTAAGAACTATATCACATATCCTATCTACATCATCAAGTTTTAAATCCGCATAAAGGGGTAATGTTAATACTCTTTCAGCTATATATTGTGCAATAGGCGTTTTTGCTACATCAAACCTACCTTTATAACATTCAAAATTATTTGTCAAGGGATAGAAATATTTCCTTGCATAAATGTTTTCAAATTTCAATTTTTCAAACACTTCATCCCGACTATATTTGTAACCATCAAATACCACAGGGAAATAAGCATAATTGCTTTTTACTCCATCTTGAATCTTGCTTAATCGGATACCTTTGATATTGCTTAACCTATCAATATATCTATCAACTACTGCTTTCCTCTTTGCAATTTCTTTATCAACATGACGTAAATTGCATATGCCCATAGCAGCTTGAAACTCATTCATCTTTGCATTACCGCCAATATATTCTACAGATTCTGGCCCTGTAATACCGAAGTTCTTTAGATAATCAAGCTTTTTATATAAGCCCTCATCTTTATATGTAATTGCACCGCCCTCTATAGTATGAAATACCTTTGTTGCATGAAAGCTGAACATGGAAGCATCGCCAAAATTACCAACACCCTCGCCCTTCACTGTCACACCAAAAGTATGAGCAGCATCATAAATTACTTTTAGGTCATACTTTTTAGCAATCTTCTCTATCTCCCTAACATCACATATATTTCCATATACATGAACAGGTATTATTGTTGATGTTTTTTCAGTTATTAGCCCTTCAAGCTTGTCCGTATCTATAGTATAATCATTAGGATTAATATCGCAAAAAATCGGCTCTAGACCATTTCTAACTATGGCATGAGTAGTAGAGACAAAAGTAAATGGAGTTGTTATTACCTCTCCGCTTAAGTTAAAAGCTGCAATAGCACATTCTAAAGCAAGATGCCCGTTAGCAAAAAGAGTGATATTTGGAACATTTAAATATCGCAACAACTCTATTTCTAGCTGCTTATGCTTTTCTCCCATATTAGTAAGCCATCGGCTATCCCATATATCCTTTATTTCATCTATGTACTCCTCAACAGGCGGCATTGAGGACTTTGTAACTTGGATTTTATTTTTCATATAAATACGCTCCTGAATTCTTGTAAATAACATTCTATGTATTAAAATGGCTGCTTATAATGGTTTAATGTCTTTGTAAAATTCTTTAGCTGGATTTCCATATACTTTTTGATTTGAATTTATATTTTTAACTACATTTGATGCCATTCCCACAAAATTATAATCACCGATTTTTAGGTAATTATTAAATGTGCTATTTAATCCAAAAAAATTGGCATTACCTATCTCAGATGAGCTACCGACCACATTATGTGCAGCCACAAAATTATTATCTCCTATCCTTGTATCATGTCCTATTAAAGTATTTGAATGTATAGTGCAATGGTTACCAATTACTGTATTTGGGTTGACTACAACGTTTGCCATAATTACCGTACCATTACCTATCTTGGCTGATCTTGAAACAGTCGCTGTATGGTGGACAAATGTATAAAATTTTTCTTTCTCAATTTGAAAGCTATTTAATAAATCTATTCTTTCTTTCATTAAATCAGGCCTATATAATTGATAAATAAATTTAATATCATCATATTTGTCATACTTCTTGTGTGCCTCATAAGTCTTACATAATATCGGAAAACCATTTATAATATTCCCCTTTGAGTCATCATCAAATGCAAAACCTAAAAACTCAACATCTCCTCTCTTTACCTGTGTATCATATATCTGCTCAGCTACAACAATTGCTGAACCTTTACCTCCAATGATTATAACTTTATCCATATATAATCGTCTCCCTTTTAAAGTTTTTTCCTTATTCTTTCATGCTTGTCTAATACTACTTTAGCATTCCTTACCAATGGAGGGCCAACAAATCTACCATCTACAACAGCCACACCAACACCATTTCTTTCTGATTCTTCAAATGCATCAACCATCTTTTTTGCTTCAAGGACTTCTGTTTCAGTTGGTGAATAGTATTTGTGAACTAACTCTAGTTCCTTTGGATGAAGAACTAACATCCCTTCAAATCCAAGCTTTTTCGCTATTTTTATGTTCTTTTCAAGATCATCCAAGTCATGAACTTTTATATGAACAGTATCAATTGGAGCTACATTTTGGCTTCTTGCTGCAATTGAAATTAAAGATCTTGCAGTAAATAGTGTTGAAGCATTTTCATCATTTACTCCTTGAATATCAGTTAAATAATCTTCATTACCAAAGGCAATTGCTATAATTCTTTCTGATGCAGCACATATTTCTTTAGCATGCAAGACTGCCGAAGCAGTTTCAATAAGGGCAATTATTTTAAATGTACCTATTTTTATACCTTTTTCGTATTCGATTGTTTCAAGCAATTTATCAAAAAAATAGATGTCTTGTCCTGTTTTTGCTTTTGGGTACATAAAGCCATCTATTCCATCAATGGTTAGTTGTAAGATATCTTTTAAAAGCTCACCGCTTTCTCTATCGTTTACCCTTGGAAATACATGAAAACTTTCAAATCTATTATTCTTTATATATTCTATTATATTATTCCGAGCTACTTGTTTATTGGATTTAGGCTGAACTGAATCTTCTAAATCTAACAACAAAATATCTGCATCAGTATTAATTGCACTATTCATCAATTTAATATTATGCGATGGCACAAACATCAATGATCTCATAGAAAAATCCTTATAATTCATCAAATATTCCTTCTTTCTTTTTTATTAGCACTTTTCTTCTAAATCTTAATACTTTATTTCCGTCTTGGTTATGTGCAATCGTCTCAACATATACTATTCCTCTATCTCTTTTTGATTTTGATTCAAATTTATCAAGAATTTTTGTTTTAACATATATTGTATCTCCTATGAATACCGGTGCTAAATGCTCTACATTTTCATATAATAAATTGGCTATAGCCTTTCCGCTAATATCAGGCACAGTTATACCTACTGCTAAACTAAAAACTAATGTACCTACAACTAAAATTCTACCATGCTGCTGCTTACTGGCATAGTCTGCATTCGTATGCACGGGATGGTGATTCATTGTCAATAAGGAAAAAAAATTGTTATCGCTTTCAAAGATTGTTTTTGATGTTTTATGCTCAATAATATCCCCAATTATAAATTCTTCAAAATATCTACCAATCTGTTCCATAATAATTTTTCCCCCATTCTATAATATTTTTCATTTCTTCTATATGCATCTTTTCATAGACACGACCTTTATAAGAAAATAATGCATTTTTCCCCTTTACGCTTTCGTAGTAATACTCCAATATACTTTTTAAATCTTCAATTTCTTTTAAAGAATAAAACTCAATTTTATTAATTATCTCCAATTGGTTAGGATGTATTAACAATTTCGCCCTATAACCAATATTGTATCCATCTATTACCTCATCTTTTAAATCCTGTTCTTCTGTAAGGTTCATAGATGCTATATCTATCGGTTTGATTGAATATGCTTTAGAAAGTAACATAATGTTTGTCCTAATATTTCTTAGTGTCTTATAATCGTTTAACATCCCAGTATTATATGTAAAATCATGAATGCCTAAACTAATACCATGTATTATATGATTATACTCTTTTATGATTCTTTCTATTTCAACATACGATATTGCATTTTCTATTAAAAGAATAAATTTTGCTTTTGAGTTAACGTTTATTATTGATTTTACAATTTCATTTAATTGTGTATATCCGTTAAACTTTGGTATTACAAACCTATTTATTCCTATTTTATTCACTCTTTTTAGAATGTCCGTTCTATAGAAATACTCCGCAGGCATTCTAATCCAATCAGTCTCCATAATATTAAATTCAGAAATGATAGCCAATGATTTTTCAAATTCTTTTTGCATAATTGAATCTTCCAAATCAAAAATTCTATTTTTTAAATCAGCTAAAGTTTCAGACTTTATTATATATTTTTTCTTGTTAGCAGGTATAAACATATAGCTTTCAATCATTATAAATCTCCATCAATAATATCGTTTTTTATTTTTCATTAATTATAGCAATACTTTTATGTTTTTAATAACCCTCCTCATATCCTCGACCTCATACCTTTGATCACATGGCAAAGGTAAAATATTAGCCACATAATCATACTCATTACTATCTTTCGGCATATCCTCCAATACATTAGGCCATAGGGTAGGTATATAAATCTTTTTTTCTATTAACCTTTTTCTAAGCTCTACAGAACTTTCTGAATAAAACGGATATGCAAAAGAACCTTCAGGCTTTATAAGATTTAATCTATTAATTTCCCCAAGCCTATCATCTAAATAAGCAAAATTTTTATCTCTTATAGATTTAACTTTTTCGTAATCAATGGCACCAAGTAAATTCCTTGTTAGCTTAGACATATATTTTAATGGTATTGTTTTAAACATTTCATCGTTCTTTTTAAAATCGCTGTAATATTCAGAAGCAATTCCTTCATATCTTCCTAATATGTGATCCATCCTACCTTTTGATATATCAATCTTCAGTTCCTCATGCAAAATTGAATCAGTTGATACATACGCACCGTCAGGTACTCCAAAAAACTTTCTGCAAGAATAAATTGTATCAATTTCTTCTACAGGTTTCTGAAAAAAGGCATGGGTATTATCCACAATAACATTTTTATATAAGCTCTTAAAATTTTTAATTTTTTCTATTGTCAATTGCCCATAATAATTAACAATAAAAATGCTTTCATTTAAACCTAAGCTTTTATTAAAAATCGGATTAAATTCAGCATCAATATGATAGTATTCATAGTTATAATCGTGCATTTTTAACATATTGCTTATAGAGTCACATAAATAATATGGAATATATATCTTTTGAATATTCTTTGCTTTTAAAATATATAAAAGCGCATTTCGCCCCGTATTTAACCTTATTAAATCTTTATAGTATTCGTTGTCCACAAATTGTTCCAGACCAAAATATCCGCCAATCTCTTTCATTTATATCACCTATAATAATTCGTAATTATCTAACATTTTTTTTATATCACTATGAGAGTTAAACATCATTACATCAATAATTGATAGATTTGGTACGAATTCATTCTCATATTGTTTATAGGTAAAAGGATTTGTTTTAAGAAACTTTAACTCTATGCCCTCTCTTTGAAAATCTTCACGCGAATACAGTTCTATACCGCCAATAGCATTTATATATTTTGTAGCATTTAGCTTTTTGCAAATTTCAATTATCTTGGCTTGTCCTCGCAAATTATTGTCTTTTTTTATTTCAGATGATAGCAATACTTGGGCATTAATCTTTAAAAAATCACATACTTGTTTTATAGAATATGTTAAAAACCTAGATAAGTTTATCTCATCTTTATTCATGGTTTCTTCTATTTTAGAAAACACCTCTTCAAAATATGGAGCTTTTTTATATGAATTTTTTATTGTTTTCAATAATTTCTCAATATAAACTTTATCTTCAAAAATGGATATTTCATTAATTAATTTATTTTGAGAAGCTTTATACATTTTGATATTTATATAATTTGCTTTCCCATTCACTAATATATTATTTCTATTAATCCATCCACGATTAATATAATTCACATCATCATATATTACAAACCTATCAACTGCATTTATTAACTGCCAATACCCAATGTAAGGGAAAAAGTATGGTTGCATTATTGCTATTTTCATTTAAAAACTCACTTTCTTTTAATAGAACTATTAGTTTATTTTAGTCTTTATGTTGATTTTTTGGCTATTTAAGCTAAACCCTTTTACCCTATACTATAAATATATTTGAATTTTATACAATCAGGAATATTCTCTCCAGTCTCTTTTTACTATCCAATTAGGTGTCCAAGTTACATAATTTCCTGGATCAAAGTGTTCATTCGTTAGCCCTATTTCAAGTATTTGCTCAGGCAATATTGAAATATTGTGTGCACCTTCAGGTCCATTCAAGCTATATAAATGATATCTTTCCTTTCCATCCTTATACCTTCTAGATATTCCATAATCAAAAGGTATGCATAATCTGATTATAATTCCTTTTTCGTGCGAATCATACTTTAAGCTTACAATTCTTTTTGTATTTATAGCTTCTATAAAAATTTTGTACATATCCATAGACTGCACCTCCTAACTTTTATTATTATAGGATATTGAATATTTACACCTATAACATACTTTTATTGTAATTTACTAATTCAGCCATAAGTTTATCTACCTCATTCATTATATCATTAGGTATTATATTAAATTTCCTATAATCCAAACAGTGAGTATAATCATTTTCTATATGGTAACTTCCATCCACAAATTTTTTAATCACCGGATTCTCTTTATTAACTTTTCTTTCATCTTTTTTATCACTGTTATAATAGGCCCTAAATAGCTGAATTTTTTTATAACTATTCGTTTCATTATTATACTTTTCCATTATCTTTTCTTTTGAAAACTCATTCTTTACCAGAAACTCATAATCAAAATCATCACAATCTAAAAGTCTTTGTATTTCTGTGCATCCCTTATCAAACTCCGATTCTTTAATTGTTCCATTTCCTAACATATTAATCTCACTGCGGGGTTTACATTTCATTAAACATGATAAAATATTATAAGGTATATTTTTATGTTTGCAATCATCTTCTGTATACTCTAAGTACAATCTTAATGCCACAACTCTAAAAACAATATCAGACGCCTTGTCCATATAATCTGATCTGTACATCATAATAGTTGGCATAATATCTTTTTCCGTATCTAAGAGTATCTCTTTAAATAAACCTTCTTCGTTAGTTATAGCGCAACCAATGGCTATTTGCTTCCCATTTGTTTTCTCAAAACACTGCTTTGTTTTTAAATCTATAATAGGCTCAAGATCATGTGTAAGAAGCATAACTGTTTTACCTTTGAAGGATTTCACCGATTTTTTTATGTTAAACAATCTATATAAAATAGCAAACTTTTTTTCTTTATCAAATGATGATATTGGATCATCTAAAATTATTAAATCAGCATTTCTTTGCAATGCATAATACATAAATAGTACTAATGCAATGGAGTTGCGTTCACCCCAGCTTAAACTAGCCTCTATATCTTTCACATCATAAAGTTCTTTAGAATAATTACAATATTTTAATTTCGCTATAGAACTTGTTTCACTAGTTTGTTCAAGTTCGAACCTATAATCAATGTTTGCCAATTCTAAAAACCTGTTAATATCTTCTTCAGATTCTTTAATAGATTCTTGAATATAGGAATTTATTTTCTACCCAATCAATGGTCATATTATCTTTAAAGGTTATATCTGAAAAACAGGAATAGGGCACAATCTCCTTAGGTATATTAGTACCTTTTCCCTTTGGCATTAACTCAAATAATATGTTGAAATACTTTGAAAAATTAAGCGCAGGATTTATTATTGCTTCAGCACATTTATCATTACATATAACTTTAGTATTGAATTTATCTTTTAACCAGTTTACACCACTTATATGATCATAGTGCTCATGTGTGAGTATTATGTAATCTACAGTTAATAAATTACCTTCTATGTAATCTAGAAGTTCAACTGATACAAAAGGATCAATGACAATTAGCTTTTTTTCAGATTTTATCGTATACATATTTGACGATAATAAAGACGATATAAAAGTTTTGATTTCTAAATTAAACATAATTTTTCTTCCTAAATAATTATATAAAAGTTTTATGTATAGGATTTTAATTGAGATATTGAAAAGTCCTACTTGTCTTTACTATTATTAAACACTTTCGTCCCCTTTTCATGTTCTACCATTCTTGTGTTTTGTAAAAAAACAGTATGATTATTTGGTACATTTCTTGTCACCATAGAACCCATGCCAATTATTGCATTATCTCCAATTACAGTTTTTTCTTTTATTGCAACATGCATCCCTATATAAACATTATCACCTATATGGCAATCACCCGCAATAGAAGAAAATGCAGATACGACACAGTTTTCTCCAATTTTTGTGTTATGACCAATGGTGACAAATGGTTGTATTAACGTATTATGTCCAATGATTACCTCAGGTGAAACAGTAACCATATTGCTATTTATTATAACACCCGATTTTATAATTAAACTTGAATTTATATAAAAATTAGGATGCAAAAGTGTTGCTAACTGATAATCAAAAAGTTTAACTTTATCATATATTAATTCTCTATATAAAGGTTCTCCTTGTGCTATAACTATTTCTAATTCACTTTTAGAATATGTATCCTTTATGTCTTCAAATGAAAAATGTTTTATTTCTCCATTAACAACTGTCTTCTTAGTATCATCTATAAAAAGTATATCTTTCCACCTATTCTTTCTATTATTGAGTTTTAAAGCAAATTCATATATTTCAAGGCCAAGCCCACCCATTCCATATACCCCTAAAATCATATCTCCACCTCTTTTTTATTTAAATTCTATAGCAGCATACTTAAAGGTTGTATGAAAAAGTTTAATAATTGAATAATTAAAATAATATCCCTTTACTTAGAAATGATAAATCTACTAATCGTCTAATCATATCGCTTCTTTTTTCCTTTTTAAAAATGTATCCGATAAGGTATTTAACAAATAATTAAAACATTTAAGTTTAAATAATTTAGCCATACCTACGTATGTAACAACTCCTGTAAACATTTGTACAAATAATAAAATCGTAATCGGCATACTTAACAATTTAATGCTATACACTACAATTCCCATTATAACTGATAATACTAGTGAAGGCATAATATCATTCCATTGCTCTTTATAACTATAGTTTAGAAGTTGTTTGTTCGGATAGGCATTTATAAAAGATGATAATATTCCGCTTAAAATCCCCCCAAAAGCAATAGCATAAACACCATATTGGACAGTAATTATTAATATTATAAGCCCTAAGACTTTCTTAATAATCTCCAATTTCAAAAATATATCGCTACGTCCTAACGCATTTATAGCCTGTAAATTAGAGGTATGTATAGGCATTAGCATATATATAACACAGTATATTTGTAAAAAAGGCACACTTGGTAGCCATTTATCTGTAAGTAAAAGTTTAACAACTGGCTCCGCTGTAACTATCAAACCAATCATAGCCGGAAATATGACAAAAGAACTGGTAATTATTCCTCGCCTCATCATGTTTTTTACTTTTATCCTGTTATCTTGTTGTGAAGACAAAACCGGAAGCATAACTGATTGTATCGTTCCATCAAAATTAGACACTATAACCTTTGGAAATTGCTGACCTCTATTATAAAAACCTAACATTGCAGGCTCATAAATCCTTCCAATAATAAGGCTATATAAATCATTATAAACAGTATTTAACAGTCCGGACATCAGTAACTTCCACCCAAATGAAAATAAACTTTTAACCCTATTAAAGGAAAAAACCAAATGTGGCCGCCATTTCACTGTAAACCAAAGAATCATCATAACCATAAACCTATTAGCTATTTGTTGAGCAACTAAAGCCCATACACCAAAACCCGAATAAGCCATAAATATACCCACCATGCCAGATATCAAAATAGCACCTGTACTACTAAAAAATAACCTTTTAAACTGCAATTTCCGAGAAATTATAGCATTTTGAATTGAATTAAACGCACCAAAAATCAATGTAATAGACAGAACTCTAAATACCGATGTTATTTGTGGCATCTTATAAAAGGCTGCTATAAAAGGTGCGGTAAAAAACAAAATTATATATAATGAACATGCCAAAAACAAACTTAAATAAAATACTGAAGAAAAATCTATTTCATCAGCATCTTTTTTTTGAATAAGTGCTGTATTCAGCCCGCTTTGAACAAATACACCGGCGATAGAAGTAAAAACAACGACTAAAGCAATTATACCGTAATCCTCCGGTAATAATAATCGTGCCAGTACTATCTGAACTATAAATTGAATTCCCTGTGTCCCACCCCTCTCCATGAACTTCCAAAGGAAAGAGGATAGGACTTTTGTTTTTGTATGATTATTTTGTGTCATTTATTATTCTCCTATTAACTTTAAAATATCTTAGTCCATATTTCCTTCGCATGATTACTATTACTACTTTCCTTGCATTTTCTCATATTCTCTTTTGCAATTATAGTATCTAATTGTTTAAACCTTTCAAAATCCATTTTTTCAATTTCCTTAATATCAAAAACAACTAATTGTCTATACTTAATAATTTCTTCCCACATCGTTGTATCATTACGAATATAAACCTTCTTTCCTAAATGTAACATTGAAAATATATTTCCCATTCCTTGTTGCCTGTTATTATTAAAAATTCCTATATCTATTTTGCTTAAATACAACATATAATCTTCCATGTCCATAAAAGTATCCAATGAAATAAGTTTATTTTTAAATAAACTATATCCATAATCCTTTATTCTTTTTGCGTATTTCATATCACCATAAGATAAAGGACATACTATTTCTATATTTTCATCTTTGAACTTTTTTAAAATATTAAAAACTTCAATGTGATTATTTGTAGGTGTGGCTGAATTTCCAACTATGACCCTTACCTTATCATTTTTTAAACTGAGATAATTAAGGTTGCTTATAATTTTGTTTCTAGATTTTATTCCCTTATCACTAACATATGCTGCTTTAAAGTACCCTCCTTTTACTCCATACCACTTTTTAGCTAAATCATAATCTCCTTTAACTAAGGTGCATACATTCCCCATATTTTTTATTACAAGTTTTCTCATAGATTCATGTATTTTTTTTCTTAAAGACATTCTTGGCTCTTTATAATAATATAAATCTGCACCCCATACAACCCAATAGCATTTTTTTAAAAACCAGGGTTGAAGAAAAAGAAGTATCATTATCCTAGGCGACATTAAAGAATGGAGAATAATTTTATCTGCTTTATACATTTTCAAAATTAATTTAAAATAATCCTTTTTTCTTATATATTCTACATTGCTTATTTTATCTATGCTTACAGAGTTATTATAAACTTCTATCATAAATTTATGATCCTTTAAAATAAAATTTTTGTTTATAAATTCAATGTACGGTTTATAAAACTTTTTATTTGTATTTTTAAAAATATGTAGTATTTTCATGTTCCCTCACTTTATTATGCTAATTAAATATTATTTATCGCTACTTAATAACGGTTTATTAAAATGATTCAATTTTTTCCCTCTCAAAAACCCCAATCGCTACTCCCATCAATATCCAAGGAAATAAACCGACGTGTATTTCTCTAAAAAAATAGTATCCGATGGAAAAGACTTGATAGCTAAATAATCCTACAAAGGATGATACCAACAAGGCTAAAGATGCCTTTTCATTGTTTGCATTATTAATATTTTTAAAGAAATATATTAATAACCCTAATATCAAAGAATATTGTAAAATAAAACCAGACACACCATAAGTAACAAAAATATTTAGTGGTTCTATTTCTACTCCATAAGATATTTCGCTTTTATTTATAAATGCCTTAGATAATCCAAAAATATAATGATATCCATTTTTAAATAATGATAGAAAATACTTCAATTGATCTATCCGCCCTCCCCCTTTTGTCTCAAATAATCTATTCCATCTAAATACGGTCATTTCAATAAATGGATTACCTCTTATATATAAGACCCAACTAACTCCTAATACAAAAAGTATTAATAAAATCATATATAAAGTAGGTTTTAAGTTTTTACTATTAATATGCATTGATAAGATATAAAATAGAAAAATTCCAAATACCAAAGCTAACAGTCCGGCTCTTGCCATACTTGCAAAAATGTTTACTACTGACAATATCATTAATAAAGAGGAAGCTTTTTTATGTTTTTTATAGTATTTATAAATCGAACAGGCAAAAATGAAAAAAAAAGATGCAAGCCCTCCATTACCAGTAGCCATTTGAGCTACCCCATGCATTCTAAGATTACCTAAGCTTCTATTTAATTGAGATAATTGTAAACTACCATCCCTAAATGGATATAGTTTTATAAAAAACACCCTTCCGAGCCATGGTATCCATTGTAATAATCCTATCAACATTCCAATATTTAAAACTATCAAAAAATATTTTATAAAAGTATCTCTATCAACTTTACCATAATAAAAAACAATAGCAAAAGATATAAAACATAAAAATCTTGCCACATATTGAATTATATCAGTAGGAAAAATAAACCTACCATAATTACTTATTGTCCCAATCATTGCCGATAAAAAAATTTCTATAATAATTAACACCATCAGTACTAATAAATACTTTATAACTCTTGGTACCTTTGTCCACCCAAAAATCATAGTTAAAAACATCAATACTCCGATGGGTAAAAATAAATATAATACCGGCATTCCAAAAGAACCTATTTTAATTGATGGAAAAATACTTAATAAAAGTACCACGAAAAGCATCATTTTTTTTGGTTTTATACTTATATTTATCATTATTGCTCCTAAGTTTTTATAGTATTACAATAAATTATATCATAACCCTGTCCCATCAGTAATTTGCAGGCTTTTATAGTAGCTTCTATATTTTTATTGTCACTTATTTGTCCTGCATATACTAATCTTATTTGTTTATCAATGGGAATCGTACATTCTTAATATTTATTTTCCAATCAATATCTATCTATTCCATTGGGTATTACTCTGGATTTATCTTCTATCT
>Ga0172382_10004815_pt1 | contig 20458 bp, 7 predicted proteins | sample Leawel138RmetaG_FD_122245 | JGI IMG/M metagenome (GOLD analysis project Ga0172382, IMG submission 122245) | Leachate microbial communities from a municipal landfill in Southern Ontario, Canada - Leachate well 138R metaG | ecosystem: Engineered > Solid waste > Landfill > Unclassified | place... | reverse complement strand
GTTCGACCAGCCAAGCCTTGAAGGTTGAGAAATAGATGTGCTTGCCGTTGCGAAGGGTGCGCTCAACCTTAGGGCCGCTCCACTCAGGGGTATGTCCACTGTCTTGCATATGGACGCATGCTGCCGGACCCCTGCCAACCGCACAACAAGGGCCTTGAGGCCACGCTTACTCCTGCTTAAGGACTTCGTCGTTTACTAAATAGTTACAATCGTGAGTGAAAGAAGAAGAGGGGCGCCTTGAGGGAGCCTCCGACTCGCGCACCTTTGCGTGCGCTGGGTCATGATGACTAGGGTCATGCGAGACATACGGGGGCAGTTTTGGATGTTTTTCAGTTCCGCGAGCATCTTGTCGGTGAATACGCCGGGTTCAGTCGTAGCTTCACGCGCCTTCGCTCAGAAGACATACGCGAGTTCGTCGACCGGGAGTACGCAAGCCAGCGCTACTGGCCGGAGCCACTCATACAAATCAACCCGACTTATCGCTCTGGCGGAACAGTAGATGAATTGGTGGCCAGTGGACAGCTTAGCCCCCAGTGCTCGGCCATCTTCCGCCTGAGCAAGTCGGCAAGCTCCGCCGGCGTCACCCTCCCGCTGCACCAGCACCAGGCCGAAGCCATCAGCCTGGCCATTGCTGGCGAGAGTTACGTCCTGACCACAGGTACCGGCTCGGGCAAGTCTCTGAGCTACTTCATCCCCGTCGTCGACGCCTGCCTGAAGGCCAAGAAGGCCGACCCCACACCGCGTACGAGAGCCATCGTCATCTATCCGATGAACGCGCTGGCCAACTCGCAGCTCGAGGAGCTGAAGAAGTTCCTGGGCTCGGACCCGGCCGCGCGGGCGGTGACCTTCGGTAGGTACACCGGACAGGAGAGTGACGAAGAGCGGCAGGTCATGGCCGCCACCCCGCCGGACATTCTGCTGACCAACTTCATGATGCTCGAGCTGCTGATGACCCGGCAGAACGACATTGACAAGGCGGTCATGCGCAACGCCAAGGGCTTGCGCTTCCTGGTGCTGGACGAACTCCACACCTACCGGGGCCGCCAGGGCGCCGACGTGGCGCTGCTGGTGCGGCGCGTTCGCGAGGCACTGTCCGACAGCCTCATCTGCATCGGCACCTCGGCCACCATGGCCTCCGAGGGCACGCAGATGGAGCGAAACGCTGTGGTGGCCAACGTCGCCCGGCGCCTGTTCGGGACGGCCATCCCCGACCGCAACATCATCACCGAGACCCTTCGGCGCACGACCCCCGAACACGAAACGCTCGACAGCGTCCGCCCGCGTCTGGGTGATGCCATCCGGGCCGGCGTCCCGAACGGGCTGAGTTACGACGCAATGGCCGCTCACCCCATGTCAGTGTGGGTGGAGCTCACGCTGGGCCTGACCTACGAGGACGACAAGCCGCGCCGGGCCAAGCCCCGCACCTTGGCGGACGCAGCCAAGGCGCTCAGCGCCGACTCTGGCGAGCCGTTCGAGACGTGCCTGGCATACCTGCAGCAGTTCATGCTGCGCGCCTATGCAGTGACCGATGGGGCCGGCAAGAGCCTGTTCGCCTTCAAGCTGCACCAGTTCATCGCGGGCGGCGGCAAGGTATACACGACGCTCGAAGCACCTGGCCAGCGCGCCATCACGCTCGACGGGCAGCAGTTCGTCTCAGGCGACGACCAGCGTCAGCGCCGTTACTACCACGCCCACTTCTGCCGCGATTGCGGGCAGGAGTACATCCCCGTTTGGGACACCGACGGCCCCGAAGGTCGAGCCTTCGATGTGCGCAACATTGAAGAGCGCCAGCACGACGACGAACAGGTCAAGTTCGGCTTCTTGATGCCCGATGGTCGAGGCGTCTGGGAACCCGACAATCTGGAGCGCTACCCGGAGTCTTGGCTCGAAGAGCGCGCTGATGGCGAATGGCGCATCAAGTCCGGGCAGCGTAAGTTTGTGCCTCAGCCCGTCAAGGTGCGGCCCGATGGCGTGGTTGCCACCGACCAGGGCCTACAGGCGTGGTTCATCCCCGGCTCTTTCCGCTTCTGCCTGGCCTGCGGGGTGTCGCACAGCTCGGCGGGGAAGGACTCGCTGAGGCTGACCTCTTTGTCGGCCGAAGGCCGAAGCTCGGCCACCACCATGCTGACCCTGTCGGCATTGCGCTACCTGTACGAGCAGGACCAGCAGCTGTCCGCAGAGGCCAAGAAGGTGCTCGGCTTCTCCGACAACCGGCAAGACGCCGCCCTGCAAGCCGGACACTTCAACGACTTCCTGCAGGTGCTGCTCACCCGCGCCGCCTTGCTGTCGGCCACCCAGAAGGCCGGTGGCAACGCACTGACCGAGCGAGAGGTTGCGAATGCGGTCTTCGTGGCCCTGGGCTTCCACCGCGACGACCCGGCTGTGCGTGCGGAGTACATGCAGCAGCCTGAGCTCAAGGGAAACACGCGCCGCCAGGTACAGGAGGCCATGCGCGGCATCCTGGGCTATCGCACTTACTTCGACCTGCGCCGCGGCTGGCGTTTCAACAACCCCAACCTGGAACAGCTGGGGCTGGTGCGCATCAACTACCAAGACCTGAACGACCTGGCCGCCGACGTCTCCGAATGGGCAGAGGCACCTCAGGTTCTGCAGGTGGCGCGGCCCGAAGAGCGCGCCAAGGTACTGCGCGAGCTGTTTGACTTCATGCGCCAGGGTCTGTGCATCGCCACGCGCTACCTCGACCGCACCGAGCTGGACCAGCTTCGCACTCAGAGCTACGCCAACCTGCGCGAGCCCTGGGGCTTCACAGAAGACGAAAAGCCGGTCCCAGCCCGCTGGTTCGTGACCACCCGCCCGAAGGAAGAAGCCGACCGCCGCGGTCGGCGTGTGCACCTAGAAGACTTTCTCGTCATCGGCTCCAGCCGCTCCCGCCTCGGGCGCGAGCTGCGCAAGGGCAGCACCTGGGGCGGCGGCAACCCGTACTACAAGGCCATCAACGACCAAACCTGGTCGGACGTGGTGGGCGCCCTTTTGAAGGCAGCGGAGTCCTACGGCCTCGTCCGCAAGGAAGAAACCGACGTCGGCCTGACCGGCTGGCAGCTCAACGGTACGGCGCTTCTTTGGGAGCTCGGAGACGGGCAAAGCCAACGGCAGGCTGAGGACAACGCCTTCTTCCGCGCCCTGTACCGCAACATCGCCGGTCTTCTGGACAGCCCGGTCCACCAGCTCTTCGACTTCGAGGCCCGGGAGCACACCGCCCAGGTCGAGCAAGACGACCGCCTGGAGCGCGAGGCTCGCTTCCGCTTCACCGAGAAAGACCGCGACGAGTGGCGCAAGAAGAACGGCACGGAGCTCGAGTGGCTGCCGGTGCTGTTCTGTTCGCCCACGATGGAGCTAGGCGTCGATATCTCGTCGCTGAACACCGTCTACATGCGCAACGTGCCGCCCACCCCGGCGAACTACGCGCAGCGCAGTGGCCGCGCCGGCCGCGCTGGCCAGCCGGCGCTGGTCATCACGTACTGCGCCAGCCAGTCGCCTCACGACCAGTACTACTTCCGCGACCCCGTGCGCATGGTGCACGGGCAGGTGAACGCACCGACGCTGGACCTGGCCAACCTGGAGCTGGTCAAGAGCCACATGCACGCCATCTGGCTGGCAGAGACCGGCAAGCGCCTGGGCAACAGCGTGCGTGACCTGCTGGACATGAACGAGCCTGAGGCCTTGCCCATCACCGAGGACATGGCCAGCGACCTCGACAAAGCCGAGGCCAAGCGCCGGGCCCACGAGCGTGGACTGCGCGTTCTCTCGATGCTGGCCAACGAGCTCACGCCACGCAATGCGCCTTGGTACACCGACCACTGGGCCGAGGCCGTGTTCCAGCGCGCCTACAAAGAATTCGACGGCGCCCTGCAGCGCTGGCGCGACCTGTACCGTGCCACCGCGCAGGCCATCGAGCTCAACTTCAAGATTGAAAACAACCCCGCTGCGAGCGAACGCGAACGGCGCGAAGCCCAGCAGAGGCACAACGAGGCCCGCAAGCAGCGCGACCTGCTGTTGGCCGGCGACAGCGCGTTCAACTCCGACTTCTACACCTACCGCTACCTGGCTTCTCAGGGCTTCCTGCCGGGCTACAACTTCCCCCGGCTGCCGCTGCTGGCCTACCTGCCGGCCCGCCGCGGCTCCATCGGCCGCGAGAGTTTCCTGTCGCGCCCCCGCTTCCTGGCGCTGGGTGAATTCGGCCCGTACAGCCTCATCTATCACGAGGGCAGCCAGTACCGCGTGACCAAGGCGCTGCTGACCATCACCGGGCAAGACCAGGTGACCGAAGGCGCCAGGCTGCCCACCGAGGTGGCCCGGCTCTGCCCGTCTTGCGGCTACGGCCACTTCCGGTCGCAGCGCGATGCCGACCGCTGCGTCTCCTGCGGTGCCTCGCTGGCAGAGGCGCAAGAGGTCAAGAACCTGTACCGCATCGAAAACGTCTCAACCAAACGGGCGGAACGCATCACCGCCAACGAAGAAGAGCGTGTGCGCCAAGGCTACGAGATGCAGACAACCCTGCAGTTCGCCGAAGCCGAGGGCAAGCTGCAGATGGTCACCACCCTCGTGGAAGACGCCGAGGGCCCGCTGCTCGAGATGCAGTACGGTCCGGCAGCCACCGTCTGGCGCATGAACTTTGGCTGGCGGCGCCGCAAAGAGAAGGCCATCCAGGGTTTCATGATGAACCCGGTCACCGGCCACTGGGTGGGTGGTGTTGACGACGGCAACGGCGAGTCCGAGAGCGAAGCTGATGCGCCCCCGGACAAGACCCCGCCGCAGCGCATCGTTCCCTACGTGGAAGACCGCCGCAACATCCTCATCGTGCGGCCACACCACCGCCTTGGCGTGCTCGAGGCCGAGACCCTGACCACTCTGCAGTACGCGCTCAAGCGCGGTATCGAAGCGGTCTACCAGCTCGAAGAAAGCGAGCTCATGGCAGAGCCGCTGCCCACCCGCGACAACCGCCAGTCCATCCTGCTGTTCGAAGCCGCAGAAGGCGGTGCTGGTGTGCTCACGCGGCTGGCCACCGAGCCCGACGCACTGGCAGCCGTGGCCGCAAAGGCGCTGGAGGTGATGCACTTCAAGGCGCCGCCGGCGGGTCAGGCCTGGAAGCGAGACAGTCTGGTCGAAGAACTCGACCACAACGGCGAGCCGTACTGCGAGGCCGGCTGCTACCGCTGCCTGCTGTCGTACTACAACCAGCCCGACCACACGCTCATCGACCGCAAGGACAAGGCGGCGGGTGGCTTGTTGCTGGACATGCTCTGTCGGCTGACCCAGGCCCGAACCAATCAGGGCACGCAAGGACGGGCTCCCCAGGAACATGACGCGCAACTGGCCCGCACTGCAGGCAGCACGTTGGAACAAGCCTGGCTCGACCATGTCGCAGAGTATGGCTACCGCAAGCCCGACCGCGGGCAGCACACCCTCTCCGGGGCGAACGCCTGCGCGGACTTCTTCTACGACGACCTGAACCTGGCCGTCTTCATCGATGGTCCGCACCACGAGACCGACGCCCAGCGAGCGCAGGACGCCGTCATTGACCGCAAGCTCGATGAGTTGGGCTATCTCGTGGTCCGTTTCCCGAAGGAAACCGGGAGCTGGGAAGCCATCTTCAAGAACAACGCCGACCTCTTCGGTCCAGGCAAACCGTAAGCATCATGAACGCACCACTGCCGGAGTTCCTTCCGGGAAGCCTTGTTTCGGCCCGCGGACGCGAGTGGATAGTTCTGCCCGAGTCCGACCAGCAGACCCTGCGCCTGCGCCCCCTGGGGGGCGGCGGGCGCGACGAGACGCTCGTCTATCTGCCGCTCGAGCGCCAGCCTGTTCAACCCGCCACCTTCCCCTGGCCGACCGTCGACCAAGCGCGCAACCACTCGGCCAGCCAGATGCTCCTCGATGCCTTGCAGCTCAAGTTGCGCAGTGGCGCGGGCCCTTTCCGCAGTTTCGGCAACATCGCCGTCGAGCCCCGCGCCTACCAGCTCGTGCCGCTGCTGATGGCCCTGAAGCTCCCAACGGTTCGGCTGCTGATTGCCGACGACGTGGGTATCGGCAAGACCATCGAAGGCGCCCTGATTGCGCGCGAGATGCTCGACCGCGGTGAGATTCAGCGCCTCACTGTGCTGTGTCCTCCGCACCTGTGCGAGCAGTGGCAGCGCGAGCTGGCCAGCCGCTTCCACATCCCGGCGGTCGTGGTCCGCTCGAACACCGCCGACCGGCTGGAGCGCGACCTGCCGCCTGGGGCCTCGCTGTTCGACGCCCATCCCTTCACCGTGGTGAGCCTGGACTACATCAAGTCCGAACGCCGCCGCGAGGCCTTCCAGCGCTTCTGCCCGGAGTTCGTCATCGTTGACGAGGCGCACACCTGCACCCAGGCCGGTCAAGGCCGGCAGCAGCGCTACCAGCTGCTCAAAGGCCTGGCCGCGCAGCCAGACCGCCATCTGGTGCTGCTGACCGCCACCCCGCACAGCGGCGACGAAGAGGCATTCTTCAATCTGCTGGGTCTCCTGCGTTCGGATTTCACCCAACTCATGGACCTGCCACCGGGTCAGCGCAGCGACCTGCGCGAGGCCTTGTCACGCCACTTCGTCCAGCGCCGTCGTCCCGACATTGCCGAGTGGCAGGACACCTCGATGTTCCCGGACCGCAAGTCGGCGGAAATCACCTACCGGTTGACCGGCGCCTGGGGACAGCTGTTCAACGACGTACTGGCCTATGCCCGCGAACTGGTGGAGCGCTCCGAGGGCCAAGGCCTGCGCGAACAGCGCATGAATTGGTGGGCGGCCCTTGCGCTGCTGCGCTGCATCTCGTCGTCCCCGGCAGCCGCCGTCAACGCACTGCGTACGCGGCTTCAAGGCGCTCAAGGCGAAGCGGGCGCCACTGAAGCCGCCTCGCTGGAGGAGTTCGAAGCCCAGGCCAGCGACCGTGTGCTGGACGGCACCGAAGACGCCCTGTCGACCGACGACATGGAGCCCGGCGCCCAGACCGAGGACAGCCTGCGGCTGCAAGAGCTGATGGCCAGCGCCCAAGCACTGGCCGGCCAGCAGAACGACCCCAAGCTCGCCAAACTGCAAGAGCATCTGGCCGTCCTGCTCAAGGACGGCTTCCAGCCGGTCGTCTTCTGCCGCTACATCGCCACCGCGCACTATCTGGCGGCCTCGCTGCAAGAGAAGTTCAAGTCCGCGACGGTCAAGGCGGTCACCGGCGAGCTGACACCCGATGAACGGGAAGCCGCAGTCGAGCAGCTGGGCGAGAGCGACGTGCGCATCCTGGTGGCCACCGACTGCCTGTCCGAAGGTATCAACCTCCAGGGCCTGTTCACCGCGGTCGCGCACTACGACCTCAGTTGGAACCCGACCCGCCATGAGCAGCGAGAAGGACGCGTGGACCGCTTCGGCCAGAAGGCCCGTGAGGTCCGCAGCACCATGCTCTACGGCGAGGACAACCCCGTGGACGGTGCCGTGCTGCAGGTCATCCTGCGCAAGGCCGAGAGCATCCGCAAAGAGTTGGGTGTGCTGGTGCCCATGCCCGACGACGAGGGCAAGCTCACCCAGGCCCTGATGAACGCGGTGCTGCTGCGCAAGGGAGCTCCGCTCAACGCACAGTCTCAGCTCGACCTGTTCGGCGGGCCGGCCAAGGAGATTGACCTCGCCTGGCAAAGCGCGAAGGAGAAGGCCAAGCAGAACCGCAGCATCTTCGCCCAGCGCCGATTGAAACCCGAAGACGTGCTGCCCGAGTGGCGCAAGTCAGCCGCCGTTCTGGGCGGTGAAGCCGACGTGGAGCGATTCGTCAGCCGCGCGGCCACCCAACTCGGCGCACCGCTGCAGCCGGTGAAGCAGCACTTCAAGCTGCTGACCGAGCATCTGCCTGGCACGGTCCAGGAGCGCCTGGCCGCCGAGGGGCTGTCCGGCACGCTGCGCATCGACTTCCACCAACCCGCTGCGCAAGGCGCCACCTTCATCCACCGCACGCACCCGCTGGTGGCCGTGCTGGCAGACACGCTGCTGGAGCGGGCGCTGGACGCCACACCGTCGAGCGATGACGCAGCCGCCGTCGCCCGCGCCGGTGCCGCCTTCGTAGGTGCCGTCAGCCTCAAGACCACCGTGCTGTTGCTGCGCATCCGCCACCAGCTCACGGTCACCCACGGCACATCCACCCGCCTTCTGATGTGCGAAGAGGCGGTGGCGGTGGCCGCCGCAGGCTCTGACGCCTTTGCCGAACTCACCCCCGAGCAAACCCGACAGCTGCTCGGCGCAGAAGCCACCCGCAACATGCCTGCGCCGCTGCGCGACCGACAACTCCAATCCGCGCTGGATGCCTTGCCCGGCTGGCAGCCCCAGTTCGAGACCATCGCCAAAGCCCGCGCCCAAGCCCTGCTGGCCGACCACCGCCGAGTTCGCGAAGCGGCCGAGGGCCGCGGCAGCTACCAAGTCACTGCCAGCCTGCCGGTGGATGTGATGGGCCTGTATGTGCTGCTGCCCGACACGGGCGCTGCCACCAACGCCGTGGGAGCCTGACGCCATGGCCAAACGACTCACCCATCAGCTGGCCTACCGCGCCATCCGCATCGAAGGTGGCCTCATCCCGGCCGAAGAGCTGACCCGACTGACCCTCCTGGCCGACCCCAAGGGCACCGAGCAGACCGAGAGCCACTACCGCATTGCCAAGGGCCTGAAGCTGCGCGACGAGATTGCGCGCGACTTCAAGATTGCCCTCAACCTGTGGCAAGACTTCCAAGCCCTGCGCCAGCGGAAAGATGTGCGGACCCATGAAGTCACCGTTCGCGAGTGGCTGCTGCCGCTGCTGCGCGACGTGCTGCACTTCCACGACGCCGCCCGCTGTGCGGCCATCGAGAAAGCTGGTCACCAGTACGCCGTGGGCCACGCCGGCAATGGTGGCCGCGTGCCGCTGGTGTTCGCGGGCTTTGACGAACCGTTGGACTCCGCCGCCGAGCGCTTTGGCGAGACCAACCCCGACACCGGCAAGACCCGCCGCCGCAGCCCCTTCATGCTGGCGCAGGAGGCGCTGAACGCCAGCGACGGATCGCTTTGGGCCATCGTCAGCAACGGCCTGACGCTGCGCATCCTGCGCGACAACGCCAGCCTCACGCGCCCCGCCTACATCGAGGTGGACCTGGAGGCGCTCTTCAACGAAGAGCTGCTGGCCGACTTCAGCGCCTTCTGGCTGCTGGCGCATGCCAGCCGCTTCGGCGCTGCCGATTCACCGCCGAGCGATTGCCCTTGGGAGCGCTGGCGGGCGGCTGGCCAGCAAGCCGGCGTCACGGTGCGCGGCAAGCTGCGCTACCAGGTGGCCGAAGCGCTCCGCGCGCTGGGTACGGGTTTCCTGTCGCACCCGGCGAACGGGGCGCTGCGTTCCGCCCTGCAGACCGCTGAAGGCGGCTATGACAGGCAGGCTTTCTTCGAAGAGCTGCTGCGGCTGGTGTACCGCCTCATCTTCCTGGCCACCGTGGAAGACCGCCGTGACCGCGGCACGGGCGAACGCCTGGTCTTCACGCCGGACGCCGCCGACGACGCCAAGGCCCGCTATCTGGCCAGCTACTCCATGACGTGGCTGCGCGAACGGGCCGTGCGCCGTAGCCAGCACGACCGCCATGCCGACCTCTGGCAAGCACTGACCATCACCTTCGGCGCACTGGCACGCGGCGAGCCCGCATTGGGCCTGCCGGCACTGGGTGGCCTGTTCGACACCGACCAGTGCACGAAGCTGGACGCGGCCCAGCTGGACAACCGCCACCTCCTGGCTGCCGTGTTCCAGCTCGGCTGGTTCCGCGCCGATGGCGGGCTGTCGCGCGTCAACTACCGCGACATGGGCCCCGAGGAGCTGGGCAGCGTCTACGAAAGCCTGCTGGAGCTGGTACCTGACCTGCAGGGCCTGGCCTCGCCGGTAACGGCACGCTTGGCGTTTGTCGGCGACGACGAGACCGATGCATCCACAAAGGGCAACACCCGAAAGCTCACCGGCAGCTACTACACCCCGGACAGCCTGGTGCAGGAGCTCATCAAGAGCGCGCTGGAGCCCGTCATCGCGCAGACGGTGAAGGCGAACCCGGAGCGCCCCGTCGAGGCGCTACTGTCGCTCACCATCTGCGACCCCGCCTGCGGCAGCGGGCACTTCCTGCTGTCAGCCGCTCGCCGCCTGGCCGACGAGGTGGCGCTGCACCGCGCCGCTGCCGAGCGTGAGGGAGGTGCCCCTACGCCTGCGGACTACCGCCACGCGCTGCGCGACGTGGTCAGCCGCTGCATCTATGGAGTGGACAAGAACCCCATGGCCATCCAGCTGGCCAAGACGGCCCTGTGGCTGGAGGCCTACTCGCCCGACCGGCCGCTGAGCTTCGTCGACCACCACCTGCGCGTGGGCGATGCGCTTTTGGGCGTGCTGGACCCCAAGGTGCTGGAGAACGGCATTCCGGATGAGGCCTACACAGCGCTCTCGGGCGACGACAAGGAGGTCGCCAAGGCCCTGAAGAAGCAGAACAAGGCCGACCTGAAGAGCTGGCGACAGATTGCCGGGGGCGACCTGCTCACCCAGGCGGGCCTGGCCGCGCAGGCGGTCAGCGTGGAGACGCTGGACGACGACACCCCCGAGCACTTGGCCGCCAAGCGCCGGGCGTGGTCGCAGGCCGAAGCCGAAGCACAACGCAGCACCTTTGCCCGCCTGGCCGACACCTATGTGGCCGCCTTCCTGGCACCCAAGCTTGCCGATGCCGGCGCCACGGTTCCGCTGTCCGGATACCTTTGGGGCGTGCTCAGCGGTCAGGCGCCGAAAGCCGAGGTGGAAGACGCTGCCCAGGCCCTGTGCCGCCAGCACGCCGTCTTCCACTGGTGGTTGGCCTTCCCGCAGGTGGCCGCGAGGGGTGGTTTCAGCGTGATGCTGGGCAACCCGCCGTGGGAGCGCATCAAGCTGCAGGAGGAAGAGTTCTTCGCCACCCGCAGCCCGCTGGTGGCCATGGCCAAGAACAAGGCGGAGCGTGCCCAGCGTATCGAATGGCTGCGCGAAGGTGTGCTGCTACACCGCGTGAATCCCGACCTGGAGCGCGCCGAAGGGCTCACGCCGCCCAATCGAGCAGAGATGGCGCTGTACGACGGCTTCATTGCCGCGCGACGTGGGGCAGAGGCAGCCAGTTTGTATGCCCACGACAGCCGGCGCTACCCGCTCACGGGCGTGGGTGACGTCAACACCTATGCGCTGTTCGCTGAGACCTTCTCGCAGGCAACGTCAAATGGTGGTCGTGCAGGATTCATCGTGCCTTCTGGCCTGGGAACCGATGACTCCACCAAGCATTTCTTCTCAGGCCTGGTCCGGAGTCACCGTCTAGTCTCGTTCTTCGGCTTCGACAACGCACGACGCATCTTTCCAGCAGTCCACCCGGATACGCCGTTCTCGCTGGTCACGCTGGGTCAAGCAACCGGGTCGACACAGCTCGTGCACTACGCGCTGTCCGTTGAGGATGTGTACGACACCCGCCGCCGCTTCACGCTGGCCCCGGATGAGTTCAGCCTCATCAACCCCAACACCCGCACCTGTCCGGTCTTCCGCAGCGAGCGGGACGCCGGGTTGACCAAGAAGCTCTACCGAGCCGCCCCTGTGCTCATCCGAGAGGCGGTCACTGACGATGAGGGTACGGTCCTTCAGCCCGAGGTGAACCCGTGGGACCTTCGCTTCCAAGCGATGTTTCACATGTCCAGTGACAGTGGCCTGTTCGCCAATAGTCCCTCTCTTGCTGGAAGGCCCCAGCGCCTGCCGCTGTACGAGGCAAAGATGATTCACCAGTTTGACCATCGCTGGGCCACCTACGTGGACGCCGCCACCGGCACCGCGGGCGAGGTGGAAACCGCCGACGTGAGCGATGCGCAGAAGGTCGACCCCTCCTGCAGCGTGCGCCCGCGCTACTGGGTGGATGAACGCGAGGTTCTGGCCCGCATCGCACGTGTGCCATCGCGCGTGGCTCGCGCATGGTTGGCACTGCACGCCGCGCCCGAGGCAAGCGATGCAACCGCTCAGGACACCACACTGGCAGACCTTCAACTGGCACTGGCGCAGTGGGTGGCTGGTGAGTTATTCCACGCGGCGGCGGGGGGAGCCCCCTCCGCTCAGGGCTGGACTGCGCAGCAAGCGCAGCGCCACATCGGACCGGTCGAGCAACAACTACGGGCCCGCTTCCCTGTACTTGACCTTTCCCTGCGCGGGGAGGGAATGACCACCAAGAAGGCACTGGCGGACTTCCCCAAGTGGGCCACGCAAAACCACGACGCTCACTTGGACGATGCCGAACTAGCGGAACTGGCCGAGACCCTGCGTGCAAGCGCGCTGGCCGATGCGCTGCTGGCATTGCTCGATGGCTGGATGGACCGGCGCAGTCCACGCTGGATGTTCGGCTTCCGCAACATCACCAATGCAACGAACGAGAGAACGTTCATCGGCACCGTGATTCCGCGAGTTGCCGTAGGTCACTCCATGCCGTTGATGTTTAGTGGAACGCCCGCAGCAAGCTCCGCTGCTCTGTTTGGGGCGTTTGCTAGCTTGCCCCTCGACTACATCGCGCGGCAAAAGGTGGGCGGTACGAATATGACCTATGGCTTCATCAAACAGTTCGCGGTACAGCCACCGGGCAGCTACACGGAAGCCGACCTCGCCTTCATCGTCCCCCGCGTCCTCGAACTCACCTACACCGCGCACGACCTGCAAGCCTGGGGCCAGGACCTTGTCTCCTACGACATGCGCCCCGCGGCCGAGCAAGGCCGCCCCTTCGACTGGAACCCAGAGCGCCGCGCCCACCTACGCGCCGAGCTCGACGCCTACTACGCCCGTCTCTACGGCCTGGACCGCGACGAGCTGCGCTACATCCTCGACCCCAAGGACGTGATGGGCGAGGACTACCCCAGCGAGACTTTCCGCGTGCTCAAGGAGGGCGAGATTCGCGCCTACGGTGAGTACCGGACGCGCCGCTTGGTTCTTGAGGCTTGGGACCGGCAGTCCCATTGAGAGCGTGCGATGACCCTGGATTGGTCCCTCATCACTCCCGAAGCCCTTCAGGCGCTTGACCTAGAGAAGCTGCTCGCAGAGGTCGAACCACGAGAGTGCTTCAACTTCAGCCAGGAACTGGCTCGCCTCCGCAATCTGCCCGAGCGTTGGTCACCTGCAGAAGCAGCCTGCCTAGAGTTCACCGTGCAAGTCACTGGGATGATGTTGCGCCAGGACCAGCCGTCCGAACCTTACGGGCCGATGTTCCAGATGGGTGCGAGCCGCAGCGCGATTCCAGCGGACTTCCCCAGGGAGACGTTGAAGTCCTTGTATCCATGGGCTGCCGCCCTGAAGGACGCAGAGCTTCGAGCTCGATTCCTGGACGCCATTTGGGTCCAGGCAAAGCACTTTCAGGCGGCCCGGGAAGCCGTCTCGGCTTATGTATTCAGTGCGGAGCGCTTGTTGGACCCTCAACATTGGACCGCTTACGCGGAGAGGCTGGAACGGGCGGTCAGGCTGGCAGCATCGCTTGGAAGGCCTGGCGCTGAGTTGGTCGACTCCGCACTGGAGGAGGCGCTGGCCGTCGTACGCAGACTGGCCGGCACAGACCCGCTCTATCTCACACTGCGACTGACTCAACTGTTGCTCGAGTTTCGTCGGGGAGATGGGACAGAACTCGCCAAGTACACCAGCGCAGTTGCACATTCGGCCGAAGAAGCTGGGGACTTCTGGCGTGCCAAGGACTATTTCAACCTTGCCGCTGACTGTTGCCGGGTCGCGAAGCTGCCTGATGACGAAGGTGTCTATCGGCGTGCAGCGGCGGAGTCCCTCGTCAAGGAAGCTGAGGCCGCGCTAAGCCAGCCTGGCCGCGGCGCCATGGCTGCCGCGACGGTGCTTTCAAGTGCCGTGCAGGCCATGCGCCAAGCACCCGGTGGCAAAGAGCGCGCAGAGGAGCTCGGTCGACGGCTCATCGAACTGCAAGAGCAGGCCATGTCGGAACTCAAGAGCGTCTCCACCAGCATTGACGCCAGCGACTTGGTGCAGGCTGCCGTGGAGGCAGTTAAAGGCAAGCCGTTCATGGAGGCGGTCCTCCGGCTCTGTCAGATGCTACGGCCGCCTAGCCTCGACGCGCTCCGAACGGAAGTGGAAGAGCAGGCCCGGGTCGCCGTTCTTGGCAGCATGATGCCTTCTGAGGTCGTGAATTCCAGGGGCAGAGTGGTGGCGAAGGTGCCAGGGCTTGAGCATGGCGCTACCGACCCCAGCCTTCCCGGCCTGCGGTGGCGAATGTTCCGCTGCGCGGGACTACGGCGCAGCTTGAACGCGCAAGCCGTCATCGAGCCGGCCCGGCAGGTCATCCTTCACGAGCATTCGCCTGACCGTGCCCAGGTGCTGGAGCTCATCCGCCATAGCCCTTGGATTCCGGACGGTCACCATGAAAGCGTTGCGCGCGCCATTGTTGCTGGCTTCCACGGCGACATGCTGTTGGTGGGGCATCTCGTTCCCATCCAGTTTGAGGCCGTAGTGCGGCAGGCTGTAGAGGCCGGTGGTGCGCCCGACCCGATGCTGAAGCCAGACGGAACTCAAGAGGAGCGCCCGCTCTCCGCTCTGCTCGAGTCGGCAGAGGCCAAGCACGCCTTCGGCGAGGCCGGCGTCCTGGAACTGCAGGACCTGCTCATCGACCCGCTAGGTAGCAATCTGCGTAATGAAGTCGCCCACGGTCTGAAATCCGATGGCGACTTCTTCAGCGGAGAGTTCATCTACGCCTGGTGGCTGTTGCTGAGGTACGTGGCTCTTAGCGCGCACCTCGTTCGCGCAAAGAAGGAGCAATCGGCGATGCCGGGCGATTCCACGAGCGAATCAAGAAGTGCCTAGGACGCATAGGCTGGGAATCTGAACACCTTGTAATCAGAAGGGAGAACGACCGACATGGGAGAAGACAAGAAGCTCACGATGCAGACCATCGCAGGGCGAAAAGAGGCAAAGCGGTTGTCGTTCGCGGACGGTCGGTACAGCACGACCGGCAGCCCCCGCAGCGGTGGACTGGCGTCGGTATACCGCGCGCGAGACCTGGAAACCGATGAGGTGGTGGCTCTCAAGGTCTTTCGTACCGGCGATGGCACGGACGAAGTCATCGAGGAGTCGTTTCGGCGAGAAGTCCAGGCGCTGTCTGACCTCAGACACCCCAACATCGTGCGCATCCTCGACTCGGGACGGGACGAGGAGAACGCCGCGCACTACATCGTCATGGAGTGGGTGGAGAACGACCTGCGAGCTTTCGCAGAAAAGACGCGCTTCGAGGGCTGGGCTGACTACTACGCCAAGGTCGGAAAGGGCGTTCTGGACGGACTGGTGTTCGCCCACTCCCGCTCCACGGTGCACAGGGATATCAAGCCATCCAATGTGCTGGTCACGGACGAAGGCGTGGTCAAGCTGTGTGACTTCGGCATCTCCAAGATTCGCAACTTCCTGACGCCCGGGGTCACGCTGGCCCAGTTTGCTTCCGCCCCTTTCGCGCCGCCTGAGCCGGATGACGGTAGCTACAGCTACAGCCGCGATGTATTTGCGTACGCCGCACTTTCAACCATGCTGCTCGCTGGCGAGGCGTTGAGCACGCACGCCGATGTTCTGAATGCCCTTGAGCGCCTGAATGTCGATGAGGCGGTGCGCAAGGTGCTTCGCCGCAGTCTGAGTCTCGAAGTGCCATCGGCGCGGCCCACGAACGCCATCGTATTACTGGCTGAGTTGGAGCGTGCCGCCCCCGCGGCGGCCGCGGAAGCAAAGCCAGTCGTCCTCATCGCGGTGACCCAGCGTGTCAAGGGCATCGTCGAGCACGACATGGCGCTCCGAGGTCCCCAGGCTGAAAAGTTCGTGGAGCGTGACCTCGACGAGGTGCGATGCGAGGAACTTCCTCCCCAACCCAACCGCGAGGGCCGGAGCCTGCGGCTGATGGGCAACAAGTATCGGTATACCGCCGTACGCGACCAGAGCGGTCAGCGCCTGTCCATCGTCGATGCAGTCGAGCTCCCGCCGTCCGAGATAGAAAAGCAGAGGTTGTTTTGCTGCGAGCCCAGCGTTCGATTCGGGTTGGCTGGTGTGGCCGCCGGTCAGTCTTCCTCCAACATCGACGCCCTGTTGGAGCAGCTCGCCGTCTTCGCAGGCGACCAGAAGCTCCGCAAACTCGAGCAGCGGGAGCAGGCGCTCTACAAGACTTGGCTGGACCTGCTGAGCGCGAAGACCGAGCTCGAGAAGATGCGCAAGCTTCGCTTTTCCTATGTGGAGAAGGATGCGAAAGGCGAGTTTCTTCGGCTGACGCTTAGCCCCGGCACCTCGGGCTACTCGGCCCTGGCGGAGCAGGACGTTTCCATCGATACAGGCGCTGCGGGCGAGTTCAAAGGAACCGTGGTTTCGGTGGACAGCGGCGGCCTGCTCATCCGACCCAGCGAACGAACCCGCACCCGTATCGAAATGGTGCCTGACCAAGGATGGGTGGAAACCGACACGACTAAGAGCGATGTAGCGCTCGACAAGCAGAAGGCTGCCGTTGAAGCCGTTCGCTACGGACGGTCGGTCAACCCTGACCTCGGTCGATACATCGTCAACCCCGAGCAAGTTGAGGTGCCGTCCCCTGTCGAAGTTGAGTTCATCCAACCCAATATCGACGAGGACAAGAAGGAGGCCGTCCTCGCGGCGCTGGCGGGTCCGCCCTTGATGCTTGTGGAAGGTCCACCCGGAACCGGAAAGACGACATTCATCACTGAGCTGGTGCTTCAAACCCTGCGTGCTCAACCGAACGCACGGGTCTTGTTGACGTCGCAGACCCATGTGGCCCTTGACAACTCACTGGAACGAATCGTCAAGCAGTCGGGCGGCATGGTCAATGCGGTACGAATCGGACAGGAGGGCGATGACCGCATTGCGGAGAGCACTCGCAAGCTGCTCTTGGACGCCAAGCTGCCAGAGCTCCGGAAGAAGGCCCTGGCATCGGGCCGTGCTTTCATTGAGCAGTGGGCCGTGGAGCGTGGCCTGAAACCCAAGGACATTCGCCGCGCCATGGCGCTTGAAGGCCATGCGACGTTGAAGTCGCGCCTGGAGGCTGTAGATGCCGAGCTTCGCTCGCTCGAGCCGCAGATGAGCGACGAGCACCGGCTGCGACTTGATACCGAAGCGCGCGCAGAGCTGGACGACAAGTTTCAGGGTCTCGTTCGTGAGCGTGATGAGCTCGAGAAGGCCCTCCGCGAGTCCTGGAAGGAGCTCACGAGTCATGTCGATGACAAGGACGAACTGAAGGAGTTCGCCGAGTGTTCGGCCGCCGACCTGCGAGGCTGGGCAGAGGCTTACTCCGACGCCACCAGTTCCGGCGCTCAACTCAAAGCGCTGATGTTGGCCCATGCCGACTGGGAGGCCCGATTCGGGCGAAGCCGTGAGTTTCAAGCGGCCGTCATTGCGTCCTCGCAGGTGGTCGCCGGCACGTGTCTGGGAGTTATGAGCGTTCCGGGCAGAAACGAAATCGTTTACGACCTATGCATCGTTGACGAGGCGTCGATTGCCACCCCCACCGAAGCACTGGTCCCCATGTCGCGTGCCAGGCGAACTGTCCTTGTAGGCGACAGCCGTCAGCTCTCACCCTTCCAGGACCCTGAGTTGCGGGAGAAGGGTCTTCTCGAGCGCTTTGGTCTCCGGGTTGAGGACCAAAAGGCCACCTTGTTCAACCATCTGCGAGAGACGTTGCCAAGGGAACTGCACAAAACGTTGACCACACAGCACCGCATGCTGCCCGCCATCGGTGACATGGTTTCGGAGTGCTTCTATGACTCGGCACTCAAGAGCGTCGATAGGAAGCCAGACGCCCAGCTGACAGGTGCGCTGCTCAAGCCGGTGACCTGGTATTCAACCAGCAAGCGTTCAGGCAAGGCGTCCAGGCGGATTGGAACCTCGTACGTCAACGACCTTGAAGTCGAGTTCATCGTGACCTTGCTGGGGCGCGTCGACTTCACGCTCCAGAAGGGCAAAGCCAAAGGGCGGCAAATCAGCGTGGCCGTCTTGACCGGGTACGGAGAGCAACGCTCACGCCTTCAGACGGCCATCCAGACCAAGCGCCATGCCTGGAGCAGTTACTCAGACATTTATGTGAACGTCGTCGATGCCTTTCAGGGGCGCGAGGCAGACATGGTGGTCTTCTCGGTCACGCGCTCGGAAGTGCAAGGCCTCGGCTTCCTTCGCGAGATGGAGCGCATCAACGTTGCTCTGTCACGGGGCAAAGAGCTGCTCGCAATCGTTGGTGACCACTACTACTGTCAAACGGTCCCCGGAGCCACCAATCCATTGAAGGAGGTCATCGACTACATCAGGAGACACCCTGATGCATGTGCTTTGGAGGAGTTGGCGCAATGAGTCTCGAACAAGTTCTTGAACAAGCCGCGAGTGCTCGTCCCGGCTATGAACTGGCAGCCTTCCGTGAAGCCGGGTTGCCGGTCTATGTACTGACGCTGCGTGTCCTCACCCTGGAGCAGAAGCCCTTGGGTCCTATCGAGGAAGGCGTGCTTCGGGCTGTGCAAGCAGGGCTGTCAGCACCCGAGCAACTCACTGCCTTCCTCGGCTTGTCGGCAAACGTGCTGAACCCTGTTCTGGCGGGGCTTACCACGACCGAGCAAGTGAACTATTCCAGAGCGGCAGGCGAGGCGTCTGCCAAGGTGACGTTGACGGCCAAGGGGCGGACGACCTTGATTGGCCTCTTCACGATGCGACCTCAGGAACGGACCGTCCGGGTGTGCTTCGATGCACTGACAAAACGCCTTCTTTTCGTTTCGCCGGAACAGCTCTACAAGCCGCGGGAGATGAAGGAGCTGGGATACGTGGAGGTACCGGTCGGACAGGCCAAGCGGCCCGAGGTCGAGGATATCTCGCTGCAAGAGTTCGACCGCTTTCTCCAACTGCAGCGCGCAGGTATTGAGGAAAAGGGCGAGCTGCTGGCCATCCGAAGGGTCGAGCGGCGCGAGCTGCACTTCCTTGGATGTGTGATGGCCTTCTATCGGAGCCATGTCGACAGAAATCAGGTTGACGTTGCCTTCTGGCGAGAAGACGGTCCCGCGCTTGAGCATGAGAACAGGTTTCGTGCGCTTGGAGGCCCCGACCTTGTGGGGGCCAAGCTGCTTGCAGCTGACAAGAAGAACGCAGAGCCAGTCCCGGCAGTTGAATTTGAGGACCAGACTCACCCAGAAGCAACACCAGGTGGTGCTGCGCAGGGCGAATTGCGGGTGCGCTCGGGTTCGCCTGACGAAGTGGAAGACCCCGACACAGTTCAATCCGTCCTTTGCCACCAGCATCCAGAGCTGCTCCGCCGTGCTTTGCTCAAATCTCGTAAGCGGCTACTCATCATCTCTCCGTGGATTCGCCATCAGGTGGTGAACTGGGAGTTCATGGCGTCGCTGGATGCACTGCTTCGGGCGAATGTCACCGTGCATATTGGGTACGGCCTCGACGAAGGTGACGTTGCGGGAAGGGGAACCCCTGGACAGTCGAAGATTGCAATCACTGAGAAAGCCGAGAAGGACTTGAAAGGCCTCGCGGCGAAGTACCCGCACTTCCACCTCGTCTATGTCGGCAACACGCACCGAAAGCTCTTGGTCTCGGATGACGAATTCGCTGTCACGACCAGCTTCAACTGGTTGTCTTTCAGGGGCGACCCGCGCGACAAACCGCGAGACGAGTACGGGGAGATGTTTCGCAAGAAGTCCCAGGTAGAGAAGCGATACAAGGACGGTTTGGCGCTCCTTGAGCAAGGCTATCGCGGCGCATCCGCCTCTACCGGTGCGAAGCAAGCACACGCTGGAGGTAGGCTCTGATGAGCGAGACGCTTTTCAAGGAGGTCCGCTACACCTTGGGCGGGCTGGTCAACGGCATCAGCATGGGCCAGATTGGCCTGCCCGACATACAGCGCCCATTCGTGTGGAGCAACGCCAAGGTCCGGGACCTGTTCGACTCGATGTACCGCGGCTACCCGGTGGGCTTCTTTCTGTTCTGGGAAACCGGCGCCGACGGGGTGGAGACCAAGGTCATCGGCGACACCAACAAGCAGAAAACGCCTTCTTTGCTCATCGTCGACGGGCAGCAGCGGCTGACCTCGCTCTACGCGGTCATTCGGCGAGAGGCCGTGCTGCGCGAAAACTTCGAGCGGGAGCACATCCGTATCGCATTCCGGCCGCAGAACGGCACCTTCGCCGTGCCCGATGCCACTACCGAGCGAGACCCGGAGTACATCCTCGACATTTCCGAGGTGTTCAATCGCCCCACGCATAAGACGATTGGCATGCATCGGTGATGCTCAGGCCGCGCACCAGTGCCTTGATGGAGTCCTGAGCTGGGGTGAACTTCTGGCTGCCAGGCAGCAGATTGCTTTCGATCATCACCCCGAAGATGTTGGTGTTACCCTCGCGGATCTGATTGGCCAGGTCTGCGGCCACCACCATCTGGCGCTCGTGCT
>Ga0172382_10004813_pt1 | contig 20463 bp, 14 predicted proteins | sample Leawel138RmetaG_FD_122245 | JGI IMG/M metagenome (GOLD analysis project Ga0172382, IMG submission 122245) | Leachate microbial communities from a municipal landfill in Southern Ontario, Canada - Leachate well 138R metaG | ecosystem: Engineered > Solid waste > Landfill > Unclassified | place... | reverse complement strand
GAATTTCTTCATCAGCGCCAGCGCCCCGGCCCAGTGGGCGGGGGTCGCGGCCCTGCGCGAGACCGCCGCCGACGTGGCGCGCATGCGGGCCGTCTATGACGAGCGGCGCCGCTTCATGATCCGCCGCCTGCGGGAGATCGGTTTCGGCATCACCGTGGAGCCCACGGGCGCCTTCTATGTGCTGGCCAACGCCAGGGTACTGAACCCCGGGCGCGCCGCGGATTCCCTGGCCCTGGCCTTCGACGTGCTGGACAAGGCCCATGTGGGCGTGACCCCGGGCATCGATTTCGGCGAGGGCGCCCAGGGCTATCTGCGCTTTTCCTACGCCAACTCCCTGGAGAACATCGCCCGGGCCATGGACCGCCTGGAGCGCTATGTGAACGAACACCTGCGGGCCTAGCCCGCGGCAAACCACATTCGCGGGCCGCTCGGGGCGGCCCGGCAGGAGCGACGCATGCCGCGCAATATCGTGCCCAGGGACGCCATGATGCAGAAGGCCGAAATCCAGGACGCGGACCGGAGCATGGTCTTTCGCCACGGCACGGGCGCGCCCGGCGGGGGCCTTGGCGGGCGCCACGTCTTTTTCGTGGGCCTGCGCGCCAGCGGCAAGACCACCCTGGGCGCCGAGGTGGCCCGCAGGCTGGGCCGCCCCTTCGTGGACCTGGACGCCCTGATCTGCGAGGGCGCCGGGGCCAGCGTGGCCGACATCGTGGCCCGGGACGGCTGGGAGGCCTTCCGCCGCCTGGAGACCGAGGCCCTGGCCGGGGTCTGCGCCCGGCCCGAGCCCACGGTGGTCGCCACCGGGGGCGGCGCGGTGCTGGCCGGGGCCAACCGCGAGCTCTTGCGCCAGGGCGGCCCGGTGTTCTTTCTCATGGCCACCACGCTGCTGGTGGTCGAGCGCCTGACGCGCGACCAGGACCCGGCCCTGCGCCCGCCGCTGACCGAACTGCCCCTGACCCAGGAGATGGGCGCCCTGCGCGAGGAGCGCGACCCGCTGTACATGCAGGTGGCCAATTTCGTGCTGCGCGCCGAGGAGCCCGTGGCCGCCCTGGCAGCCGAGGTGCTGGACCGGCTGGCCCTGGTGGGCCGCTAGCCCCGGCGGGCCGGGACCCCGCCCCCGGGCGCGCCCCCCGGGCGCGCAAACGCGAAGGCGCCGCCCTCCCCGCGCGGGGGGGGGCGGCGCCTTTGGTTTTATCCTCCGGGCGGCGCGGGGTCTGTCCCGCCGGGGCAGCTAGCGCACCACCAGGGCGCCGTCCTCGGCGTCCACGGTGACCTCGCCGCCGTCGGCGATGGTTCCGGCGATAAGGGCCTTGGCCAGCGGCGTCTCCACGCGGGCCTGGAGGTAGCGCCGCAGGGGCCGCGCGCCGAAGCTCGGCTCGTATGCCTGTTCCACCACCAGATCCTTGGCGGCCTCGGTGAGCACCAGGGTGATCTTGCGCTCGGCCAGGCGTCGGCGCAGGCCCGAGAGCATCAGGTCGATGATCTCCTTGAGCTGCGCGGCCAGGAGCGGCGTGAAGAAGACCACCTCGTCCACGCGGTTCAGGAACTCGGGCCGGAAGTGCCCGCGCAGTTCGCCCATGACGCGCTCGCGCACCCCGGGGCGCAGTTCGCCCGTGTCGCTTATGCCTTCCAGCAGGTACTGCGACCCGAGGTTGGAGGTCATGATCACGATGGTGTTCTTGAAGTCCACCGTGCGGCCGTGGCTGTCGGTCAGCCGCCCGTCGTCCAGCAGCTGCAGGAGGGTGTTGAACACGTCGGGGTGGGCCTTCTCCACCTCGTCGAAAAGCACCACGGAGTAGGGCTTGCGGCGCACGGCCTCGGTGAGCTGGCCGCCCTCGTCGTAGCCGATGTACCCGGGGGGCGCGCCGATGAGCCGGGCCACGGTGTGCCGCTCCTGGTATTCGCTCATGTCCAGGCGGATCATGTTCTCCTCGGTGTCGAACAGGGCCTGGGCCAGGGTCTTGCACAGCTCGGTCTTGCCCACGCCGGTGGGCCCGAGGAAGATGAACGAGCCGATGGGCCGCCCGGGGTCCTTGAGGCCCGCGCGGGCGCGCAGGACGGCGTCGGACACGGCGCGTACGGCCTCCTCCTGGCCGATGACCCGCCGGTGCAGCTCCTCGGAGAGCTTGAGCAGCTTCTCGCGTTCGCCTTCGAGCAGGCGCGTCACCGGGATGCCCGTCCAGCGCGAGATGATCTGGGCCACGTCGTCGGGGCCGACCTCCTGGCGGACCAGGGTGCAGCACTCCTTGCCGTCCTTGCCGTCCTGGCTGTTGGCCAGGCGGGTCTCCAGCTCGCGCAGGGTGCCGTACTTGAGCTGGGCGGCGCGCTCGTAGTCGGCCGCGCGTTCGGCCTCCTCCATCTCGCGGCGCACGTCCTCGATCTGGCGCTTGATCTCGGCCACCCCGCCGATGGATGCCTTCTCGCGCTCCCACTGGGCCATGAGCGCGGCCTGTCCGGCCTTGTGGTCGGCCAGCTCCTTTTCCAGCTTTTCCAGGCGCTCGCGGCTGGCGGCGTCGGTTTCGCGGCGCAGGGCCTCGCGCTCGATCTCCAGTTGCAGGGCCGTGCGGTTGGCCTTGTCCAGTTCGTAGGGCTGGGAGTCGATCTCGGTGCGGGTGAGGGCCGCGGCCTCGTCGATGAGGTCGATGGCCTTGTCCGGGAGCTGGCGGTCGGGCAGGTAGCGCTGGGAGAGCACGGCGGCCTCCACCAGGGCGGCGTCGGCGATGCGCACCCCGTGGTGGACCTCGAAGCGCTCGCGCAGGCCGCGCAGGATGGAGATGGAATCCTCCACCGTGGGCTCGTCGACCAGGACGGGCTGGAAGCGGCGCTCCAGGGCCGGGTCCTTCTCGATGTACTTGCGGTATTCGTCCACCGTGGTGGCGCCGATGCAGTGCAGCACGCCGCGCGCGAGCATGGGCTTGAGCAGGTTGCCCGCGTCCATGGCGCCCTCGGTCTTGCCCGCGCCGACGATGGTGTGCAGCTCGTCGATGAACAAAAGGATGCGTCCCTCGGACTTCTCCACCTCCTGGAGCACGGCCTTCAGGCGCTCCTCGAACTCGCCGCGGTACTTGGCCCCGGCGATGAGCGCGCCCATGTCCAGGGCGAAGAGGGATTTGTCCTTGAGTCCCTCGGGCACGTCGCGGTTGAGCACGCGCTGGGCCAGGCCCTCGACGATGGCCGTCTTGCCCACGCCCGCCTCGCCGATGAGCACCGGGTTGTTCTTGGTGCGCCGCGACAGGATGCGGATGCAGCGGCGGATCTCCTCGTCGCGGCCGATGACCGGGTCCAGCCGTCCGGCGCGGGCCTCCTCCACGAGGTCGCGCCCGTATTTCTTCAGCGCGTCGTAGGTGCCCTCGGGGTTGTCGGAGGTCACGCGCTGGGCGCCGCGCACCGTGCCCAACACGCCGAGCACCTTCTCGCGGTCCAGCCCGAAGCGGGCGTTGACCCGCCCGGCGCCCGTGGAGCGCGGCTCGTCCAGCAGGGCCAGGAACAGGTGCTCCACGCTGACGTATTCGTCCTTCATGTTGCGGGCCAGGTCCTGGGCGGCGACCACGGCGCGGCTCACGCGCTCGGTGACGTAGACGTGCCCGGGCTGGGCTCCGGGGCCCGACACGCGCGGCAGCCTGTCCAGCTCCCGGGCCAGCTCCCGGGCGTAGGCCTGCGGGTCGGCGCCCGCCTTGGCCAGCAGCGAGGGCACAAGCCCCTTCTCCTGTCCGGCCAGGGCCAGCAGCAGATGCTCGGCGTCCACCTGCTGGTGGCCGGACTTCACCGCCAGGCTCTGGGCCTCGGAAAGGGCCTCCTGGCTTTTCTGGGTCAGCTTGTTCAGGTCCATGCGTCTTTACTCCTTGCGGGCCGTCAGCGCAGGCTTTCCAGCTCGCGTATCTTGCTTTCGAGAACCTCGATGCGTTCGAGCAGGTCGACGATGATGGTGCCGCCCACGGTGCTGACGCCCAGGTCCAGGCACAGTCGCTCCAGCTTGCGGGTGCGGTACACGTCGCGCACCCGGAAAAGGTACAGTTCCTGGCTGGTGCGCCGGGGCTCCAGCCAGCCCAGGTCGATGAGCTCGCCCAGGCGCGAGGGATGGACCTGGGTCTGCTCCACGAAGGCCGACCAGGACACCAGTTCCGAGGGTTCCGGCAGGCCGGGGCCGCAGGCGCTCAGGTCCACGTTCCGTTCGTCGTGCATCGTTGCCTCCCTGGGCTAGTCGGCCCGGGGGTCGAACCGGGAGGCCCGGGCCAGCTCCTGCCAGAGCGTGCGCTGGGTCTCGTCCAGGTCCTTGGGTGTCCGAATCATGATCCGCACCAACTGGTCGCCGCAGGCCCCGCCGCCCAGCCCCTTGCCGCGCAGGCGCAGCTTCTGGCCGCTGGAAACGCCGGGCGGCACGGTCATCTCCACGCTGCGCTCCAGGGTCGGGACGGTCACCGTCGTGCCCAGTGCGGCCTCCCACGGGGCCAGGTACAGGTCGGTGACCACATCGTCCCCGTCCACGCGGAACAGCCGGTGGGGCAGGATGCGCACGCGCATGTACAGGTCGCCCGCCGGGCCTCCGGCCTGCCCGGGGTTGCCCTGCCCGGCCAGGCGGATGCGCGCCCCGTCCTTGACCCCGGCGGGGATGCGCACCTCCAGGGTCTTGGTGTGCATGGTGGGCATGCCGCCCGGCCCGGGCGCCTGCTCCTGGATGGTCACGTTCTTGGGGCCGCCCCGGTAGGCCTCCTCCAGGGTCAGCTCCAGCACGGCCTCCGCGTCGGCCCCGCGCCGGGGGCGCCGGGCGTGCTGGCCGCCGAAGTCCTGGAATCCGCCCTGGCGGAAGCCCCCGCCCGCGCCGAACCCGCCGAAGATGGTCTCGAAGAAGTCCGAGAAGCCCGCGGCGTCGAAGCCCGCCCCCTGCCCGCCGAAGCGGACGTTCTCGAAGCCTGGCGGTGGCTGGAAGTTCTGCCCGTGCTGCCAGTTGGGCCCGAGCTGGTCGTAGAGCTTGCGCTTTTCAGGATCCTTGAGCACCTCGTAGGCCTCGTTGGCCTCCTTGAAACGGGCCTCGGCCCCCGCGTCCCCGGGGTTGAGGTCCGGGTGGTGTTTGCGGGCCAGCCGCTTGAACGCCTTGGAGATATCCTCCTGCGAGGCGCCCTTGCCCACACCCAGGATCTTGTAATAATCCTTGTATTCGACGCTCATCTCGTTTAGCACTCCTTGGGCTGTGCCGTCTGCCGCGCGGCACTACAACAATAATCCGCCAATCCGTTCAGTCAAGCATCCGAGCGAGTTAAGCAAGCCGAGTCTTCCATGCCCAAGAGCCTGCCCGTCCTCATGTATCATTACGTCAGCTCCTGGCCGAATCCCATCGCCGTGGACCCGGACGTGTTCGAGTCGCACCTGGAGGGGTTGGCCGGGGCCGGATACCGGGGCGTGGGCCTGGCCGAGGCCGAGGCGTTCCTGCGCGACGGGGAGCCCCTGCCCGACAAGTCCGTGCTGCTGACCTTCGACGACGGGTTCCTGGACAACTACGTCAACGCCTGGCCGCTGCTGGCCAAGCACGGGCACAAGGGCACCATCTTCGCCGTGACCAACAAGGTCGTGGAGGAGGGCCTGCCCAGGCCGACCCTGGACGACGTGTGGTCCGGCTTCGTGAAGATGGACGACCTGCCCCGGGTCAACACCCCCGTGGGCAAGACCCGCGAGGGCCTGCGCATCCGCACGGACCTGTTCTTCTCCTGGCAGGAGGCCCGGCTCATGGAGGCATCGGGCGTGGTCGACGTGGCCGGGCACACCCACACCCACCGCTCGGTGTTCGTCGGCCCGCGTTTCGACTCGCTCATGGAGGCCGGTCCCCGGCGGCGGACCTTCGATCGCGTGGACCATCCGGTGCTGTTCGGGCTGCCGGGGTTCGAGCGCGGCCCGGCCATGGCCCACCGCGCCTTCCTGCCCGCCCGCGAGGTCTACGACATGGTCCGCGCCGCCGTGCCGCAGACGGCGCCCGAGGCCCGGGAGTTCCTGGGGGGCGAGGGCGGCCAGGCGCTGCTGCGCCGCCTGAAGGCCCTGCCCGCCGAGCGCCTGGGGCGCATGGAGACCGACGACGAGATGCGCGCGCGCCTGCACGACGATCTGTCCACCAGCCACCGCCTGCTGGAGGCCAACCTCGGCCACCCGGTGCGCACCCTGGCCTGGCCCTGGGGCCGCTGCTGCCCCGAGGCGTTGGAAATCGCCAGGGAGGTGGGCTTCTCGGTGTTCTTCACCACCCGGGTCGGCCCCAACCTGCCGGGCAAAAGCGCCGACGCGGCCTGCCGCTTCAAGGCCCGCAACCGGGGGGCGCGCTGGCTCCTGTCCCGGGTGGGCATCTATTCCCGGCCCCTGCTGGCCCGGGTCTACGGGGCGCTGCGCTCCTGAACCCCGCCCCGCGCGGGGAGCCTTCGCGACAGCGTTGACCGCAGGCGGCGCGCCAACGCGCCCTGCCCCGCGCGGGGAGCCTTTACACACGGCCCCGCTGCCCGTACCGTGTCCTTCTGTCCGGCCCGGGGCGTCCGCTCCCGGCCCCGGCCGTGAGGATTCTCCATTCATGACGCGAGCCCTGCATCTCCTTCGCCGCGCCGCGGCCTTCCCGTGCCGGGGATTCTGGATCCCGCTGCTGCTTGTCGCCTGCTGCGCGGTCGGCGCCCCGGCCCTGGCCGCCGACCCGGCGGACCTGCTGCCCCTCGATCTGCTGGGGGTCGGGGGCGCCTATGGCGTGGAGCTGCGCGTGGAGCCCGGGGCCGACGCGCCTGGGGCGCCCGCGCCGTCCGGGGTGGCGGCGGTCCCGCTGCTGGGGCCGCTGCTCGGCCAGCAGGACGGCGGGCTGCCCCCGGAGGTGCGCCAGGCGCTGCTGGACGCCTCCCAGGCCCGGGCCCGGCGCGACGAGGCGCCCCAGTCCCCGGCGCTGCTGCTGCGCCGCGCGCGTGACGACGAGCCGCGCCTCGCGGCGGTGCTGCGCGCCTTCGGCTATTTCCAGGGCCGGGTGCGGGCGCTGGTGGAGTCCCCGGCCGAGGGGGGCGCGTCGCCGGGCGTCGCCGGGCGTCCGCTGGTGGTCTTCTCCGTCCGGCCCGGGCCGCGCTTCGTCCTGGGGGCGGTGGAGATCCGCGTGCGCACCCCGGACGGCGCCGGGCCCGCCGTGGCCCCCGGGGACATCGGGCTCGCCCCCGGGCGGCCCTATCGCGCCGACGAGGTCCAGGCCGCCGGGAGCGCCCTGATCGGCCTGCTGGGCGAGGGGGGGCGGCCCCGGGCGGCCCTGGAGGGCCTGGACCTGACCGCCGACCACGCCACCCGCGAGGTCCGCGCCGTGTACCGCGCCGACGCGGGGCCCCGGGCCGTGTTCGGCGCGCTGCGCCTGCGCGCGGGCGGCGAGGCGGGCGCGGACGCCGCCCCGGAGGTGGACGAGGGCTACCTGCGCGGGCTCGTCCCCTGGCGCGAGGGCGAGCCCTACCGCGCCTCGCTGGTGGAGCGGGGCCGCGAGGCGCTGTTTGCCACGGGCCTGTTCTCGCGGGTGGAGGCCGACACCTCGGGGCCCCTGGACGCCGGGCGGCTGGACGTGGAATTCGTCCTGACGCCGCGCCTGGAGCGCACCGTGCGCCTGGGCGCGGATTTCACCAGCGACTTCGGCCCGGGCGGTTCCGTGCGCTGGGAGCACCGCAACGTCCTGGGCGCCGGGGAGCGCCTGTCGGCCACCCTGCGCGCCGACAAGCTGCGCCGCGGCGCGGAGCTGGAGTTCCGCAAGCCCCGCGTGCTGGACCGCGACCAGGATCTCGTCACCCGGCTGGACGCGACCTCCGAGCGCAGCGACGCCTACACCAACTCGGCCACGGACGTTTCAACCGTGCTGGACCGCCGCTTCGGCGACGGCCTGGGCGCCAGCGCGGGCGTGGGCTACCGCTATTCCCACCAGCGCGACCCCATCCTGGACAGCACCGACGCCACGGGTTTCATCTACCTGCCCCTCACCGCCCGGCTGGACACGCGCGACGCCGTGCTCGACCCCACCCGGGGCTTTGCCCTGTCCGTGGGCGCGGCCCCGTTCCAGGACACCCTGGGCGGCGGCACGCGCCTGTGGCGCCTGCGCGGCGCGGGCAGCGCGGCCTTCAGCCCGTGGCGGCGGCTGACCCTGGGCCTGCGCGGGGCCTGGGGCTCCATCCAGGGCGCGGCCTTCGCCGACGTGCCCGCCGACCTGCGGCTCTACGCGGGCGGCGGCGGCTCCGTGCGCGGCTACGGCTACCAGCTCGCGGGCGAGACCGAGGGCAACACGCCCCTTGGCGGGCGTTCGCTGCTGGAGTGCTCCGCCGAGGCGCGCCTGCGCCTGGAGGATTCCTGGGGGCTTGTGGCCTTCGTGGACGGCGGCTCGGCCTATCGCGATCCCGTGCCGGACCTGGACGGGCCGTTTTTCTGGGGCGCGGGCCTGGGCCTGCGCTATTTTACGGCCTTCGGCCCCCTGCGCCTGGACGTGGCCGTCCCCATGAACCGCCGCCAGGGCGTGGACGACGCCTTCCAGGTCTACGCGGGCATCGGCCAGGCGTTCTGAGGTGCGCATGAACGGGAAACGGGCGCTGCGCGCGGCGGGCTGGGCCGCCCTGGGGCTGGGGGCGCTGCTGGCGGCCCTGGCCTGGCTGGCGGCCAGCCAGGCGGGCGGACGGCTTCTGGCCCGCGCCCTGGAGCGCGCCGCCCGGGGCGCCGAGCCCTGGGCCCTCAGCCTGCGCGGGCTGGATATCGACCTCGCAGGGCGGCTGCGCGTGGAGTACGCGGCCCTGGCCGACGCCGCCGGGCCCTGGCTGGAGGTCCGCGGGCTGGAGCTGGAGCTGGCCCCCTGGCCGCTGCTGGCCGGGCGGCTGGACGTGGCCCGGCTGGCCGTGGAGCGGGTGGGCCTGGAGCGCCTGCCCGGGCCGGGGGCGGCAGGGGGGGAGGCCGCGCCCCCGGCGCGCGGCGCCGCGTCCGGGCCGTGGACGGTGCGGCTGCCGGATGCGCGCCTGGGCGCCCTGGATGTGGCGCGCCTGGAGCTGGGCCCGGAGGTGGCCGGGCAGCCGGGGGCCTACGCCGTTTCCGGCGCCGCGCGCTCGGGCCCCGGGGGGCTTGAGGTCCATGCGCGCGTGCGCGGCCTGGAGCCTCGGGGCGGGGCGGCCCAGGGGCTGGCCCTGGACGCCGCCTACGACCCGGCAGGGGCCACCCTGCGCCTGGCCCTGGAGGCCGAGGACCCGGCGGGACTGCTGGCCCGGCTGGCCGGGCTGCCCGGCGGCGCGGCGCGGCTGCGCCTGGCCCTGGCCGGGCCCCTGGGCGCCCTGGCGGGCGAGGCGGACGCGCGCATGGACGGTGTGGGTGCCCTGGCCGGGAGCATCGGCGCCCGGGCCGGTGCCGGGGCGCCGGGCATGGATTTTTCGGGCCGCGCGGAGCTGGAGCCCGGGGTGCTGCCCGCCGCCCTGGAGGCCGCCCTCGGCCGCGCGGCGAGCCTTTCGGGCGCGGCGGAGCTGGACGGCGGGGCCCTGCGCGTGCGCGGGCTGACCCTGGGGCTGGCCCCGGGCGACCTGATCCTGGACGCCACGGCGGACCTGGACGGCTGGCGCCTGGACTGGCGCGCGCAGGCCGCGCCCGGGCTGGTGGCCGCCGCCGCGCGCGAGGCCGGGGTGGCCCTTGAGGCTCCCGGCGCCCTGAACCTGGACGGCCAGGGGCCGCCGGAGCGCATGCGCGCCCGGGCCGGGCTGGAGGCCGCCGGGCTGGCATGGGAGGATCTGACCCTGGCCGGGGCGGCCCTGGAGGCCGTCGCCACCCTGGACGCCACCCGGGGCCAGGCCCTGGACGCCGGGCTTGATGGACGGTGGGCCGGGCTGGCCCTGGCGGGCTGGCCCCTGGGGCCGGGCACGGCCCGGGCGGCCCTGCGCCCCGCCGCACCCCGGGAGGCCGACACGGGCCGCTGGCTGGTGGATGAGCTGGCCGTGGCCCTGCCCGGCGCCGGAGCCACCCTTTCGGGCGCAGGGGCCCTGGACGCGGCAGGGGCCACGGCGCGGCTGCGGCTGGCCCTGGCGGACCTGGGGCTCCTGGACGGCGCGCCGTCGGCGGCCGCCGGGGCGGCCCTGGACCTGGACGCCGAGGTCGCCACGGGCGGGCCGGACGGCTGGTCCGAGGTGCGGGCGCAGTACTCGGGGCGGCTGGAGCCCGGGCCGGGGTTGTCCGCGTCCGCTGCCGCGCTGCTGGGCCCCCGGGCGGCCCTGGATGGCGTGGCGACCCTCGCGACGGGGGCCGGGGCGCGTCTGACCCTGGCCGACGCGCGGCTGCGGTCCCGGGCGCTGGAGGTCGACGCGGGGGGGGCCTGGGGCCTGGATGACGACACCCTGGCCCTGACGGCCCGGGTGGCGGTCCAGGGCCTGGCCCTGGCCCCGGGGCCCGGCAGCCCCGAAGCCGGTGCCGCCGTCCTGCGCGGGCTGGCCCTGGAACTGGCCCTGGACGGCGACCTGGAGGCGGGCACGGCCCGGGCGGACTTGACCCTGGCGGGGGCGGAGCTGCCCGGGGCAGAGCTGCGCGCCGCCTCGGGCCGGGCCGTGGCCCGGGGGCCCTGGGCCGCGCCCGCCGTGGAGCTGGCCCTGCGCGCCGGGCTGCGCGCCGACGCCCTGGCCGGGGCCCCGGGCGGCGAATCCGCGTCCGGCGCGGGCCCCTGGCTGCCCCTGGCCCTGAAGGCCACCCTGGCCTGGAACGCCGCGGCCAGCGGCCTGGACGGCGAGGCGCGCCTGACCCTGGAGGAGGGCGCGGACGCCTTGCGGGCCCTGGAGGCCCGCGCGGCCCTGGCCGCGACGCCCGGGGGCCAGCGCCTGGAACTGGCGGCCCGGGCCGGGGCCCTGCGCCTGGGGGGGCTGTCCGCGCGGGGGCTGGAGCTGCGGGCCGTGGTGTCCGACGCGCTGGGCAGCCCCGAGGTGGACGGCACCGTGGACGTGGAGGCCGCCGCCCTGGGGGGGCTGGCCCTGGACACGGCGCGGCTGGACGCCCGGGGGCCGGTCCGGGCCCTGGATTTCACCCTCCGGGCCCAGGGCCGCGCCGCCGGGGGCGACACGCGGATGCAGCTTTCCGGGGCCCTGGCCCTGGGCGGGGGCGGCGGGGCCCTGCGCCTGGACGCGGCCCGGGGCCGCTGGGCAGGGCTGCCCCTGGCCCTGCGGCGCGAGGCGCGCCTGGAGTGGGGCGCGGCGGGCTGGCGCCTGGCGGGGCTGGACGCGGCCCTGGGGCCGGGCTCCCTGCGGGCCGACGCGGCCCTGGACGGCCCGGACGCGACCCTGGAGGCCCGGGCCAGGAGCCTGCCCCTGGGGCCGCTGCTGGCGCTGGGCGGGCTGCCCCTGGACGGGGAGCTGGACGCCGACCTGGAGGCTGGCGGCCCGGCCGGTGCGCCGCAGCTCACCCTGGACGCCGGGGGGCGCCTGCGCGTCCTGGCGGGGGAAGCCGACGGCCTCCGGGCCCCGGCGCCCGAGGCGGCCTTCACCCTGCGCGGCGAGGCGGGCCCCGGGGGCACGGCCCTGACCCTGGCCCTGGACGCGGGCGGCGCCTCCCGGCTGGACGCACGGGCAACGCTGCCCCTGCGGCCCGGGGCCGGGCTTTCGGGGCTGGCGCCCGGGCCGGGGGCCGTCGGCGGGTTCGTCCGGGGGCGGCTGGACCTGGCCCTGGCGCAGGCCCTGCTGGCCGACGGGGAGCAACTGCTTTCCGGCTCGCTGGACCTGGACGCCACCCTGGAGGGCACCTGGGAGCGGCCCCGGGCCCGGGGCACGGCCCGGGTGGACGGCGCGCGCTACGAGCACACCGGCCTGGGGCTCATTCTGGACGCCCTGCACGCCGAGGCGGATTTCGAGAACGACGCCCTTCGCCTGCGGGCCCTGAACGCCACGGACGGCGGCCCGGGGCGGATCCGGGCCACGGGGCACTGGACCCCCGGCGCCAGCCCGGCCTTCGCCCTGCACGCCGTGCTGCGCGAGGCCACGCTGCTGCGCCATCGCCTGGTCACGGCCACGGCGGACGGCACCCTCGACCTGGAGGACGGCGCCCCGCAGCCCGTGTTGCGCGCCCGGCTGACCCTGCCTTCGGTGGAGGTGCGCGTGCCCGACGCGCTGCCCGGCGGCCCGCCGGACCTGGAGGTGCGCGAGGTGAACGTGCCCGAGGGGCTGGAGCGCGGGGGCGCCGGGGGCGCCGGGGGCGCCGCCCGGTCCGCCGGGGGCGGCGCACCCCTGGGCCTGGATGTGCGCCTGGAGGTGCCGGGGCGCTTTCACGTCCGGGGCCGCGGGCTGGAGGTGGAATTCCGGGGCGCGGTGGACGCCGCCGGAACCACGGCCGCCCCGGTCCTGGGCGGACGGTTGTCCACCGTGCGCGGCACCTTCCGTTTCCTGGACCGCGTGTTCGACATCTCCACGGGCACCCTGGCCTTTACCGGCACCTCCCTGGTGCCCGACCTGGACGTGGAGGCCGGGGTCGGCGTGCCGGACGCCGCGGTGACCGCCACCCTCCGGGGGCCGGCGGACCGCTTCACCCTGGCCCTGGATTCCGACCCGGCCCTGCCCAGGGACGAGATCCTCTCGCGGCTGCTTTTCGGGCGTTCCATGGCCTCCCTGAGCCCCGTGCAGGCCTTCCAGCTCGCCTCGGCCCTGCGGCAGCTCTCGGGCGGGGGCGGCGGGTTCGATCCCGTGGGCACCCTGCGCGCCCTGGCGGGGCTGGACCAGCTGGGCGTCAGCCAGGGCGAGGGCGGCGAGGGCATGCGCGTTGGCGCGGGCAAGTACATCCACGAGCGGGTGTACCTGGAGGTGCAGCACGACACGGGCACCGGCGAGGACAGCGTGTCCGTGGACGTGGAGCTGACCCCGGACGTGGGCGTCACCGGCACGGCGGGTAACGCCTCCGGGGGCGTCGGGGTGTACTGGAAAAAGGACTACTAGGCGAACCGCCCCGCCCGGGGGCGGGTGCCGGGCGGGGCGGGGCGGGCGGTCAGCGCTTCTGGTCGCGCTTCTCGAAGCAGGGGATGCACAGGGTCCGGCCTTCCAGGCGCCGGGTGCGCGACTCCATGGTCAGCTCGCCGCAGTCGGCGCAGGCCAGGCTTTCCAGGATGCTCGGGCCGCGCGGGATGGGCGTGGCGGGGGGCTGGACCTCGAAGACCTCCTCCAGGGGCAGCTCCAGGAGGGTGCGCATGGCCTCGGCGCGCAGGGCTTGCAGCCGGGCGCGGTCCTCGGGGCTGGCGTTGCCCTCGTTGACCTTGCGTTGCAGCTCGCTGGCCTCGGGGCGCATGGGCCGGGCCGAGGGCCTGAGCAGGGCGCGCAGGCCCTTGCCGTCGGCGTGGCGGTAGAAGGTGAAGGCCATCTTGCCGTGGTCGCGCTGGATGAAGTTGCCCTTGCCCACGGTGCAGCCGGTGAGCGCCTGAATGGCGTCCACGCCGCACATGTCGGTTTCCACCACCGCGGTGATGGGCACGTCGTTGTTGTGGCCGAACTCGCGCAGGCACAGTTCCGCCGCGCGCAGGCCGATGGCCAGCCCCGGGCACTGGTGGCCGTGGAAGTCTATGGCGCGGTCAATCTGTTCCCTGGTCAGGGCGCTGTGGGTCATGGGTGGTCCTCCCTTGGGGGGTTCGGGGACGGGCCGCGCGGCACGATGACGGGGCGGCCCTGGTGGTGCAGCAGGTCCACGGCCACGCCGTAGACCTCCTCCACCATCGTCGGGGTGATCTCCTCGCGGGCGCAATGGGCGAACACGGCGCCGTTCTTGAGAAAAAGGAACCTGTCGCCAAAGCGCAGAGCGGTGTTCAGGTCGTGCATGGTCATGACCACGGCCACGCCGTGCCCGCGCGCCACGTCGCGCACCGTGTGCAGGACATCCATCTGGTTCTTGAGGTCCAGGGCGCTGGTGGGCTCGTCCAGGAGCATCACCGCCGGTTCCTGGACCAGGGCCCGGGCGATGCATACCCGTTGCAGCTCCCCGCCGCTCATGCTGTCGATGGCGCGCATGGCCAGGTGGCCAACGCCCACCCGCTCCAGGGCCGCGGAAACCAGGCGCAGGTCGTCCTGCCCGGCGCGCCAGGAGATGTGCGGCAGCCGGCCCAGGAGCACGGCGTCGAAGGCCGTCATGCGGCAGACCTCGCCGCGCTGGGGCACATAGCCCATGTTGCGGGCGATTTCCGGCGGGCTCATGCGCAGGACCTCGGCGTGGTCCACGCGCACCACGCCCCGGGCCGGGCGGTGCACGGCGTTCAGGCAGCGCAGCAGGGTGGTCTTGCCCACCCCGTTGGGGCCGAGCACGGCCAGCACCTCGCCCGCCGCCACCTCGAACTCCACGGCGCGCAGCACACAGTCGCCGTTGTAGGCGTAGTGCAGGTCGCTGACGGCCAGCCTCACCGGCGCCTCCGGCGCAGCAGCAGCCAGATGAAGCCCGGCGCGCCGATGAAGGCCGTGAGCACCGACACGGGCAGGGCGTGGGGCGCCAGCACCAGCCGCGCGGCGGTGTCCGCCGCCAGGAGCAGCGCCCCGCCCATGAGGCAGCTGGCGGGCATCAGGTAGCGGTGGTCGTCGCCGATGATCCGCCGGACCATGTGCGGGCAGATCAGGCCCACGAAGCCGATGACGCCCAGGGCGGCCACCACGACCGCCGTGGCCAGGGCGGAGACGAACATGCCCAGGATGCGCACGCGCTCCACGCGCACCCCAAGGCCCCGGGCCGTCTCGTCGCCCGCGTCCATGGCGTTGTAGTTCCAGGCGTTGGCCAGGAAGAACCCCGCGCTGCCCAGGGCCACCGCGCCCAGTATCCAGACCTCGCGCCAGCCCGCGCGGGCCACGTCGCCGAAGGTCCAGAAGACCATGGCCGCGAGCTGCACGTCGTCGGCGAAGAATTGCAGGACCATGGTCCCCGCCGTGCAGAATGCGCCCAGGGCCACCCCCGTGAGGACCATGACCTCGGGCGAGGCGCCCCGGTAGCGGGCCATGGCGATGACCAGCCCCGCCGCCAGCAGGGAACAGACAAAGGCGCTGCCCGTCGTCAGCAGCGGATTGGAGATGGTCACGGCGCCCACGGTGGAGCTTTGCATGACCCCCGAGCCCAGGACCATCACCGCGAAAGACGCGCCCAGGGCCGCCGCCTGGGAGATACCCAGGGTGAAGGGCGAGCCAAGGGGGTTGCGCAGCACGGACTGCATGGCCGCGCCCGAGGCCGACAGGCCCATGCCCGCGAACAGGGCGGCCAGGGCGTGGGGCAGGCGGATGTCCAGGACGATGACGGCGTCGCGCGGGGAGGCCGCCTGCCCGGCCAGGGTGCGCAGCACGTCCCAGGCCGGGATGCGCACCGCGCCCAGGGAGACGGCCATGACCAGCAGCGCGGCCGCCGCCAGCGCGAGGGCGCCCAGGAAGAGCGCCTTGCGGGTCAGGTAGGCCGTGTATGCTGCGGGGATCTCCCCCTGGGCGAGGTGGTGCATGCGGGGCTACCTGAGGGGCACGCGCGCGAAGACCAGCCCGGGAAAGCTCCGGCTGATGCGCCCGAAGACCGGCTGGCCCACCAGGGCGGTGTAGATGGCGTCGGCGGTGGCCGCCGGGTCCACGTCGGCGAAGCGCCCGGGGTGCAGGATCTTGCCCACGAAATAGGCGTTGGCGAAGATGGAGCCGTAGTTGGTGTGGTAGGAGTTGTAGGGCAGCACGCCGTAGACCTCGCCCGCGCGCACCGCGCGCAGCATGGACAGGGCCGGGTCGGTGCGCAGCTCGTGCAGCCCCCCGGCGTCCTCGCCCATGCTGGTGGACGACACGTCCAGGAACAGCACCTCCGGGTCCCAGGCCACGATTTGTTCCTTGGGCACGCCCGTGCGCACCTGGTCGCGGCCTTCGGTGGCCTGGGTGTGTGCCACGTTGCGCGCACCGGCCATACGGAAGGGCGGGTATGTCGGCTCGGTGGACTGCATGCCGTGGGTGCCCTTCATGGATATGCCGCCCACATAGCACCAGGGCCGCCGGTCCTCGGGGATGCCCGCCGTGCGGGCGGCCAGGTCCGCCTGCCAGGAGTCGAACAGGGCCACGACCTCCTCGGCGCGCCCGGCGCGGTGGACCACCTCGCCCATGAGCCTCAGGGCCGCGTCGAGCAGGGGCCGCCCGGCGCTCAGGTTGCCGTATTCCAGGACCACCACCGGGATGCCCGTCTTGGCCTGAAGCTGGTCGGGGTCGAGGCTTTCCCCGGCGATCATGACCTTGAAAATCACCTGCGGCGCGGGATCCAGGCCGACGATGAGCTCCGGGTTGTCGCGCCCGCGCAGCTCGCCGAAGAGCGGCAGGGCCTTGAACTGCGGGTTGGCGATGCCGTAGGGGCGCGTCTCGATGGCCGTTTCGCGGAGTTCCACGCTGTCCACGGCCACGGCCATGCCCTGGGCCTGGAGGTAGGTCAGCAGGCGCAGGCAGCCCGCCCCGGAGCAGATGACCCGCTCCACGCGCTCGGGGATGTCCACGGCGCGCCCGGCCATGTCGGTGACGGTCCGGGCCAGGGCGGGGGACGGCCCGGCAGCCAGGGCCAGGGCCAGGGCCAGCAGGAGGGGCGCCAGGGCCGCGGCCGGGGCGCGTCGGCCGGGGGGGGTGCGAAGCGGGTGGGCGGACATGTGCTCTCCACAAGGGCCTAAAAGAAGAAATGTTCACACTATTCAGGTATCGCTTTGTAGAGAATTGTCGAGCCGTGTCAACCCCCTCCCGGAGGGGCACGGTGTCCGGGAGAGGAATCGATTTTGTGTTTGTCCTTTCACCCCGGGGGGGGTATATATTTGAGGTATGCGCGGGAGTGTTTCTTTCCTGGGGCGCCTCGGGGCGCCGGTTCTGGCGGGGCTGGTGCTGCTGGCGGGCTTGGCCCTGCTGGCGGCGGAGCCGGTGGCGGCGCGCGGGCCGCTGGTCGTGGCCACCGACGAGTGGCCGCCCTATGAATTCCTCCAGGAGGACACCGTGGCCGGGCTGTGCACCGAGGTGCTGACCGGGGTGCTGGAGCGCATGGGCGAGCGGTTCCTGGCCCCGGAGCTCTACCCCTGGCGGCGCGGCCTGGACATGCTCGCCCGGGGCGAGGTGGACATCCTGTATTCCGGGATATTCGACGCGCGGCGGCTGCCCTTCGCCCACTACGGGTCCGAGTCGCTGGTGGACTCGCACTGGGTGCTCCTGGCCCGCGCGGACCGGGCCCCGGCCGTGGCGCCCGCCAGCCTGAACGAGCTGGCCGGGCAGCGGGTGGGGGTGGTCATCGGCTACTTCTACACCCCCGAGTTCGACGACTGGGCCCGGAACAACCCCCTGGTGGAGCGTGTGGCGTCGGACAGCAACCTCTTGGCCATGCTGTTCCAGGGGCGCCTGGACTACGCCGTGGGCGACGCCCGCAACCTGCGCCACCACGCCCGGGCCCTGGCCCGCGAGGGCGGGTTCAGGGAGTTCGTCGTGCCCTCGTCCGCGCCCTTCGGGCTCTACCCCATGTTCAGCCGCGAACGGCTGAGCCAGGACTTCGTGGACCGCTTCGACGCGGCCCTGCGGGCGTTCAAGGCCGAGCCGGGCTACCGGCTGATCCTGGAACGCTATTCGGACTAGCCCCACCTGCATTTTCCGGCTTTTCAGCGCCCCCGGCCCGTGCTAGGTCCGGGCCTTCGCCACTGCGGCGGAGCGCCGGGCTCCTGCCGCGCGGGCGGAAAGGGAGGCGGACGATGCGCGGGCCTGTTGCCCCGGGGGCGTTGCCCCTGGCGGCCCTGCTGGTCACGGTGTGCCTGTGGGCCAGCTCTTTCGCGGTGATGAAGGTCGCCATCGGCACCTTCGGCGCGGGATTCGTGGTCTGGTCGCGCATGGCCGTGGCCGTGGCCGTGCTGCTGCCCGCCGCGCCGCGCATCCTGGCCCGCGCGCCCCGGCACCCCGGCGACTGGAAATGGCTCGCCCTCATGGCCCTGCTCCAGCCGTGCCTGTACTTCCTGCTCGAAGCCAACGCCCTGCGCTTCACCACCTCGTCCCAGGCGGGAATGATCTCCGCGCTCTTGCCGCTCATGGTCTGCGCCGGGGCCGGGGCGCTGCTGGGCGAGCGGGTCGCCGGGCGGACCTGGGCCGGCTGTGTGGTCTCGGCCCTGGGCGTGGCCTGGCTGACCTGGCTTTCGGCTCCGTCGCTGGCCGCCAGCGACCCGGTGCTGGGCAACCTCCTGGAGGTGGCGGCCATGACCAGCAGCGCGGGGTTCATGCTCCTGGTGCGCCGACTCGCCGTCCGGTACGACGCCGATTTCCTGACCTTGGTCCAGTTCGGGGCCGGGGCGCTGTTCTTCCTGCCCGGCGCGCTGGACCCGGCCCCCTGGCGGGCCCTGGCCTCGCCGTGGGCGGCGGCCGCGCTGGTCTATCTCGGGCTTTTCGTGACCCTTGGCGCCTTCGGCCTGTGGAACTGGGCCTCGCGGCGCGTGCCCGCCTCGCGGGCCTCGGCCCTGGTGAACCTGATGCCCGTCGTTGCCGTGGGCCTGGGCGTCGGCCTTCTGGGCGAGCCCCTGAGCGCCTGGCAGGGGGTGGCCTGCACGGTGGTCATCGGCGGGGTCCTGCTGGGCCAGTGGCAGCCGCGCCGCCGGGGCGCGCGCCCCGGACAGCCTGCCGCACAAGGGGTTTCCAGCCCGGGCCGTCCGTGATAAAAACGGCCCCGGCCGCCGCAACCTTGTCCTGGAGCTCCCTGTGATCCGCCTGTTGTCCTTTGCCGCCGCCCCGCTGGCCATGCTCGCCCTGGCCTGGGGCGTTCTGGTCTGGTCGCGGGTTGTGCCCGCGCAGGCCGTGGGCTGGAGCGCCTGGGGGGCCATGCTGGCGGCCCTGCTGGCCTGCTGGCGTTTCCGGCGCACGCGGGTGGTCCTGCCCCTGGGGCTTTTGGCGCTGACGCTGTGGGTCTGCGGGCTGTTCGGCAGCGGCGGCCCGGCGGGCGGGCTGGGGCGTGTGGTGGTTCCGGCCCTGGCCCTGCTGCTGCCGCTGAACTGGCTGGCCGCCTCCCTGGCCGGCGACCGGGGCGTGCTGGGCCGCGTGCCGCTGACCCTGGCCTTCCTCGTGTCCCTTCAGGCGCTGGTGGTGCTGCTTGTGGCCACCGGCGTGCTCGACGGCTCGACCCCCGGGCGGCCCGGGGCGTTGCAGGCCCTGGTGCGCGACGCGGCCCTTTGGAGCCCGCTGCCCCGGGCCCTGCCCGTGCGCCTGCCGCAGCTTGCCCAGCTCGGCGCCGCCGTGGTCGCGGCCTGGCTGCTGCTGCGCGCGGCGCGGCGCGACTCGCCCATGGACGCCGGGCTGGCCGTGGCCCTGGCCGGAACCATGGGCGTGCTGCATTTCGCGGATTTCGACCCCCGGGCGGGCGCCCTGGCCGCCGGGGCGGCCCTGGCCTGCGCCGCGCCCCTGGCGCAGGACTCCTACCGCATGGCCTTCCTGGACGAGCTGACCCGCCTGCCCGGGCGCAGGCCGCTGCTGGCCGACATGCAGACCCTGGGCGGGCGCTACGCCATCGCCATGGGCGATGTGGACCACTTCAAGAAGTTCAACGACACCTACGGCCACGACATCGGCGACGAGGTGCTGCGCATGGTGGCGGCGCAGCTGGGCCGTGTGGGCGGCGGCGGCCGGGCCTACCGCTACGGCGGCGAGGAGTTCGCCATCCTCTTCCCCCGGCGCGAGCCCGCCGAGGCCCTGGAGCACCTGGACGCCGTGCGCGAGGCCATCGCCGGGGCCGGGTTCGTGGTGCGTTCGGACAAGCCCGCCCCGCCGCCCGGCGGGGCCGAGCGGCGCAAGGGCAGGGCCGGGGCCGCGCGGGGCGGCCGCGCCAAGGCCCCGGGCACGGTGACGGTGACCATCTCCCTGGGGGTCGCCGGGCCGGGCAGCGGCGGCGCCGCCACCCCCGCCGAGGTGCTCAAACAGGCCGACAAGGCCCTGTACAAGGCCAAGAAGAACGGGCGCAACCGGGTGGAGAAGGCCTAGGCCCGCCCCGCGCCCGGAGCCCGGCCCACGCCAGGCCCCCGGAGCCCGCCCCGCGCCAGGCGCTTGTATCCCCCTTTCCCCCGCGCGCCCCGACCGGCTGCAACGCTCCCTTCGTGCGCCCCGACCGGCTAACGCTCCCTTCGCATCCCCGGCCAGTCCGGCGTTTTTCCGCACGTCCTGCGGTCCTTTCCGTGGAGGGGTTGCGGGAACGGCGCTTCCCCTGGCCCCCGGCCCGCAGGATCTCCGCCCTGCGGTTCACGGCATTCGGGCCGCGCTTTTTCCGTGCCCCCGGCCTGCGGGGAACAACCGGGCTGCCGCAGCCATTGCCCGCGCGCTTCCCCCGCGCGCGTCGGCCCGAGCGCTTGTCCCTCCGGGCGCCAGCGGCCCTTTGTCCGCGCGCCTCCCCCCTCGGCGGGCACCAAGAAAGGGTCGGGCCGCGTTTTTCCGCGCGCCCGTGGCCTCCCTACACGAAACCGCCCGCAGGCGGCTGCGGCTGCGCGATTCCGGCCAGCCCCCGCAGGGCGGCCAGGGCGTCGGGCGGCAGCAG
>Ga0172382_10004812_pt1 | contig 20467 bp, 21 predicted proteins | sample Leawel138RmetaG_FD_122245 | JGI IMG/M metagenome (GOLD analysis project Ga0172382, IMG submission 122245) | Leachate microbial communities from a municipal landfill in Southern Ontario, Canada - Leachate well 138R metaG | ecosystem: Engineered > Solid waste > Landfill > Unclassified | place... | reverse complement strand
GATATTTCCGGCAATTCCGATAAATTTGTGTTTCATGATCCGGTTTCAGTCTTACCGTTGAAACTTAGCAAATTTAAGTGATATTTGCGAATAAAAAATGCAGTCAGCAAGGTCAGATACCTCTGCAAAGGATATTCATTGACAACGCGCAGGGATTTATGCAAATTTCCAGATGAGATCGAAGCGTGAATCTTTAAGGAAAGAAAGAGGTAAAAAATGAAATGTGACACGACGCAGGGAACCTGCAAGGCGGGAAAGATCGTCGGCTGGTGTATTCTGGGGATCGGACTGGCGTTTTTGTTCGGTTTTGTCATTAAGGGACTCTGGAATGCGCTGATGCCCGAGATCTTTGGTTTGAAAACGATCGGTTACTGGCAGGCGCTTGGATTGACCATTCTGTCAAGGATTCTTTTTGGCGGAATGCCCAAAGGCGGCACGGAGACAAAAAAAGAGGAAAAAGAGCCTGCTTCACCCGTAGAAACGGAATAAAGTTCCGGGTTGCGCGATTCCGATCCCGGGATACCGCACAGCAGGCTTTTTGTCTGAAAATGATTGCATGCATTTCCTTCTTCGTGTATTTTACTCCATGTTTTCGGATCAAAAAAAATCAATCGCCATCTTTTTTCTGCTTCTGCTGTTCGGCAGCGCCGTTCTGTATGCGGGAAACGGACATTTTTTGTTTGTTCAAGGCGGCCTTTATCATGCGGCCCAGCGGGACAGAAGCATGTCACCGCTGGCATATAGCGGAACCGGGATCGCTGCCGGAATTGCCTACGAACACCGGGGTCATCCGAACATGGAAATCTTTCAATTGACCCTGCAGAGCGGTAATATCCGGAACCGCTACGGAAATACCTGCGCTTATCAGCGTTTTGCTTTCCGGAATTATACATTCTATCAAAAACAGGACGAATTCGGCAAGACGCTGACCTTTGGCTGGTCGAATATCAACGCATTTCATCGTTATGTAAATGCCGCTTACGGAAATTATGCCGATCGTTTGAATTACTATACTCTCTTTGGCCCCGCCTTCCGTTATGCGCAGCCGTTCAGGATCGGGAAACTGCATTTTCGGGTGCAGCTTCCCGCCGATCTGCAGATCCTGGGCTTTTATCTACGACCTTCCTATATTTCAAACAGTCCTTCGGGATATCTGGACCCCGAAAATTCCGCTTTTATGGCCTGGCTGCGTTCCATCGATATCTTTGTGCCGAGCAGGGACTGGCATTTTTCGCTGAATCCTGAGCTCAGTCTGATCCTGGGTTCCGGCGGGAGGCTTTCCCTGACATATCAGTATCAGTTTGTCAGGATCGCAAAACCGGAGCCTTTCATTCAAAGCAAGGGGACCTGGTATATCGGTCTGGTGACAAAACTATGAAAAAGTTACTATCCATTGCCGGACTATCTGTGCTTCTGCTTGCACTTTCCTGCGAGTCTTTACTGATCCCCGGGGATCCCGCAAGCGATCCGGTCGCCAACTTTGAGTTTCTCTGGCGGGAAGTGGACCAAAAGTATGCGTATTTCGATTATAAGTCAGTCGATTGGGATTCCGTTTACAGCGAATACCGTCCTCAGGTTCGTGCAGATATGAGTGAACAGGAGCTCTTCGACTTGCTGGCGGCCATGCTGAACCTGCTCCGGGACGGACATGTGAACCTGACCTCTGCTTTTGACCGCAGCCGCAACTGGAGCTGGTACCTGGATTATCCGCCGAATTTTAACAGCAATGTTGTTTACAGGAATTATCTGGCTGATGGCTACCGCATCAGCGGACCCCTGCATCATCAGATCATTGATTCCGTTCTCTATGTATATTATGCTTCTTTTGCGAGTGAGATCAGTCAGGCCAATCTGGACGCGCTGATGGATGCGGCTCAGGGTCTGAAAGGAGTGATCATCGATATTCGCGGCAATGGCGGGGGCTCCGGCGCCAATGCCTATGCCCTTGCTTCCTGTTTTACGGCGGATACGCTGCTGTACGGGTGGCAGAGGATAAAAAGCGGACCGGGGGACGATGATTTTTCACCCTGGTCGGCACTGCGCATTTATCCGCGCTCCGGAAAGCGGTTTGACGGGCAGCTGGTTTTGCTCTGTAACCGGAATTCTTACAGCGCTGCCAATCTTTTTGCCCAGATGATCACAGCGCTGCCGCATGCAAGGCTCGTCGGCGATCAAAGTGGTGGGGGAGGAGGCATCCCGGCTTTTGGTGAATTGCCGAACGGCTGGATGTACCGTTTTTCCGCTACACAAACCCTGACTCCGCAAGGCGAACATACCGAAGGCGGGATACCCGTAGATATCCGGGTGGATATGGATCCCCTGGACGAAGCTGCCGGAATTGACAGCATCATCGAATCGGCGCTGGAACTGTTCCGGAATTCCTGATGGAAAAATTTTTAACTGTTGATATGGTGTTTTCCCGGCCTTGCCGGGCTGCTGCCGGGTTTAGATCGATAATATGTCAAGCAGCTCCAGCAATTGCCGGTTGAGCTGTTTTTTTTCCTTTACCGATTTCAGCAGCGGGGTCAGGGCAATCTGGCCGTTGATAAGTCCGACCATGACATTCTTTTCTCCCCGCAGAAGGGCTTCCACCGCAGAAACGCCCATACGGCTGGCACTGACACGGTCAAAAGCCGAGGGTGAGCCGCCGCGCTGAATGTGGCCAAGAATAGTGACCCGGACGTCGTATTCGGGATATTCCTTCTGTACTTTTTCCGCGAGCCGCAGAGCGCCACCCACTTCGTCGCCCTCCGCAACAAGAACGATACTGCTGGTTTTTGCTTTTTTATAACTGCTTTCAAGAAAATTCCGCAGTTTTTCCTCATCGTTCTGCAGTTCCGGGATCATGACGGCTTCCGCACCGGAGGCAATACCGCCGCGCAGGGTCAGGAATCCGGCATCGCGTCCCATAACTTCGATAAAAAACAGGCGGTTATGTGCGGATGCGGTATCACGGATCTTATCAACCGCTTCCACGATTGTATTCAATGCGGTATCGTAACCAATGGTATATTCCGTCCCGGAAATATCGTTATCGATCGTAGCGGGAATACCGATGACCGGCATCCCGTACTCCTGTGACAGTTCCTGCGCACCGCGAAAGGTGCCGTCCCCGCCGATCGCCACCAATCCCTCAATCCCGTGTTTTTTTAGATTCTCCCAGGCCTTGTGCCGTCCTTCTTTCTGCCTGAACTCGGGACAGCGGGCGGATTTTAAAAGGGTTCCGCCGGTCTGTATAACATTGCTGACCGACGGAGAGAACATCTCTTCGATCTGATCTTCGATCAGGCCCTTGTAGCCGCAGCGGATCCCAAAGATCCGGCACTGGTGATAAATTGCCGCCCGCACCACTGCGCGGATAGCCGCATTCATTCCGGGCGCGTCCCCGCCGGAGGTTAAAACTCCGATATTTCCGATTTTTTGCATCTTTTTGCCTTTCTTCTTGTGATCAATGCAAATCTAAAGATTCCCGTGATCCGTGCCAAACATTATTATGACCTAAAAACAAGAAAGCCCCGGATATGCATCCGGAGCTTCTTGATATTGCCATGTGACAGATTCGGGTATTGAATTTTTCAAGCCATTTCAGCATGCAATTATTTGGTATATTCTTCCATAGCGTCATAGACTTTCTGTCCATATACGATTACCGGACCCCCGCCCATCAGGATCGCGACTCCGATAGTCTCAATGACCTCTTCCTTTGAGGCTCCGGCATCCAGGGCATCTTTCACGTGACAGGCAATACAGCCGTCACAGTGAGAAGCAATGGAGATTCCGATCGCGATCAGCTCTTTTTCCTTTGGCAGCGAGTTTTTCTGCGGAAAGGGCTCCGTGGTGCAGGCTCATGAATCCTTTCGCCACTTCAGGACTTTTATTGGATAGGGTTTCGATAAAGCCGTAGACTTCTTTGGCCTTGTTTGCATAATGTGACATTGTATTCTTCTTTTTGCGGGTTTTGATCTCTGCAGGATACTGCAGAAGATCCTGATTGTTACATAGAGATAAATTATTTCCGGATGTTCCGCGATCCTGCGGTTTTGCACATAAAAAATATTTTTTTCCCGAAAGATTCTCTTTATATTGAAAAAGGATAAGACACGGGGGCGAAAAGGAGGCATTGACCGCCAATGCCCCTTAACAGGAGGGAGTCTGGATCATCGGATAAAGACTAAACGGAAGAGCGGGAATTAAAAAATCCCGCCTCATGAAGCGTTATCTTTATAAGGATATCAGTCTTCCGCTATTGGCTGAGAAACGGGAACAGACACAGTGCCATGCCGCAAGCCGGCAAAGGAGGGAAATTGAAGCGTTACATTGTCATTTTAAATCCGATTGCCGGTAAAGGGCATGCAATCCGTCGTAAACCGGAAATTGAAGCGTTTTTTACCGCGAATAAAATGGAATTCGAGATCGTACTCACCGAACGGCCGGGACATGCCATCGTGCTGGCCGAACACTACGGAGCGCTTCCGGAGACCATCGTGATCGCCGCGGGAGGGGACGGCACCTGCAACGAGATCGTCAACGGTCTTATGAAAGCCGCGCTTAAGAACAGTACAGAAAAACCCGTTTTCGGGGTTTTGGCCATTGGTCGCGGGAATGACTTTGCGTATGGAGCAAAAGTTTCAACGATATTGAGCGAAGATCTGTTGCGTATCCGTGAGGGCAAGATAGCGCTCATGGATGTGGGAGAGGTCAGGGGCGGCGATTATCCGGACGGCAGGTATTTCGGGAACGGTGTGGGAATCGGCTTTGATGCCATTGTCGGTTTTGAAGCGGCACATATGAACCACGTTCACGGCGGGATGGCTTACACACTGGGAGCTTTGAAGACCCTGATCAAATACCCGGCCGCTCCGGAACTAGAGATCCGATACGATGAGAAAGAACTTGTTCTGATGCCGGCACTGGTCTCCATCATGAACGGAAGGCGCATGGGCGGATCTTTTTTTATGGCACCGCAGGGTATGATGGATGATGGGCTTTTTGATCTCTGCATGACCCGGCAGGGGCCCCGGCGGCAGCTTTTGGGAGCCATGCTGGCTTATACTAAAGGAAAACAATCCGAACGCAGCGATACTATCACCGACCGGGCAGCACATGTACGGATCCGGGCCCGCTCGGGTTCGATGGCGGTTCATGCCGATGGCGAAACGATTTGCGAAGCCGGTAAAGATCTGGAGATAATCAATCACCGGCATGCCTTGTACATAATCGAGTAAGCCTAAACAGCGAACGCAGCAATACCGAAACAAAAAGAGACACGAACAGGCGTCTCTTTTTGGGGAGTTATTTTATTACGGAAGTGCCGGGAAGGGGGATCAAAAATAATAGGCCAGCGATAAGCTCGTGTTTTTCGGTTTCTCTTTTTCGGCATCGTAAAAAACATAGTAGGTTTCAAATGCTGCAGTGATGCTGAGCCCCTGTTTGAGGAAGAAACTGGCGCCCCAGCTGAAAGAAGAACGGAAACGGTCCGTTAGCTGGTTTGGAACAAGGTTTCTCAGGCGGAAAGCGTTGAGTCCCTGATATACGTCGGGGAGATACTGATAGCCAAAATAGAAATGCAGCGGGAGCAGGGGTACATGCAGCGCCATCCCGAAATGGTGTGCCTGGGTAATGCCGAAATTATTCTGGATGTCATGATTTAACGCATCCACGGCCACCTGGGTCAGATCGCGGCTGCGAACCGTAAGATTCTGCCAGTTGGCGTAATCAAAGCTGTAATAAAGATCAAGCAGCTTCAGGGTCAGTGCCAGGCCGGCGCGGAATACCGCCGGTGATTTTGCCGTATAGTCCACGCTGGAAGATCCCGCAACATCGTAGAGCCGCAGACTGTAGGAAACTCCAAGGTTTGTAGGAAGATCCAGAGAAACCCCGGCCATTAAAACAGGCAGGAAATGATAGTTCATGCCGATGCGCGCACCAATGCCGAAATACTTATTGTTTTCTATAAATCCGGCAGTTTCGGAAGGTGACGCGTTTTTAAAGTTAATATCATTGTTGCGCCGGCCGCTCAGCAGTGAAACCTCCGCGCCGACAAAAATATCTTTCTGGATCTCGATTGCCGAAGCAAAACGCCAGTTGTACAATCCGCCGGTACTGCGCTGAATGATATCGTCGTTCTGATAATACAAATGATAGTCTTTCTCACGGGTAATGCCGCCTGCAAAGCTCAGACTTCCGCGGTATACCGGAACGGAAACAATATAGGATGCACCGGAAAAACTGTTCTGATTGACATTGTTGTACCGGTTGAAGAGCCCGTTGACCTGAATAATACTGTATTTACTCATCGCCAGGTTGGCCGGGTTGACCGTAAGTTCAGGCGTCATGCGACCGGAGGCTACGGTTGCGGAGCCCAGGGCAACCCCAAGCGGATTGCCGGTATTGATTGCCGAATTCCGGACCGGGTAGGAATAGGGGTAGCTGCCATTGTAATGCAGATTATCAAAATCATAGGAATAAAAGGGTGCAACGATATCGACCAAGTCCTGCGCCGAAGCAAGGCTGAAGATCAGTACCAGTAAAATAAAGCATTTTCTTTTCATGGTTTTGCCGTTCTATTTTTTTTCATTGCTCGTTGACGATTCACTGCTTGACTTTTTGCCGGATGAAGAGGTAGTGGATGCCGGTTTCTGAATTGCGGGCTGGGATTGCCGGGAGGATTTCGGCGTTGATACCGTTGTGGAAGAAGATTTGCTGTTTTGTCCGTTGCTGCCGGAAGGTTTGTAAATGGAATTATCATTGCTCTTTGTAGCTTCGCTGCCGGTATTGCCGGAGCTTTTCCCCACGGACTCGATCCTTGGTGAAGATGAGGACGGAGTGCTGCTGCCGATTCCGGAATTAACGTCAACATCGCTGCGTTTGCCGGGGCGGGAGATAATGTTGTTATCGGTCCCTACCGAGATAAAAGGCGCTATATCGGTAGCCGGTGCACTCATCAGCGGTTCATAACCGGGTTTCTGAATGCGGTCACGGTCACGGCTTCCTCCGTTTCCGCCGGATCCGCCGCCATAATGGTAATAGGGATGATGGTAGTAATACCAGTAATGACTGCGTGGATTGTAGTAGTAATAGCGACCGTACCAGTAATACGGCTCCCAATGATAATATCCGTAATCATAATAAAAGGGATCCCAGTAATAACTGCCCCACAGCAAACTGTAGCGCTGATAACGCGGGATCTGATAGTATTCGTTACTCTCGTAATAATTGTTGATGATGATCTGCCGCGCGGAGTCAGGGACCTCCTCAATACCTTCCACCTGCTGTGCAACATTCGGATAAAAGGTCGTATAACACCCCGTGAGGAGCGCAAGGATCAACAGGATTAAAACGATATTTTTCATTTTGGCACCTCATCATTTATTTTGTCAAACGAATTTAACGCTAAATAGTTTCTAAAACCAAGACACAAAATCAAAAAAAAGGTTAATTGGAATATCTTTTCATAATTAAAAATACCCCTAAAAAAACAAAGCCCCGGAAACGTTCGGGGGCTTTATTTTTTAGTTTAAAAGGAATAATTAATAGCTTCCTTCAAGTTCACGGCCGCGATTATAATATTCCAGTCCTTCTTCGACACGCCCCTGTTGAGTCAGCGTAACGCCAAGGCGTTTCATGTAATCGGGATTTTCCGGTTCGATATCCAGCAGCTGACGGAAATACATTTCTGCACTGATATAATCTTTCAGATCAAAATACACCTGCCCGACCATGGCAATGGCCTGGGTGTCTTCCGGGTCCAGTGCGACTACGGTCTCAAATTGGTCTTTTGCGGCATCAATGTCGTTGAGACGAAGATAGGTAAGTCCCAGGTTGAAATACAGGTCCTTGTTGGTCGGATCGACCGCAATGAGGCGCATATAGATCTCTGCGCTTTTATCGAACATATCATGCTCATACAGGAACTGCGCATAACGCAGGCCGATCTCCATACTTTCGGGATTGGCTTCGAGTGCCTGGTCAAACATCACGATCGCTTCGTCGACGCGGTCGTCCTTGGCCAGGATCCGTGCTTTTTCGCCCTTGAGTTCCGCACTTTTGGGCGCGCGTAGGATCGCTTTGTCAAGATATGCGATGGCAGTGGCATTATCTTTTTTCAGTTCACTGTGAATACGGGCGATCTGAACCGCGGCTTTCGGGTCGCCGGGACGCAGCTGCGCGGCAAGATCAAAATTTTCAAGCGCTTTTTTCATATCTTCATCAACATTCGAGGATTCGTTCCGGATCACACTGTTGTAATGACCGACTGCCGTGTTGAAGGTCGCCCCGTAAAGCTGTTCCCGGAAAAGTTTGATCTGATCGGGCATATCGTTCGGATCGCGCTCAAGCGTTAGATCCAGGTATTTCTTTGCCTTGGCGTAATCCATAAGCCCGCTGTTCTTGTTGGAATAAATCTCAACGGCCAGAAGGTAGGGGATCTCGGGATTTTCGGGTTCAATATCCATCGCCGTTAAAAAATTGTATTCCGCTTTGGGGTAATCCCGCTGCTGTACATAGACCTTTGCGGAGGTCAGTTCCTGAGACTGGCATCCGAAAAAGGCAACAAGGGCAAGAAGGAGCAGGGAAAGGGCAAAATAACGTTTAAACTTCATTGTAATCTCCTCAACAAAAATTTTCTCTGCGAATATAGCATAAAAAGCATTTTAAAAAAAGCTAAAAGAACAAATCCCGTTCCCCGTTCCGGATGCGGATCAGGCGTGCACGGGTCTCTTTTTCGACAAGAGGGTCCTGCATTTTGTTCAAATTTGCCTCGATGACCTTCCAGCCCTTTTGGACTGTTGATTCCGGAGCATAATCCATCAGATATTCCGATAGTGTCAGAATGGCATTGGGAGTACAGTATCGTTTAATAAAACCGGGGACCGAGAATTCCATAAAATGTTCTCCGGTACGTCCCACCCGGTAACAACCGGTGCAGAAAGAGGGCAGATAGCCTTTGTCCAGAAGTTCGTCAATGATCTCGTTCAGGGAACGGGAATCGTTGATCTCGAACTGCTCCCGGTTCAGGTTTTGCATTTCGTTCTTGCTTTCGGAATAGGATCCGAGTTCCAGTTTGGTACCCCCGTCGATCTGCGAAACACCGAAAGACATCGCGGCTTCGCGGATCTTTACGGGTTCACGTGCCGTCAGGATCATGCCCGTATAGGGAACTGCCAGGCGCAGAATGGCGATAAGCCGTATAAAATCCTTATCGTTCACATAATGGTCCGGATTGACCTCGATCCCGGCCGCGGATTTGATGCGGGGAAAGGAAATGGTATGCGGACCGATATTGTAAACGGCTTCAAAATGGTTGGTATGACGGACCAGAGCCAGCACTTCATAACGCCAGTCATAGAGCCCGAACAGCACACCGATCCCCAGGTCGTCGATACCGCCTTCCATGGCACGGTCCAGTCCGGTAAGCCGCCAGTTAAAATCGTGTTTTGGACCGCTGGGATGGTAATAGGCATAACTTTCGGGATGGTAAGTCTCCTGAAAGATCTGATAGGTGCCGATACCGGCGGCTTTGACGGTTCGGAATCCTTCGATATCCAGGGGAGCGGCATTGATATTGACCCGCCGGATCTCACCGCGGCCTTTCCTGACCGCATAGACCGTCCGTACCGTATGCGCGATAAAACTTGCGTCGTAATCGGGATGCTCGCCGTAAACCAGGATCAGGCGTTTTTGGCCGTTATCTTCAAGCGCTTCAACTTCACGGACAATCTGCGCATCGCTGAGTGTTGTCCGCTGCTGATCCCTATTGGAAGTGCGGAACCCGCAGTAGCGGCAGTTATTGATGCATTTATTGCCGATATAAAGAGGAGCAAACAGTACAATACGATTGCCGTAAACACGTTCTTTCAGTTCCCGGGCACCCGCTTTGATCTCTTCGATCAGGTCTTCATCGTCCGTATTCAGCAGATCCGCGACTTCCGGCAGAGAAAGCCGGTTCTTGGCAAGCGATTTTTGAATAATTTCCCGTACACGTTCCTTTTCCGGCTTCGGCCGCTGAAGAAAAGCATGCAATTCCCCGGGGTCGATGAAAGGCTTCATGGCCTCATCGGGTATGCGGTATTTCTGGGGTACGAACTTCATTTTTCTCCATTTTTCAGCGAACGCGAAATGTACACATAAAAGCAGTATAATTCCAATGATTTAATAAAAAGAAAAAAGGTCATGTTCCGATCTCTGCAAAGCTGCAGGAAAGCCGGATCCATGACCGTGAATATGGATAAATACCGCGAAGTCCCGGTGGAATAAATATCCTGCGGCAACGGAAAAGTTCTTGACTAATCTGAATACTCATTGTATAATACACGGCTTTGAAAATGGATTTTAGGAGTCAAAAAAATGAAAAAAGGCATTCATCCGAAATACAACGAGGTTACCGTGACCTGTGCTTGCGGCAATACCTTTAAAACCCGCAGTACCGCCGGCGATCTGAAAGTCGAAATCTGCTCCGCCTGTCATCCCTTTTTTACCGGTAAGCAAAAATTACTGGATACCGCCGGCCGCATTGAGAAATTCAATAAAAAATACGGACTTAAAAAAGACAACTAGCAAATTGAAGCTTCAGCATACAGAATCATCCTGCTCAACCGGGATGATTTTTTGTTTGCCGAAAGAGTTTTCACCATTCCGGGAGTGTTATGAAAAACAATAAATGTGAAACCAGGAACAGCATTCTTGTCGGCGGGCAGGCCGTGATGGAAGGCGTAATGATGCGTACCCCTAAAGCCTATGCTACCGCGGTCCGCAATCCGCAGGGCGAGATCGTTACGGAACGCAAGGCCTTCAGGTCTCTGGCAAAAAAGAAAAAATTCTACGGCTGGCCGGTTGTGCGCGGTTTTGTGTCAATGATCGAATCGCTGAAGATTGGCATGGAAACCCTGAATTTTTCAGCGGATATCGCGTTCCCCGAAGAAGCATCCAAGGAAAAGAAATTCGGATCCAGGGTTGCATCCTGGCTCAGCACCCTCTTTGCTTTCGGCCTTGCCCTGGTCCTGTTCATGATCGCTCCGATGTGGATCACGGAAAAACTGTTCGGCCTGAGGGACAGCGCAGCATTATTCAATATCAGCGCTGGGTTTTTCCGGATCCTGTTCTTTTTGCTGTATCTGGTCATTATTAGTCTGCTAAAAGATGTAAAGCGGCTTTTTGCCTACCATGGCGCGGAGCACAAGACAATCTACGCTTTTGAATCCGGCGAGGAACTGACAACCGAAAACATTAAAAAACATTCCCGTTTCCATCCGCGCTGCGGCACAAGTTTTCTGTTTATCACTATGATCAACATCATTATTATTTACGCTGTTCTGGATGCGCTGGTCATGTATCTATTCCAGACCTCCCTGACCATTCAGCTCCGGCTTTTATACCATCTGCCTTTCATTCCCATTGTGATGGGTGTCGGTTACGAGGTCCTGAAATTCAGCAGCCGGAATCTTGATAAATGGTATATTTCCTGGATGAGCCGGCCGGGACTCTGGCTGCAGCGGATCACGACGCGCGAACCCGAAGACGGAATGATCGAATGCGCGGTAGAAGCGCTGAAGAGCGGATTCGGCGAGGACTGGGAGCAATACCGCGGCGGGACCTTTATTGCGGAAGCGATCGAATAAGGCGGAGCACTGCCATGCTGGAAAAACTTGAGGAAATCAAAAACCGTTACGACAAGGTGATTGCCCGGCTTTCGGATCCGGGTGTGTTTCAGGATGCGGAACAGTATAAAGCGTTGTCGCGCGAGCGAAAACATCTGGAACCCATCATTGCCGGATATCAGAAATACAGCGCCCTGCTGGAACATATCCGTGATGACGAATCGGTTCTGCGCGGTGCTGACGAAGAGTTAAAAGAACTGGTCCGGGACGAATTGGACGGTTTAAAGTTGCAGCGGGACGAAATGGAGGAATCCATTAAGTATCTGCTGATCCCGCCGGATCCCAATGACGATAAGAATACCATTGTGGAGATCCGGGCAGGGACCGGCGGCGATGAGGCTGCATTGTTCGCACATGATCTTTACCGCATGTATGTGCGTTACGCCGAACGCCAGGGATGGAAAGCCGAAGAACTCAGCGCCTCCTTCATCGGTGTCGGCGGCATCAAGGAAATTGCCTTTATGATCAAAGGCGAAGGCGCTTACGGTCAGCTGAAATACGAATCCGGAGTGCACCGGGTCCAGCGCGTACCGGCGACCGAGAACTCCGGACGCATTCATACTTCCGCGGCAACCGTGGCCGTCCTCCCGGAAGCAGAAAAGGTGGATGTTGAGATCAGCGAATCGGATCTGCGCATCGACACCTACCGCGCCAGCGGAGCCGGGGGGCAGCATGTCAACAAGACCGATTCGGCCATCCGTATTACGCATATCCCCAGCGGGCTGGTCGTATCCTGCCAGGATGAACGTTCCCAGCACAAGAACAAGGAAAAGGCGCTGCGTATTCTGTACAGCCGTTTGCTGCAGCAGAAGATCGACGAACAGGAAGCTGCCGTTGCCGCACAGCGCAAATCGCAAGTGTCCACCGGGGACCGTTCCGCCAAGATCCGTACCTATAACTTTCCGCAAACGCGGGTAACCGATCACCGTATCAATTATACCAGTCACCAGCTGAACGCCATTCTGGACGGCGATCTCTATGACCTGATAGAAGCATTGAAGCTGGCGGACAATATCGAGAAGCTCAAGAATCTTTAAAAAATGAAAAGCGAAAGAACATGGATGCTGATGGAGATCCTGAAATGGTCGGTCGATTATCTGACAGACAAAGGGATCAAAGATGCCCAGAGCAGCGTGGAATGGTTGCTTTGCGAAATTTTATCCTGCAGCCGGATGGACCTTTATCTGAAATATAACCGTCCCATGAGTGATGCCGAACTTGCACGCTACCGGCCCCTTTTGCTGAAGTGTGCCGCACATCAGCCGGTACAGCAGCTTGTGGGTACCTGCGAATTTTACGGACTTAAGCTGGCCGTAAACGACAAGGTGCTGATCCCGCGCCCCGAGACCGAACGCCTGGTGGAGCGCTGCATCAAAGAAGCGCTTATACTGACGGAAAAAAAGATGCAAATGCAAAATGCAAAACCTTTAAGGGAATCGGAAAAAGACGCAGACGGGGATCCCGGGCCGGAGCCTTTTGTCTTTAAGCCGGTTTTGCAGATCCTGGATATCGGCGCAGGTTCCGGCTGCATCAGTATCGCGCTGGCAAAGCATATTCCGAATGCAGAGCTGTTTGCGCTGGAAAAATCGCAGGAAGCGATCGGGATTCTGCAGCGCAATATTCGCTTCCACGATCTTGAGAAACGCGTGCATATCCTGCAGGAAGATGTAATGCACTACCTGCCCGAACAGCGTTTTGACATTATTGTCAGCAATCCGCCCTATATTGCTGCGGAGGAAATACCAAAACTGGAGAAGCAGGTTTCTTATTTCGAACCTTTTATGGCCTTATCGGATGCGGGTGACGGCCTTGCCTTCTATCGCTTTTTTGCCGGATCCTTTCCCGAATGGCTGCTTCCGGAAGGCTTTGCGCTTCTGGAATTCGGCGGTCCCGCGCAACGTAATGCATTAAAAAAGATATTCGCAGCTTTTGATATTGAAATTATCAGGGATTATCAGCAGGATGACCGGGTCCTTCTGCTAAAAACGAAAAACGGGGACCATTAAATGCTAAACGATCTGAAAAACCCTTTTGATCATGATCACTGGATGAACGAGGCTTTTCGTGAAGCGGAAAAGGCCTATCGCAAAGACGAGGTTCCGGTAGGTGCGGTGATTGTAAAGGATAAGCGTATTATAGCCCGCGGACACAACAGCGTTGAACAGCTCAAGGATCCTACTGCACACGCGGAAATGATCGCCATTACCGCGGCCTGCGATACTTTGGAGGAAAAACGGCTGGAAGGCTGCATTATTTACGTAACGCTGGAACCCTGTCCCATGTGTGCCGGAGCTATGCTGCAGGCCCGTCTGGACACCTGTGTCTACGGAACGGCCGATCCGAAGGCCGGTGCCTGCGATTCGCTTTACCATCTTTGTGAAGACCCGCGACTGAATCACCGCATCCGGGTCATTTCCGGGGTCCGGGAAGCGGCCTGCCGAGAGCTGCTGCAATCCTATTTCCGGAAAAAGCGCGAAGATCAGGTAATCAAACCCTAATAAGTATTCTTTCTTTCTGGATTGAAGCTATGGCGTTCCGTACATGCAGAGACGGGAAAACGAAGAATTTATTACTCATTCCGCGGTGAAGGTTGTATCTTTTCGCTGAACCATAAAAACGGTGAGGCGATCATGCGAAAAGCGCGGATATTCATGGGGGTACTGTCTATGTTCATACTCAGCGGATGCAACGGATTCTATGACGTGATCATTAAAAACGGCACTGTCATTGACGGCAGCGGCACTGCGGGAAAACGTGCGGATATCGGTATTCGCGCTGACAAGATCGTCGCCATCGGCGATCTTTCCGGGAAAAACGCCAATACCCTCATTGATGCCACGGAGCGGATTGTTGCTCCGGGTTTTATTGACGTTCACAGCCATACCGACACGAAATTGCTGATCAATCCCCTGGCAGAATCCAAGATCCGCCAAGGCATTACAACCGAAGTCGTGGGTAACTGCGGTTACGGTCCCTATCCCCATCAAAACGAAACTCCGGAAAACGGGACTTCCCGGTATGTTTTTACGGATTTCCGGACCTATTGCGATGCACTGGAGAAAAACGGGATCGCCATCAATCAGGTGCCGCTGGTCGGGCACGGGAATTTGCGCCGGGTTGTGATGGGCAACGTGGATGCACGACCCAGTGCGGAACAGATGAACGCGATGAAAGCCCTTCTGGAGACGCAACTGAAACAAGGTGCCTGGGGGATGAGTACCGGTCTTGAATATACCCCGGGTTCCTTTGCAACGACCGAAGAGCTGATCGAATTCGCAAAAATATTAAAGAAACATGACGCGATCTATGCCACGCACATGCGCAACGAAGATAAATATCTGATCGAGGCCGTAGATGAGGCGATCCGTATCGGACGTGAGAGCGGAGCAAAAGTACAAATCTCACATTTCAAAGCCTGCAATCAGCCCTACTGGCCGCTTATCGAGGTGGCGATGGACCATATCCGCGAGGCAAGGAAAGCCGGTCTGCGCATCACGGCGGACCGTTACCCTTACAACGCCTACAGTACGTCGCTGAATGTGTTTTTGCCGACCTGGGCACGAACCGGCAGTGACGCTGATATGATCGCGCGCCTGAAAGATCCGGCGCAGGATGCTGCGCTTCGCGAATATGCGGAACGTAAATTCGTGAATATCGGCGGGCACGATAAATTCCTCATTTCCGATTGTGACAATGCCCGTTGGATCGGCAATACCGTGGAAGACGGAATGAAGGAATGCGGCATGAGCGGCTACGATTTTGTAAAAAAGGTGCTGCTCGAAGATATCTATACCGATATGATCGGGTTTGCCATGGATGAGGGCAATCTGAAGAAAGTCCTGAAAGAAGATTATGTAATGGTCTGTTCGGACGCTTCGGCCTATGCGCCCTACGGCGTACTGGGCGAAGGCAAACAGCACCCCCGGGCTTACGGCTCCAATGTCCGGGTGCTGGGCAAATATGTCCGGGAAGAGTCCGTGCTGGAACTGCCGGAGGCCATTCACAAGATGAGCGGTCTTTGCGCCGAAACCTTCGGAATTCCTCAACGCGGTTTTATACGGAAAGGCTACTATGCCGATGTCGTGGTCTTCGATCCCGAAACGGTCATTGACAAAGCCACCTATACCGATCCCCACCGGTATCCCGAAGGCATCGATTACGTTTTTGTCAACGGAAAGCTTGCCGTGGAAAAAGGCGAACATACCAGCCTCCTGAACGGGAGAATGTTGAAAAAACGCTAGAGGCATCTGCCGTACGAATTAAAAAAACAATATTATTGTTGTATATAAACCAACATAATTCAAAATTCTTCATTATTATTCATGGAACACTTCATCAGAAAACATGCAAATGCTAAAAACATCATCCTCCTGCTGATTCTGCTTCTGCTTTTCCAGCAAGTGCTGTTCAAACATCTGTTGCCACAGGGCGAGCATGCGCTAATGCTGGATACGCAATTTTTTTATAGCGCAGAAGATGCTTACGACATTATCGGAAATTACAGCGAAGCGATGCGGCATGCCTTTATGATCGGAGAGCTGACGCTGGACCTGGTCTTTCCCTGGATCTATACACTGCTGTTCGCTTTTCTGTTTGCCGTTCTTTTTAAAGGAGCGAAGATCGTTTTATTCCCCTTTCTGATGCTGATCTTCGATTATCTTGAGAATGCCGCTATCCTGTTCCTTCTGATTCGTTATCCGCAAAAATATTCCGGAATGGCTGCGATGGCGGCGGTGTTTTCGGCGATAAAATGGATCCTGCTTCCGATGATCCTCCTGCTTCTGCTGGCGGGCATTATCCGGAAAATATTACGGTATTCTCTGCAACGGCGATCCAAACATTAACAGATACTGCGTTGTGAATTTTTATTGTTGTATGATAATTTTTTTAATAGTTTTCTTCAGTTGGGAGCCTGTGTTATTAAAGCCTGTTTTTCAAAAAAGGGATTACAATGAAGAAATTGCTGATCGCGTATTATACGGAGACCAACACGACAAAAGAGATCGCGGAAAGGATCGCCGGGCTTGCGGCTGAAAAAGCATGGGATTGCGATATCAGGACACTGTCAGAGCTCGCTTCCGTGAAGGGCTACGATGCGGTGCTGATCGGCGCACCCGTCCATGGAATGCACTGGGTGCCGCAGGCAAATGTTTTCGTGGAAAAATACCGGGAAGATCTGAAAAACATTCCGACAGCCTACTATCTTGTGGCTTATCTTTTGAACTGCAGCCGCCCATTTTTTCAGAAACTCATCCGAAAAAGCCTGGATAAGGCAAGCGATTGGGTGGCTCCGGTAAAAAGCGGTTTATTTGACGGACGCGTTAAGCGCGAATTTCCGGCATTCGCCCGCTGGCTTTTTGGAGTCAAAAAGGGAACAGCGGTCGATTTGCGTGACTGGGAACAAATCGAATCCTGGGGCAAGGCTTTCGTCGGGGACCTGGACCGATAAGACTGTTGGTCGAAAACATAGCCTAAAAGGGTAAAGATGGAAATACTGTTTTGGATATCCGCGTTGTTGGCAGAAGTTGTAGGCACCATGGCCGGTTTTGGTTCTTCGACGATCTTTCTGCCCGTGACACTCTTTTTTTACGACTTTCGCACCGCACTGGTCCTGGTGGCCATTTTTCACATGTCCGGCAACATCGGACGTATCGCTTTTTTCCGGCACGGCTTTGATAAGAAAATGCTGCTGCGTTTCGGGCTGCCCAGTGTTGTTCTTACCCTGGCCGGCGCCCTGCTGGTGCAGTACATTTCCCAGCCTTTGTTAAAGTTCATTTTGGGGATATTCCTGATCATTTACGTGATCCTCTTCCTTTGGAAGCCGCAGCTTAAAGCAAAACCCGGTATAAGGAACAGTCTGATCGGCGGCGGACTTTCGGGTTTTTTTGCCGGACTGATCGGAACCGGGGGCGCTTTACGGGGCGCCTTTCTCAGTTCCTTCAATCTGGAAAAATCCGTCTATATCTCCACGGCTGCCGCAATCTCCCTGGCTGTGGATATCACACGGATCCCCGTCTATTTTAGCAGCGGTTTTCTTCCCCGGGAAATGCTCATTTATATTCCCTTCCTCTTTCTTGTCGCCATCGCCGGATCTTTTATCGGTAAAAAGATCGTCAACAAGATTCCGCAGAAGATCTTCAGAAAGATCGTACTGATCTGTATTGGCCTGGTGAGCATCAAGTTTATTTATGACGGTATTGCGTTCTGGCTAAGCCAACATCGTTAAGTATTGCTGCAATGGGAACGGCGGTTTTGGTCAATCGGGCTGTAATGCCGAAAACAGCTTATTTACCGGTACTTTCGGAAGCGTTTCCGACTTTGCCGCACAGGCGTCTTCGCAGGGAGCGGGACACTGCAAACAGGGCACTTCCCCGTTCCGGCCTTTTGTTAGCTCCCGGAAAGCACCGGGAGTATTTCCCATTTCGATCCTTCGGGCAATTCCGCGGATATCTATACCGTAGGGACAGGCAGTTCTGCAGGGACTGTTTTCGCACCACTGGCAAAGGGCGGCATTCTTGTGCAGTATCCCGGCATTGTCATTTTTTAGGGCATTCGGTCGTATTCCTTCACTTTTTTCGCGCTTTGTCAGTTCTGATGCAGGGATTTGGATTACAAAGTCCCACATACCCGGCCGCCATTGGTATTCTTCCATGCCCCGTCGGCGCAATACCATATTGGCAGCGGATATCCCCGAAATGGTGACGGCCGGACTGCCGGTTCCCATGACCGTAGATTCCCCGCAAAGAAAGAGATTTTCCCATTCGGTGGATGCGTGCGAGCGATTCAGCAGTTCCTGTCCCATTGATTGTTTGGGTCCCGCGACACAACCCTTCGGTTTCATGGTATAGCGTTCAATCGTGGTGGGGCTGGCCAGCGTATGATAGCGCAGTCCTCGTCTGAATCCGGGAAAATGTGCTTCCAGTGTATCCAGAACACGTTCGGTTTCCGCTTTTTTTGCACGTTGATATTCCGCGGAACGGTATCCGGGATCGGAAGGTCTTGGCCACTCGCGCAGTGAAGGCCCGATAGCCATGACCGTATGCATGCCTTCCGGACAAATTGAAGGATCGGCGAGTGAAAAAATGTAGCAGGTAATCTCTTTTTCATCGATCGCTTCCGGATTGTCGGCAAACATCTCAATGGGCAGGGTGCTTTCCGGAATGACGGCGGCATCGACCAGGCAATACAGAACCACACTGGGGTAGGTTGCCAGGAGATTTTTTACCCATTCGCGTTTTTCCGCACTGCTTTCCTTTTCCGGGACCAATTTTCCGTACAGATCCCAAACGTTTCCGGCATAAACAACATTGTCGGCCTTGAATATTTGCAATCCTTCGGGTGTCTGCGCACGCACGCCGCTTACTTTTCCGTCCTCAAAAAGGATTTGCTCCACCCGTGTTTCATACAGCACCTCTCCGCCAAAACGTTCGAAGGCTTTCTCCAGCTTACCGGGCAGTTGCTGGGAAGATCCCGGAGGATAGTAGCTGCCACCGTAGTGATTGTCCATGAACATGGTCACGGCCAGGATAGCCGGTGTCTCGTCCACCAGCGTATAACAATAGGTCGATGTGAGTTTATTAAAAAAGCGGATCACCTTTTCGGAATGAATAAAGCGGCGCATCAGATCTCCGGCGCTTTTCTTCAGAAGTCCCAGCAGCCGCAGCTGTTTCAGGGGGTGCCGCAGCAGCATCTGCAGTCCGGTTTTGGTTGCGATTTCCGACGGTGCCACACATACGGGATTTGCGGCGATCACGCCGTGATACAGTTTACCGATATATTCATAAAACGCCCGGATTTCGGCAATCTCCACCTCGTTAAAGATCTGTTCCAGTGCCTCGAAGAAACGCGGCAATTCGGGATAAAAGGAAATGGGAATCCCATCATAATTCAAGCGATAGAGAATATCATGCTTCATTATTTCGATGGGTTCTTCGAGTTCGTTCATGACAAAACGGTGCGGATTGAAGCCCCGGTCCCCGAAACCGAAAAACATAGCGGTACCCTGGTCAAAGGTCACGCCTTCCCGGCGGAAAGCCCCGCAGGACCCGCCGGGCTGATAATGCTGTTCCAGCAGCAATACGGACAAGGCTTTTTTTGCCAGCAGTGCCGCTGCGCTTAGACCGCTGAGTCCGGCTCCGACAACGATCACATCATGTTTCCGGGATTTCATAACAACTCTTGGTATTGGGATTATTGCTTATTTGAGAAAATACGGGATCCGGAATTCCGGGTTTTCCATGCAAGCGTGAAGAATGAACCTTTAATTTAATCATTGATAAAATCTTTAACAACGAATAAAATCAAGGAATCCATTTCCTGACTGCCTGAAGGAAAAACAGATGTCTGATATGCTTGCCGGAAGTAAAAATTAACAGTAAATTCGAACCCGGCCCGTTTTTTTAATCAAAAATGGATTTATCCGGATCAAGACATGCTATTTTATTTCGTCGTTATTTCTAAATAATCAAAAAATATTTGAGAAAATCAAATGAATTGCCACAAAACCACATCCGGAATTACGCTTTATCAAAATATTGACAATTGCTCGATTTTTCCCCAATTTTACTTGTAAAACGTAAGTTAATTGGTTATAATCTGCGTTCATTTCAATTGGGGTATAACGGAGCAAAAAAGGAGAGTTATGAGCTCGGAATCTGTCTACAAAAAATATCCGAAGAACGAGGCGTCCAATCTGATCGCCCTGCTACAGGATATTCAGGAAGTTCACGGTTATTTGCCGGAGGATGACATCATCCGCGTGGCAAAGCATGCCGGAGTCCCGACCAGCCGTGTGTTCGGTGTTGCGACCTTTT
>Ga0172382_10004811_pt1 | contig 20469 bp, 16 predicted proteins | sample Leawel138RmetaG_FD_122245 | JGI IMG/M metagenome (GOLD analysis project Ga0172382, IMG submission 122245) | Leachate microbial communities from a municipal landfill in Southern Ontario, Canada - Leachate well 138R metaG | ecosystem: Engineered > Solid waste > Landfill > Unclassified | place... | reverse complement strand
GGACAGGATGCCCTTGCTGTTGTGGTGATAGGTGTTGCGGATCATGCCGAACAGCGACTTGTCCTGCGCCTGGCCGTCGATGACCCAGTCGGCGTTGAAGATCTTGTGGCGGCAGTGCTCGGAATTGGCCTGGGCGAACATCATCAGCTCGACGTCGGTCGGGTTGCGGCCGAGGGCGATGAAGTTTTCCACCAGGTAGTCGATTTCGTCGGAGGCGAGCGCCAGGCCCCAGTCCTTGTTGGCCCGTTCCAGGGCGGTGCGGCCGCCGGCCAGCACATCCACCGAACGCAGCGGCGCCGGTTCCTGCACGCGGAACAGCCCGGCCGCGTCCTCCAGCGCCTCCAGCACGCTTTCGGTCATGCGGTCGTGCAGCAGCGCGGCCACCGCGCTCGCCTCCGCTTCGGTAAACGCCGCATGGCCGGCCTTGGCGGCGTAATAGGCCACGCCGCGCTCCAGGCGGTGCACCATGGGCAAGCCGCAGTTGTGGGCGATGTCGGTGGCCTTGGAGGCCCAGGGCGAGATGGTGCCGAGGCGCGGCACCACGAAGAACAGCCGGCCGTGCGGCTCTTCTGCGCTCAGGCGCGGCCCGTAGGACAGCAACTGCTCCAGTACGCCGCGCTCGGCGTCGGTGAGCGCCCGCTCCGTGTCGGCGAAGTGGACGAACTCGGCGTAGAGGTGCTCCACCGCCGGCACGGCGCGGCGCACCTGCGCCAGCAGCTTTTCCAGACGAAACGGGGACAGAGCCGGACTTCCGCGCAACAGCAGCATGACAGGGCAGGCCTTTCGGTAAGGATTCGGATATGTCCATGGATGGACGGTATGTCGCGAGAGGCAGGAGCCGGCAGCGACGAGGCGCCAATGATACTGGCAAACCGGGGAAAGGGAAAACGCGGGATGCGGGCGGAAACCCCGGCTCCGGGCCGGCCGGACCCCCACCAACTTCATGAAAACTTCAGGAAGGCCATGGAACAATGACGCCCCCAACTTCCGGGTTCGCGAACCATGACCGACAACACACGACACTTCTGGCGGTGGCACGGCCTCCTGCCGGCCGCCCTGTTTCTCCCCCTCGCCCTGCTGGGCCAGTTTTCCGGCCTGGACATGGCCGTCAGCGACCTGCTCTACGACGCGGAACGGGGGCGCTGGCACATCGGTGATACCTGGCTGACGCAGCAGGTGCTGCACGACGGCGGCGCCGACCTCATCAGGCTGATCGCCGTTATCGTCCTGCTCGGCCTGGCCGGCTCATTGCTCGTGCCGCGGCTGCGGCGCTGGCGGCGCACCTTTGCCTATGTCTTCCTCTGCATGCTGCTCGGCACCGGGCTGGTTGCCCTCGGCAAGCACTACTCCAACGTGGACTGTCCCTGGAGCCTGCAACAGTACGGCGGCGACCGCCAGTATGTCCCGGTGTTCAGCCCGCGCCCGGCCGACATGCCGCGCGGCGTCTGCTTCCCCGGCGGCCACTCCTCGGGCGGGTTTTCGCTGTTCTTCCTCTACTTCCTGTTCCTCGGCCGCAACCGCCGTCTGGCCCTGGCCGGGCTCGGCATCGCCCTGACCGTGGGGTCGGTGTTCGCCGCCACCCAGTGGGTACGCGGCGCACACTTCGTCTCCCACGATGTCTGGTCGGCCTTCATCTGCTGGGGCATCGCCCTCGGCCTCTACGCCTGGGCCTTCCGGCGGCGGGTCTGGCCGGTCAGTTGACGCCCCAGGCCTGGCGGCCGCTGCGGTAGAGCGCGCTGGCCCCCTGATACAGGGCCACCGCGTCGGCCAGTTCGCCGTTGTCCGGCGCTGCAACCTGCAGGCGGCCACGCCCGTCCATGGTATAGGCACTCACCTGTCGCTGCGGTGACAACACGATGAGACGTTCATCGTGCAGATAGCCCAGCTTCTGATAGTTGCCGATCAGTGCCCGGCCGCCGCTGCCGGCGGCCAGCAGGTCCTGGCCGAAGAATTTGCTGTCGTAACTGAAGTTGAGCAGGCCGAGCACCGTGGGCATGACATCGATCTGGCTGGCCAGCACGTCGACCTGCTGCGGCCGGATATGGCGCGGGGCATAGACCAGCAGCGGGATGCGATAGCGCGCCACCTCCAGCTCGGCCCGACCGGCGCTGCTGGCGCAGTGGTCGGCGACGATGACGAAGACGGTGTCATCGAACCAGGGATGCTGGCGGGCCTGGGCGATGAAATTGCCCAGCGCCCAGTCGGTGTACTTCACCGCCCCCTCGCGCCCCGAACCCGACGGGATATCGATGCGCCCGTCGGGGTAGGTATAGGGACGATGGTTGGAGGTGGTCAGCAGGTGCTGGAAGAACGGTCGCCCCGCGGCATGGGAACGGTCCGCCTCGGCCAGGGCGCGGTTGAACAGATACTCATCGGCCACCCCCCAGATGGTGGCGAAGGGCGCCTCGGTCTCGTCCATGTCGGTGCGGTCGACCACCTCGTAGCCGTTACCGGCGAAGAAGGCGTTCATGTTGTCGAAGTAGCCGTAGCCGCCATAGAGGAAGCGGGTGTCGTAGCCGCGCTCGCGGAACAGAAAGCCGGCCGAGAACAGGCCGCTGTTGTTCGGCCGCTTGACGATGGAACTGCCGGGCGTCGGCGGCAGGGACAGGGTCACCGCCTCCAGGCCGCGCACCGTGCGGGTGCCGGTGGCATACAGGCGGGTGAAACGCAGGCTGTCGGCGGCGATGGCGTCGAGGTGCGGCGTCAGGCCGCGGCCATCGCCATAGGCACCGAGGAACTCGGCGCTGAGGCTCTCCACCACCACCAGCATGACATTCAGCCGCCGCTCGGCGCCCGGCCGGCGCACGGCATGTAACGCGCTCAATTCATCGCCCGTCGTCGGCTCCCCGAGCATTTGCGCCAGATGCTGCTGCACGACCGGCTCCGGCTCGGTACGGTAAAAGGTGTCGTAGTCCAGCTCATTGTTGCGGAAGGCGGCAAAGAAATTGTACGTGCCGTTACCAGCCAGCTGATTCTCATAGCGATTGGTCGATACCTGCGCCAGGGAACTGTCGATGAGTACGGTAGCCAGCAGCGCCGCCCCCACAAAGCCCGCGGCATGGCGCAGGCGCACCGCCAGGCGGGTCGGATGGTTAAGCCTGGCCAGCAGGCGACGGCGGACGAGGACATGCAGGGTCATCGCCGCCGCGCCGATACCGCTGAGCAGGGCCGTCAGCGGGTAGGACTCGCGGATGTTGCCGATGAGCTCCTGGGTATAGATGAGGTAATCCACCGCCACGAAATTGAAACGGCTGCCGAACTCGTCCCAGAACAGCCACTCGGCCACACCGATGAACAGCAGCAGGGCAAAGGCCGCCACATAGCCCAGTTCCAGCCACAGCCGATGCAGCGGATGGCGAAATACGGCCTCGGGGATCAGCAGCAGGTACAGCACGAAGGGCAGGGCAAAATAATTGGCGGTGATCAGGTCGTAGAGCAGGCCGACGGCAAATACCTTGACCAGCCCGAACACCCCGGCGTCGATATCGCCCCATTGCTTCCACAACAGGGCCAGACGGACAACAAAGGAAATGGCAACGAACACGACGACATAGGCCAGCACGGCCGTATAGCGTCCCCGAAAATCGAACTGCAGTTTACCCGCCATGGTCTCTCCGCCACCTGAATACAATCGGTGGCGGCAGCCTAGCGGAGCAAGGCTTAAAATCCGCTTAACTGCGTTAGCGCAAATAGCGGCCGGCGCGGCAAAATGCCGGGGCGGTCACACGAATGTTCAAACTTGAGCTGAAAAGCGCTAAGGTGGCGCCCCTGACTTTCAATGCCGGCCTGCCATCTTGAACGCTGAACTCGCCCCCTGCCCCCTGCCGCGCCGCCTGGCCGCGGCGATGTACGACACCGTGCTGCTGCTCGGCGTGGAGCTGTTCGCCTTCGTGCCCTACACCCTGCTGCGCCGCGGCGCCGGTGACGGCAGCTTCGACCCGCTGGCCCTGTTCTGGCTGCTGGCGGTGGCCTTTCTGTTCTTCGGCTGGTTCTGGACCCACGGCGGCCAGACCCTGGGCATGCGCACCTGGCGCATCCGCGTGCAGACCCGCGATGGCCATGTCATCGGCTGGATGCAGGCCCTGCTGCGCTTCATGACCGCCCTCGTCTCCTGGGCCGCGCTGGGTCTGGGCTTCTGGTGGTCGCTGTGGGACAAGGACAAGATGACCTGGCACGACCGCTGGTCGGAGAGCGTGCTGGTCAAGCTCAGAGGCTAGGGACGAGGGCTGGGGACTGAGGGCTAGGGACTAGGGACTGAGTGCGCCAGGCGCACGATTGTCTAGGTCACAAACCGTTCGCGCAGCGAACTCAGTCCTCAGCCCTCAGTCCTCGTCCCTAGTCCCTCGTCCCTACTCTTCGATCCGGTACACCGGCGCCAGCTGCTCCGCCCCGGTGACCCGCACGCCCAGGTCGCGCAGGATGCCGTCCTTGACGCTGTAGATGCAGCCATGCACCGACAGCTGCTGCCCGTTGTGCCAGGCGCGCTGCACGATGGTGGTGTGGCAGACGTTGGCCACCTGCTGCACCACGTTCATCTCGCACAGCCGATCGACGCGCTCCTCCTCGTTCAAGCGCTCGAGCTTGCCGCGGTTGCGGTCGTAGATGTCGCGCACGTCATACAGCCAGTTGTCGATCAGCCCCAGCTCGCGGTTCTGCAGGGCGGCACGCACGCCGCCGCAGCCGTAGTGGCCGGTGACGATGATGTGTTTCACCTGCAGGATCTCGATGGCGTACTGCAAGACCGACATGCAGTTGAAGTCGGTGTGGTAGACCATGTTGCCGACGTTGCGGTGCACGAACAGCTCGCCCGGCGCCAGGCCGACGATGTCGTTGGCCGGGACGCGGCTGTCGGAGCAGCCGATCCAGAGGTATTGCGGGTTCTGCTGCTGCCACAGGCGGGTGAAGAAGTCGGGGTCCTGGGCAATATGCTGGGCCGCCCAGTGGCGGTTGTTCTGGAACAGGTCGGCAAGTTCGTCGGCCATCATGCGTATCCAGTCGTGAGTGCGGGCGCGTATTCTACCCCATCGCCGCAACGGGAAAAGAATCTCGTCCGGCCCTCAGCCGTGTCCGCCGGCACTCACTGCACCCGCCGCATCAATCCCCACCACAGCCCATACACGATGACGGTGGGCACGATGGCGCTGAGCAGGGGTGACAGGTCATAGACCAGGGCGATACGGCCGAACACGCCGTTGAACAGATGGAAACCGATGCCGAGCAGGCCGCCGACGGTAATGCGCAGGCCGATGCTGACGCTGCGCAGGGAACCGAAGATGAAGGGCACCGCAAGCAGCATCATGCCGCCGGCGGCAAAGGGCGCCACCACGCGCGCCCACAGCGCCAGTTCATAGCCGCGGGCATCGAGGCTGTTGCTGCGGGTGTAGTCCACATACCCGGCCAGCTCGGCGATGGAAAGCTTGTCCGGCTGCAGCGCCGCCACGCCGATCACCTCGGGGGTCAGGCTGGTCTGCCAGGGCAACTGCTCCAGCGCTGCCGTGGCCACGCCGGCGTGGTCGATACGGCTGCGCATCACCTTGTGCAGCGTCCACTGCCCCCCGGCGTACACCGCCTCCCTGGCCTGCACCATTTCCTGCAGCCGCTGCTCCGGGGTGAACACATACAGCGTAATGTCATGGGCCACGCCCTCGGGCAGCAGGTGGCGAACGCTGATGTAGGTGTCGCCGTCGCGTACCCACAACCCGCCCTTCACATTGAGGCTGACATTCTGGCTGATGGCCTGTGCCCGCATCATCCGCGCCTGCTGTTCCAGCTGCGGCGCGGCCAGCTCGCCTATCAGCGCCACCGCCAGCATCAGCAGCAGCGCCATCTGCATCACCGCCAGCATGATGCGCCGCACCGACACGCCGGCGGCGCGGATCACCGTCAACTCGTTGCTGCTGGCCAGCGTCCCCAGCCCGAGCATGCCGCCGAGCAGGGCCACCAGCGGAAACAGCTCATAGATCTGGCGCGGCAGCAGCATCAGGGCATATTGCAGGGCGCCCAGGATCGAATAGCGTCCCTGGCCGACGTAGGCCAGCTCATCCATCAGCGTGATGAAGAAATAGATGGCCAGCAGCACCGCCATCACCATCAGGGTGTGGGTCAGTACGGTACGGCCGATGTAGCGGCTGAGGATTCTCACCCCGGCACCGCCCGGCGCCGCGGCCCCGGCAGGCGCCGCTGACGCCAGATGATGATCAGCAGCAGGGCCACCACCAGACCGTGCACCCACCACATCCCCAGCCACGGGTTCACCGCCCCCTTGGCCAGGGTGGATTTCGCGGTGAACAGCAGGTAGCTGTAGATGATGTACAGCAGAATGGCCTCGGCCAGCCGCCCGTAGCGTCCCTCGCGCGGCGAGCTGCGACTCAGCGGCACCGCCAGCAGACCGAGCAGCAGAGCCGAGAGCGGGACGGTCAGCCGCCACTGCAGCTCCGTCATGTCCGCCAGCGTGCCGCCGCGCCACAGCGCCAGGCTGGACAAGGCCTGACGCGGCCGTTCACGCGCCACCACCTCGCGCTCCACCAGGCGGATGCCATGCTCGCGGAACTCGACGATGCGAAAGTCCGGCGTCCCCGGCTCGCCCTCGTAGCGGTAACCATCGAAAAACACCAGATAGCGCTCACCGTCCAGCTCCTGCTGACGCGCCCGCGCTGCGGTCAGCACATGCTGGCGCTCGTCGTCCTCGCCGCGGCTGAACACCTCGATCATTTCGCGCCGATCCGGGGAAATGCCTTCCAGATAGACCAGCAGGCCGCCCGCGCCCAGCTGATTGAAACGCCCCGCCGTGAGTCCCTCGATCTCCGAACGCGCGCCGGCCTCCTCCTGCAGGCGGTAGGCGCGGTCCTTGGTCCACGGCACGAACGCCAGCGCCAGCGCGCCCAGCGTCAGGGCCACCGCCACGGTCACGGCGCCGACGCTGCGGTAGATCCGTTCCGGGCCAATGCCGCAGGCGAACAGCACGGTCATCTCGCTGTCGCGATACAGACGCCCCAGGGCCAGCAGCACGGAGAGAAAAAAGGCCAGCGGCAGGATGAACACCAGATTGCCCGCGCTCTTGAGAGCGAACAGCTCCAGCACCACATCGGTCGGATAGGTCCCCTCCACCACCTCGGACAGGACGCGCACGAAGGTGCCGCTGAGGACGATCAGCGACAGCAGCAGGGCCACCCCGGCGAAGGTGGTCAGGATCTCGCGCAACAGGTAGCGGCGGATAATCAAGAAATTAGACATCCATTGTGGTTGTCGAGGGCAGACAAGTTTACGCTATAGCGATAGCCGGCGACACCGGCACCCCCATTCCAACACTGTTCAGGAGTCGTTCATGGAGTTTTCCGTCAAGCACGGTCCGGTCGAGAAACAGCGCAGCGCCTGCATCGTGGTCGGCGTGCATGAAAAGCACAAACTGAGCCCCGCCGCCGCCGCCCTGGATGCCGCCTGCGGCGGCGCCATCGCCCGCGTCCTCAAGGGCGGCGACATCAAGGGCAAGGTGGGCGACACCCTGCTGCTGCACCACGCCGGCGACCAGGCCGAGCGCATCCTCTTGGCCGGCTGCGGCAAGGCCGGCGAGGCGCTGTCCGCCGCCGATTACCGCAAGGTGCTGGGCGCCGCCCTCGGCGCCCTCAAGGGCACCGGGGCGAAGGACGCCCTGCTGACCCTCGCCGAGCTGGAGGTCAAGGAGCGCGACCTGGCCTGGAAGGCGCGCCAGGCGGTGGAGCTGGCCGGCGCGGTCATCTACCAGTTCGACCAGCTGAAGAGCAAGAAGGAAGACAAGGAGCCGCCCCACATCAAGAAGGTGGCCCTGCTGATGACCGATGCCGCGGCGGAAAAGGTGGCAAAGGAGGCCGTGCGCCAGGGCCAGGCCATCCAGGCCGGCATGAAACTGGCGAAGGACCTGGCCAACCTGCCCGGCAACCTCTGCACCCCGCGCTACCTGGCCGAGCAGGCCGAACAGCTGGCCAAGGGCCACAAAAAGCTCAAGGCCACCATCCTCGACGAGCAGGAGATGGAAAAACTGGGCATGGGCGCCCTGCTCTCGGTGGCGAAGGGCAGCCGCCAGCCGCCGCGCCTCATCGTGCTGGAATACCACGGCGGCAAGAAGAAGGACCAGCCGGTGGTGCTGGTGGGCAAGGGCCTCACCTTCGACGCCGGCGGCATCTCGCTGAAGCCGGCGGCGGCCATGGACGAGATGAAATACGACATGTGCGGCGGCGCCACGGTACTCGGCGTGATGCGGGCGGTGGCGGAGCTGGAGCTGCCGCTCAACGTGGTGGGCGTGGTGCCTTCCTCGGAAAACCTGCCCGACGGCGCCGCCAACAAGCCCGGCGACATCGTCACCTCCATGTCGGGCCAGACCATCGAGATCCTCAATACCGACGCCGAGGGCCGCCTGATCCTGTGCGACGCCCTCACCTACAGCAAAAAATTCGACCCCGCGGTAGTCATCGACATCGCCACCCTCACCGGCGCCTGCGTGGTGGCCCTGGGCTCCCAGGCCTCCGGCCTGCTCGGCAACGACCAGGAGCTGGTGGACGCCCTGCTCGCCGCCGGCCAGGCCAGCGGCGACCGCGCCTGGCAGATGCCGCTGTGGCCGGAATACGACGAGCAGCTCAAGAGCCCCTTCGCCGACATGGCCAACATCGGCGGCAAGGAGGCCGGCACCATCACCGCCGCCTGCTTCCTCGCCCGCTACACCAGGGACTACACCTGGGCCCACCTGGACATCGCCGGCACCGCCTGGAAGAGCGGCAACGGCAAGGGTGCCACCGGCCGGCCTGTCCCTTTGCTCATGCAGTATCTACTTCACAGAAGTGGTGCCTAAATAATGGGTAAGGTACGAGATACAAGGGGCGAGGGACGAGGAATGAACTCGCTACGCTCGTGCCGTATTGACTCAAAACCGGCGTGCGCGCAGCGCACTCCTGCCCTCGTACCTTTTCCCTCGTATCTCGTACCTGTGTTCTTATGACCCGCATCGACTTCTACATCCTCGAGGGCAATGCGCCGGCCGATGGCCGGCTGGTGGCCTGCCGCGTGGCGGAAAAGGCCTGGCTGGCCGGGCACAAGGTCTACATCCACGCCGCCGACGAGCGCGAGGCGGAGCGGCTGGACGAGCTGCTGTGGACCTTCCGCCAGGGCAGCTTCGTGCCACACCAGCGGCTGGCGGCAGGAGTGCCGGCCGATGCGCTCACCCCCATCCACATCGGCTGGGGCACGGAGCCAGAGGTACACGACGAGGTGCTCATCAACCTCGCCGCCGAGGTACCGCTGTTCTTCAGCCGCTTCGAGCGCGTCGCCGAGATCGTGCCGGCCGACGACAGTGCCAAACAGCACGGCCGCACCCGCTACAAGTTCTACCGCGACCGCGGCTACCCCCTGGAGACGCACACCCTCACTCAGGGATGAGCCGATGACCGATCAGCCCAGGAAATCCTCCGCCGAAATCCTCGCCGAGCTGGACCGCGTCCGCGCCCTGCTGGCCACCCGCGCGCCCGCGCCGCCCAAGGTGGAAGAGGACATCCCACTGCTCGACGAGGTGGTTGCCACCGGGAGCGAGACGACTGCGGAAACCGTGGCGATAGCCGCGCCGCCGGCCGCCGAAGCGCCCCCGCCGTCGGAGGCGGAGCTGGAGACCCTCATCGACAAGATCATCGACCGCGAAATGCCGCGCATCCGCCTGGAGCTGAAGCGCGCCCTGCGCGACGAGCTGCGCATGCGCAACCTGCTGAAATAGGCCGCACCCCGCCCCCCATCGGGTATAATCCCGCCCCACCGAGAACAAGGTACGAGACACGAGGGACAAGGTACGAGGAAGGAACTCGCTGCGCTCGTATATTGTGTTGAATCAAAACAGTCCTGCGCACAGCGCACGCATCCCGCGTATCCCGTACCTTGTCCCTCGTGCCTGTTCGCCAGGCGGAGGCACGGCGTTTAGCTGCCCGTAATCATTCAAATCGAAACAGAGACATGGACAAGAGCTACGAACCCCATTCCATCGAGCAGCGCTGGTACCAGACCTGGGAAGAGCAGGGCTACTTCGCCCCCGCCAGCGACGAAGGCGCCAACGCCGACGCCTACTGCATCATGATCCCGCCGCCCAACGTCACCGGCTCGCTGCACATGGGGCACGCCTTCCAGGACACCATCATGGATGCCCTGATCCGCTACAACCGCATGTGCGGCAGGAACACCCTGTGGCAGCCGGGCACCGACCACGCCGGCATCGCCACCCAGATGGTGGTGGAGCGCCGCCTGCTGGCCCAGGGCAAGACCCGCCACGACCTCGGCCGCGAGGACTTCCTCGACGAGGTGTGGAAGTGGAAGGCCGAATCCGGCGGCACCATCACCCGCCAGCTGCGCCGCATGGGCGCCTCGCCGGACTGGTCGAAAGAACGCTTCACCATGGACGAAGGGCTCAACGACGCGGTGAAGGAAGTCTTCGTGCGCCTGTACAGCGAGGGCCTCATCTACCGCGGCAAGCGCCTGGTCAACTGGGACCCGGTGCTGCACACCGCCGTGTCCGACCTCGAGGTCATCTCCGAGGAAGAGAACGGTTACATGTGGCACTTCCGCTATCCGCTCACCGACGGCAGCGGCCACCTGGTGGTCGCCACCACCCGCCCCGAGACCATGCTGGGCGACAGCGCGGTGGCGGTGAACCCGGAAGACGAACGCTACAAGCATCTGGTCGGCAAGACCCTCACCCTGCCGCTGGTGGGGCGCGAGATCCCCATCATCGCCGACGACTACGTCGACGCTGAATTCGGCACCGGCTGCGTCAAGATCACCCCGGCCCACGACTTCAACGACTATGCCGTGGGCCAGCGCCACAACCTGCCGCAGCACAACGTCTTCACCATCGACGCGAAGATCAACGACAGCGCGCCGGAACAGTACCGCGGCCTCGATCGCTACGAGGCGCGCGATCAGATCGTGCGCGACCTGAAGGAACTGGAGCTGGTCGAGAAGATCGAGGACCACAAGCTGATGGTGCCGCGCGGCGACCGCTCGCACAGCGTCATCGAGCCGCTGCTCACCGATCAGTGGTACGTCAAGGTGGCACCGCTCGCCGCCGAGGCGATCAAGGTGGTGGAGGACGGCCGCATCCGCTTCGTGCCCGACAACTGGAAGAACACCTACTTCGACTGGATGCACAAGATCGAGGACTGGTGCATCTCCCGCCAGATCTGGTGGGGCCACCGCATCCCGGCCTGGTACGACGAGCAGGGCAAGGTGTATGTCGGTCGCTCGGAAGCCGAGGTGCGCGAGCAGCACAAGCTGGGCTTCGATGTCGCGCTGCGCCAGGACGAGGACGTGCTCGACACCTGGTTCTCCTCCGCCCTGTGGCCCTTCTCCACCCTGGGCTGGCCGCAGCAGACCGCGGCGCTGAAGACCTTCTACCCGACTTCGGTGCTGGTCACCGGCTTCGACATCATCTTCTTCTGGGTCGCCCGCATGATCATGATGGGCCTGAAGTTCATGGACGACGTGCCCTTCCGCGAGGTCTACATCCACGGCCTGGTGCGCGACGCCCACGGCCAGAAGATGTCCAAGTCCAAGGGCAACGTGCTCGACCCGATCGATCTGATTGATGGTATCGACCTGGAGCCCCTGGTGCAGAAGCGCACCACCGGCCTGATGCAGCCGGAGATGGCGAAGAAGATCGAAAAGCAGACCCGCGCCGAGTTCCCCGACGGCATCAAGCCCTACGGCACGGATGCTTTGAGATTTACCTTCGCCGCGCTGGCCTCCACCGGCCGCGACATCAACTTCGATACCGGCCGCATCGAGGGCTACCGCAACTTCTGCAACAAGCTGTGGAACGCCGCGCGCTACGTGCTGATGAACACCGAGGGGAAGGATTGCGGTCAGACCGGCGGTGCCTGCGAGCTGTCCCTGGCCGACAGCTGGATCCTGTCGCGCCTGCAACGCACCGTGGCCACCGTCAACGAGGCCATCGCCGGTTACCGCTTCGACCACGCCGCCCAGGCCATCTACGACTTCACCTGGAACGAGTACTGCGACTGGTATCTGGAACTATCCAAGCCGGTGCTGACCAGCGGCGAGGCCACTGAGGCGCAGGAGCGCGGCACCCGAGCGACCCTGGTGCGCGTGCTGGAGGCCCTGCTGCGCCTGGCCCACCCGGTCATGCCCTACATCACCGAGGAGATCTGGCAGCGCGTCGCGCCGCTGGCCGGCGTATCCGGTCCGACCATCATGCGCCAGCCCTACCCGCAGGCGACAGACTTCACGCTAGATACCGCAGCCGAAGGCGAGATGCAGTGGGTGATGGACTTCATCGTCGGCGTGCGCAAGATCCGCTCCGGCATGAACATCGCCCCCAGCAAGCCCCTGCCGGTGCTGCTGCAGAACGGCTCCGCCGAGGACCAGGCACGGCTGGAACGCAACGGCCTGTTCCTGCAGCGCCTGGCGCGCACCGAATCCATCACCTGGCTCAATGCCGGCGACGCGGCTCCCGAATCCGCCACCTCCCTGGTGGGCGAGATGCAGCTGCTGGTGCCCATGGCCGGCCTCATCGACAAGGAAGCGGAACTGGCGCGCCTGGCCCGCGAGATGGGCAAGCTGGAGAAGGACATCGAGCGCATGCAGGGCAAGCTGTCCAACGAGGCCTTCACCGCCAAGGCCCCGGCCGAGCTGGTGGAGAAGGAACGCGCCCGCCTCGCCGAGGTGCAGACCGCCCTGGCGCAGCTGGGCGAGCAGCAGGCGCGCATCGCCCGGCTGTAGCCTCACGCTCGTAGGCAGGAGCCCGCGGCAGCGGGATCCTGCCAATCAGGCGGCAGTGCGCCTTGCCGCCTGCATCCGCTCATTTGCCAGCACGGCCGGTTTGCGGCACGATTTGCCTTCGCATCGTGCCGTGCGCGGCACTTTTCCCGCCCCGGCGCGGTCAACAGCTACGGTTGACCCGCAGGCATGGAGGAGACATGGCGGAATTCATCGAGTGGCAGTCCCACCTGAATCTGGGCATTGCCCCCATCGACTATCAGCACCGCGAACTGGCGGACCTGCTCAACCTGCTGGCAGACGCCCTGAACGCCGACACGGCAACGGCCGAACCCGCCGCGCTACTGCAGCGCATCCACCGTCATGCCCGCGCCCACTTTCGCTATGAAGAACAGCTGATGCTGTCCAGCGGCTTTCGTGACCACATCAACCACCAGCGCGAACACACCATGCTGCTGGGCGAACTGAAGTCACTCACCACGACCGTGAGCCGCGGCCAAGGCACCGTCGACAGTGATCTGATGCACGCGCTGCGCGACTGGCTCATCGCCCACATCGTCACCAGCGACCGCGAGTTTTCCAGCCACTATCTCCGGGTGACAAGTGACAAGTGACCAGCAAGAGTGTTGGGGGTTCTCTTGAAACTTCAAACTTCAAACTTTTCACGTGTAACTTCTGTAAATATCCTGCACCGCCGGCGGGATGGCATTGATGAACTCCTCGCGCAGTGATTGATCCGTGCCGAGCTGCGCCAGCATCGGGTCCTCCTCCGACTCCGGCAGCTGGTAGACGGCAAAGGCAATGATAGGCGCCAGCCACATGTACTGCTCATCGGACTCGAACAGGCGATCCCAGTGCTCGCTGCGCAACTGGGTGGCGCGCATGAAGCCGGCACACCAGCCCTCCGGCTCCACCACCTCGTTGTCGTCATCGTCCAGCCCCACATACCACATGGGTTCAAAGGAGTCGCTGTTACGCAGCTCTTCTTCTATGGTGTGGCGCAGCGCGCGTATCAGGCCGACGATCTCCTGCTCTTCTGCGGCATCGGCAAAACCGGGGGCGACGCCGCCCCAGACCTCGGCCAGCCACTCCGCCTCGGGAATCTGCTGTGGCGTGCAGATCAGCGCCGTCATGAAGCCGTCCAGTTCATCCAGTACCATGCATTCCTGCGGGCGTTGCTCGGCACTGAGAAATTCTTCCAGCCGTACCAACCCGGCCTCATCCAGCATTGCTGTGTTGTTCATCGTAAATGTTTCCGTGTGGAGAGCCGAACGAAATCGAATGGCCGATGCGGCGCCATGATAGCCGACGCCATGCCGTGATAGCCATCATCCCGTGCCTTATGGGAGCAAGCGGCCCGGCAGGGCCACGCCTCATTCGGGCGCGGAATAGATGCAGACGCGGTTGCGCCCCGCCGCCTTGGCCTGATACATGGCGATATCCGCCCGTTTGAGCAGGTCGTCGCTGGTGAAGCCTGTTCCCGTATTGAGGCAGATACCGATGCTTGCGCTGCACCGGTGTACCAGGCCGTTTTCCAGCTGATAGGGCTGATTCAGGGCGGCCTGGATTTTTTCGCCGACGATCATTACCTGGCGCGTTGCCGCGTGCCTGTCGCTGCCCAGTCCGTGCAGCACCAGAACAAACTCATCGCCGCCCTGGCGCGCCACCGTGTCGCTGGAACGGACACAGCCGAGCAGCCGCGTCGCCGTCTGCTGCAGCAGCTCATCGCCCACATGGTGTCCCTGGGTGTCGTTCAAGGTCTTGAAGTTGTCCAGGTCGATAAACAGCACGGCCATGAATTGCCCGCTGCGCTGACTGTGGTGCAGTGCCTGCTGCAGGCGGTCCAGCAACAGGCTGCGGTTGGGCAGGCCGGTAAGCGCGTCATAAAATGCCAGATGAGAGATGGTGGCCTGCATGCGGCTGAACACACGGTACTGGCCGAACAGGAGCCCGCCGAGCAGCAGCAGTATGCTCAAACTGCTCCAAAACACGTATTGCCACACCTGCTCCAGCGAATGGCTGACCGGGGACAAGACCACCAGTCTACCGACATCCTCGCCGCGGTAATTCTCAATGCCGAACATCTTGTACACCACCTGGTGCTCGCCCTGCAGATCGAAAAATGCAATGTTGCCGCTACTGGCAGCGCCGTGTTGCGCAGCCGCCTGCAGCCCGGCCGACAGCCCGCGGAAGACGAAGGAATCCGCACCGATACGCTGCAGGCCCGCCTCGCCGTGCTCATCCAGATAGGCCTGCATGGCCTGGGCATGGAACATGGGAAACACCTGCACGGCAAACATCCGGGCGATCTTTTCGGTGAAGTAACGGATGTTGATGCCCATCTCCAGCACCCCAAGATGGGTACCGGCATCGCTTATCGGCAGTGCCACCCGGTAGCTGATGCCGTTCTTGCCGATCTCGAATCCCGTGCGCAGCTCCCGGCTGCGGTTGGCATCGACGATCATCGGCCGCACAGCGCTCAGATCGTCATCGAAGTGCTGCGGCTGGTGCAGACGCAACAGCGTCCGGTTGTCGGGGCCGTGAAAATGCAGCACCTCGAGGTAAGGGTTTTCCTCCTGCAGGGCACGATAGCGCCAGGTCATCTCCGCCAGCAGCGCGGCACGATCACGGTTGCGGACAGGTTCGAGCACCTGCGGATGTTTCAGCAGGTTGTGCAGCCGCGAGGCCACCAGCCGCAGGGTGCTGTCGATTTCGTGACGGTAGCTGCTGCTCAACTGCCGCTGCAGCTCACCATAGGCCTCCTCGACCAGCATGCGGTTCAACAGCTGGCCGGCGATCTGCATGCCCAGCACCACCAGCAGGGTGCCACCCGCGGTGAGCGCCAGCAGCTGGCGCCGCAGGATTCGATAATCCGATACTGTTCCGGTCCGGGACCTGGCCATCATGGGCGCACCTGAATCGAGCCGCACAATATCGCCGCCGCCCGCGGCATGGTTTCACAATCGAACCGGGACATGGTGAAATAGCCACCATGAAAAGCATCGCGCTCAACCTGTTCGCCCTGACCCTGCTCGCCTCCGCCGCCGTGGCCGGACCGCTGGAGGAGGGGTCCGCCGCCTTCCGGGCCGGGGACTACGCCAAGGCGCTCCAATTGTGGCAGCCTCTGGCCCGGCAGGGCAACGCCGACGCGCAATACAACCTGGGCCTGCTGTACCACCAGGGCCGGGGCGTGGCGCGGGATACGAAACAGGCGCATGAGTGGTACACCCAGGCCGCCAACCAGGGCCAGACCGATGCCATGTACAACCTCGGCGTGATGTACGTCTCCGGCGACGGCGTGTTCCGCAGCGACCGCCAGGCCCTGCCGCTGTTCGAGCACGCGGCGGCGCGCGGCCACCTGCCGGCGCTGTACAACCTGGGCGTGATGTACGCCTACGGCTTCGGCGTCGGACAGGACGCCGCCCGGGCCGTCGAACTGTGGACCCAGGCCGCCACGCAGGGCAATCCCGAGGCCCGCGCCGCCCTGGTGCAGGCCTTTGAGCAGGGCCTCACCGGCCTGGCGCCCGATCCGGCCAGGGCGGCGCAGTGGCGCAAGCCGAAATGAACGCAGCGGGATGTCTGTAGGCGCGCCTGCGGCGCGATACGCTGCCTGGGGACATTGATACGCCATCGCGGCGGAGCCGCTTCTACCTAATTGTTCAGACAGGAACGTCGGCATGGATCCTTCCAACACCGCCATCCCCGCCGTCTTCGAGGCGCGCGGCGTCACCAAGACCTACCAGATGGGCGAGGTGGCGGTGCAGGCGCTGCGCGGCGTCGACCTCCAGCTCTACAAGGGCGAGTTCGCGGTGATGCTCGGCCCTTCCGGCAGCGGCAAGTCCACCCTGCTCAACATCCTCGGCGGCCTCGACGTGCCCACCAGCGGCACCGTGCGCTATCAGGACCATGACCTCTCCGTCTACAACGACAGCGCCCTGACCCGTTACCGCCGCGAGCATGTCGGCTTCGTGTTCCAGTTCTACAACCTGATCCCCTCGCTCACCGCGCGCGAGAACGTGGCGCTGGTGACGGAGATCGCCGAGCACCCGATGACGCCGGAGGAGGCGCTGCGCCTGGTCGGGCTGGGTGACCGGCTGGATCACTTCCCGGCCCAGCTCTCCGGCGGCGAACAGCAGCGCGTCGCCATCGCCCGCGCCATCGCCAAGAACCCCGCCGTGCTGCTGTGCGACGAGCCCACCGGCGCGCTGGACGTCACCACCGGCATCGTGGTGCTGGAGGCGATCAGCCGCATCAACCGCGAGCTCGGCACCACCACCGTGGTGATCACCCACAACAGCGACATCGCCGCCATCGCCGATCGCGTCATCCACATCAGCGACGGCCGCGTCGCCAGTGTCGTTCACAACGCACGCAAGCTGGACCCGCGGCAGCTGCACTGGTAAGCCATGACCGCCCTCGACCGCAAGCTGTGGCGCGACCTGTGGCAACTGCGCGCGCAGATGTTCGCCATCATGCTGGTGATGGCCTGCGGCGTCGCCACCTACATCATGTTCAGCAGCACGCTGGACTCGCTGCAGCAGAGCCGCAACGACTACTACCTCGACTACCGCTTCGCCGACGCCTTCGCCAGCCTGAAGCGCGCACCGCAGGCGGTGGGTGAACGGCTGGCGGAGTTGCCCGGCGTGATGGTGGCCGAGACGCGGGTCACCGCCTGGGGTTCGGTGGACATGCCCGAGTTCCCCGAAACCATCACCGCCCTCATCACCTCGCTGCCGGACGACGGGCCGGCACTGCTCAACGAGCTGTACCTGCGCGAGGGCCGCAGCATCGAACCGGGCAATGATGACGAGGTGGTCATCGACCACTCCTTCGCCACCGCCCACGGCCTGCACCCCGGCGACGAACTGCCGGTGATCATCAAGGGCAAACGCCGCGTGCTCACCATCGTCGGCACCGCCATGTCGCCGGAGCACATCTACCAGCTGCGCCCCGGCGCCTTCTTCCCCGACGAGCTGCGCTATGCGGTGATGTGGATGGCGCGCACCCCGCTGGGCTACGCCTACGAAATGAAGGGCGCCTTCAACAACGTCGTGTTCCGCCTCGACGGCAGCCGCAGCGTGGAAGAGGTGATCGACCACGTCGACGACGTGCTGGCCCCCTACGGCGGCCTCGGCGCCTACGCCCGCGCCGATCAGCTGTCGCACAAATTCCTCACCGAGGAATTCAAGCAGCTCGACACCATCACCAACATCTTTCCGGTGATCTTCCTCGGCGTCGCCGCCTTCCTGCTCAACATCGTCGTCAACCGCCTGGTCACCACCCAGCGCGAACAGGTGGCGGTGCTCAAGGCCTTCGGCTACAGCAACGCCGCCATCGCCCTGCACTACATCAAGCTGGTGCTGGTGGTGGTCGCCGTCGCGGTGCTCGTCGGCGTCGCCGCCGGCGTCTGGCTGGGCCGCGGCCTGAGTAGCATCTACATGGGCTTCTACCGCCTGCCCTACCTGATGTTCGTGCTGCGCCCGGCGCTGGTGGCAAACGCCACCCTGTTCACTGCCGCCGCCGCCAGTCTCGGCACCCTGCTCGCCGTGCGCGCCGCGGCGCGGCTGCGCCCGGCCCAGGCCATGAGCCCGGAGCCGCCGGCGCGCTACCGCGAGACCCTGTTGGAGCGCATCGGCTTCAAGCATGCCCTGGCGCAGCCCACGCGCATGATCTTCCGCCACATCGGCCACCGCCCGTTCAAGTCGGCGCTCACCGTGCTGGGTATCGCCCTCGCCGGCGCCATCACCACCACCGGGCTGTTCCAGGGCGACACCGTCGGCTACATGATGGACGTGCAGTACAACGTCGCCTCGCGCGAGGACATGTCGCTCAGCTTCACCGAACCCAGCTCACACCGCGCCCTCTACGAACTGGCCAGCCTGCCCGGCGTCGAACACGGCGAGGTCTTCCGCAACGTGCCGGTACTGCTGCGCCACGAACACCGCAGCCACCGCACCTCCATTCGCGGTGTCGAGGCCGGCAATCAGGTGAAACGCCTGCTCGATGTCGAGCTGCGCCCCATCCCGATCCCGGCCGACGGCGTGCTGCTCACCGACTATCTCGGCCAGCTGCTCGGCGTGCAGAGGGGCGATACGCTGACGGTGGAGGTGCTCGAAGGCAACCGGCGCAGCTATCAGGTGCCGGTGGCCGGGCTGGTGAAGGAATATCTCGGCACCTTCGCCTACATGGACATCGCCGCCCTGAACCAGCTGCTGCAGGAAGGCCACGCCATCTCCGGCGTCTGGCTCGCCGTGGATGCGGAGGCCTATACGGATCTGCACGCCCGCTTCAAGGGCACGCCGCGGGTGGCCAGCGTGGTCGAGCGCACCCAGGACATGGCCAACTTCAACCGCATCATGGAAGAGACCATGCTGTACATTGCCTTTATCTCCACGGTGTTCTCCTGCATCATCGCCGTGGGCGTGGTCTACAACAGTGCGCGCATCATCCTCACCGAGCGCAGCCGCGAACTGGCCAGCCTGCGCGTGCTCGGCTTCACGCGCGGCGAGATCTCCTACATCCTGCTCGGCGAACTGGCCCTGCTCACCGTCACCGCCCTGCCGCTCGGCCTGTGGCTCGGCTATGCACTGTGCGGTTATATTGCCAGTACGCTGCAGAACGAGCTGTACCGCGTGCCGCTGATGATCGACACGGAAACCTACGCCTTCTCCGCCGCCGTGGTGGTGGTGGCCACCGCCATCTCGGCCCTGCTGGTGCGGCACAAACTGGATAAACTGGATCTGATAGCGGTCCTCAAGACCAAGGAATGAACATGCACTGGCGCAGAAACATCATCCTCGGCCTCATCGGTCTCGGCATCATCATGCTGATCGGCCTGGGCTTCCGCCAGCCGCCGCGCGCGGTGGACATCGCCGCGGTACACACCGGCCCCTTGCAGGTCACGGTGCAGGAGGTCGGCAAGACCCGCGTCATCGATCGCTACGTCATCTCCGCGCCGGTGGCCGGCTACACGCCGCGCATCACCCAGCGCATCGGCGACAGCGTGGCGCACGGCGAAACCATCGTGCAGCTGGAGCCGGTGCGCCCCGCCGCGCTCGATGCGCGCAGCCATGCCGCCGCCGCGGCCCGCGTCGCCGCCGCCCAGGCCGCCGTGCAGGCCGCGAGCGAACAGGCCCGCGCCGCTGCCGCCGACGCAACGCAGGCTGCGGCCGAATACCAGCGCCTGCAGGAACTGAGCAAACAGAATCTCATCTCCCCCAACGATGTGGAACGCGCCCGCGCCCGCGCCGCTGCCGCGGCAGCCACGGAGCGTTCCAGCCGCTTCGCCGTGGAGGTCAGCCGCCACGAACTGGAAACCGCGCGCACCGCGCTGCAATACGCCGGCGGCGAAACCGTCAGCGGCGCGCGCGTCGCCATCACCACACCGGTCGACGGCCGCGTGCTGAAACTGTATCAACAGAGCGAGGGCGTGGTCGCCGCCGGTCAGCCGCTCATCGAGGTGGGCGACCCGCAACACCTGGAGATCGCCATCGAGGCCCTGTCTTCCAACGCCGTGCGCATCCAGCCCGGCATGCGCGTGCTGTTCGAGCGCTGGGGCGGCACCCCGCTGGAAGGCCGCGTGCGCCTCATCGAACCCGTCGGCTTCACCAAGATCTCCGCCCTCGGCGTCGAGGAACAACGCGTCCTCGTCATCGCCGACATCGCCGCCCCGCCGCAGCAATGGCAAACCCTCGGCGACGGCTACCGCGTCGACGCCCGCTTCATCCT
>Ga0172382_10004810_pt1 | contig 20471 bp, 20 predicted proteins | sample Leawel138RmetaG_FD_122245 | JGI IMG/M metagenome (GOLD analysis project Ga0172382, IMG submission 122245) | Leachate microbial communities from a municipal landfill in Southern Ontario, Canada - Leachate well 138R metaG | ecosystem: Engineered > Solid waste > Landfill > Unclassified | place... | reverse complement strand
GCCTAATGGTAATGCGGTGACTAACTTGACCTTGGCGACCAGTGATAGCTGGCGTGACAAGCAAACAGGGCAAATGCAAGAGCGAACTGAGTGGCATCGTGTGACGTTTTTTGGAAAAATTGCCGAAATTGCTGGGCAGTATTTGCGCAAAGGCTCGAAGGTTTATATTGAAGGCCGCTTACAAACCCGTGAATGGGAAAAAGACGGTGTAAAACGCTATACCACTGAAGTTATTGTGGATATGGGCGGCACCATGCAAATGCTTGATAGTCGTGGTGATAATGAAGGTGGTAGTCGTCCAGCATCTGCTCCGCGCCCTCCCCAGCAGCAAACACAGTCACAGTCACAAAGCCAACCACAGCAGCCACGCCCTGCACCGAGTGTGCAGCATGATGCGCAGCCTGCGCCGGACTACGATAGCTTTGATGATGATATTCCGTTCTGAGAGTTCACCTTAGGGCAGTTTAAGTTGAGTTTTAGTATCTGCTGGTCATAACTTATAAGAATATACTGTGGGGCTGATATGCAATTACGCTTGGTTTTGCTGGGTGGCGGTAACGCATTAGGAAAGGCTTTAGTGCGTTTAGGGGCAGAGGACGATATTTCTTTTCTGGCACCAAAGCCGGACAAAGGTGCTTGGGATGCGTCCAGCTTAACCAGCTTAATTGATGAAGTGCGGCCTGATGTCGTGATTAATCTGGCCTATTACTACGATTGGTTTCAGGCGGGAGTGGTTGATCCTAAGCATTTTGTGCCGCAAGAACGTGCAGTTGAGCGTTTAGCACAGTTGTGCAAGCACCATGACTGCATTCTTATGCAGCCGTCCAGTTACCGTGTTTTCGATGGCGTGCGAGCTACTGCGTATAATGAAACCAGCGAGTGCAAGCCGTTAAGCCCGCGTGGGCAAGCGTTGGTACGAATGGAGCAGAGTGTGCGCGCTTTATGCTCGAGGCATATTTTATTACGTATCGGTTGGTTGCTAGATGACAGCCCTGAAGGGGTGCTAGGGCGAATGTTACGTCGTGCTCAAGACCATGAGTTGATGGAAATGGCTGATGATCGTCGTGGTAATCCAACTCCGGTTGAAGATGCTGCACGGGTTATTCTTGCTATTTTAAAGCAGCTGGATTGCTCTGCGCCTTTGTGGGGCACTTACCATTATGGTGGGCAGGAGGCGGCGACGACTTTATCTGTGGCGCAGGCAATTTTAGCTGAAGCACAAGCATGGCGACCGCAATTGAGTCAAGAAATTGTGGCACGTGCCCATGCCGATTTTGCTGATGCTATCATTGAGCCGCAGTATGGTGTACTCGACAGCCGTAAGATTACCCATACCTTTGGCATTAAGCCTAGAGCGTGGCGCACTGGTTTGGCAAGCTTGTTGGACAGTTACTATCGTAATGTTTAAGCGCGATTGCTTTGCTAGTTAGAGTTCAAGCTGCTGAATAGCTGGGGCTGAATACGGTTAAGAGCGGTGTGATATTTTTACTAAGGCAAATAAAAACAGGCGCATTGAGCGCCTGTTTTTATTTGCAGATTCTAAGATTTAGAATTTGTAACCAAGACCAACCATGTAAACCCATGGTTTAACGTCAACGTCAACTTTAGCGCGACCTAGAGTTGAATGGCTTGCATAAGCAGTCGTATCGATGTCGATATAACGGATTTGACCGTTAATCATTAATTTGTCAGTCAGCATATAGTCAGCGCCCACTTGTGCTGCTAAACCCCATGAGTTTTTAATCTTCATGCTAGTAAAGCCGCGTTGTTTCGCATCGCCACCAACTGACTCATCGAAGAACCAAGTGTAGTTAATACCCGCGCCCACGTAAGGCTGGAACGCTGAGTCATTATTCAGGGGGTAGTACACAGCACTTAAGGTTGGTGGCAAGTGCTTAAAGCTACCTAGTTTACCGTCAGCAACACTAGGAACCATAGTGCCGCTGATTTTTGCATCATGCTTAAATGGTGTTGCGGCTAATAACTCTATACCCCACTGATCAGTGACCATATAGGCGAAGTTTAAACCTAGCTGAGTATCATTGTTAATTGATGTCTTACCGCCAATGTTACCAAGGCTGGCTAAAGTGCCACGATCACCTTTAACGCCTGAGGTGTTTTCGTGGGTTTGCACAGTTACGGCACCCGCACGAACAATAATATCGCCGGCTTGGTGAGCGTGAACTGAAGGTGCAGCAATAGCTAAGGCTAATGCAGAGGTTGCTAACAAAGTTGTGCGCATGATGTGCTCCGATTACAATTTATCAGTTATCAAATTATCGTTTTGTGTTGGTTGGTAACAATGTTACGTAATGAAGCATGATGACCCTTGATGCAGGTCAACAAACACTTTAGTAGGTGCTTAAAGTGATGCTAAAGATGTTATTTATTGTTTGTAATTGTGATCAAGCGCACTGTTTTTTTACTGTGCAGCGGTGTTATAGGTCGCTAGAGCATTGGGTCTTGCTAAGGCGATAGTTAACGCGGCGGTGACAAATGAAAAGCCTTGCAGCAATCGTCGTCACAAAGCGGTAAACTTACCCGCATATTTTTTCTTACTCCGTTGGAGCGTTTCATGTCACGCACGAGTTTAAGTCGTTTTCTTATTGAGCAAACACGTTCACATCAAACCCCGGCAGAGCTGCGCTTTTTAATTGAAGTGGTGGCGCGTGCTTGTAAAATGATCAACCATCAAGTCTCTAAAGGCGCGCTCGGTGGCGTTTTAGGCAGTATGGGCACTGAAAACGTGCAAGGTGAAGTACAGAAAAAATTAGACGTGTTGTCCAATGAAATTCTGCTCGAGGCCAATGAGTGGGGCGGTCACTTAGCCGGTATGGCGTCTGAGGAAATGGACAATGCTTATCAGATTCCAGGTAAGTACCCTAAAGGTTCGTATTTACTGGTGTTTGACCCATTGGATGGCTCGAGCAATATTGATGTTAACGTCTCTGTTGGTACGATTTTTTCGGTGCTGCGTTGCCCCGATCGTAATGGTGATGATGGCGATCTTGGTGAGGAAGCATTTTTGCAAGCGGGCACTGAGCAAGTGGCGGCGGGCTATGCTATTTATGGACCGCAAACCATGTTAGTGCTGACCTTAGGTAATGGTGTTAAAGGTTTTACTTTGGATGCGGAAATGGGTTCATTTATTTTGACCCATGATGACATTCGCGTGCCGGAGCAAACCGCAGAATTTGCCATCAATATGTCTAATCAACGGCACTGGGAAGCGCCTGTGCAGCGCTATGTGGATGAACTGTTGCAAGGTAAAGAAGGGCCGTTAGAGAAAGACTATAATATGCGTTGGGTTGCAGCGATGGTTGCCGATGTGCATCGCATTTTAACGCGTGGCGGTATCTTTATGTATCCACGTGACGCGCGCGAGCCAGAAAAACCAGGCAAACTACGCTTAATGTACGAAGCCAATCCGATGTCGTTTATTATTGAACAAGCGGGTGGTGTATCGACCAATGGCTATCAGCGCATTATGGAAATTCAGCCCAGTTCGCTGCATGAGCGCGTTGCTGTATTTTTAGGATCGAAGGACGAAGTAGAGCGCATTACAGGCTACCACAGTGAATAAGTTGTAATGACTGCACGTTTAAGAGTATAAAAAAGCCAAGCAATGCTTGGCTTTTTTATATCTAAAGGATTGGCGTATTGATTCATGTCAGTGTTTGCTCGAGTAACTGCTTTGCCTGCTCGTGTATTCTAAAGACATGAATGCCTCATGTGCTGTGGCTTTGCCTTGTTGGTAGGCAAGGTGGTGCAGTTACATGAAAAGTTACTATGACTTTGGTCAAGGGATAATAAGTAGCCAACTTGTTATGCTAAAAAAACTTTTCAAGGTTGTAGGGCGTGAATATGCAGGCTATCCATTCAAATTTGCAACGAAGAACGCAGACGTGCATGCCATGGTTACTGGTCTTTTTTGTAGTCTTTTTTTATACGCTGGGCTCTGCGCAAGCAGCAAGCTTAACTGCGCTAGAAAAGGGGCGGATCGCTCTATCCTTTCCGCAGGCAGGCACCATTACCGAGCCTGAAGGCGAATTTCAAATACGTCAAATTTTATCAGGTGACGAGTTACTGGGTTACGCTTATCAAACCGTTGATGTGGTGGATATTCCGGCTTATTCAGGTAAGCCTATTAACCTTCAGGTCGTGCTTGATCCTCAGGGCGTGATTAAGGATGCCTATGTTTTAGAGCATCATGAGCCTATTTTGCTGATTGGTATTCCTGAGCAAAAATTACATGATTTTGCTGCTGAATATAAAGGGATCAGTGTTGAACAACGTGTGGTGATTGGTCGTTCTAGGGATGAGTCTGCGGTTACTATTGATGCGGTGAGTGGTGCCACAGTGACGGTGATGGTTTTAAACGAGGCCGTTATGCGCTCGGCTCACCAAGTTGCAGTTTCTTTAGGCCTAGTTAAAGAGCACTCACAAACTAAAAGTAAACCAGCAATCGTACTGATGGATGAGTATCAAAAAGCCAGTTGGACGACCTTGACCGGTGATGGCTCGATTCGGCGTTTGTTGCTCAATCGTGGGCAGGTGGACGATGCTTTTATCGGTAGTGAAGCGCAAGGCGTGGATGCGGCAAAACCCGAGCAGCGAGAAGATGTTTTTATCGATCTGTACGTAGCTGAGCTTACCCCGCCGACCATTGGTCGTAACCTATTAGGCGAAAGGCAATACCAAGATTTAATGGATGAGCTGAAGCCTGAAGAGCGCGCAATTGTAGTATTGGGCAATGGTGATTATTCGTTTAAAGGCTCGGGCTATGTGCGTGGTGGTATTTTTGACCGAATTCAGTTACGTCAGTTCGGTGATATCATTAGCTTCCGAGACTTGGACTTCTATCGTTTAAGTGATGTGTATGCTGAGGGTATGCCGCACTTTAGGGAAATGGGCATTTTTATTATTCGCCCACAGTACGATTTTGATTCGGGTTCAGATTGGACGATAGAGTTGTTAGTGCGCCGTCAAACTGGCCCGGTCGATAGTATTTTTACCAGCTTTGAATTGCCGTATCAGATTCCGGAAGCCTACATTGAACGCCCACCTTTGACTGCTTCTGAGCAAGCAGCTATTGATGAAGCAAACCGACCATTGTGGCTCAATATTTGGTACCAGAAAACCTTCCAGATTAGTGTGCTGGCTGTTGCTTTAGTGCTGCTGGTAGCTATCTTGTTTTTCCAAGATTACTTGGCACGTCACCCGAAAATATTGCATCGGGTACGGATGAGCTACTTAACCTTTACCGTAGTGTTTATTGGTTGGTATGCCCTAGGTCAGCTTTCGATAGTCAACGTGTTAACGTTTACGCATTCGATTATGAATGATTTCAGCTGGGAGCTGTTCTTAAGTGACCCAGCTATCTTTATATTGTGGGGCTTTGCCGCTGCGAGTATTTTGCTCTGGGGGCGTGGTGTGTTCTGTGGATGGTTATGCCCATTCGGAGCCTTACAGGAGATTATCAATGAAATCGCGCGCAAAATAAAAATCCCACAGTACGAGGTGCCTTTTGCGTTGCATGAGCGTATGTGGGCGATTAAATACATTATTTTACTTGTGCTGTTTGGTCTCTCACTGGAGTCCATGTCGACTGCTGAGCAGTATGCAGAGATTGAACCCTTTAAAACTGCAATCACTCTGAAGTTTGATCGACAGTGGTGGTTTGTTCTGTATGCCGTGGCTTTGCTAGTGATCAATATCTTTACGCGCAAAGTGTATTGCCGTTATATCTGCCCACTGGGTGCTGCCTTAGCGATCCCAACGAAATTACGTTTGTTTGATTGGCTCAAACGTCGTAAAGAGTGCGGCACACCGTGTCAGTTATGTGCTGTTGAGTGCGAAGTGCAAGCGATTCATCCGGATGGCACTATCAATGCCAATGAATGTCACCACTGCCTCGATTGCCAAGTGACTTACTATAATGAGGACCGTTGTCCGCCGTTAGTGGCGAAGAAAAAACGCCGCGAACGTACTAAAGCAGCTCCAACACAAGAGCCGCAAATCATTCCGGCCGTCCAGCTGGAAACCCTGTCTTAATTCCGTCCAAATTAAGGCAAATTATCAAGGAGATGTATCTGTCATGAGCGAAAAAAAAACTACAACTGAGAATGAAAAAACTGGCTTAAGTCGGCGCGGATTTCTTGGCGCTACAGCCGTTACTGGTGCAACCTTAGCCGGCGCGACAGCGATCGGTTCTTCTGTAATGAGCCGTGAGACTTGGGCGGCTGCAGTTAAAGAAGCAAAAAACAAAGTCCATGTTGGTCCGGGCGAACTGGATGATTACTACTGTTTTTTAAGTGGTGGTCACCAAGGTGAAGTGCGTGTGATGGGGCTGCCATCCATGCGCGAGTTAATGCGTATTCCTGTTTTTAATATGGACAGTGCGGTTGGTTGGGGTATTACCAACGAAAGTAAGGCCGTACTCGGTGAAAGCGCCAAATATATGAACGGCGACTGTCACCACCCGCATATTTCTATGACCGACGGTAGTTACGACGGTAAGTATCTATTCATTAACGATAAAGCCAACACGCGTGTTGCGCGGATTCGTTTAGATATTATGAAATGTGACAAAATAACCACTATCCCTAACGTACAAGCGATTCACGGGTTACGTTTACAGAAAGTACCTTATACCAAGTATGTGTTCTGCAACGCTGAATTTATTATTCCGCATCCGAACGACGGTAAGCTCATCGATAACCTCGATGCCGCTGAAAAATACACCATGTATAACGCGCTTGATGCGGAAACCATGGAAGTTGCTTGGCAGGTGATTGTTGACGGCAACCTTGATAACACAGATGCCTGCTATACAGGTCGATTTGCTGCAGCAACCTGTTATAACTCGGAAGGCGCGACTGATATCGCCGGCATGATGCGTAATGAGCGTGACTGGGTCACTATCTTTAACATTCCGCGTATTGAAGAAGAAATCAAAGCAGGACGCTTTATCACCCTTGGTGACTCCAAAGTGCCAGTGGTTGATGGTCGTAAAAAAGACGGTAAAAATGCTCGCGTTACCCGTTATGTGCCAGTACCAAAAAACCCACACGGTCTGAACACTTCACCTGATGGTAAGTACTTTATTGCCAACGGTAAGCTGTCGCCAACTTGCTCAATGATTGCCATTGATATGCTCGATGATTTGTTTAATGACAAATTTGCTGATGAGCGTGAAGTTGTTGTTGGTGAGCCGGAGTTAGGTCTTGGACCATTGCACACCACTTTTGACGGTCGCGGTAACGCCTACACCACACTGTTTATTGACAGCCAAGTGGTGAAGTGGAATATGGCAGAAGCAGTACGCTCTTATAAAGGTGAAAAAGTGAACTACATTAAGCAAAAGCTTGATGTGCACTATCAGCCAGGCCATAACCATGCATCCCTCACTGAAACAAAAGATGCGGATGGCAAATGGTTGTTGGTGTTGAGCAAGTTCTCTAAAGACCGTTTCTTGCCAGTCGGTCCATTGCATCCAGAAAATGATCAGCTGATTGATATCTCTGGCGACGAAATGAAGATCGTGCATGATGGCCCGTCTTACGCTGAGCCACACGATGCGATTATGGCACGCCGTGATCAGATCAAAACCAAGAAAGTTTGGGAGCGTGATGACCCGTACTTTGCCGCGACTGTCGCCCGTGCTAAAGAAGACGGTATTACCTTGGAAACTGATAACAAAGTTATCCGCGATGGCAAAAAAGTTCGTGTTTACATGACCTCTATTGCTCCGTCATACGGTATGAGTGAGTTTACCGTTAACCAAGGTGACGAAGTCACAGTCACTATCACTAACTTGGATATGATTGAAGACGTGACCCATGGTTTCTGTATGGTAAACCACGGTGTCAGTATGGAAATCAGTCCACAGCAAACGGCATCAGTAACCTTCACTGCAGATAAGCCAGGTGTGTTCTGGTACTACTGCAACTGGTTCTGCCACGCACTGCACATGGAAATGGTCGGTCGTATGCTCGTTAAGCCTGCATAGAAACAGGTGTAAGCTACCGGCGTTGCTTACATAAGTAGGCAGCGCCGGTTTTTTAAATATAATGGAGGCTTATATGCAGGCTAGACAACAGGATGCTGGTTAATGGAAATGCTGGGCGTGATGATTCGCAGAATAATGTACAGTGCTACGCTGCTTTTCGTGATACCTGTGCATGCAGCAGAAGACGTGCCGGATGCATTAAAAGACGTGCAGTTGCACGAGATCCAAGCCGCGCCAGACGCGGATTTAGAATTACAATCAATCACTAGCTTACCTTTAGAGCAGGTCTCAGCTACGCATTGGCGTTTACCAGCGGGTGACTATGTTGGGCATTATGTGATTGATCAAACGATGACACTAGAGTGTGCGCAAAGCGCTTATTTACGCGCTGGCGGCATGGGTAATGCACTCAATATTCGTGCGCCAAATGTTACCGTAACAGGTTGTGATATCAGTGATTGGGGGCATAATCTGACACAAATGGATGCCGGTATTTTTGTTGAGCGTACCGCTAAAAATGTGAAGATTGAGAATAACTTTATCCACGGCCAAGGCTTTGGTGTGTGGGTTGATGCCACGCACAATGTCAGCATTCTTAATAATAAAGTTCAAGGCGACCTAAGCTTACGCAATCAAGACCGCGGCAATGGTATTCATCTATTTGCAGTGCGTTTTGCCAACATTAGTGGTAATGAAATCTGGCATACGCGCGACGGTATTTATATTGAAGCGGCCAATGACAATATTATCCATAACAATCACATGCGTGATTTGCGTTATGGCGTGCACTACATGTTTTCCAATCGTAATGAAGTGACTAATAATAGCACCACACGCACCCGTACTGGTTATGCACTGATGCAAAGCCGCCAGCTTACGGTGACGGGCAATAGTTCTGACCATGATCAGAACTACGGTATTTTGATGAATTACATCACCTATTCGACACTAAAAAACAACATGGTCACCGCTGTGCAACCCGGCTCTGGCGATGGCGTACACATCAGTGGTGCGGAAGGTAAAGCATTATTTATTTATAACTCGCTATTTAATACTTTATCGGGGAACCATTTCGAGCACAGTGCGCTGGGTATCCATTTGACTGCAGGCTCAGAAGATAATCGTATTTACCACAACTCATTTATTGGTAATCAGCAGCAGGTTAAGTATGTGGCCATTCGTTATCAGGAATGGTCGCATGAGGGTAAGGGCAACTATTGGAGCGATTACTTAGGCTGGGATCGTAACAGCGATGGTGTCGGTGATGTGCCCTATGAGCCGAACGATAATGTCGATCGCTTATTGTGGACGTACCCACAGGTGCGCTTATTAATGCACAGCCCCAGTATCGAATTATTGCGTTTAGTCCAGCGCGCTTTTCCAGTGGTTAAATACCCCGGTGTACAAGACAGTTATCCGCTAATGCGAGCGCTGACTACTCCCGCCCCTATTTCATCAGGATTATCAGAATGAATGCTGTAGAGCTGCACAATGTTTATCAGCAGTACGGCAAGATGGCTGTACTGGACAATATTAGTTTGACCCTTGGCGAAGGTGAAGTGTTAGGTTTATTTGGCCATAACGGTGCCGGCAAAACTACTACAGTGCGTCTGATCCTAGGTTTATTACAAGCTACAAATGGTGAGGTTCGCGTACTGGGTGGCACGCCAGGTGATAGCGACATTCGTCGGCAGATCGGTTTTTTACCAGAAAACGTGACCTTTTATCCGCAGTTGACTGGGCGTGAAACCCTACTGCACTTTGCCCGTTTAAAAGGTGCTGCGGTACAACAGGTAGATGAATTGCTTGAGCAAGTGGGCCTTACCGCGGCGGGCTCGAAACGGGTAAAAACCTATTCCAAAGGTATGCGTCAGCGCCTCGGTTTAGCGCAAGCTATATTAGGGCGTCCACGCTTATTGTTGCTTGATGAGCCAACGGTAGGCTTGGATCCAATCGCAACCCAAGAACTGTATCAACTGATCGGTCGCTTACGTGATGACGGTACCAGTATTGTGATTTGTTCGCATGTGCTGCCGGGTGTCGAACCTTATATTGATCGTGCTGCTGTTTTAGCTTTAGGGCACTTAGAGGCGGTAGGGACTTTGCATGAGTTACGTACGCAAGCGCAGTTGCCAGTACGTATTCGCGCAGCAGGTTTAACCGTGGAGCAGCTGACTGCGGCGGATGTGCAGTCCGTTCGAGCGTTGCATGGTGCTTGGCATGAACTGCTGGTGGCTCCGGCAGATAAGCTAACGACTGTGCAACGAATTCTACAGTTACAGCCACAAGACATAGAAGTGCAGCCGCCATCTTTAGAGGACCTGTACTGCTTTTACATGGAACAAGCAGGTGCCTTGGGTGTTGCAGGAGTTCAGCAATGAGTCAGGTTTGGAATATTGCTCGTAAAGAGTTAAGTGATGGTTTGCGTAACCGCTGGATGCTGGCGATCAGCTTGGTTTTTGCATTATTAGCGGTGGGTATCGCATGGTTTGGTGCAGCGGCGTCAGGGCAAATTGGCTTTACCTCGATTCCCGCAACAATTGCCAGTCTGGCGAGTTTAGCGACTTTTTTAATGCCGTTAATCGCGTTGTTGTTGGCTTATGATGCGATTGTTGGCGAGGATGAAGGCGGTACTTTAATGCTACTGCTAACCTATCCCATTAGTCGCGGGCAGATTTTGCTGGGCAAATTTGTCGGGCATGGCATGATTTTAGGTTTAGCGACCTTAATTGGCTTTGGTTGTGCGGCATTAGCTATCGCGGTGCTGGTGCCTGAAGTGGAACTGGGTATGCTAGTTTGGGCCTTTACCCGCTTTATTGTCTCTTCAACCTTGCTGGGCTTGGTGTTTTTAGCGTTGGCTTACGTATTGAGCAGCCGTGCCACTGAAAAATCCAGCGCCGCCGGTTTGGCATTAGGCCTCTGGTTTTTATTTGTACTGGTATTTGATTTGGCGCTGCTGGCTGTTTTAGTGATCAGCGAGGGTAGCTTCAACCCTGAAGCGTTACCGTGGTTGTTATTGCTCAATCCTGCCGATATTTATCGCTTGATCAATTTAGCTGGCTTTGAGTCAAGTTCAAGCACAGTGGGCGTGATGGCACTAGCTGGAGATTTACCAGTGAGCAGTCTCGTACTCTGGGGTTGTTTAGTGGCTTGGGTCGGCGCTTCATTAGCTTTGGCACACTGGATGTTTGCTCGACGGACAGCCTAATTAGATGATATTTAAGGGGTTAACTGTAATGAATATACAAGGATTTTCAATGCGCTGGTGTTTTGCCCTATTGGTTAGTGTGCTATTGACGGCCTGTAGTGATGACAAGGCGTCCTCAGAAACTGCTGAAGTGCGTGGCCCCGTAGCTTTTGAGGCCGGTGATGAGTGCCATGTGTGTGGCATGATTATTACTGAGTTACCCGGTGCTAAAGCTGAGGCGATAGAAAATCGCAGTAATGCTGTACATAAATTCTGCTCGACGCAAGATATGCTCAGCTGGTGGTTACAGCCAGAGAATAAACACCTTAAAGCAGAACTGTATGTGCATGATGTGGCGCAAACTCCGTGGGAGCATCCGCAAGATGAATACTTGATTGATGCGCGTAGCGCGTGGTATGTAGTGGGTTCCAGCGTACAAGGTGCGATGGGGCCGTCGTTGGTGTCCTATAGCGAGCGTGAAGCCGCAGAAACATTGGCTGCAGCTAAAGGCGGTCGTGTGCTGAGCTGGGAACAGCTAGATATGACTGTATTGCAAGAATTAGCCAGTGCTGGACACGAGCATGCAGCGGCGCATGGCGAGCAGTTATTGCATGAGCATGGTGTAGCTGAAGAGGTCGATGAGCATAGTTTGCACAGTGCTGATGAGCATCAAATGCAAGAAAAAATGAGCGCGCCAATAGAGACGCCGGCTATGGATATGCCAGCAGAGCATGATGCGCACAGTCAGCATTAGTTCAGGTTGGATAACCGCTTAGTCGCTATTGAGCTTGTTGTGCTGTTTGGTGTTGGCCTAGTTTAGAGCTGATTAAGCGAATCTGCAGCGGCGTAGCGCCGCCGCTGTGGTGAAATACACACTGTGCCACGCTGGGCTTACCGCGCAGCAAGGATGGATTATTGGAAAATCCCACCGGTTCTAATGGGATGCCGCGCGGGCTGCTGTCGAGTTGGCCGTTGTCATTCAAGTCGGCAAACAACTGAATTGCATAACGCCCCGCAGGAATATCTGTAAAAACTAAGGTTGCACTCTTGCTGCTGGTGATCGCTACAGGTTCAGCAGTCCAGTTGCTGGCTTGATCGGATAATAGCGCGGCATGCACAGTTTTCTCATGAGGCAGACGATCCAGTTGCACAATTAGCTGGCCAGCAAAAGCGGGCAAGCTCAGTGCACTGGCTATAAGATAAGCAATAATGCGGGTAAAGTGATAGCGATTTTGTGGCATAATTCCTACTTTTTATAGGGAAGTGTGTAGATGCGGCAGGTGCTGATTGTCCATTATTCACAAAGTGGTCAACTTAACCAGTTGGTTGAGTCCGTTAGCGCACCGTTACGTGAGCAATCTGACGTGCAGGTCGATTATTTAGAGCTGCGTATGCAAACGCCGTTTCCTTTTCCTTGGCCGTTTCTGAAGTTTTTCCGTATTTTTCCCGAAACCGTATTGATGCAGCCGCAACCCTTACAGCCTTTGGCGGTGGATGCAGATAAAAAATATGATCTGATTATCTTAGCCTACCAAGTGTGGTTTTTATCACCATCGCTGCCAATGTCTAGTTTCTTAGCCAGTCCAGAAGCGGCTAAACTTCTGCATGGTACGCCAGTTATGACTTTAATTGGCTGTCGCAATATGTGGTTAATTGCGCAAGAAAAAATGAAGACAAAACTCAAAGAGTTGAATGCACGTTTAGTCGATAATGCAGTACTGACTGATGCCTGCGGCAGTGCAATGAGTTTTCTTGCAACCCCACTGTGGATGTTTACCGGCAAGAAACAAGCCTATGCATGGCTGCCCAAAGCAGGCATTGCTGCGTCGCAGATCGCTGCTGCACGACGTTTTGGTGAGGCTATCGCAGCACGCTTATTACAGGATCAAAAGCCCATTACTGCACCGATGCTAAAGGGTTTAGCAGCGGTAAGTATTGACGAAAAGTTGATTGCCAGTGAGCGCATTGGTGCGCGTAGCTTTTATATGTGGAGTCGACTGTTGCGTGCATTAGGGCAGCCTGACAGTGTCTTACGCGCTGTGGGCTTGTGGGTGTATATCGTATTTTTGTTATGCATGATTGTGACTGTAGTACCAATTACCGCGTTGTTAAAAAAAACATTAAGCCCGTTAACCAAAAAGCGTATTGCACGCGAAAAAGCCTATTTTGCGCAGCCGTCAGGTGAGTAAAAAACGTGAGGAGTTCGTGTGGTAAAAACAGTGTATATCAATCGAGTCAGTGCCTATTTACCACATGATCCGGTCGATAATGATGTGATGGAAACACGTTTAGGTATGGTGGGTGATACGCCATCGCGCGCACGTAAATTAGTGTTGCGCAGCAATGGTATTAAGCAGCGCTATTACGCCATTGATCCAGAAACCGGCTTGCCGAGCATGAATAATGCACAGTTAAGTGCGCAAGCAATTCGTGGTTTGTGTGATGACGACTTAGTGCTGGACGATATCGATTGTCTGGTGGCCAGCAGCTCGCAACCTGACCAAGTGATGCCCAATCATGCAGTTATGGTGCACGGTGAGCTGGGTAATCCGCCTTGCGAAGTAGTGGCGACCGCAGGCATTTGTTTGTGTGGCATGACCGCTTTGAAATACGCATGGATGAGTGTGGCGCTCGGTGAAAGTCAAAACGCCATTGCCTGCGGTTCGGAGGTGGCTTCCAATTTAATGCGTGCCAGCAACTTCACCGCTGAATATGAAAATCGCCTTGAACAGTTGGAGAAAAGGCCAGAAATTGCCTTTGAAAAAGATTTTCTACGCTGGATGCTCTCCGATGGTGCTGGCGCGGTTTGGCTACAAAACCAGCCCAATGCGACAGGCCTGAGTTTGCGTATCGACTGGATTGATATTCTCTCTTTTGCCGATCAAATGCCAGCCTGTATGTATGCTGGCGCTGATTATGTGGATGGCGAATTGGTCGGTTGGAGTCGTTTTTCCGCAGAGCAGCGCAATCAGCAATCGTTGATGGCGGTTAAACAAAACGTGAAACTACTTAACGACAATATTGTGAAATACACAGTGGTTGAAGCCTTGAAGAAAATCATGGCTAAACGCAGTTTGACGGTGGCTGCAATTGAACACTTCTTGCCACACTATTCGTCTGAGTTCTTTCGTGAGCGCTTAGCGCAAGGCCTGGCTGAAGTGGATTTAGCCATTCCGCAAGAGCGTTGGTTTACCAATTTAACCAGTAAAGGCAACACCGGCTCAGCGTCGATTTTTATTATTTTAGAAGAGTTATTTAATGCACGACGCTTAAATATTGGCGAGCGCATCTTATGCTATATACCTGAAAGTGGCCGCTTTTCTAGTGCCTTTATGCATTTGACAGTGGTGTAACCATGAAACTTGATGACGTACCGCAGGACGCGGAGACCTCGAGCTATGCTGGACATTCGAAATTGCTCTATGCGGTTGATCAAGAGGGGCAGTATCAGGGGGCGCAAAGTGCCGGCTGGGATGCTGAAAACTATGCCACACAGCAGGCCTTAGCAGAGCTGGAACAGCTTGAACAGCACGCGCAGCAAGGCTGGCAGGGCGGCAAATTATCACCGCTGCCTTGCCTGATGTATCGCTACCGTATGGATGAGTTGGCGCTGGCGCAGGTGACGGGCTTATGGCGTTGGCGCATACGCCGCCATTTTCAACCGCAGATTTTTGCGCGCTTGTCCCCAGCTTTATTAACCCGTTATGCCGACGCCTTTGGTTTGCCGACAGAACAGCTGATAGCCTATCAACAAGGAACCCTGCATGAGCTTTAATCACCAGCAAAGTGCCCACTGCGAGACAGGGGTGATGTCGAGCTTATTGACCCATGCCGGTTTGCCGATGAGTGAGCCGATGGCGTTTGGTTTGTCCTCTGCTTTGGCTTTTGCTTATTTACCACTGGTGAAACTCAGTGGCATGCCGCTGATTGCTTATCGGATGCCGCCTAAGCACATCATTAAAACGCTGAGTAAACGCTTGGGTGTGCGCTTGCATACGGCAACCTTTAGCAATCCACAGCATGGCAAAGCGGCTTTAGATCGCGCTTTAGATGAAGGCCGCTTGGTCGGTTTACAAAGCTCGGTATTTTGGCTGCCGTATTTCCCACCGGAAATGCGCTTTCACTTTAATGCGCATAACTTAATGGCCTATGGGCGTGAAGGCGATGAGTATTTGCTAAGTGATCCGGTGTTTGAAGAACCGGTGCGCTGTGCTGCTGAAGCGTTGCAAAAAGCGCGCTTTGCCAAAGGTGCTTTGGCCGCCAAGGGCTTGCTGTATTGGCTTGATGATGTGCCGTTAGAGCAAGACTGGCCTGCGTTGGTGCGTAAAAGTATTGTCTCCACCACGCGTATTTTAGACGGCATGCCGCTGCCCTGGATTGGTATTCGGGGTATTGAGCACTTGGCGCGTAAAATTAACAAACTGGATCCGGACGCAAAGAAATACAATCGTTTGTATCTAACCCATATCGTGCGTATGCAAGAAGAAATCGGCACCGGTGGTGCGGGTTTTCGTTTTATGTATGCCAGCTTTTTACAGGAAGCCGGAGTCTTGTTGGGCGATGAGCACTTGCAAGCAGCAGCCCAAGAACTGACTCAGATTGGTGATCAGTGGCGACAGTTTGCTTCGTTATGCGTTAAACAAAGTCGTGGTAAGGATGCAGGCTTGGGTATGCAGCCGATTGCTCAGGCGTTACTGGCGATTGCTCAACAGGAACGCGCTTTATTTAAAGGGTTAGCGCTGTGGGCGAAGCAGCGTAAATAGCGCACGACTTCTTTTACTCTGTACTGTCTGTAGTGCTGAAATTATGGCTGTAAATATCGATACCAGCACATAAGCTTTGAAAGTCGCTGCCGATGCTGATTGCAGCAGGGCTGCCTTCGAGCAAGATGGCTTGCGCAGTAAAGCCGTCATTGTCATCGCAAAATACCAACAGTGCTTGGGTAATGCTGCCTGCTTGCATGTCGCAGACAGCGAGCATACTCAGTTGTTGCCAGACTTGCGCATTGGCGCTGATAAACAGATTGGGACCATTGAGTTTGAGTTGTTGGGCAATATGAAAGCCTGCGGCATTACTGACGCTATTCACAAACTCAAATGGCTTGGGCTGGCGCTGCTCGGCACAGACGCTGTTGAGTAGCGATGCCATGGTGGTGCGAGCGGGGTAGGTTGAGGCGACATAGAGGCCGCAGTCGGCGCGCACATGTTGTTGAATGGCTGTGGCAGCGAGCAGGCTTTGTAGAATAAAACGATCGACACGACGCGGTGAGCGCGCAAGCCATTGCTGTAAGGCGATTTTTAATTGTTTGTCAGTGGTGCTGGCGCATCCGCTGATATGACTGGCGGCGATTACTTGCATGGCAAATCTCCTGTCTCGAAGATGAGGCTGGCATTATTGCCGCCAAAACCAAAAAAGTTAGCCAACACGCGAGTTTGTGACAACGGCCAGGCGGGGTTTTGCACCAGCGGTAAACTGCAGTGTTGTGAGTCGGGCATGACCGGTAAGCTCTGGTTTTTTAAGCACGCTAGCAGCAGTAAAGTTTCGCTTAAGCCACAAGCGCCTAAGGTATGTCCGAGCCACGGTTTGATCACGCACAGCGCCGGCACTGCATCGCCTTGCAGCCACTCCTGCATGCCATTTCTTTCTGCTAAATCATTGGCCTGTGTGGCGGTACCATGCAGTTTGATCAGGTCAATATCGTGCTTGTGGCACTGCGCATCAGCTAATGCCTGCTGCATCACCCAGTTGATATGACTGCCGTCCTCGCGGGTGCCGGTTAGACTGCTGGTATCGCAGGCGCTAAAGCCGCCGAGCAATTGAGCCACGGGTTGCATAACGGGTTCGTTTGATAGCAGTGCAGCAGCGTAGCTCTCGCCTAAAATCAGACCATCCCTTTGCGCATGAAAGGGTTGGTAGCGGCCACTGCTGCTGGTCAGTTCCAGTACACCAAAACCTTGCATGGCGATTTCGCTGGGTGTTTCAAATGCTAGGACTAAGACGTGGCTGTAATGTTGTTGTTCGAGCAGGCGCGCGCCATACAGCAGCGCATTGGCCGCACTGGTGCAAGCGGTATTGATACAGAAGGCTGCAGCAAAGCCGTAAGCATGCTGTAAGGTTTGTGCGAGCTGATTGAGCGGTGTTGCAGCGCTAGGGTTAAAGCCGTTTTGGCTCTGCGTCAGCGCTTCAAAATAGTGAATGTTGAGCCCTGTGCTGGCAATAATCAGCAAGCAATCGGCAAAATCAATGGCATGCTGGCTGTGCACGCTGTTGATATTGGCATGTAAGTGCTCAAGCAGCGGCCGCTGTTGTGCCAGCGCAAAGTAACGACGGGATTGCTTATTTTCATGCAATACAAAGTCACGGTAATGCGCGGCCTGACCCTGTTGTACGGCCAGCGCTGCATCAGCGAGGTTGTCAGCGAGGGCGCTGCGTAATACTGGGCTATGTAAATACACCGAACTCATGCGTGCTGTCGAATATATGCGGCAATATTGGCAATGGTGGTTAGCACTTGGCGACCTTCTTTAGCGCCTTCAATGCGCACGCCATGCTGTTGTTGCAAGGCCAGCGACACTTGTAAGGCATCTAGGCTGTCCATTTGAATGCGGCTATCTTGGCCAAATAAAGGTTCATGGCTATCAATGCTTTGCCAGTCGATATCATCTTCTTTATCGCATCCATGAATGATCAATTGCTTGAGTTGTTGCTCTAATTGTGTGTCGTCCATAATGTTTGTTGCACTCGTCTACGAAATAAAAGTAACCCGCTGGTACCGCACAGCACGGCAAAAGCGAGCAGGCGTAAGCACCAGGGTAAAATATCTACAGTGGAGCCTTGACCCACCAGTAAGGTGAGAAACGCATCCAGCGCCCAACTCATGGGTGATAACTCAGCCAGCTGCTGCATGGCAATCGGCATGATGCTTTTGGGCACCATCACGCCACCAATCGCGGCCAATATAATATTGCTGCCAGCACTGAGCAGCAATGCCTGTTCGGTGTTCTTAGCCAGCGCCGCAATCAATAAGCCCAAGCTGCAACTGGCCATGGCAATGCACAGAGCCAGCACAAAATAGGCTGATAGATGGTCACCAATCTGTAACGCCGGCAAGCCTAGCGCCGGTAAAGCGAACACGCCCAAGGCTAGCAAAGCAACGAATTGAACAAAATTGATAGCGATATAAGGCAGTAATTTACTCAGCGCCAAGGTGGCAACGTTGAGCTGTAAGCCGCGAAAACGTAGCAGAGTACCGGATTGTTGTTCATGCTGAAAACTATTGGCCATCGGCAGCATAACAAAGAACATCCCGAAAATGAGCCACGCCGGTACGCTGAGCTGACTGGCATTGGCTTTAGCCGCTAGGTTACCGCTACTGAGCACATCGTACTGCGGCAGCTCACTCTGGGTACGCGCTTGTACTAAGAACAGTTGCTCATCGATCGGGATTTGCTCATCGAGTAATTGGCTATCCATCAGAAAAGCCCGTAAGCGTGTTTGTGCTAAAGCAATGGTCACCGCGCTATGGATACGTTGGCGTGAGAGATGATCGGTTGCTGCTGGAAAGGATAGGCTGGGGCCAATATGCGGCGTATCGAGCAAGTGCGTGGAAAAGTTTTTATCGATACGGATGCTTGGCTGCTGGTTATCGCTGGCGTGTTGCAACTTACTGTCACTGAGTTGCGCTTGTAATGCACTGATAAAGAACGCGCTATCTGCGCTGCTGTCTGCCACCTGTAGGTTGATCGCTAAAGGGGGTAATTGTTCGCGATTTAAACCGGACATGGCAAAAGCCATCAGGATCAGAAAAGTGGCTGGCATCAGAAATAAAACAGCGATAGCGTGCCAGTCGCGGCGCAGTAAACGTATTTCTTTAGCAATCAATGCCCAAAGTCTCATAAGGCACCGCCAGTCATGTTGAGATAAAACTGTTCCAGCGTAGGTTGTCCATATTCAATCTTGCTGGGTAGCTGCGCCTGCGCACCGATAAAATGATACAGCGTTAAAAACTGCTGATCGCTGATCTCGGCAATAAACACACTGCTGCTGCTGAACTCAGCTCGCAAGCCCAGCCCACTACAGAAGGCGACTAAGCTAGTGGGTAATTGCTCAGGCCATTGCAGCAGTAATTGTTGTGGTTGCTTGAGTGAGCTGCGGGTATCGAGATCGCATTGGATATGACCGCGGTCGAGCAAGACAATACGCGCAGCGATGGCTTCTATTTCGTGCAAATAATGGCTGGTGTAGATGATGCTTTTACCGCTGTCGCGCAGCTGTTGGATGTAGGCGAGCAGGTGTTGACGGCTACGGCTGTCAACACCAACGCTGACTTCATCCAGCAAATACAGCTGTGCAGGCTGCAAAACACCAATGGCAAAATTTAAACGGCGCTGCTGACCACCGGATAAGGTACCGGCATAGCTCTTGAGTAACGGCTGCAAACCTGTGGCCTGCAGGACGCTATCCATTTGCTGCTGGCGTAGGTTGCCGCGCAGCTGATATAAATCAGCAAAGAGATTCAGGTTTTCTTGCACACTCAAGCGGCTGTAGAAGGCCAGTTGTTGCGGTACTAAACCAATGCTGCGCGGCCCTTGCCATTCAATCGAGCCGGAGCTTGGTTGCATTAAAGAACTGATTAGCGACAGTAAGGTGGTTTTCCCGGCGCCATTGGCACCCAATAAGCCAATGCATTCTCCAGCCTGAATGGACAGATTAATGTCGCTGAGCGCAGGCTGCGCAGCTGCAGGGTAACGAAAACTAAGATTGTTAAGTGTCAGCATGCACAAGCACCATTAACAGAGTGCCGCTCAGTAAGAGCTGCTGATGGGATGTGAGGCTAAAACTGTAAAGTGCTCCAACTGGGCTGTGCGAGAGCAGCTGCGCTTGTATTTTAATCGGGTCACAACGCTCAGCTGGGTCATGATGCACGCTAAGTTTTGACAGCTTACCGATATAAGCCCCTTGGATACGTGCGTCATTGCCATATAATGCACCGTGCGCAGCACAGAGTTGTGCGGCAGCTTCAAACAATAAGCACAGCGAAGGACGCTCACCAAAATCAGCCAGACAACTCCATAGGCATTCACCTTGGATGCTGGAGGAGTTATGAGCGTTAATATGCTGCAGCCATAAGGCGGAGCCTTGGTGCGGCAGTAGTCTGTGTAAAGGTTGTGTGAGCATGGCTGCAGTAATAGGATAAAAAAAAATTATAGCAGGCTGGCATTCTGCCGTCTGTGCGGCCTAAGGCAAATATGATTTATGCAAACGCTTCACGTT
>Ga0172382_10004809_pt1 | contig 20477 bp, 28 predicted proteins | sample Leawel138RmetaG_FD_122245 | JGI IMG/M metagenome (GOLD analysis project Ga0172382, IMG submission 122245) | Leachate microbial communities from a municipal landfill in Southern Ontario, Canada - Leachate well 138R metaG | ecosystem: Engineered > Solid waste > Landfill > Unclassified | place... | reverse complement strand
GGTCAAGCTCTTCGGAAAGCTTGGAGATCGTCGCTTGCGTTTTGCTGATTTGCAGTTCGGTTTTCGTGACCGCTTCTTCGGCAGTCTCGATCTGCGCCTCAAAGGCTTCGAGGGCCGCTTTCGATTTGTCGAACTCTTGCGTCATCTTGCGCCATGCGCCGATGTTCTCACCGATAGGTCCACCGAGAGACGCGATGCCCTGCTCTATCTCGCCCCACTTGATGTTATCAATGGCTTTCGACCAGCCGACCAGAGCGGTAGCTGAAAGGGCTTTGAAAGCATTGTCGAGTGAAGCCCCAAGCGCGATTGATGGAGCGGCGGCACCGGCACCTTTGGAGATTTGCTCCCCCATGTACAAGCCAGCGTCATACGGATTATCGAACATGGGGTTAACGGAAGTCTGCGTGTTGACCGTCATGGTGGCGGTCCAGCCCTGATGAGCGCGTGTCTTAGCGGCGGTGATGAGGGACTCGTCCACGTTGGGGACGAGAGTTGCAGACCATCCCTGCCGAGCGCGTGTCTTAGCGGCGGTTATCTGTGATTCATCAACGTCTGGCACGAGCGAAGCGGTCCAGCCCTGATGAGCGCGTGTCTTAGCGGCATCCACCTGTGACATGTCCACATCGGGAGTGATGTAGATTGTGGGAACCCAACCTTCTTTGAGTTGGTCAAGCGTGGGGGTGTCTGTGGTTTCCTTGACCCGCAAGTCTATGACCTTGTTCGGGTCTTTGCCCTTGACTGCTTTCTCAATCTTGGCGACAAGTTTTTTCTCGTCGGCGGTTAGTGCAACCTTCGACTCGCGCTTCTTGTTAATGACCTCCATCATCTTGGAGTCATCAGCGTCTAGCTTGAGTTTATATTCCTTTTTCCCGCCGCCCATCCAATCGGCTAGTTTCTTTATTCCGCTGATAAGCCCTATGGGGTTGAAGGCGTTGGCGAAGTTGGCAAGCTTGTTCAACCATCCAAGAATGGTAGGGGCTTTGACGGCATTGAGAACATCAAACGCCCCGGCGAGTGCGCTTAGATTGTCCTTCAATATCGGGAGCGCGGTTGTACCGACTTCGATAGCAACGGCTTTGAGTTCGTTCAGGGTTGTTTTGAACTGGAGCGCTGTTGTGTCGGACATGGTGCCGAACATCTGCTCGGTTGTCCCGGCGCGTTTGCCCATCTCTTCGAGGTCTTTGGCGAAGTCTTTCGTGGAGACACCCGCAAGCGGGAGGACGGCTTTCAACGCTCGAATGTTCGGGAAAAGCGTGGCGAGTTCTTCATCGGGAACCTTCTCGGCAAGCTCCATCATCGAAGCCGCAAGCCCTTTGGTGCGGAGGTTGGCGAGGGAAAGCTCGATGCCGTACTGCTTCGATACGTCAACAGCCTCTTTGGTAGGCTTGAGATACGTCATCATGGTCTGGTTGAGAGCCATGAACGCAGTCTCGGCAGGAACGGCTTTTTTCGTCAGCGTGGCGACGGCGGCAGAGACTTCCGTGAATGGAACCTTCGCTATCGCCGCGGTGCCGGTGGCCTTGCCCATGTTGGCTACAAATTCTTCGAGAGTGATGGAGCCGCGCTTGACCGCCATGTTCATAGCGTCCATGTAGTCCGTTGGACCCTTAAGTTCCACGCCCGAATTAGCGTAGGCGTTCTGGACGGTCACGAGGGCTTCCGTGGCGGCTTCGAGTTCGGCTATCCCGCCTGTGGCACCTTTGGCGGCAATCTCCAGAGTAGCAAACTGTTCGGCATCTGAGGCATCGGGCATATCCGACTTAATCCAGTACAGAGCCTCTGCCATGTCTTTCGCGGATTGTGGGAACTTCCGTGACATGTCAAGAACGGAATTGCTCCATTCTTGCATCTGTTGTTTAGAGGCATCGGCAACCGCGCCCGCCTTGGCGATTGATTCTTCAAAGTCCACGGCGAGCTTGAGAGATGCCGCGCCGGCCGCCGCCGTCGCCATTACGATACCCGTTCCCATGCCAGCAAACGAGTTGGAGACTTTGCCCGTGGCGGCAGTTGCTTTTGTAGCAGAGGCGTTGATGGACGAGTCCAGGCCCGTCATCATGCCCTTTGCCTGTGCTATTCCAGCGGCGAGCGGGGCGGTGTTAAGCCCCACCGATGCCGAGATTGTGCCTAGGTTGATACCCATTACTTAGCCTCGTATTTCGGGTCTTCGAGAAACTTGAACTTGTCGGCCTCGCCCGATTCCCTCTTGAACTTCTCATCCAGCATTTCGAGGTACAGCCAGAAGTCGGTCATCTTCAGTGCGAGGATTTCAGACAGCGTCCAGCCGAAGTTCAGCGAGAACGAAAAACACGCTTCGTTGAAAAACTTGGTGAGCGTTATTCCTCGACCTTTTCCTCGCTTTCTGAACCTAAAGGGGGGGTGAGAATCTCCATCGCTATCTGCGCCCGGTAGATCGCGTTCAACTGATGAGCGGGCATCTTCTCAAGTTTCTTCTTTGTCAGTTCGGGGTAGTGCGGGTTGAGAAGGTCGAAGTAAAATTGAAGTGCCGCGTCCACACCTTCCGTTGACAGAAGCGTGGCTTCCTCGTTGCTCGATCGCTTCTCATCCGCTTCAAGAACCTTGCGGTACTGCGCGGCGGTAAGTTCGGGGATTTCGTAATCTTTCCCGTCCACCTTGATATCCATGATTCCTCCCTGGGGGTAAGCCCCCCCGCCCCAGGGAAGGGAACGGGGGGGCATTTGCGTTTACTCGGTCGGTATCGTTGCCGTGGTTGACCAGCAGAGAACAGGCATCGCGGCAGGGGTGTAGTTGGGGTTGTCCACGCACTTGATATCTATCTCGTTAGTGGCGTACTCCTCCTGTCCACCGCCTTCCTTGAAGAACGCGGGCTTGCACTGGTAGAAGTGCAGTTCCTTGTACTTCTCGACGTTTGACCCATCGACTATCGCGAGGTACAGGCGTAACTCGTAGTCGTAAGCGTCATCCTGCTCGTCCGGGGTCGGGGCGCAGTAGCCGGTGGCGCACGGTGGAGAGGATGCATCGTAGGTTATAGTCCCTACCGACCCTCCCATCGTGTACTGAAGATCTGCGTCTTCGCAACAGAACGAAAGCTTGAGCGTCCCGCCGGTGAGCGTGTCGCTGTCCTGCATGACGTTCTTGATTCGACCTCCGCAACGGAGAACGGACCTCTTGCCCTCCTCGATCTCCGGGGTCCAATCCCAGTCGATGATATTGTCTGAGATGTACCATTCGGGGCCGGTTGACGGCCCGCCGGTAGCAGAGAGCCTCTTAACGTGGACCTCTATCGGTTCGTACACTATGAGGCAATCGCAATCTGCCATTTCTTTCCCTCCTTTCGGGAATTAAAAAAGCCCCCGAAGGGGCTAAGATGAGGCCGGTTGAGTGACCTACTTGGCGAACTTATGGCGTTTCAGAAAGTCGCGCTCCAGGCGCGTCAGGCCGTGGACCTCACAGCCTTTTTTGAGTTCCACAATGACGGTATCAAACTCGACATTGCAGGTGCGGGATGCGATAAGCGGCCTGCGCTTTCGCGGTTTCGGCTTCTCTGGTTGAGGAGAAAAGCTCGAATAGTCGTTCATGGTTCCTCCTATGTCGTAAAGGGCATCGGCACCCAGAACTTGAGACGGATAGCGTTGCCCTGGACGGCTTCTATCCACATATCAATCCTAGAGTCTCGTAAGTATCGAGGGCTGAACAATGCCCCGGACGGACACGTTACGGTTTGATGGTGGAGCGCGGATACAACGGCATCGGCTATGGGGTCGAGTTCGAGTATGTTAGACGGCTCACCGATTACCAACACTTCCAACTGCATATGATGAGCGCAATGTCCAGCAGAGAAAGATGGTAGTTCCCCAAGGAACGCCATCTCAATCAAAGGCTTCTCGGTATCGGCGGGGGCCGTCCACTCCCAGAATACCCTGCTGGACACCTCTGTTATCTCTGTGACCAAGTGGTCATATATGCCTTCTCGCAAGTCTGCGTAGTTCATGACCCCAACCTAAATCCATAGCCGCCGCCAGCCGCAATCGCTCTTAGTTCCGCAAACAACAGGTAGAGATTGTGGGAGCGCGCCTCTTCGAGAATCTTATATTCGTCTCTAAAGAACCACGCCGTCTCCAGGTAAACATTCGTCATGATGTCGCCATAGATGGTAGAGGTGATCTGCGCCTGTCCAGCGTCCGTCTCAGACTGTATCGAGCTTGTGGCGGCACCCGTCCTATCAGTCCAGCGTTTGGATGTCTTGGCGTGATTCACGGACTCTGTGATGTGCTTATCCATAGCAGCTTCAAAGAGTTTGTTCATGCTTTTGCCAACAGCGGTCAGTTTGGCGTTGACTTCCATAGACCCGCTCATGACGCTACACAATCTGCTTGAGTGTGGTTATCGATATTTGAATCATCGTAGTACCTGATCCCTACTATCCGAAAAGTGCGCCCGTTGTAAACGAACGTGTCGTATGAGTCATGACCCACCGCAATATTCGCTTGGCCGTCCACCAACAGGCCGTGGGTTATCGTCTTCACTTCACCTTCAGGTATCGTGACTTCCCGCATGTTGCGGGTGGAGTATTGGTAAACCCTCGCGGTGATAGCGTCGAGCGTTGTCTCGGTCCACGAGAACCCGCCAGCGTTCTGGACTTTCGTGTGGCGGGTGATGGTGATCGTGGAGGTGTCGTAAGAGATTATCGAAGGGATCATGACTCGAACCTCGGGTCAATCCCGTCATAGTATTTCTGCCTTCGGTACTCGGGCCACGGCTGATCCCTACGAGTAGCAGAGAACGAAGACGAACCCATAAGTTCCCTTGCGCGGCTCTCGCAGTATTTCTTGTCCACGGTCACGGAGACGTCCCCCACCTTGTAGGAAATGGGTTTGTTAGCCGTGAGTCCAGCAAGCCATATCCAACCCCTCCCGGCGGCTCTCAGGACGTTGTACGTAGGTGTCCATCCAGACTGCGCGGGGTGAAGCCCTGCCGAGTCCTGGACTTCCTCAAGGAGAAGGAACCTGTCTATCTCAGCGTCCGTGAACGCGTACACAGAGGGATCATGGAGATAAAATCTTACCGATGCTCGGACGGTTGCCATGCTCATAGCGTCTCCTTGATCGGGCTTTCACGCTTAGAAAGAACCCGGTAATACTTTCGTTTCGCAGAAACCCTTTCGGGTAAACGGTCTTCGCCGTAGTGAACGATCAGGTTCTTTTCCAACCTCTTCCCTTTGTAGTGGTTGCCGGGCTTCTCCAATAATGCAAATGTGCGTTCTTTCGAGTCGTGCAACCAGTAATGCTTCTTGGCGTAATGCAATCCTTGTACATGGCGAAACAGTCTCACGCGGTCCATCATGTGGATGGGAATTGACCGCTCCAACTTGACTATCCCCATGTCGGCTTTCGGGATTTCCAGCGGCCCGGTCCACTCCTCGTCAGCGTCCAGGTGGAGATACCAATCTCCAACAGAGCCGACAATATAACGGTTGCGCTTCTCAAGTTCTTGAAGCCCCGAAGCAAAGATGATCCGCGCTCCCATTTTTTCGAGGTATTCAAGAGTCCCGTCTGACGAGTAGTCTTTGGCTCCAGGGAAGTCTGAAAACCTACCGTCAACAGCGACAATCTCATCGACTATCGGGGAGAGCGATTGAATCGTCTTGCGGATCAGGGGGTAGTCGTTATAGGTTATTAGAACCCCGTAGAGCATTGATCCTCTTTGCACATGAAGCCAATGTAGGCACGTAGTCTTTCTTGAGCCCGGACCTGATGAACATGTCCGTATCTTTCGGAAGGCACTTCCCGCCAAATCCCCTGAACCCGTCCTGGAGTACATCCAAATGAGTTTCACAAACGTATCTGTCGGCACACAAGCCTTTACGCACGTTCTCGTAATCGGCCCCGTACTTTTCGCAAAGGTCGTAGACCTCGTTGGCGAACGTCACCTTGATTGAGTGGTGAGTGTTCAGCGAGAGTTTCAAAATCTCCGCTTCGGTTGGCGACATGATAAGCGGCTCACCGAACGGCTCGTGGAGCTTCTTGAGCATTGTCGGGACGGCCCTGCCTCCGAAAACCACTTTGTCCGGGTGGAGGAAGTCTTCATTCGATGTTCTCTCTGTGAGGAATTCGGGAACGTAAACAATATGCTTGCCGTACTTGTTTATCAACGTGTCCGTAGTCCCCGGCATCAAGGTCGTTTTGATAGCGATGATGTCGGCAAGTTGCCATTCCTCCACAACGGCTTCAACCGCATTCTTGTCGTAGACACAAATGAACACGATGTCTGAGTCGAGAAGGTTCTCGGCATACCCTTTAGCCGGGTCGTGCTTTAAGATTTCGTGGCCCAGAGATTCAAACCCGTCAGCAACAGCCGAACCTACGGTCCCAACTCCGCACACTCCGATAATCATGCTTTTGCCAACACCTTTCTCCAAACAGACTTGTAGTCAAACCCTTCCCATGATTGCGCTTCGGCCTGTTTCCTCGCCCAGCGGGAATGCTTAGGTGTATCGATGGTCAACAGCCATTCAAGTTTCTTCTTCATGTCTTCAACTGAGATTCGGTTGAACATGGTTCCCTTGACCCACTCGCCCGAATATATCCTTCGCTCGCAAGGGTCGATGAGAAAGTGCCTGTCGTGCTGAAAGAGGTTCATGGGGTCCGCGTTGGTAGTAAGAGTCGGCATCCCGGATGCCATGCCCTCCAAAACTGTTCTCCCGTATCCCTCGAACGCCATCGGGGCCAGAAGTATGTCACCGTCTTTGTAGTTGTCGGCGGGGTCTACCGTGTTGCCGATTCTCCATTCGATTCGCTTATCGTCGGATGCCACTTCTTCGGGAAACCGCTGCTGCGCATGGAGTATCAATTTCGCTTCGGGGTCTTCAAGTTGCTCGAACGCTTTTACAACCACTCCGACCTGTCGCCTGTCGGCATGCCAGCCAAACCCCACATTCATCACAAAGGTATGCCCCGTTCGTTCGATGAACGGGAACGGCTTGACGGAGATCGGCAGGAACACCAACTTCTTGCGCTGTTGACGCGCCTTCTCGTAAGCCTCGTAACACGGGCATATCAGCAAATCGGCGGCGAGCCTTTTCGCGGAGAACGTCTCGTGCATCGGGATAGCGACTGTCTTAATCCCGTGTTCCGGGGCCAGCTTGTAAATCGCATCGTGGAACGGGGTCTCAAGAAACAGAATCACGTTCGGTTTGTACTCATCAAACCATCTCAAGATGTCGGGGATTCGCGGCGGTCGGACTGACGTTATCTGACGGTCGGTCCACCTTTCCTGACCCTTTATCCCTGAGTTTACCGAAAGGATCGAGTCGGCCCCCAGGCAGGTCCAGAAGTCCCACATGAACGCGCCGATGCCCGATGTCCTGTTGGTATAACCGATTATGCCAAGTTGGAGATTATCTCCCAAAACTCCTCCATCCTGGCATCCCACGTGTGATACCTGGATACGCATTCCCGCCCGGCTTGCGCGATTCTTTTCCTCTCGTGCGGGCGGTCGAGGTAGTGGTTTATCTTCTTGAACAGGTCAGCGTGACCGTTGTAATAAACGAGGTGTACGTTATCCTCAAAAACCTTCTCCATGTCCGGGACTCTCGGATGCAAAACAAACCCTCCGCAAGCCAGATGCAGGTATACCCGGTTGGAATAGTAGCCCGGCAGGTCGTTTACGGCGTTATCGCAAACCATGATTTTCGTCTGGTTGACCGCCCGCGAATGGTCGGTTCCCCTGCACTTCCCATCCTTGCCGTAGTGAACGAAATCATATCTACGGTTCATCTCATAAATCATTTGCCGGCGTTTGGCGTTGTACGCTCCACCGATGAACCCGACATCGTGTTTCAAAGTCGTGGTTACGGGGTAGTACCATTCGGGGTTGTACGCTTGCTTGAACCATCGCCTTTTAATCCCGGCTTCTTTGTAGGCTTTGTTCTGGCTCCCGTCTGTCGATAGGACCATGCCGAAGTATCTCAGCGGGGGGAAGTACAGTTTGTCCCGGCCCTGCCAACCCACTATCAAATCGAAGTAGTGCGCTATCTTTAGGGCTTTGGTTTCCTTCCAGAACTCAATCGGTTGACTGTAAGGCACTGTCGTTAAAACGATGTCGTATTCTCTTTTGAGAAACTTCTCGCGGTCTAGTCGGTTGTAACAGTACTTATCGACCTCAGCTTTCTTCGAGAGTGCTTTGGAGACTCCCCATTCGGTATGCCATTCCCCGAAATGCCCGATGTAACCTATCCGCATTTTTCCAAGAAGACTAGCGGAGCGGTTTCCTTGAAAGTGGTACAGCACTCAACGGCGAAATCCGATGCCGGGACTTTCGCGAGTTCCTTCCCCGGCCCCACTCCAGTCCTTGGAACGAACCCGCAACCGATAACAAACTCTAGCGCGGGGCAGAGGTCTTTGACGGGGTTGTCAAAACATCTCGGATGAAGCTCCGCGAATATCCAAGAATCAGGGGGCATGGACTCGATTGTCTTAACGGCCCCCTCTATCATCTCTTTCTCGTAACCGTCGATGTCGAATCTCAAAAGATTTGGAACTATGCCGAACTCATCAAGCGGCAACTCTTTGATGACGACTTCCTTCACACCGCCGGGGCGGTTGGCGGTCATGTCGAGCATGTATCCCCGGTTGGACTTCTGGTGTTGCATGAACCGCGCTTCGCCGGTTTTGTTACCGGCGGCGAAGTGGTGTACCTCGATATCCAAAGTGTTCAGCGCAACCGACCGGCGAAGTATCCTCACGTTGGAAGGATTTGCCTCGATCGCGTGTACCTTTGCGCCCTGCTGGGCTTCGATGAACACATAGAACCCTAGCGATGCTCCAAGGTCGAGACAGGTCCAGCCCTTTTGGACAATCTTTGAAAGGATATATGGACAGTCGCCTTCGCGTGAGCCGTTCTCCAGCAGTTCCCTTGATTGTCCGGGGTCGTTTGTGTCGAGGTACATTCTTGTGCCGTGGATGCGTCTCTCTACGAGCATGGTTCCTTCCTCAGAAACACTTTCGGGAACCCCGATGAACCACAGATGGAATCTGCAAAGTCTTTGGGATGCATAACCTTCGGGCCGAAGATTCTCCGTGGGACGAACCCGTGTTTCTGGATTTGCTTTATCGCGGTTCTCAACTTCGATTTGTCTTTGCCGAACTTCAATGGGTGAAGGTCGATGAACATCCACGAGGCGACATCCATGTTTGACAAAGTGTCGTATCCACCTGAGACCATGTGGACCTCTGCGCCTTCGATGTCACAGCGGATCAGGTCCACCTTTCCTATCCCGTTCTTCTTAACAAAGCTGTCAAGCGTGATGGATTCGACTTTTTCTGTGCCGTTCTTTGAGACCCTCCCACGGTCGGAGCGGCCCGGTGACGGGGAGAACTTCACGGTCCCGTCATACCCCGCAATCGCGAGGTTGTGGACCTCGACGTTGTGAAAGCCGTTTAGAACCCTTGCGGCCTCCATGATGTGTGCGTTGTGGGGGTCTGCTTCGATTGCGTATACCCTTTCGGCCTTCTTCGCTTCAAGGAGCATGTAGAAACCCAAACAGGCTCCCATCTCGATAACCGTCCAATCGGGCTTGATAATCTTGTCCAGAAGGTCGGGGGCTTCGCCCTCCCATTTCATGCCCTGCATCAACTGAGTGGACATGCCCTTGTCTTCTGTGTCCAGGACCATGAGAAAGTCTCGTATCTGTTTTTCAACCAGCATCATTCACACCTGTGATTCTTGAGGTCTTCCGCGTCTATCCCGACATAGCCACACGCGCAGATATTCATTACGGGTATCATCTGCGGCTTGACCGTGGGCTTTGGGTCGGGTCTGGTCTTTTGGATCAACTTAGCCATGCCTTGACGGATAAGGTTCTGGCCCTGCTTATCCCCAACCTTGACCGTTGAACCCTTCTTGAAGGTACAGCCTTTTGATTCTTTGGTGATTTGTACGAGCATAATTTTTGGGGGGTAGCGGGGGGGCCGAAGCCCCCCCTGGATTGACTAGATTACGGGAACGCCGGTGACTTTCGCGAGTGCGTTATCGTCCTTGATCGCAAAGCCTTTCCGGATGACAAAGCGGTAAGCCGTCATGTCCTGCTCCCAGAGGTTGATCGGGTCTTCGGAGCCCTGCGTCAGGGTGGCCTCGTTGGACACCGCCACCTGGAGGCCCGTCCTGTCGCCTACGAAGACGTAGGGGAAGTGGGCCAGCAGGATTTCGTATCCAGCGGGCGAGTCCTGCTCTGCCACCTGACGGGTGAAGCAGATCGGAATCCCGAACACGCAGTAGCGGTCGCGGGGCTTACAGTCGCCCAGGTTCTCGGTGTAGATCGGGCGGTTCTGGTTGTCGCGGAGGTCGCGCAGGATGTGCTTGACCCTCGGATGAGCAACCATGCCCGTTACGTCGAACCCGTGCGCCTCTACCGCGCTGATAGCCTCTGAGATATCGCTCGCGAGGTCCACGCCAGTACCGTAGGGTACAGTGTGGGCCGCCGGCGTGTTGCCAGAGAGCGAGTCGGCAAACGGAGTCGTAGGCTCGTAGCCCAGGAACGTCCTGTCGATCGCTTCGATGAACGCGCCCGATACGTCAGTCTTGATGAGCGCACCCATATTGTGGTCCGCGTCTTCAAGAAGCTGGTCCTCGAACGGGACGATAACCGCCATTTTCTCGGCAGTGAGAGTCACCAGTTCAAAATCGGGGGCATCCTTCTGCTTGGTCGCCATGCCGTCAACCCAGTAGCCATCAACGCCGGTGGCGAATTTCCGCATGGACAGGGTCAGGCGGGTCATCGGAAAATGCCTCGCAAAACCTTCCACACAACCGCCGTCACGGATGATCTGATTGACTTCAGCCGTAAGCTCGTCAGGTACAAAATACCCGCCCTGGCTCAAGACCTGTTCGTTTATCGTGGGAATTGACATTGTCCCTCCTTCCAATAAAAAAGCCGCCCGGAGGCGGCGTGGGACGTTTGTGGTTTATTTCTTAGCTCCCGCTTTCAGCAGGTCGGCCCACTGCTGGTCAGTGGACGGGTTAGCTTTGACGGGTTGACCGCCTACTCCCGGAGAAGGCGGCTCTTCGGACTTCACAAGGTAAGGCTTCTCTTTCAGCAAATCGGAGAGGGACTTCTTGATGTCCACCTCGTCTTCGATGTCCAAAAGTCGGTAGGCCGCTTCGGGGTCCACCACGTTCATCTTGGATGCCTCTGATAGAACCTTCGCCTTGATGTCGGCATCCGACATCGCCTTTCGGTTGGTTTCGAGTTCCTTTTCGAGTTCCGATACCTTGCTGAGAGCGCGTTCCAGGTCGCTCTTCTCGGAGTCCTCTTTTTCCTTCTGAGCTTTCGACAAAGACTCAACCTGCTTCTCGACTTCGCGGAGTTTCTTTCGGTAAGAAGCCGCCTCGCCTCTAAGCTCTTTGACGTATGACTCATCGTAGGTTTTGGACTCTTCTGTACCCTCTGTTTCTACTTCGGGCTCGGTCATTCGTGACCACTTCCTTTCGCGTCTAGCGTTTTCTCTTGCCCTTTTGAAGGTTGGGCTTGACCGTGATTTTCGTAATTGGCTTCCCAGAGCCCTGTTTTGAACGTACCCGACCGGCACTTACTCTTTTGCATCAGCCTCTACGGGGTGCCATTACAACTCCAGCCATTCTTTGATTCCGAGATTGTCAGTTCCGTCTTGTGCGTACTGGTCTAACGCCTCGTTCCATTCCTCGTAGGACAACACGTTTTCGATTACCGGGCAGTTGCATTGAGAATGAGGTTCGGGGATGTCCATTTCTGATGTAATCTCCAAACCGTCCAAGGGTTGGCAGAACTCTACGCACCCGTCAGAGCCGTCGAACGTCAACGAAGTGACCCACGGGGATTTATCCATTGCCTCTTTTGTGGCGACTCGTTCAGCGTGGATTATCTCGGTTCGCGCAAGCCTCATCGAATCAAAGTTCAGGGAACGCCCGTAAGGTGTCAGTGTGTCAACGTGCCTGTTCGGTAGGGTGAACCCGTCAAGTTGTTTTGCGAGCATTTCGGGGTTGAGATGATTCCTCATCCCGTTTTCAACAATCTTCAGGATGTCATCTGAGTACGTGCCTAAATCCCATATCCTCCCCGAAAGAGTAAACCCGGAGGGAAGCTCCGCGAACATCGCCTGTTCGGCAACCTTTTCAGCTATCCCCACAACGGGATTTGCACCTATGGTGGAATATCTGTAACCGACCGCCAGCATAAATGCCGTTGCAACCTTCGTAGAAGCCCCCAGTTGGACTTCCATCGTGTTATGGTAGTTCTCAGCGTAGTCTTTGGTGATACGCTTTATAGAGGCTCTGTACGCGCCGTCAAAGTCCTCTTCTCTTCGGGGTAAATAGAGGTTCCCCCGCAATCGAACAAGAAGACGGGCAAACTTCTTCTCGTTTTGGCGCAGGAACTCGCTTCTCTTCACAACAGGGTAGCCTTTGTGGGAGCGGGCATCTTGAAGTGCTTGCCGCTGCCCGGGCTCCCATCAACCGTGCTAACCACTGCATCTTCCGCTTCGACGTAGACCCGGAGCCCGCCGAACTCCTCCGACATCTCGGGAGGGCAGGAATACGCGTATACATCGAAGCTGTGAATCGGAGGATGCCCGTTTACAAGTACGGTTCCGCTTAGATCAGCCATTTGATTTCTCCTTGCACTTACAAGCCTTTTGAGTCTTTTTACAAATCGGGCAAAACGATATCTTCACAGGGGCAAACAACGGATCAGGAAGTCGTGAGCCGTCTGCCAAGCGCCCGTTTCTGTACCCGTATTTACCGATCGTCAAGGAACCGCGCCCTTTCTGTGATGATCTTCGCGATTACCCTTTCTGGGTATTTCTCGCCCAGCTCCTCCAAAGCCCCGTGAACGCTTTGCAGAGACGCGGCAAGCTTTTGGGCTTCGATGGCGACTTTCTCCGCTTCATTTTCGGGAAGGGGGAGGTGGGGGATAACCCTGTTGGCATACTGCCCCTGGACATTCTGGTATCCGTCGAGCTTGAAAATCTCGCTCATCTTCAACGTCATCTTGTTCGCCTCGACCAAACGGGACTTCCACACTCTCCACGACTGTTGAGTCGCAGAGACCAGGTCTGAGTACAGCAGTTTCAACGCTACTCCCGAGACCAAACCGAAGCCTTTGATTCTGTCCGGGGTTATGTCCGGGACATCTGCCAGGAGGTGCATAAGGTTCTCTAAACGAGTTAGGAAATCCCCAAGAGCTTGCGCGTACTGAAATGACGATTCGAGCTTTTTAACGTCGGGCTGTTCGCCCCCGAGATTCCAGATTTCCCCAGGCGAGATTTTCAGCCCCTTCTCGGCATCTGGCGAGGCTCCCAGCAGAACCGTGACGGCGAAGAGGTTGAACCTGAGCGAATCAGCCGCATCAGACATGGTCTTGTTGTACTGGTCGAGAAGAGGTTTTAAGTCTTTGAGATACGAAGTGCCGAAAACTTCCCCGGTCAAGCATTCGTTCCCCAGAATTTCAACGGGGAGAAAGTTCAGCCCCGTTTTTACGTGATCGTATTTCGGCTGACCCTCCAACGGTCGGAGGTTCAAGTCATACAGACCTTCGGTCAAAAGGCATTTGTCATCGACCATCTCCCACGACTGTTTCCAAATTGTTTTGTCGTTGTCCCAGAACGAACAGAAATGTACCGCGTTGAAAGTGTCGGGTTCGAGTTCGTCAGGAACGGGGAACACCTCTTGACAGGGGGAGAAGTTCCACCTGACCCCACGGTTCGGGATGTACCTTACTGTCAACCCGACCGTCCCGCCGATGAAAAAGTCCTTCGCGGCTTCAAGTAGTTTTTCGGGTAGTCGGTTCTCATCCCAGTTGGAATACAGAAGGCTTTCCCGACCTGAAGCGGCATCGTTGGCGCGGTTCTGTTTGTCGGAAGGCTTGTAACCTTCGGTCTCCATCTGCTCCGGGGTATCGACGTTCTCGGGGGGGCATTCGACATCGGGGGCCGTCTCGAACATCCACGCGGACCTCTTCTTCACAAACCATCTCGCGAGGTTGATGGTCAGTATCGTAGGTGTGTACCCCAAAGAGTGGGGCATGGACCACTTCTGACCGTCCAGATCGTAGTACGAGTAATACTCGTTGGCGGTCGAGATTCTTTCAAGAGCCGCCTGTGAGAGAAATTGATATTTCTTCCCGTAGACCTCTGAGGTGATCTTGTCCACCACGTTTACGTCAAGGTTCTCTTGAGGAGTGACGCTTTTCCATGCCGATTCGACTGTCATCTAAAGCCCCTTCGCGAGGTCGCGTGACCTTGTTTGTGTTGGGAGTACACCATGTACCGCAGGGAGTCCATGCAGTGGTTGTCAGCGTCTACGGGTTGGTCCTTCAAGACCTTGCCCTGATCGTCTTCGGGATAATGGTAAATCTCAAATTCCCGCGCCGTCTCGGGACAGGCGTTGAAGTCCATGCGGAACAAGTCTTGCTCGATCAAACGGTTCAGGGCCGAGATACCAGGGGTTATCTCGTTCTTCCCCTTGCGGGCATCAAGCCCGACATTGCGGAACTCTTGCAAATACTCCGGTCGCGAGGGGTCGCACCAAAAAGTAACGATGCCCCACTTCTCTTTTAATTCCCGCGCTTTTTCCGCGACCGTCTCTATCGGCGTTTTGGTCTTGCAATACTCTGAGACCAAATGAATCTGTCTATCGGAGCCAACAAGCCCGGTCAGGATCACCGACGGGTCGCGCCAACCCCAATCACAACCCGCCAGGGCGTATTTATAGCAACTCGGATCGGGTTCGAGATGATGTTTCTCGACGGATATCTGCGGGTAGACAAGACCCTCCCATGCGGTGAACTCCCCGAAAAACTCTTGCCGCAGGAAAGCCCCAGAGTAGGATTCCAGCAGGGATTCGATGTATTCCTTCGAAAGATGCTTGTTCTCCGAAGTGGCCCCGCACCACCATTCGTAGTTTCGCCGCTTGTCCTTTACGAACTCATCCCATATCCAGTTACGGCCCTTGGGCGTAGTCGAAAGCCAGCCCCTTTCGGGGGGTTTGCGAATACGGCCTGCCATGATCCGCCAGGTGTTAAGCGAGACTCGGGCGGCTTCATCGATATAAAACCAACCCAAGTTAGGCCCGCGCAAGTCGCCTTCCCTGTCACATGAGCGAAAGTAAATCTGTGACCCGTTGTAAGCAGTGGCAATCAAATCCTGCTTGTTGAACTCAGGGAAGTACCGTTTCCACCCGTCGTCAATCCCCAGTGCCGTCCACAACTCGTCCGTTATCATCGGCAGGACAAAGTCCTTCATGTTGCGATACGTCGAGGCTACAATCACTCCCCGCGACCCCGGATACTCCAGAGCCGTCCTCACGGCTTCCAGGCAACCGGAGAATGTCTTGCCCCCTCCCAGGCCGCACACCATCGCCCTGAACCTCGCTTGAGACCCGTGGAACTTCAACTGTGTGGGGGATAGGTCTACTTTCAGTTCCATTTACGCTCTCATTGACGAAAACAAACGTAACCGCCTCTTTAGGGACTTTTTCGGGAGCCCTTGCTGACAGTTGTATCTTGTCGTAGTAAATGCCGTGAATCAGGGCAAGGTCTTTCGCGCTTATCTTCTCGTCCGGGTCGCGGAGTTTGGCTTCCAGGCGTTCGGAGGCAAGATGAACGATTCGCCATGCTGCGGCTCGATACTTGCGGATTTCCTTCGCTCGTTCCTTGTCGCCGTCGAGGAGGGCCATTTCCTCCGCGTCGGGGAGTTGAAGATACCTCTGAACCGTGGAAACAGAACGCCCGACAGCCTTCGAGATGCTTTTGAGAGAGTAATTGGCATCCCGCATGACCTTGGCGCGTTCGACTAGTTCGGGATCGACCTTCGGGCCCTTGGACTCTTTAGAGTAGCGGTCTTCACATTCAGGCATTTTGTTTCTCACGATTTTTTCGAGGGGTAGGGGCTTTTGATTCTCAAGTTGTCAAGGAGTGAGGATTTTGCTTGCTTGCGCTCAAAACGCATAACCCCCCCCTGGCTTAACACTCTGACTACTGGTTAATGCAGGGTGCGCCAGGGAGATGCTGGCCCACACTCAGGGAATGTAGTCTGGTTACAATGACCGAACCGTTGTATAACTGCACTACATCAGCAGTTTTTAAGTGGGCGGGCAGAGAGGCGGTGCAGGTCTTCCCCACCGTATCCCCACCATATCCTTCCCTCTCCTACTCAATTCCCCCATATCCCCCGTATGAACCTACCCCCACCTACATTTGGACACTTAATACTCTGTTCACTACTTAGCACTTAACACCGTCTAATATATGCTAGATACTTGCATATGCTAAGTATCCTCTGTTGTGGTATGATCTACTTGACCTCAGAGATACCATCTCCTTGGCTTACTCCTGCTCTATGCGTGTGTGACCTGTCTACTGAGCGTAGGGCTCTCTTGAGTATCCATAGCTTGAACTTGAGTGACCATACTCCCTTGAGATTGATGTGTACCGTGAGCGTGTCTGCGTTCAATCTCCTGCCTCCTGTCTCCTGTCTCCTGTCTCCTGTCTCCTGTCTCCTGTGGTACTATCTGGTATGGCTCGTCGTCTCCTGGTAGATACACCCACACGCCACCGCTGTCGTCACCCCACATACTCACTGGTACGGTGTCTGACTGTGTGTCTACTACTGCCAGCGTGCATTCATCCGCGTCTACATCTAGTACCGTGCGGCCCTGTGTGCTGACGTGTACTCTTAGTCTGCTCATTTCCAGACTGCCTTCTTCGCACGCTCGAGAACGTCTATCATGCCGTGTTCTCTCACAAACGTTTCTCGGCCTTGCATGTGGTACTCATCGTGATGCTTTCGACAAACGTAAAGATAGTTATCTGGGTGCTCAGCCCTGCTCTTGTGTGCGCCTTTGGTAAGCAGGTGATGTCTGTCCACCGCGAACTTGCCGCAGCCTGGTACCTGACAGCGCTGAAGACTTGCTGCCATCACGTCCTTCGGGACTCCTGCTCACCCCTCCACCATGGGCCAAAGAATTTCTCTGCTGTAGGGCATGGCGGTCGTTGGTTACATTTGGAACCACGACTAGAGCACCATATACAACAGACGCGGCAAGGCGGTCTGGGCTCACAACACAGATAAGCCCCACATTGCGGCTTTCCGCGACTACGTAGCACAATGTCGGGACATATCTCTTTCAGGGACGGAGAAGACCACACATTAACTCCTCATTGCTTGAACGTCACGCCCTTGCCTGATTGCAACCTCTCATTGATCTCCAGGGCGTCTTCACACGAAACATCGAAGATGATCCTGTTGGACTCTCCGTCAGGCGCAGGCTCGACCCAATAGGCGGAAGGGGTGAACGTGCGCTGGGCCTGTGCCTTGACCTCTTGGCCCTTCGCTCTCTGTGTCAACTCTCTGACTCCCCAGCCCTCGGCCTCTGCCTGATCGAGTAGTGATGACTGCTCAGCGGGGGGCAGTGCTGATACTGCCCTATGATGTGACCAGGATAGGCCGGGGTGTCTGTTGGCGGGCGGGACGCGCTCAGCTACCCACTGATAGCCCCGTATCGTGGCTGGGGAGATGTCCTCTGGTATGCCCTGTGCGTAGCTCTCGCCGTACTGGAGACAGCCGTATGCCAGGATATCCCCGACCCACCAGGGCGATGCAGTGGACAAGCCGCTTACCATCTCGACGGCTTCTGACCATTCGTCTAGTGTCAATGCACGTGCAACAGTGATGGTCAGGCCGTCGGGACTGATAGCGTCGCCAAATATCATGTAGCCTCCGTAGGCTGGGATTGTCGCGGTCCTACCGTAGCAGGACCGTGGAGATGAGATGATCGTCACCTATGTTTTACGGCCCGGTGACGCTGGGCCAAAACGGGCATCAAAAAAGGCCACCTGTGAAGCGACCCCTTGTCTCTTGGTTTAATTCTCTCTCAGTATCCCACGAATGACACACAATGTCAAACCATCTTCTTCTCACACTCTGAACAATACCGCCGGCGGGGCTGATCATTTTCGTTCCGACAACGCAGGCACAAGCCATCTTCCAAGTCGCGGAAGCGGGCAAGGCCACGGTTAAGCGCTTTCCACAGTCGTCTTTCCTGTTCGTCCTTCTCAGCGTAGTACGCAGGGTTGGTAATTGTAATTCCCTCCGTGGACACGTGATGCTGTGGATTGAGCCGGGCATTCTTCTGACTTACCTTTACACCGTCCAATGCAGATACGGGTTCGTCGAAGTCCTCCCGGCTCCCGTCTGTGTAGGCACGCTCAACAAACATGGACAGCAAGAGGTCGACCGCTTCACCGATACTGCTCTTGTGTCCATGACTGCTACTGTTATCCAGTTGTCCATAATCATTCACGCTGCCCTCCCGGCATAGTATCGCAGTCGGCGCATTGCGTTCCTTCGCTCCCTCTGACACTCAGCGCAACGCACGGGACCCCCGCGCAATTCCGTGATTAGTGCGCCACACTCACACAGTCGAGCACCCGCCAGAAGCGCGTATGCCCGATCCAAAAACTCGGCGTCCTCGGGAGAAAGAACAGGGGCCGGAGTACGCTCATCCTCAACCCTCGTGATATACTGCGCTGCATCGATCCACATCTTGTACCTCCAAAAAATCCTTGACCATTGGCGCAAATCTGCACATAGTCACGGGCCGCTGGATAGGTATGCCTCTTAGTCCACAAGTGACGGCACGGGGAGAACGCCGACTGAGGCACGGACAGCGACCGTGTGGGGCGTTCGCCCACAGTCTGGTATCCCAACACACCTCAACTTCCATCGGGCCTCCTAGCCTTGTAGAACGTGCATGACTCGATCCATGCTCCTGTGCCGTGGTGACAGATAAAGCACTTGGGAGCGTGTTTGCACGTGCAACAGATTGACGGGCGGACAGGTCGGGCTTTCGGGACATGTGGTTGTGCTGTGGGCCATACACGCTGGATCATGCCACCCCCCATTCCGCTAGAAACTGCCGTGCTGTACCGTGGAATACTGGTATGCCCACCTTCTCGGCGTGGTCCGCTTCGATGTCCGCGCCAATGCTGATCCCCGGTATGCGAAGCATGACATCACAGCGCTCCAGATAGTGAAGATCAAGCTCATACCACGCATCTTGCCCCATTGGATATACCAGTTGCCACAGGAGCGACAGGTGGGGAATGAACGGAATGTACCCACCTGCGTACAGTGTCTTGCCCGCGTCTATGGCTATGCGCGTGTTCTCGACAGGATCAGGACGGGTGTAAGGTCCGCTAATGTAAATGAGTTTCACTGAGCATCACGCTCCTGGTACCCTCTCGAAACGGGCATAGCACTCAGGACACAGAGACTTCGGCTGTTGCTCAAGTTCAAACTCCCTTGCGGGCTTCACGACTGTGTAGAACCGCGTCTTGCCACAAGAGCAACACTCCCAACTGTCTCCGAAATATTTTTGCAAGTTCACACTGGGAAGCGTGTTCTGCAATTCGAGATTGCTAATTCTCTTGGACAACCTACGTTCGATGTCTTCAACCCATTCTTCACTTGCAATAACCTGCGATTTGTTATCTACGCTCACACTGCATCACGCTCCCTTATCGTCTCGTGCAAATACCCCATGACGTTGAACATCAATGCACACAGCGCATCCTCCATGCCGTCCCTTGACGGTATCCCTCGATGCTCTTTCCACCAATCCATGAAGTGCCTCCACGCGCTTTTGATGTACACGCTTTTCGGAAAGCCTTTCTGCCAGTTGTCACTTGCCCGCAGATCACCATCCGACTGTATGCGGTGGCGGGTCATGTACTCGCCAAACGCCTCGATCACCAGGGGCGAAAGGAATCCCTCATAGTCAGGCTTACCATCATCTGTGTCACGGGTCGCGCCCGACTCGAACGTGCGGATAGGTGGACGCTGGTAGTTCGCATCTAGCGTTGCGCTGACATAACAGGCACCGTGATACATTGCATCTTGGGCAGGTATGCTTATGATGCCGGGGCCGCGCTTGACGGGCTCGCCGCAGATTGGGCATTGTTTCCGACGGTAGTTTACGGGTCGGACGTGCCCGACACACTCATCACTCATCACTCACCGTCCCTTCACCACGGATACGGCTTGCCGAGTCTGCGGGCTACCTCGCGACCTACAGCCTCGGCGGACGCGTCGGAATGATTGGATAGCGCGGAGTCCAAAAAGCTCTCAAAATCATCCTCGGGGAGGTCGTCTGAGTACCCGTCGTAACCCTTGATTGTCTCCACTAGATCATTGATGGCCCGGTCTATCTCGTCATGGAAATCACTCATCACTCGCTCCCTTCTGTGTCGCGGGGTGTCCACTCTTGGCAAACGTTCTCGTCTTTCTCGCCACCAACGCAGTCTTCTCTGTGGCTACAATGCCCGCAGTTGTACTCCCCCTTCAGCACCGCCAGCGCTATCTCGCGGGCGCGGGGAGTGGCGAGATGCCACGCGTCCATGAGTTTGCGCTGTCTGTCTCGCGCCATCTGTGTCGGGCCGTCACTCATCTAATCCACACCTCCCATTCGTT
>Ga0172382_10004808_pt1 | contig 20489 bp, 15 predicted proteins | sample Leawel138RmetaG_FD_122245 | JGI IMG/M metagenome (GOLD analysis project Ga0172382, IMG submission 122245) | Leachate microbial communities from a municipal landfill in Southern Ontario, Canada - Leachate well 138R metaG | ecosystem: Engineered > Solid waste > Landfill > Unclassified | place... | reverse complement strand
TTATTGCATATGTTCCATCATCAGAAGAAATTGCAACGGATCCTATACTACTCACAAATTCTCTCGACAAATAGTCGAAGCACATGACTTGAAAAAAAGGAACAGGCTGGCCATCGACAGCGTTTGATACAGTGCCTTTTATCGTGCCGCCGACAGTCAGAGAAAAATCAATATCCCGTATTATCTTTCCCTCCTCCACATACAGGGGAATTGCCTTGTTTTCATGGTATGTATTGTCGTAGTATTCGTAAATGTAGCTGTTTTGAGTTGAAGATGTTGCTGATATCCTGTATACGCCTGTTTTCAACCCGCTCACCCGGTAATGACCTTCTTCATCATAATCGATAGAACAGTTATATACGTACGTACCGGCAACATAATCATGAATTTCTATATATGAATTGGGGATAGGCGTTCTATCAACTTCACTAAGCACTGTCCCTGCGATCTCGCCGCCCATTGTAAGAACAAAATCGATGTGTGTTGTTGGTTCACTTTCAGTGACCGTAACGGGTGCGGCATTTTCGCTCTTGGTAGAATCGGGGAAGAAAATACGAGTGTATTTTCCGTTTGGATCCCCTGTAAAAACAATGTATGAGCCAGAAGCAAGATTTTCTATATTGTATGAACCGTCTAAATTTGTCATTGCCGTTTTTACAAACAGTTTACTCGTTTCTTCAAACGCGTACACAACAATTCCGAAAAGGGCAGCACCATCTACTGCGCGGATGACCCGGCCGGAAATACTTCCACCACACGCATCGAGTGCGATATTGATTCCTTCTACAATCTGCCCCGCTGTTGATATGGCAATTGGCGTAGCATCAACATACGTGTGTGAGTTCTCATAATATTTTGGAGCATATGTGGTGCTACTATCGAAGGCCCTCACAGCATAATTCCCCGGCAAAAGGCCGGATATCGAGTATGACCCGGCGGGTGAGTCGGTCATCGCATGTATGCCGGGGACAGCTCTGCCATTTGAACAATCTACGAGCGTTATCTCGCAGCCGGAGATTGGCATGCCCCCTGAAGCGGTTGTGACCACGCCTGTTATTGTTCCACCAACAGCCAATGCAAAGTCGATATTGCCAGTGACTTTTCCTTCTTCGACATACAATGGTGCAGCCAAATCTTTTACGTACACATTATCGTAATATTCAAGGGCATATTCATGAGTTACGTTTTGTCTGAAAAGCGTGGCGTAGTATGTGCCGTTAGTCAGTCCATTGATGTTATATTGTCCTTCTTTATCAGTCATTCCGGACCCACGCAATAAGCCCGTTACATAATCACGAATTTCAACTTCAATGCCTTCAATCGGCGTTCCGTCAACTTCACTAATCACTGTTCCTGTAATCACACCTCCGATTGACAGGGCAAAATCAATATTTGCAGCGGGCTCGCCGTTGCTGACTGCAACAGGAATTGCATCTTCAATATTGGTAGAATCGGGGAAGAAAATACGCGTATATTTTCCATTCGGATCCACTGTTAAAATGAGGTATGAGCCAGAAGCAAGATTTTCTATCGTGTATGAACCATCCAGGCCGGTAATGCTAATTTTTTCAAATTGGTGGCTTACTGCTTCGACGGCATAGATGCGAATCCCGGAAAGTGGCGTTCCATTGACGGCACTGGTTACTCTGCCGGATACGTTTTCACCCTTTTCCAGCGTTATATCCACCCCTTCGACTGTCTGCTTTGGATTGACAATACTAATAGGTGTGGCGTTTTCATACGTTGTCACGTTACTGTAATATTTTGATGCGTAATCCGGATGTTGCGCTTTTATAATATACCGGCCCGGGATAGACCCGATGGAATATGAACCATCAGGGGAGGTAAATGTTGGTGTACAAACAGAAGACAAGGTATTCGTAGACGTGTCATAAATTACTATTGAACACGCATCAATCGGCTGTCCATCGGATGAGCGTGTGACAGTACCTTTGATCATGCCCCGCAAATCCAGATGAAAATCGATATCAGTAATCGGAGTCGCCTTATAGACATCCAGAGGTGTGGCGGTATTGGCTTCATATGAATTATTATAATACTCGTCAATATATCCTGTCGAACCCGTCATGACAAAGACAGTGCATCTGCCGGCCGGTACACCGCCAAGCATATAGGAGCCATCGGAATTTACGTGTGTAGTTTTATGCGCCGGCAGAGTCGCGACAGTTAAATCTTCAATTAATCCGCCGCCTGGTTCAACCGTAACGGTCCCCGAAATTTCTTCCCCAATTGACTTTATTATGGTGTCGAAGGAAGCAGTTTTTCCATTGAATGATGCGGTTACCTTACAGGTTGTATCTGATAAAACCCAAGAGGCCGCAAGTTTACCCGTGGCATCTATACCGGCATATGCAATGTTGACATTCCAGGATGCTTCAGCTGAAACATCGTGATTTGAACCGTCACTATAGCGGGATGTGCACGTATAGAAAGCCTCGGTTCCTTCATTAACTGTTGGAGGACCAGAGATCTCTATATTTGTAAGTATTGGCGGCTCGGTCTTAAAGCTCCAGACGTTGCCGGTTGTTGTTCCAGATTCATTGACGGCATCGATTCGCCAGTAGTAATCTTTAAAGTAATCGAGGGTGCCCGGATCGAAACTTGTACCGGTTTGACTGCCTTTATACTCTACGTAGTCAGGTGTAGAGTCTGTGCCGAAATATACTTGATAGCTTGTCGCCCCTCCTCCATCAGACCATCCAATGTCAACACTTACAGATTGATCCGTCGCACCGTTTGCAGGATTCGGATTTTTAGGCTTTCCGGGGGGATTGCCGGCTTGAGTAACCGTGAACGTTTCTCCGGCGATTGTTATCGTACCGGTACGAGAGGCTGTACAGGTACTTGAAGAGACAGAGTAATAGACCGTACCATTCCCTGTGCCTGAACTCCCTGATGGTATACTTATCCAGGAATTATTGCTTATAGCGGTCCAGTTACAGTTACTGGCAGTAATAACTGACACACTGCCGGAACCTCCGGAAGACGTAAAAGAATTAGTTATAGGGGTGATTGAAAAAGAACAGGCTATTTGTTCTGTTGCGAATTGCCAAATGTCGCCTGTTGTTGTTCCTTCGGAATTTACCGCGTCGATACGCCAGTAATAGGTAGTGCCATAATTCAACGTTCCGGGATCATAAAAAAGGTACGATGTATTGCATTTGAACTCACTGCTGTCAGGCGTGGGATCAGTGCCGAAATAAACATCGTAGCCTGTTGCCCCCCCACCATCGGACCAACTTAAGTCAGTATATATGGATTTATCCTTGGCGCCGTTGGAAGGATTGGGGGTATGTGCCTTTGAAGGAAAATCTGAATTCTGCGTAGCTGAAATTGAAAGAGTGTAAGTGTTTTTTGAACATATTCCGGAATATACTCTGATGTAAAAGTCCCCGGGTGTTTCAACATTATAGCTTATTTCTTCAGTATTTGAACTAATACTATCAGATTCAGCAATCAAGTTACCTGAACTGTTATACAATTGAAGATCGAGATTTCCATTGGAATTTGAGAAAGTTATAGATATGGCAAGTATTCCTTTACAAGTACTGATCTTGAAAAAATCATCATCATTGCATACCAGATTTGAAGCGCTATAGGGAACAGAAACCTGTTTAGCATATACTAAGTCGTCATTGTCTTCAAATACATCATCCGTATTGTCATAGTTTATGGATGGAGTCCCGCCTTTCTTAATGATGGCATAAGTCAGATTGTCGAACAATCCGATATCATCCCAGTTTATCCATAATGGATCAATTTTTGCCCAAGGATCTTGAGTCCAGGTACTTTGAACCAAAAGCCAGTTTGATGTGATGCCAAACTTGATATAATTTTCGTGAAAACCGATACTTGCCATATCATGATCAGCTATTGCGCCTTCAAATCCGCCATTTGAATAGAATTCAATAGTGCTGAGGGTACCAAACACTCCAACATAATTATTTATCAAATATGATTTTATGTCATTCCAAGTGATAATGCCTCCAAGATCTACATAGTCTAGGCTGAAATTAGCACCTGAATCCATGTAGTGGGCAAAATTTGGGAATTTGGATTCCGCACCATACCAGTCCGGATATGATGACATCCCATCGCCTCCTGTTTCCAAATAATAAACAATAAGGCTGGCCAGTTCTTTTATACCCATTGGATTTTCGGCATAGTTGTTGCCACCATACGGAACAAAGCGCTTCCAGTTTGTGGTAAATCTGTTCGTATCGTGCCACCCCATCACCATAGCTATTGATGTTTCTGAACATGCTCCTGCTAACTTTTCCTGATCATAGCTCGGGACGTCGTCATAGATCACATCGCCAATACTCCGGGTTGGCAAGCCCAGAACCAAAATAAAAATAATCAAAACAAAAAGATACTCTTTTTTTACAAACCAAGAAATTCTACCCATTGGTCAAATATCCTTTTCTTTGTATCTTGATTGATTATTCTGTTTTTTTTCAGATTGCGTTCTCTGAATTTTGTAAACACACTTTTATTGAGTACATCCACATAGTAGTTCTGATTGTCAGTGTCTTTGAACTCAAACCCGATTGCCAGAGGGTTGAAGGAAAATGTGCGACAATATGAAAAGGCTTTTTCAGGCCCGATGTTTTCTTTGAGGAGTTCAACAGCACTGGGATACATCGCAATATCGTATACTATGCCTCGGTAGCAAGATTTGATCGGAGGGGAATCATAATGTGCACTGATCTCCAGCGTTATGAAATCACTATTCCTCCTCAGTGAGTGATCGTATTCTTTAGATTTTTCAAGCCACTTTATCATCTTAGAACTGTTATTCTCTTTGTATCCCTCCTCTATAATCATTCGTGCTTCCATTTTTGAGTTCCATGCTTTTTCCACCTGTTCCTCGATTTGCCTTTTGGTCGGCGGCTGACCATTTCCGATATAAAAACAAAAGGCATAGCTTTTTAGAACACCGCTGATGTCTTCATGTCTAAATACCGCAATGATCGAAGCGTTTTGGTGTTCCTCTTTGACATTTCTTGAAACAGTTTCTTTCAGTTCTTCAAAAGATGGGAACGAATCCTCAATCAAATTTTTTAGCAGCGTATTTCTTTTTACAAAGTCCTTCCCTCTGTTGAGAATGAATACACTATCGATTCTATTTTCCTTTTCAACCAGTGCATAATTCTCCTTTGCTAATTTTTTAATTCCTTCACGTAAAGGTAATTTACAAAATTGTTCTGTGATTCTTATTTGTCTCATTTCTGGGTAAACTTTTACATATATAGTGAATTCTTTAGAAATCTTTGCGAAAACGGCTTCCAGAGGAGCTTCATTAGCTGACACGCTTAGCAAGGAATTCTCATTTTTCACGACAAGATCAGCTCCATAAATTATCGGTATGGCGTAACTTAGAAGACTCAGTAAGATGGTGATATTAAGCAAAAATAGATGGCAGGTATTCTGTAAACACCAGACATATTTTCCCTGAATTATCGAATGGCGTGGCATTTCCCCCTCGTTGAGCATACTGTGCAATGATAAAAAAGCCCCGTTTCTTTATTTAGAAAACGGGGCTCTTAGAAATCATTCCATAATATAGTCCTTGGCTATAGGCGATTACTCAATATTGACAAAGAAAACTAGGGAACATTTTTAAAATCTATTTATTATGTAGTCAAGTAATATTTAAGCCAATTGGGGCTTTTGAGGTAGGATGGCAAAGGAAAATTTGCAATGGAATAATTTTTAAAGAATAAATAGATTGACTTTCGAAAGTATTTGTATAATCTGTAGCTCCGATCAGTTGAAGGGTTCCTCTCTCTTTTTTTGATTTTATCTCTTTGTAACATTCCATTTATCCTGTCTTTTTTTCATCGTGTCACCTTTTTAATTCCTGAAGAGAAAAACCATATCGAAAGGATTTCGTGTATTGAGCAGGTAAATAAATTATTTATGCTGAAAAGGAGGCAAAAATGAAAACAATTGAAATGGCAGCCCAGGAACAGCTTATGAAATTTATTGTCGGAAAATGGATAAGCAAACCTGTGTATGTAGCGGCAGAGCTTGGAATAGCGGATATGCTGGCAGAACGCCCCAAAAGCATTGAAGCGCTTGCTATTGAAAGCGGAACCCATGCCGATTCTCTTTACAGGATGATGAGAGCGTTAGCGAGTGTCGGCATTTTTCACGAGACAACAAATCGATATTTTGAACTTACACCGATGGCAGAATGGCTGAAAAGAGGGGCTATGAGATCCATAGCGCTGATGTTTAACTCTGACTGGAGTGACAGGGCCTGGGGATTCTTTATGGACAGCATAAAGACCGGGAACATAGCCTTTCAAGAGGCGTACGGGATGCCTCTTTCAGACTGGCTTGAGGAGAATCCTCAGGCCGCGGCGGTTTTTAACGATGCGAATGCGATAAAAGCGGCACACGCACAGAGTGTCATAATTGATGCGTATGATTTTTCAGGTATTGGTACACTGACCGATGTTGGTGGCGGTCTCGGGACCTTGATGATGAAGATTCTTGCTGCGAACCCTTTGATGAAGGGTATCGTTGCTGATACCTTTCCTGTAATTCAAGAAGCAAAAAAGCTGATCAGCATGAAAGGGTTCGAACATCGCTGCCAGGCAGTTGTATGTGACTTTTTTCAGAGTATTCCGTCCGGGAGTGATGCGTATCTCATGTCAAATATTCTTCACGACTGGCCGGATGAAAGATGCAGGGCCATATTGGCTAATTGCAGGTACGCTATGAAAAAAGAATCCAGGCTTTTAATTATTGAGATGATCGTTCCGCCTGGAAACGAACCCTCTGTTGCGAAACTGCTTGATCTCGAAATGCTGGTCATGACCGGTGGCCGTGAGCGGACTGAAGCAGAGTTCAAGAGCCTGCTTGAATCGTCAGGCTTCAAGCTTTCCAGAATTTTACCTGCGAAAGAAAATGTTTTCATCATCGAAGGGGTTATATTTTAGTTTGAATTGTCTTAACCATTTATAAAGCGTTTCAAGTGATGCGGCCCGGACGAAAATTTTTTCGTCCGGGCCTTTTGCTCTGTTATCAGACTGCCGGGATCAGAACCCTCCGCTCAAAAACGGCCAGGGATGCTGTCTGCATTCATATAAAGATCACGATTTCATGGGTGTGATGCCGGCTGCGATCATGGCCATCTCTTCGTACTGTTTGAGGGGCGATTCGGCCAGCACCATCATCTTCTGCGCCGCCATGGATCCTTCTGCATGGACTGTCGTCACTTCGTGAAAGGCCGATTCATGCGAGCAGATATGGCGCATGGTTTCGTGAATCATCTTTAGGCGATCCAAAGTGCTGTATTTTGCCGATCCTCCCAGATAATGCTCCAGGTAATCGTGAATATCTGGATTTTCCCAGTCCTTCTTGTCGGGCGACGTGGCAACAATACCCCCGGAGATATCCTGAATAAGCTCTATGAATGCATGGTATTTGCTTGCGAAATGAAGTTTTGCCATATTGGCGATGAGCGGGTTGGGGACGGCGATATCTCCATACATGACAGGATCCTGGGCGGCCGCATTCGTCAGTGCCCTGAGCGTCTCAACGTATGCGGCGATATCGGCCAGTTTGTCTCTTATATGGCCCACCTTGTCGAGCCCGTTGAACTTGGCCATGGCGACACCGCAGCCTGCCATGACTTCAACGGCAGGCACTTTATAGCTGATCGCCGTGAACCTGTGGAAAGTGGCGAAAGTGTATGCAAGCAGCATGGAGAACTGCCATTCACCGCACATGAATACCCGCTCCCATGGCACAAAGACGTTATCAAAGACAATCATTGCTTCCGTCAGTTCCCTTACGGGGCGGTCAGCGTGAAATTCGTGGTCCGACCAGGCCCCGCGCCCGCCTCGGCAGATAAAGGTAACTCCTTCCGTATTCGCCGGTATGGCAAAACTTAACGCATAATCCGCCTCGTTTTCCCGCATCTGTCTCGTAGGCACGACAATGATTTCATTAGCCGCCGGAGCACTGGTGATGTGGATCTTGGCGCCTTTCACCACAATGCCGTCCCTGTTTTTATCGACCACATGAAGATAATAGTCGGGGTGCTTCTGCTGGGCCGGTTCCTTCGAACGATCGCCTTTGACGCAGGTAACGGCTCCGCAGGTATGGAGGTCGTTCTTTCGCAGATGTTCGAGAAAATTCCTGGCATTTTCCTGATACTCTTTTTTGCCCATCTGGCCGGCGACGACGAAGGCCGCGTTGAGGCAGTCCGTACCGATATCCTTCCCGAAAGGAAGACTTCCGATCAATTTGATCGATGTCTGAATCATCTTCGTACGATTTTTCAGGTCTTCCGTAGTGTGGGGGGTAACAAAAAGCCGATTTATCGGTTCGCCCGTCTCGGGGTGAGGTGCGACAAAAAGATCCCGTATTTCCGGCTTTTCCGATGCCGTCAGTTCATAACCTCCGGCTATGGTATCGCAGGTAATGCCGAGGATCGGGTGCTTTGTAATATCCTCAACCTTTTCTCCGCGGATATACACACGCCTTCCATCGCGCAAACTTTCCTTATACTCTTCGGGGGTGCGAATTCCCATGGCATATCCTCCTTTCAGATTGTTGTACACGTATTGTTCACAATAATAAGATAACTCCCGCTGTGCAGAAAATATAAAATTCTAATCGTATATCCCATTGAATACAATATGATGCTTCACTTTTACAATAAAATTCGCAAAATCATCTGCAGCCATGAACAATTCCTTTCACATGATCCGTATAGCGATAATGTGTCTCAATACCGGTAATCATATGCAAGGCTTCTTCTTCAAGGCATCCCGGCGATTGATATGTGTATATGCTCTCCTACGCTTGCGCGGTTTCTAAAAAGGGTACATTACCCCATTCCCGATGCGGTGGAGTTAGTTTAGTGTACCCATATGCTCTGCAGGACATGATCAGCAGCGCCAAATCAAGTAAGGGGAGGATTAATGTATGAAAAAAACAGTATGTGCCATGACGGCAATATGTATCATGATGGCTTTCGCAGGGATTATTTCGGCGCAGCAGGCTTCCGTCAGCGCCCAGGATAAAAAGTTTGTCGAAGAGGCGGCAACAGGCAGCATGATGGAAGTACGACTCGGTGAAATTGCCTCACAGAAGGCCGAAAACGAGGAAGTCAAAAATTTTGCTCAAACAATGATAAATGACCATGGAAAGGCAAGTGATGAACTGAAGACTATTGCGCAGCAAAAAGGGATTGAAGTCCCTCAGGAGCTGAATAAGAAGCAGCAGAAGAAGATCGATACACTGTCGCAGCTCAGCGGAATGGAATTCGACCGCGCCTATATGGACGAGATGGTGAAAGATCATCAGAAAGATGTGAAGGCATTCAGAAAGCAGGCTGAAAAAGGACGGGATCCCGACCTCAAGAACTTTGCAGCGACCACGGCAGATACCCTCGAGCAGCATCTTGAACTGGCAAAAAATATAAATCAAGAGCAGGTGCGAGGATATTACGGAGATAAGGAAAAGAAGCAGAAAAAGACCCAAAAGCAGGACCAGAATAAATAATTTGTAATTGAAAGGTATAATGTGTTTGAGCGAGAGGGGACCGTTTTCGCCTGTGCCGGCGATATGAGGGTGAGCGAAAGCAATCCGAAGGTATGTGACTCAGGTCGAAATCGGTCTCGGCTCGTTTGGCTTAAGGGAGTGAGGTATGGAACGGCACATCGGAATTGAAGCAGAAAGTCCTTTCCTGTTGCGCGATCAAAGCGCGTCCCGATGTCTTGCGAAAGGCGCCGGGTAAAGTGAAAAACATCAGTCAATTTCAAGGGACATCTCATCAAATTTTTCGGAGAGTATTTCTTCCTGCAAAAGTGGAATGGCAAATATCTTGCATTTATCCGGATTAACGGATATAAAGCACCGTATGAAAGATATTGCTGCAATATTCAAATCGCTGGAAGATGAAACACGTCTGCGCATCATGGCCCTGCTACTGGACACGGAAGAGCTTTGCGTATGCCATTTCATGGATGTACTGCAACTTCCCCAATCTACGGTGTCGCGCCATCTTTCCAATTTGAAAAATGCGGGCTGGCTCAAGGATCGCCGCTCCGGAGTGTGGATTCACTACTCTATTAATCCTGCGTTAGGTTCCGGCCATAGAACATTGATCCATGCCTTGCGGACAATATTGAAGCAAAATGACGTTACCCTGAGAGATAAGGAGCGGTTGGCAAATCTGGACTTCAAAGATTGCTGCAGGTAATTTATTTTGCCTTCCGTATCCGCTTATCGTTATATAGAGGATAATTTTTCTTCGGGTTCAAAAAATAATCACTTACATGGTGTTGGATATGAAAGAACTTGAAAATGTACAACTTCCGCTTGCCCCTTCAGGATGCGATATGGCATTCAAAGGTAATACTTCGGACACGCCGCCGTGCTGAGGTCCTCAACCCTCCGCCGGAGGCGGAGAGATCAGCGAAAAAGTCCCCGGTTTCATTGATTGGCTGTCAGCCGGGAAGATAAAAGTGCCGAGAATATCTGCGGACCTCACTTTTGCCGACCGTCTCGGTTCATGGAGAGTTCGGTGGGGTATTGGCCGGATGAACTATATAGTCCCGCCCGGCCTGTACGCCGTCGGCCGCCCTAATTCCGATTCCCCGGTTCTGGTGACCGCAAACTACAAAAAGAGCTATGACAGCGTGCGCAGTGTCCTGGCGGAGAGGGATTGCTGGATACTCGTCCTTGAAACGTATGGAATTAATGTGTGGTGTGCAGCGGGCAAAGGGACCTTCGGTACGGAAGAATTGATCAGGCGTATCGGCGCTTCTGAACTGACCAAAGTAGTCAGCCACCGGCAACTTGTTCTGCCCGTATTGGGGGCAGCCGGTGTGGCGGCTCATAAAGTTAAAAAGGAAACTGGTTTCAACATACGATATGCTGCAATACGGGCAAAGGATATTCCGCAATATCTGGACAGCGGGATGAGGACAGCCCCGGCTATGCGGGAGATCACTTTCACGACCTGGGAACGGGTTGTATTAATACCGATGGAATTCGTAGAGGCGTTGAAACCGACGGCAATTGCCGCAGCCCTGTTATTTTTTATTACGGCAATGCTTCAGGACAGAAACGCGGGTTTCTTAGCCGTATGCGGGTATGTCGGAGCAGTTGCGGCAGGTGCGGCAGGCACACCGCTTTTGCTTCCGTGGCTTCCCGGCAGGAGCTTCGCATTTAAAGGAGTCTTAACAGGATCGATCTGGAGCATTATTTTTTACATGTTGGCAGGAGGCAGCGGCTGGAGCAGATTCATGGCCCTGGCTGCTTTTATGATACTTCCGGCCGTAAGTGCTTTTTATGCTCTGAATTTTACCGGGTGTACCCCTTTTACATCCCGTTCAGGCGTCAAGAAAGAAATGAAAGTTGCGCTGCCGGCAATGGCATGCGCGCTTCTTGCGGGCATTGCTATTGCCATTACAGGCATGGCCATATGAGTGATATGGAGGCTGTATGAAAGGGTTCAAATATTTAAGAAATGTGACTACCTTGAAGATGGATTCCGGGAAATGCATTAATTGCAGCAAATGCATAGAGGTATGCCCTCATCATGTATTCGCCTTGAACGGGGACAAGGTCACTATTATCAATCTTGACTCCTGCATGGAGTGTGGTGCGTGCGCGAAGAATTGCCCAGCCGCTGCTCTTCATGTCGATTCAGGTGTCGGGTGCGCAGCCGGCCTGATAACGGAGTGGCTTCGTGACCACAGGCTGCTCGCAAAAGTGGAATGCTGCTGATATATGACTGGTAAAGCAATAAATAGTTCCCGGTACATATCCGAAGACACAGTTCTTCAATATTTTAAATTTGCAAATTTCATGAAAAATATAGAATAAATTATTAAAATATCAGGAGTGTGAAAAATGAAAGTACTGGGAATTATGGGAAGTCCGCGAGTAGGCGGAAACAGCGATATCCTTTTGGATGAGGCTCTGGAAGGCGCCGGGACCGTCGGCGCACAGGTGGATAAAGTCATATTGGATAGACTGAAAATATCCGGGTGTCATGATTGCAAAAAATGCAACGAAACAGGCATTTGCATTGTGAAGGACGATATGCAGGAAATTCACAAAAAGATACTTGAAGCTGACGCGATAATTCATAGTTGCCCGGTTTATTTCTGGACGATGCCCGCGCAGATGAAAGCATATCTCGACAGATGGACGGCGCTATTTGATGCGGAATGGCGCTGGCATAAAAATTATTATCCCCGGATGAAAGGTAAGCGCATTGGTCTCATCACTGTCTGTGGAGATCCGGATGTCCATACTGCCGACCCTATAGTACACAGCTTTAAAGCGACTGCTGATATGACAAAACTTAATTGGATCGGGGTCGTAATGGCTTCTGCCATGGATAAAGGAGAAATCGGAAAAAACGAAAAAGCGAAGACAGAGGCGTTCGATCTGGGCAAAAAAATTGCCGGCTGACAGGTGAAAAGAAAGTCGCTGCAACGGAAAAGAGAATGTTCAAGGCGCTGGAAGAAATCAATACACGGCCGGACCCGTTCCAATATTACACCGCAGAAGATCTGTGGACGGATGAACATACGTCGAAGCGCATGCTCGCATTTCACCTCGACGAGGCCTCCGATTTTGCTTCCAGAAAAAAGGACTTTATAAAACCGGTCGGTGAAATGGATTGTTTCCACATTCAAGATAGGAACCGATTCAAAAATTGCCGATTTCGGCTGCGGTCCCGGACTGTATGCGGCAGCCCTTGCGAAACACGGCGCCCGCGTGACCGGCATCGATTTTTCGTCGAGATCCATCGGATATGCAAAAAAAGTTGCCTGCCGCACGCGGTTGGATATCAATTATGTGAATCAGAATTACCTGGATTTTGAACCGGAAGACCGCTTTGATCTTGTCCTGATGATTATGTGCGATTTTTGCGCTCTTAATCCCTCACAAAGAAAAGGGCTCCTGAATAAATTTCATACAATATTAAAACATGGCGGATCGGTTCTTCTCGATGCATATTCGCGTGCGGCTTTCGAACAAAGGGAAGAGGCCGCATCATATGAACTGAACCAGCTCAACGGCTTCTGGTCGCCTGATAACTATTACGGTTTTCTCAACACTTTCAAATATGAAAAAGAAAAAGTAATATTGGACAAGTACACCATTGTCGAGCCTGGACGCACAAGACAGGTGTACAACTGGTTTCAGTGCTTTGCGCCTGAAGATCTGGAGAGGGAATTTGAAGAGGCACACTTTTCCATCAAAGGATTATATTCCGATGTAGCAGGCACGCCCTATGATCACAGATCTGGTGAATTTGCGGTTATTGCCGGTAAAGACCTTCCGGCAGAAATGAGTCACAGATGAAAGCGGCCGAGCGATTTGTCAGTGAAGCCATACGTCCGGTGACTGCCACCTGCGATACAGCGCGGATGGCGGCCGGCGAGCCGGGACTGCCGGGAGAGTTTGTATGGAAAGATGATATCATTCGGATTGCAGCCGTTCTCAGAACCTGGCGCGAAACGGGTTTATGCCGCCACGGCAGCTCCGAGCGCTATGTGCGGAAGCACTGGTACGAGATAGTGACGACGTCAGGTACGGTTATGAAGATTTATTTCGAGCGGCAGGCGCGGAGCAAATCGAGGAACTTCCGGTGGTGGCTCTTCAGTATCGATGAATCAGGGAAGAGCGAGGAGATGCGTGTACCCGGCATCTGATTCGGGCAGTAAAACGAGATTCGCGGGATACGCCTCAGATAAGATTTTTTGACATGAGCGATGCTTGCTGCATTACCGATGCGGCAATTTCCTCTATGGAAAAATTTGTTATATTCAGGTACGGAATTCCCGCTCGTCGAAAAAGACTTTCCGCAGCCCGCAATTCCCTCCTGATCTGTTCCATGGTCGCATAAGCACTGTTCGGGCGGCGCTCCTGCCGTATTTGATAGAGGCGCTCCGGTGCGATGGTGAGGCCGAAGAGTTTGGAGCACTCTGCCTGAAGAGGATCAGGCAGTATTTTTGTTCCAAAATTCTCATCGGTAAGCGGATAATTGGCTGCCTGAATTCCGAAGTGCAGCGCCAGGTAAAGGCAGGTCGGAGTTTTCCCTGTCCGGGATACGCCCGTGAGGATTATATCTGCCTGAGAATAGTCTCTCGATGCTGAACCGTCATCATGTTGAAGAGAAAATTGTACGGCGTCAATTCTGCTTGAATAGGCATTAAGGTTTCCTATGCCGTGAGACCGCCCTGCCACGGGTGCCGATTTAAGACCCAGTATTTGCTCTATGGGATTTGTAAAAGCAGCGAAAAAATCGATAACCTCACCGCGACATATAGAGAGGTGATCCCGTAAAAGAGGATCCGTTAATGTTGAAAATACAAGAGGCGCAGAATCCTCACTGCAGGCAATTCTGTTAATCCGTTCAACCGCTTGCTTGACCTTGTCTCTTGTATTTGTAAACGGCAATCTTACGGCTTCAAAAGTAAAAGTGGGAAACTGTGTGAGGAGGGTATGTCCCAATGTTTCGGCGGTGATACCAGTACCGTCAGATATAAAAAATACTGTTTTTGTCACTGAGGACTCCATTCTTCTTTGATGCGAGTGTTAATCCGTATAAGAATTTAAAGCTTCTTCAGCCGCTTCAAGTGAGGTAACCCCGTAGTGCTTCATCATGTGTAAAAGAGTTATCTCTGATCCGTTAATATGCTCCGAAATTTGCTTTTGAATATGTTTCATATATAACTTCAGGGTTTTCAATGAATATGTGGCCAGCTCTCCTTTAAGATAGGTTTCCTGTGAAGTGATTTCGGCGGCATCTTCGGTACTGTAGAGGGGTCTGCCTCTTCTCATTAACCGGGGATAGATTTTACGCAGCTCCTGCTCCCAAATCAAGATACTCTCTATAATCCTGTCTATCAGCTCAACTGCGCCGGGCTCGATATGGGGCAGCAGATGTTCAATCCGGGAATATTCCAGCGGCGAGGTGGAACGCATCATTCGGGCATATTTTTCCGTGAACATATTTCTTTCCGCAATTTCAGCATTTTTGAGATCATTACGATAACTCTCCAGCATTGCCTCCGGCCAGCTTGCCATTTGGCTGGATCTCATTATCCTGAAAGTTTCCACATCATCCTGGCAGGCGGCCCTTCCTCCCATATTTGGAACCGCCTGAAACATCTTTTGCTCTGATTCGATTATTCTGTCGATCAGGGTTTCTCTATCATTCATGCCCTTCCTCCATAGCGGGAAAACGGCAGTTCGCTGCTTTTGAGAGGCTTTACACAGGGTATTCGATCATCAGAGGTTTTTACCTCCACCTGCATTTTTGAATACCCTATCATATCCCCACGTGGTTGTGAACAAGAAAGGAAAAATATAAAACGCGATAACACATGAACTTTTTTGCTTGATCCATGAAGAATAGCTGTCTACTATGAGAAAAACCGATATTCAGCACATGTCATGGAGGGAATATGAATAAACGAATCGCCACTTCGACTGCGCCGGCAAATCCGGAGCTCACCCCCGAAGCCAAAATGATCTTTCTCATAAAGCGCAAACCTGCAACATCAAGAGAAGAGCTTGTCGCCTACTGGTATGCCCATCACATGCCTAAGGTGATTGAAATCAACCGCAATCAGGAAGCAAAGGGAAATCTTTTTGCCCGCCGTTATATCGTGAGCCTCTTTGACGCAACAAGAAAAGGCGAATATCCCTGGGACGGTATGGCGCATTTGTGGTTCGACAGTCCATTGCCGAAACCTGAAGTTCCGTTAGGGATACCTCCGAAGGATTCATTCCAGCAAAAGGTCGAGCCTCATATGCCCTGGGCTACGAGAGAATTTTGTGTGATAGACGGTTCGGAATACATCAAAGTAGAGCCACTGACGTTAAATGCGCCTTTCCCCTGCATGCGCTCCGGTATTTACAAGGTGAATTTTCTCGTGAAGGCAAAAGAAGGTGTGGACTTCGATACATTTTATTCTCATTGGCTGAACGTGCACATACCCAATGTAAAATCGGTGATGGAGGAAGTTGGCGGATTCCGGTATATGGTAAGCCATAGTATACACCCTCAGGATGAACCGTATGCCGGCCTGGCGGAATTGTACTTCAATAATGAGACGGACTGGATAAAGTACAGGGAAGCAATCAAAGATGATGGCATGGAGGAATTTCTTGACCTGAAAAAAACGCGGATACTGAAAACAAAAACGGAAATGATAGGAATCCCTTAAAAGAATAATCGGGTTCCCGGAAACCAGTTTTTGTTCTTCAAATGGTAATCATGCTTTGTCAGCCGTTGTAAAGAGGAGATACGGAATGTTAAAAAAAATATTTTCGCCTATCCGGATCGGCACGGTGGAACTTTCAAACAGGCTGGTGGTATCGCCAATGGTCACGATATATTGCAATGACGAGGGAATGGCGACGGAAAGATTTACCGCGTATCATGAAGCCAAGGCACGGGGCGGTTGGGGACTGATAATTACCGAGGATTATGCGGTCGAACCTGAGGGAAGGGCGTTTCCTTGCCTGCCGGGACTATGGCATGACGGTCAGATCGAAAGTCACAGCAAATTTACCCGAAGGATTCATGATAGCGGGGGCAAAGTCTTCGCACAAATATATCATGCAGGCAGGCAAACCAGAAAAGCCGTAACAGGATGCCAGCCGGTCGCGCCTTCTGCCATACCTTGTCCCATCCTTCAGGAAATACCGCACGAGCTTACCCATGAAGAGATAAATGATATCGTGACCAATTTCGGAAATTGCGCTCGAAGGGCCAGGGAAGCTATGTTCGACGGCATTGAAATTCATGGCGCCCATGGATATCTGATCGCGCAATTTATGTCGCTATACTCAAACAAAAGAAATGACGCCTACGGCGGAAGCCTGATGAACAGATTGCGTTTTCCCCTGGAAATTATTGCTGACATCAAGAAAAAAGCCGGCGACGATTTTCCGCTTATTTTCAGGATGTCGGGAGATGAATTGGTCCCGGGAGGAAGAAATATAGAAGATACGAAAGCCATTTCAGTTGTCCTGGAAGCAGCAGGGGTGAATGCCTTGCATATTTCGGCGGGCGTGAATGGATCAGTGCATGCAATAATTCCGCCGGCAGCGATACCTCACGGATGGATTACGAGGTATGCGGAAGAGGTCAAGAAAATCGTGGATATTCCTGTTATCACTGTAGGAAGAATCACTGATCCGTTTCTGGCTGAAGAGGTTATTGCCGGCAAGAAGGCGGATCTGGTGGCGATGGGCAGGGCTTACCTGGCAGATCCCGAGCTGCCCAATAAGGCTGCCGCCGGAAAGTTTTCCGATATCAATCCTTGCATAGGCTGCATGCAAGGGTGCATTGAAATGATCTCTCAGTATCGGCCGGCAACCTGTCTGGTCAATCCGACTGTTGGCAAAGAAAATGAAATGAAAATTTATCCGGCGGATATCAAGAAGAAAGTACTCGTTGCCGGGGGCGGTCCGGGTGGAATGGAGGCCGCAATCGTTGCGGCGAAAAAGGGGCATGAAGTTCACCTTTTCGAAAAAGGGGACAGACTTGGAGGTCAATTTTACATAGCGTCCATTCCGCCTTTTAAGGGCGAAATTGCCGAATTTCTCGCCTGGCAGATAAAACAATTGGCCGACGAGAAAGTCACTATCCATATGGGAGTCGAGCTTACCGAAGAAATTGCGGCAGAGCAAAAGCCTGATGCAGTCATAATTGCGACAGGGAGTACGCCCGGTTATCCGCAATTGAAAGGTATAAAAAAAGAGAATGTGCTCTTTGCCGGTGAGGTGCTTGAAGGGAAAAAGGAAGTTGGCGAAAGAGTCGCGATAATCGGCGGGGGAGCGGTAGGAGCCGAAACCGCAAGTCATCTTGCAAATCACGGAAAGAATGTTACCATCATCGAGATGCTTCCAAAGCTCGCCACAGACGCAAATCCTTTTGTGCGGCGCTTTCTTTTGCAAGATCTGGCCGAGCATGGAATTCAAATATATGTGAATTCAACTGTGACGGAATTGTCAGATGACGGACTCATGATAAAGAGAATGGGCCGGGAAGAAAAAATAGGGCCGTTCGATACTGTGGTTCTGGCAGCGGGATTGAGACCTCTGAACGATTTGCACTCAAAACTTCAAAAAAAAGTGTCTCAGATAATCGCAATAGGTGATGCTGTCACTATCAGAAAAGCTCTGGATGCCATTCAAGAGGGATATCTGGCCGGGCTGGGGATATAGTGAAACAGGCTCTGTGTGCATTACATGAAACAAATTTGTTTTATGTTCGCACATAAAGCGAATCCCTCGTGCGCAAACAGTTATTTTTCGGATTCCGGCGGCAATGATATTTTTAAACGCCTTGCTTCATAAAACTATTTAAAAGGAGGAATTACAAATGCAGGATTATCCGTGGTGGACAGACGTGCAAAGAGAACTGGCCAAGGATGCTCAAAAGTTTACCGATGAAGTGCTTATTCCGATTGGTGAAAAAGCAGTCATTAAAAAAGAGTATCCCTGGGAGGGGGTAAAGGCAATTGCAAAAAAAGGGTGGCTCGGAGCGACGATCCCGTCGAAATATGGCGGGAAGCAGGAGGAATGGGGAGTAACAGGTGCATGTATTGTCACAGAGGAAGCAAGCCGGGCAGGTGCGATTTCAGCAGCACTTTCTACGGCTTTGATCGGGGCGACGCATCAGATTTTGCATGACGGAACCGAAGAGCAGAAACAACGATGGCTGCCGAAGCTTGCCACCGGAGAGTTGCTTGGATGCATTACGATGACAGAACCGTATGTCGGATCCGACATTGCCGCGATCGAAACCACCGGCAGGCGTGAAGGAAACTATTATATAGTGAACGGGATCAAACGGTTTCAGACGAATGCCGCTGCCGCGGATCTTTATATGACCTACGTAAAAACAAGCGAGGATCAGGATGACCGTAAAAAATACAGGCACTTGACCGGAATGATTCTGGAGAAAGGCATGCCCGGCTTTTCTGTCGAGCGGGTGAATGACTGGGCCGGCAGCGAAGGCATGTACAACTGTTATTTGCGATTCGATGATGTGAAAGTTCCGATTGAAAATGTGATAGGAAAAGAAGGCGAGGGATGGAAGGTTATGATGAGCGGCCTGAATATCGAACGCGCTCTTGGAGGGGCAAGCCCTCTCGGTCTGATGCGGGAAAGCATACGGTATACAAAACAGCATCTGGAGAGAAGAGTGCAGTCGGGAAGGCCCACCGGGACAATTGCAACAAATCATTCCAAACTGGCCGATATGTATGCCAAATATCAGCTTTGCCGCTTGCTGGTATATTATTGCGCCTATTGTGCCGACCTGAACAGGGAAGTTCCTATCGAAGCCGCACTTGCCAAGCTGTATGCTTCGGAGGTTGCGCTGGAAGTGGCGTTGGACGGCATTCAGTGCATGGGCGGTAACGGTCTGATGAAAATATATCCGGTGGAGCGGTACATGCGTGATGCGAAACTGAATCAGATTGCAGCCGGAACCAGTGAAGTGCTGAGACTTCTCATCTACCGGATGGGTTCGAGGGTTCTGGCGGAGGATTTGAAACCTCATGTACGTGCATTTGATGAGGAACTTGGCTGTCCCCTTCCTGTCGGTACGCCGCCTGCACCGAAAGCACCGGCGAACGAAAGGGATGTGTTAAAAGTTCTTGCAGAAGAATACCGTATTAATCCGGGGCTTTCCATGACTATTGAGGATATGAAAATATATTTGCAGTGCAGCGACGAGGACCTGATGAACTACATACAGGCACTGGAAGAAAAGAAGTTGTGCCAGACCTGGAGGAACTCAAGGGGTCAGGTTGAACTGGTCAGAGCGACCCTGGAGGGGATAAAGGAAGCGAATCCGCCGGAATATTACAAGCATATTCCGTCGTGGGTGTTTCCAGACGATGTTTTTTAAGCCGAAAACCCGAAAGATACTATCTTTGGCGTTACCCTAGCCTCTCAAACGGGAACTGCAGCGTATAAAAGTGCACGCGTAGATTCCCTCCGGCTGCCGGAGGGAATCTATGGTACCCGCCTCTGGCCGGCGGTATCGTATAACAGGGACCGGAATTATCACAGCCGCGATTAGGGTAACCCGCTTATATTCTCCGTTAGTCATCGCGTAGTACATTTCATGAGCAGTGGTACAAAAGCCTTGACGATTCCATGAGATGGTGTTAGTCACAAACTTTGTATTTTTTACATTCAAGCATCAATGGGCGATTTTCTGATCATTTCATATATTTAAATGATTCTGGAAGCATATCATGAAAGTACACGCCTTGGAAGGGCGTGGCTTTTTTTATGATTGCCACTTTATAAAAAAGATTAGGTAAGAAGGAGAAACGGTATCATGCCTTTTGAGGAACAGATGGAAGAATTGAAGCGCCGCAAGGAGAAAGCGTTACAGATGGGCGGCGAGAAGAAGATTGCCAAGCAGCACGCGGAAGGGAAATACA
>Ga0172382_10004807_pt1 | contig 20490 bp, 19 predicted proteins | sample Leawel138RmetaG_FD_122245 | JGI IMG/M metagenome (GOLD analysis project Ga0172382, IMG submission 122245) | Leachate microbial communities from a municipal landfill in Southern Ontario, Canada - Leachate well 138R metaG | ecosystem: Engineered > Solid waste > Landfill > Unclassified | place... | reverse complement strand
CGCATTACTCGCGGCGCGGAAACACCGCCAGGTGATCGAAATCCGGCCGCAGGCCGACGCGCTCGCCGATGGCGTGGTCGTGATGGCTGGGCGCCTGACACAGCACGGTGGCGCCGCTGGGCAGACGCAGGGTGTAGAGGAACACCGCGCCGCGGAAGGCCTTGTCGACCACCTCGGCCTGCAAGGCGCTGGCCGGGTCGAGCATCAGATCGTCGGGGCGGATCAGCACGTCCACCGGGCAACCCTTGCGGCAGCCTTCCGGCACCTTGCCGGCGATGGGACCGAGCGGCGTCTCCACCATCGTCTCGCCCACCACCATGCCCTGGAGCAGCACGCCCTGGCCGATGAAGTCGGCCACCTGGCGATCGGCCGGCTGGTGATACAGGTTGTAGGCGGTGTCCCATTGCAGGATGCGGCCACCGTGCATCACCGCGATGCGATCGGCTATGGCGAAGGCCTCGAACTGATCGTGCGTCACCATCAGGCCGGTGATGCCCTCGTGCTTGAGGATGGTGCGCACCTCGCGCGCCAGCGACTCGCGCAGCTCGACGTCCATGCTGGAGAAGGGTTCGTCCAGCAGCAGCAGACGCGGCTTCGGCGCCAACGCGCGCGCCAGGGCCACACGCTGCTGCTGACCGCCGGACAGCGCATGCGGATAGTTCTTGCCGTACTGCGGCAGGCCGACCAGTTGCAGTAGCTCCTGCACGCGCGCGGCGCGCTTGTCAGAGGGCCAGCGGCGGATGCCAAAGGCAATGTTGTCGGCCACGGTGAGATGCGGGAACAGGGCGAAGTCCTGGAACACCATGCCGACCTGGCGCTTCTCCGGCGGCAGCGTCCAGCCGGGGCGGCTTACCTCGTCGCCCGCGAGCAGGATGCGGCCGCTTTGCACCGGCTCGAAGCCGGCGATGGCGCGCAGCAGGGTGGTCTTGCCGCAGCCGCTCGGCCCCAGCAGAACACCGATGGCCCCCTTCGTCAGGTGCAGCGCGGCATCGAACACCACGGTGTGGTTACCGTAGCCGACGTCGATGTTTTCTACATCCAGCAGTTTCGTCATAGGTTCAGCACACGGTCTGGTCGTGCCCCGGCCGCGAGCGGCCGATGGTGCGCGACAGCAGGATCACCGGCACGATGCCGGCGAGCACGATGGCCAGCGCGGCGCTGGCGGAATCGGCCAGGCGCTCATCGGAGGCCAGCTCGAAGGTGCGCACCGCCAGGGTGTTGAAGTTGAAGGGTCGCAGTATCAGGGTTGCCGGCAATTCTTTCAACACATCGACGAACACCAGCAGCAAGGCGGTGAGCAGGCTGCCGCGCATGATCGGCATGTGCACCTCGCGCAGCACGCGCCGCGGTGCCAGGCCGAGGCAGCGCGCCGCGTCATCCATCGATGGCTTGATCTTGCCGAGGCCCGCCTCGACGGTGTTGAGCGACACGGCGAGGAAACGCACGCAGTAGGCAAACACCAGCGCCACCAGCGTGCCGGAGAGGATCAGCCCGGTGGAGATGTCGAACTGCGCGCGCATGAAGGCATCGAGGGTGTTGTCGAGCCAGGCGAAGGGCAGGATCACGCCCACGGCGATCACCGTGCCCGGCACCGCATAGCCCATGCTCGCCACGCGCACCGCGAGGTCCACCGGTCGCGACGACCGCAGGCGGCGGCCGTAGGCCATCAGCAGGGCCAGCGCCACGGCAAGCACGGCGGTGATCGCCGCCAGCATCAGGCTGTTGGCAACGAGATGGAAAAAATCCGCCTTGAGCCAGGCATCGACGGTATCCACCGCCCAGGCGCCCAGCTGCAGCGCGGGTAACAGAAAACCGAACAGCACCGGAATGGAACAGCCGACGATGGCGCCGATGCGGCGCCAGCCGCGCAACTGATAGCGCGGCAGGTGCGAGTAGCGCGTGCTGGTGTGATGAAAGCGCGCGCGGCGGCGCGACCAGCGCTCCAGCAGGATCAGCACGAACACGAAGCTCATCAGCACCGCCGACAACTGCGCGGCGGCGGCGGGGTCGCCGAGACCGAACCAGGTACGGAAGATGCCGGTGGTGAAGGTGGCAAGACCGAAGTATTGCACCGTGCCGTAATCGGCCAGGGTCTCCATCAGCGCCAGTGACAGGCCGGTGATGATCGCCGGGCGTGCCAGCGGCAACGCCACGCGGGCGAAGCCGGCCCACGGTCCGGTGCCGAGGGTGCGCGACACCTCCAGCACGCAAATGGACTGCTCCAGAAACGCGGCGCGCGACAACAGATACACATACGGATACTGCACCAGTGACAGCATCGTCACCGCACCGGGGAGTGAACGGACGTCGGGGAACCAGTAATCGCCGTAGCCCCAGCCGAACCAGTCGCGCAGCTGCGTCTGCACCGGCCCGGCGAAGTCCAGCATGCCGGTGTAGGTGTAGGCGATGATGTAGGCCGGCATCGCCATCGGCAGCAACAGGCCCCACTCGAACAGGCGGCGGCCGGGAAACTCGCACAGGCTCACCATCCACGCCGCCGGGATACCGATGGCCAGCACGCCGACGCCGACGCCGAGCAGCAGCACCAGCGAGTTGGTGATGTACTCCTGCAGTACCGTCTGCTTCAGGTGCAGCCACACCTCGCCCGCCGGAGCGAACACAAAGCTGAACACCACCAGCACCGGCAACGCCAGCAGCAGCGCCGCCAGCACCACGCCGCCGCGCCACGGGTCGGGACGCGACAGCACTTTAAGCGCGGGGAATGTGGCGGCGGCAGGAGTCATGGACTGTCAAGAATAGCGGCAGTGGAGACAAGATACGAGACGCACGGGCATTTCATTGCATCGCAGGGGGATTGGTAGGGCGCGCAATGCGCACCATTGGCCGCCGAGCCCATCGTTCCCACGCAGCGCATGGGAACGATAAAAGGAAAAGGGGCGCGCCGCGCGCCCCTTCCCTCATACTTTTCTTTTGCAACTTGGATCTTGTATCTGCCGTTATCGCCAGCCCGCGCGGTCCATCAAACGCACCGCCGCCGCGTTGTGCTCGCCCAGCTTGGCCATGTTGACGCTGTCGGCGCGGAACTCGCCGAAGCTGCGCAGGGTAGCGCTGGCGGCAACACCGGTGCGCACCGGATATTCGTGATTGGTTTCGGCGTACCAGCGCTGCGCGGCCTCACCGGCGAGGAACTCCAGCAGACGCACTGCATTGTCGCGGTTGGGCGCGGCGGCGGTGACACCGGCACCGCTGATGTTGACGTGCACGCCGCGGTCCTGCTGGTCGGGCCAGAACACACCGATCTTTTCCGCGACGGCCTTTTCGTCGGCCTTGTCCGACTCCAGCATCTGCGCCAGATAATAGGTGTTGGCGATGGCGATGTCGCACTGGCCCGCCACGGCCGCCTTGAGCTGATCGCGGTCGCCGCCCTGCGGCTTGCGGGCGAAATTGGCGACGAAGCCCTTGGCCCAGGCCTCGGTGGGCGCCTCGCCACGGGTGGCAATCATCGAACCGACCATCGACTGGTTGTAGACGTTGTCGGAGGAGCGCACGCAGATACGTCGCTTCCATTTCGGCTCGGCCAGCGCCTCGTAGGTGGACAGCTCGGCCGGGTCCACCTTGCCCTTCACATACATGATCGGACGGGCGCGCATGGACAGGCCGAACCAGTGGCCCGCCGGGTCGCGGTAGGCTGCGGGAATCGTGTCCTCCAGGGTATTGGACTGCACCGGCTGCAACACGCCGGCGGCCTGTGCCGCGTGCAGGTTGCCCGCATCCACCGTGAGCAGGATATCGGCCGGGCTGTTGCGGCCCTCGCTCTTCAGGCGCTGCAACAGCGCGTCAGCCTTGGCCGACACCAGGTTGACCTTGATGCCGGTCGCGGCGCTGAACTGGTCCAGCAACGGCTTGATCAGCGCCTCCTGACGGGCCGAGTACAGATTTACCTCACCGGCGGCGAGGGCCGCACCGTTGAGGCCGACGACGGCCGCCAACGCGACAGCGGATAGAAACAGACGACGGGATTTTTGCATGACAGGGTTGCTCCGTGGGCCAGAGTCCGGCGGGTACCCGCCGCTCAACATTAGTGCGAACCATTCTCATTAACACTGATGCCGCTGTCAAGCCCCGGCGCGCGCCACCGCCCATACCTCGATGCGCCCTGCCCCGGCGCGACGCAATATGCGCGCCAGTTCCCCCACGGTAGATCCGGTCGCGATGACATCATCAACTATCGCCACATGCAGATTCCCCAGCGTCTGAACCAGCTCGAAGGCGCCACGCACATTGCGCCGCCGTTCTTCCGCGCCGAGCAGTGACTGGGTGGCAGTGGCGCGGGTACGCCGTACCAGGCCACGTGCCAGCGGAATGCCGAATTGCCGGGCCAGCGGCCGCGCCAGCTCCAGCGCCTGGTTGTAGCCACGTTCGCGCAGCCGCGCCGGGTGCAGCGGCACCGGCACGATCAGGTCCGGCACGGTGATCACGTGCTGCTCCAGGTGCCGTGCCAGCAATTCACCCAGCAGCCGCCCGGGGGCGAGGCGCTGATTGAACTTGAAACCCTGCACCAGCCAGTCCAGCGGCGGGCGGTAGAGCAGCGGCGTCAGGGCCGCATCAAAGGGTGGCGGATGATTGAGGCACTGGCCGCAGATACCGGGCAGGGGCAGTGGCGCAGCGCAGGAAGTACAGGAAGTGGTGTTCCAGGGCAGGCTATGCAAACAGCCGGGGCACAGGTCGAGGCCATCGGCACCGGGCGCGCCGCACAGCAGGCAGGTAGAGGGACACAATGTCGACCGTACAAATCGCATACAGTCGTCAACCCACGACATCCGTTTCATTTGACAACCCCTCCTGGGCTGGGAATACTGCCGACCCGCATTGTAAGCGTCGTTTTCCGGAGAATACACATGCCCCAGGCCGCCCAACGCCCAGCCCAGCCCACCCTGCGCCACGACTGGAAGGTGGCCGAGGTGGAGGCGCTGTTCAACACGCCGTTCATGGAGCTGCTGTTCCAGGCCCAGCAGGTGCACCGCCGGCACTTCGACCCGTCGGTGATCCAGGCCTCCAGCCTGCTCAACATCAAGACCGGCGGCTGCGCCGAGAACTGCGGCTACTGCTCGCAGAGCGCGCACCACGAGAAGAAGGTAAAACTGGAGCGGGACACGCTGATGGAGGTCGACCTGGTGGTGGCCGAGGCGCGCAAGGCGAAGGACGGCGGCGCCACCCGCTTCTGCATGGGCGCCGCCTGGCGCAATCCGCGCGACGAGCAGCTCGACGCGGTGCTGGAGATGATCCGCCAGGTGAAGGACATGGGCCTGGAGACCTGCGTGACCCTGGGCATGCTCACCACCGAACAGGTGGCCAGGCTGAAGGATGCCGGCCTCGACTACTACAACCACAACCTCGACACCTCGCGCGAGTATTACGACAAGGTGGTCACCACCCGCACCTATGACGAGCGTCTCGACACCCTGGCTGCGGTGCGCCAGGCCGGCATCAACGTCTGCGCCGGCGGCATCATGGGCATGGGCGAATCGCGTACCGATCGCGCCGCGCTGCTGGCAGAACTCGCCAACCTGCCCGAACATCCGCAGAGCGTGCCCATCAACCTGCTGGTGAAGGTGCCGGGCACGCCGCTGGCCGACAGCCCCGACCTCGACATATTCGAGTTCATCCGCACCATCGCCGTGGCGCGCCTCATCATGCCGACATCCTATGTACGCCTGTCGGCGGGCCGCCAGAACATGCACGACGAGGCGCAGGCGCTGTGTTTCCTTGCCGGTGCCAACTCCATCTTCTACGGCGATCGCCTGCTCACCACCGACAACGCGACGCTCAACCACGACCGCGAACTGTTCCGGCGGCTCGACCTGACGCCGGCGGCGTAAAGGCCATCTAACCGCGAAGTACGCCATGTAACACGAAGTAAAAAACTCCCCGCTTTTAATTGGCGAGACTTGGCATACTTCGCGTTTAAACACTTATGAACGAACTTGAACAGGAACTGCAGCGGCGCCAGGCGGAACATCTGTACCGCCGACGCCGCATCGTCGACTCGGCGCAAGGAGCGGAGATCGCGGTCGACGGCCGGCGCCTGCTGTCGTTCTGTTCCAATGACTATCTCGGCCTCGCCAACCATCCGGACGTAGTCGCCGCCCTGCAACGCGGCGCGGCACAGTACGGCGCCGGCGCCGGCGCGGCGCACCTGGTTACCGGCCACATGACGCCGCACCATCGACTGGAAGAGGAGCTGGCCGCCTTCACCGGTTACCCGCGCGCCCTGCTGTTCTCCACCGGCTACATGGCCAACCTCGGCGCGGTGAGCGCGCTGTGCGGTGCGGGCGACACGGTGTTCGAGGACCGCCTCAATCACGCCTCGCTGCTCGATGCCGGCCTGCTCGCGCGCGCGCGCCTGCAACGCTTTCCCCACGGCGACACCGCTGCGTTGCATGAACGCCTCACCGAGAGCAAGGCCGGGCGCAAACTGATCGTCAGCGACGGCGTATTCAGCATGGACGGTGACATCGCACCACTGCGCCAACTGGCTGACACCGCACAGCGACATGATGCCTGGCTGATGATGGACGACGCCCATGGCCTTGGCGTCATCGGCGCCCACGGCCGCGGCTCGCTGGAAATGTGCGGCGTCACGCCGCGCGAGGTGCCGCTGCTGGTGGGTACCCTGGGCAAGGGCTTCGGCAGCTTCGGCGCCTTCGTCGCCGCCGATGAGGTGATCATCGAGACCCTGATCCAGCAGGCGCGCCCCTACATCTACACCACCGCCCTGCCGCCGGCGGTGGCCGAGGCCACCCGCGCCAGCCTGTGCCTGATCCAGTCCGACGAAGGCGTCGAGCGCCGCGACCATCTCGCCGCACTGGTGCAGCGCTTCCGCAGCGGTGCGCGCCAACTGGGCCTGACGTTAATGGAGTCACCCACGGCCATCCAGCCGCTGCTGGTGGGCGATTCCGCCACCGCGGTAAAACTGTCGGAGGCGCTGCTCGCCGCGGGCATCCTGATCAGCGCCATCCGCCCGCCCACCGTGCCCGAGGGCACGGCACGCCTGCGCATCACCTTCTCCGCCGCCCATACCGCGGCACAGGTCGATGCACTGCTCGATGCCCTGCAGCACATCGCACTGCCGCTGCTGCGCGAGGGATCATGATTTACGTCGAGACCACCGGCCAGGGTCCGGACCTGGTGCTGTTGCATGGCTGGGGCCTGCACGGCGGCATCTTCCGCAGTGTGGTGCCGCCACTTGCCGCGCACTGGCGCCTGCACCTGGTCGACCTGCCCGGCCACGGCCGCAGCGCGCTGCCGCACGGGGACTACACGCTGGACAATGTGGCGCGCAGCATCGCCCGTGCCGTACCGCCAGACGCCGCCTGGCTGGGCTGGTCGCTGGGCGGGCGCATCGCCCTCGCCGCGGCGGCGCAGGGCGCGGCCATCGCACGCCTGCTCCTGATCGGCGCCAATCCCTGTTTCACCCGGCGCGACGGCTGGCCACACGGCATGGCGGAGGCGGAGTTCGAGCAGTTCGCCGCCTCGGTGCGCGACGATTGGGAACCGACGCTGCAACGCTTTCTCGCCATCCAGGCGCGCGGCTCGGAACGGGCGCGCGAGGAGTTGCGCGCCCTGCGCCAGGAGCTGTTCGCCCACGGCAGACCGCAGCCCGCGGCACTCGCCGGCGGATTGAACATCCTGCGCGACGCCGATCTGCGCGCGACACTGCCGACCATCACACAACCGGCACTGGTGCTGCACGGTGCGCGCGACACCCTGGCACCGCTCGCTGCAGCGGAATACACCGCCGCCCATCTGCCGCAGGGCAAGCTGCAGGTCATCACCGGCGCCGGCCATGCGCCGTTCCTGTCGCACCCCGACGAGTTCCTGCACGCCGTGGAAGAGTTTGGTCATGAGTGAACTGCCCCTGCCCGACAAGCGCCTGGTGCGCGCCGCCTTCGAGAAGGCGGCTGCCCGTTATGACGAAGCGGCGGTGTTGCAGCGCGAGATCGGCACGCGTCTGCTGGAACGGTTGGAGCTGATGAAGCTCGCGCCGCAGCGCATGCTGGAGGTGGGCAGCGGCACCGGCTTTTGCAGCACACAACTGGCGGCACGCTATCCGCAGGCGCAGTTCATCGCCCTCGACATCGCCCACGGCATGCTGCGCAACGCGCGGCAACGCTTCGGCTGGTGGCAGCGCCTGCGCCGCGGTCCCGGTTTCGTCTGCGCCGACGCCGAATCGCTGCCGCTGGCCGATGCTGCAGTGGATCTGCTGTTTTCCAACGTCACCCTGCAATGGTGTAACGATCCGGAACATACCTTTGCCGAGTTCATGCGCGTGCTCAAGCCCGGTGGCCTGCTGCTGTTCTCCACCTTCGGTCCCGACACGCTGAAAGAGCTGCGCGCCGCCTGGCGTACCGTGGACGATGCCATGCACGTCAACCTGTTCAGCGACATGCACGACCTGGGCGACGGGCTGCTGCGCAACGGCTTTGCCGACCCGGTGATGGATCGCGAGGACATCGTGCTGACCTATTCCGATGCGCGTACCTTGATGCGTGATCTCAAGACCATCGGTGCCCACAACGTGAATCGCGGCCGCCACAGCGGCCTCACCGGCAAGAACAAGTTGAACGCCATGTTGGCCGCCTATGAGCAGTTCCGCCGCGACGGCCGCCTGCCGGCCAGCTATGAGATCGTCTACGGCCATGCCTGGGCACCGCTGACGCCGCGCCAGCAAAGGCACGACGGAACCACCACCATCTCCTTTGCCCAGTTACAGGCCGAGCTGAAACAGAGACGCTGACATGTCCATTGCCCTCCGTAAAGTGCGCACCGCGCACCGGCTTGTGTTGGCGCTCCCGCAAAGAAGGTGCGCGGTGCGCACCCTATGGGAGCTCGCATCATGAGCCGCGGCATCTTCGTCACCGGAACGGATACAGGCGTGGGCAAGACCTGGGTCAGTGTCGGCCTGATGGCGGCCCTGCAGCGCCAGGGCCTGCGCGTGCTCGGCATGAAGCCGGTGGCCGCCGGCTGCGAGGAAACGGCAGATGGCCTGCGCAACGAGGATGCACAGCTGCTGCAACAGCAGGGCTCGCTGCCGATGGATTATGCCGTGATCAATCCCTATGCCTTTGAGCCGCCGGTGGCACCGCATCTGGCCGCGGCGCAGGCCGGTGTGCACATCGATCTGGAACGCATCGCGCGCTATTACCAGACCCTGGCCGGCGCCGCCGATGCGGTGGTGGTGGAAGGTGCCGGCGGCTGGCTGGTTCCGCTCAACGAGCGCGACTCCATGGCCGATCTCGCGACCCGATTGGATCTGGAGGTTATTCTGGTGGTCGGCATGCGTCTGGGCTGCATCAACCACGCCCTGCTGACCGCCGAAGCCATCCGCACCCGTGGCTGCAGACTCACCGGCTGGATCGCCAATACTCTCGACCTGCACATGAACAAGCTGCCGCAAAATATCCTTTCCATCCAACAGCGCATTGAGGCCCCATTGCTCGGCCTCATCCCCTATCAGGAGTGCTTGTCCGTGGAGACCGTCGCCGCGCAGATCACCCTCAACGCAGGCTGATGGGTTACGCTACGCTCCACCCATCCTACGCCAGCATCACCAGCGTCACCGCCATCACCCCCATCCCTGCGATAAGGCCGTACACCGCCTGATGGCCGGTATCATATTTCTTCGCATTGGGGATCAGCTGATCCAGCGAGATGAACACCATGATGCCGGCCACTGCGGTAAACACCAGCCCCAGCACACCGTCGTCAAGGAAAGGACGCAGCAGCAGATAACCGGCCAGCGCACCTACCGGTTCGGCCAACCCGGAGAGAAAGGAAAACCAGAAGGCGCGGCGGCGGCTGCCGGTGGCGTAATAGACGGGGACGGAAATGGAAATGCCTTCCGGTATATTGTGCAGGGCGATGGCGATGGCGATGGACACGCCCACCACCGGATCGGCCAGCACGGCCATGAAGGTGGCCATGCCTTCGGGAAAGTTGTGGATGCCGATAGCCAGGGCGGAGAGAATACCGACACGGTGCAAATGACGCAGACCGGCGCCGTTGTCATCCACGAGATGGGCCTGATGCGGATTTTCGTAGTCCGGTACCAGGGAGTCGATGATCAGGATCAGCAGTACGCCGCCAAAGAATCCGGCCACCGCCAGCCAGCCTCCCAGACCCTTGCCGTACTGGCCTTGCAGCAACTGCTGGCCACCGGCCAGCAGTTCGACAAAGGAGACGTAGATCATCACCCCCGCGGAAAAACCGAGGGCAGCGGAAAGCAGGGAGACGTTGCTGCGCCGGGCAAATAGCGCAACAGCGCTGCCGATACCGGTGGAAAGGCCGGCGAGTGTGGTAAGGCCCAGCGCCAGTAATACATTCGAGTCCATGGTTCGCCCATGCTAGCGCAGATACCGGATATCGGCATCGCAACCCTGTGGTGTCACCAGGCCGACACAGAAACCATTTAGTTTACATGCCTATGTCACAGCGTCATAATTTGCGCTTTATCAAAAACGACCCATAAACATAACCTTGCCGTAACCAAAACCCCACGGAGGGGAATGATGTCTGCCTATTTGCGCGTTCTGCTATCCAGCCTGCTGTTGCTCGCCTCGACCACCCTTGCCGCCGCCAGCTATCCCGGGGATCTGGCACGGGAGATACCGCCCTACCCACAGTCGAAACTCGACTCTGCCAGTGAAGATGCGCATGGCGCGAGTGCCGTCATGAACACCAGCAGCCCGGTGGAGCAGGCGGCCCGCTACTACCGCGATACTCTCACCGGCAAGGGTTGGAAAGTGACGGCGGACGCCGCCATCGGCAGCGCCCGCGCCCTGGAGTTCCGCCGTAACCAACACAGCATCTCGGTCAGCATCATGCCCACCAGCGCCGGTACCACCATCGCATTAACCCTCACTCGCTGACGGCACCAAACATGACAACGGCCTCACTGGGAGGCCGTTGTCGTCTTGCACCTTCGAATGCCTGTTCAGGCTGCGAGCATGTTGCGCAGCTTGTTCATGGCATTCTTTTCCAGCTGGCGGATGCGCTCGGCCGAAACCTTGTACTTGTCCGCCAGGTCCTGCAGCGTGGTCTTGCCGTCATCGGACAGCCAGCGCGCGGCGACGATGTCGCGGCTGCGGTCATCCAGGGTGGCGAGTGCGCTGTGCAGGCGCTGACTGTTGTCCGCCTCGAAATTGGAGGCCTCCAGCTGGGCCGCCGGCTCGAAACGCGTGTCGGCCAGATAGGCGGCCGGCGCCATTACTTCGTCATCGTCGTCGGACTGGGCATCGAAGGTCACATCCTGGCCCGCCAGGCGGGACTCCATCTCCAGTACCGTGGCCGCCGGCACGCCCAGATCCTTGGCCACCGCGTCCACCTCCTCCTTGGAGAACCAGCCGAGGCGCTTCTTGGACGAACGCAGGTTGAAGAACAGCTTGCGCTGCGCCTTGGTGGTGGCCACCTTGACGATGCGCCAGTTGCGCAGGATGAATTCGTGGATCTCGGCGCGGATCCAGTGCACGGCAAAGGACACCAGGCGCACGCCCTGCTCCGGGTCGAAGCGCTTCACCGCCTTCATCAGGCCGATGTTGCCTTCCTGGATCAGGTCGGCCTGGGGCAGGCCGTAACCGGAATAGCCGCGGGCGATATGGGCCACGAAGCGCAGGTGGGCCATCACCAGGCGGCGCGCGGCCTCCAAGTCATTGTCGTCGCGCAGGCGGACTGCCAGTTCACGCTCCTCCTCGGCCGTCAGCATCGGAATACGGTTGATGGCCTGGGTGTAGGCCTCAATGCTGCCGAGCGGGGTACTTACTTGCAATTGCAGGGCTTTACTCATTGTTACTCCCTATCTCGCGTTCATGCGCCAGAGTGGCTGGCCAACTAATAACCGACCTTAACACTCAACTAATAACGGCGCAATCCCCTCTGCCAAATTCATTCAGTGGAGTAGTTTTAGCACTCTCTGGATAAGAGTGCCAATAGATCATGGGAGTTCCCCTGGCAGCGTTCAGGCGCTGTGGGCAGTGACAGGGCTGATACTGCCGTCGCCTTGGGTGAGACAGACCCGATTGCGGCCTGCAGCCTTGGCGCCGTAGAGGGCCTGGTCGGCGATGCCGAGCAGGGCGTTGAGGTCCTGGCCGGGGTGATCGGCCGCAGCGGCCAGGCCCAGGCTCAGGGTGACGTCCACGCTGGCCGGCTTGAGCCGTTCCACCTCGGCGCGCAGTGCCTCGGCCCGCGCCGGGACGTCGTCGCCGTGCAGCAGGACGACGAATTCCTCGCCGCCGAAGCGGGCGCAGAGGCCGTCCGGGAACAGGCGGTTCAGTGCATCACCCATGGCCATCAGCACCTTGTCGCCGATGAGGTGGCCGAAGCCGTCATTGATGCGCTTGAAGTGATCCAGGTCGACGATGAAGGCCCAGCCCTTGGGGGTACGGCTGAGGAAGCCCTGGCCTTCATCCACTAGATAGCGGCGGTTGCGTACTCCAGTCAGGGCATCGGTAGTGGCCAGACGCTCCATGTCGGCGGCCTGGCGCTTGAGGGCATCGAACTGGTGTTTGATGAGCAGCAGCGAGCGCACGCGCGCCATCAGCACCTCCTCCACCAGCGGTTTGTTGACGAAATCATTGGCGCCGGCACGGAACACCTCCACCTGGGTGGAGACGTCGTCGTTGCCGGTGATCACCAGCACCGGCAGTTCCTGCTGGGAATAGTGCTGGCGTGCGCGCAACACATAGAGCAGGTCGCCACCGGTCATTTCACCCATGAGGAAAAAGTCCGTAATCACCAGGTCAAAGCCACGCTCATCCGCCCGCCGGGCCTGCCCCAGCAGATCCAGCGCGTCTTCCACCGCCATGGTATGCGTCACCACCAAACCATGCTGCTCCAGCATGTTTTTGGTGACGGCGGCGGCGGTACGGCTGTCCTCGATGTACAGCACGCGTCCATACAGCGCGGCATTGCGTTCCAGAAAGGCCTTGATGAACTGGCCGAAGGCCTGGAAGCCCAGCGACTTGTCGAAATAATCGGTGACGCCGGCGGCGAATCCCTCGCGGATCAGGCGCTGATCGGCATCGCTGGAGATGATGATGACCGGGGTGTAGTGGTGACGCTTGCTGTGACGGATGTGGCGGCACAGGTCCAGACCGTCGGCATCGGGCAACATCAGCGCGGTGGTGACCAGGGAGAAGCGTTCCTCCTCCAGCCGCGCCAGCGCCTCGGCTTCGGTGCCGACAGCGGTGATACGTGCCCCCGGCAAGGCTTCATCGAGGCGACGGGTGATCAGTTCGCGCGACAGCGTTGAACCATCCACCACCAGTATGCTGTTGCTCATCGACGACCCCTCTCCCCCATATCCCTGAAATTATCACGTATTAATTATGTGTGTTTTATACCACAGGCAGGAAACGTTTCGAGATCCCGGTTTCGCTGGAGATGAACCGAAACGCGAACCTGGCCCTAAGTCGGCTCGATCTCGCGCAGATGCCGCCCCACCGCCAGCCAGGAGCCGAGCAGGCCAAGCAGGCAGCCGCCACTGAACAGGGCCAGGGCGGTAAGCACATCCAGGCCGTGCAGGCGGAAATCGCTGCCGTAAAGCCCGGCCAGGCCCGCCACCGGACCGGCCAGAAACAGTAGTGACACCTGGATCATCCCCAGGGCGATGAGGCCGCCGAACAGGCCATACCAGAAGCCGGTATAGAGGAAGGGGCGCCGGATGAAGGCGTCGGTGCCGCCGATGAGCTTGATGATGACGATTTCGTCGCGCCGGTTCTGGATGGCGAGGCGGATGGTGTTGCCCACCACCAGCAGCACCGCCAACCCCAGCAGCGAACCCAGCACCCACACGCCGCGGCGCACGATGTCCATCATGGCGTAGATGCGCTTGACCCATTGCATGTCCAACTGGGCCAGGTCCACCTCGGGACGCGCGCGCAGCTGCTCCAGCAACTGCTCCATCGCCTGCGCCCCCTGTGCCTGCTCCACCTTGGGGAACAGCACCAGCACCGAGGGCAGCGGGTTGTCTTCCAGCACCTGCAACACGTCGCCGAAGCCGGACAGGCTCTTGAACTCCTCCAGCGCCTGGTCGCGGGAAATGTAGCGCACGGTGCCGATCTCCGGCAGTGCATCCAGTTCACGCGCCAACGCCTGAGCCCGCGTTTCGCTGACGTTGCGCTTGAGGAACAGAGACACCTGGGTGGCACCATCCCAGCCGCGCGCCACCTGCTGTGCGTTACCCAGCAGCACGTGCAACCCGGCCGGCAGGGCCAGGGCGATGCCGATCACGGCGGCGGTCAGGGTGGCATTGACGGGGCGACGCCAGATCTGGCCCAGGGTATAGAAAAATGTCTGCACATGGCGCAGCAGCCAAGCACGCAGCAGGGCGCCGATGCCCATCCTTGTCATGCGGGCGCCTTCCGGCGCGTTGGGGGAACGCATCTGCTCAGCCATCAGCGGGCTCCCCCGGTGTCGCCGACCAGACGGCCGTGTTCCAGACGCAGCACGCGGTGGCCCAGTTGCCTGATGAGCTCCAGGTCATGGCTGGCGATGAGCACGCTGACACCGACGCGGTTGAACTCCTCGAACAGCCCCATGATCTCGCGCGACAGATCGGGGTCGAGATTGCCGGTGGGCTCATCCGCCAGCAGCAGCGGCGGCTTGTTGACCACCGCACGGGCGATGCCGACGCGCTGCTGCTCGCCACCGGACAGGGTGATGGGGTAGGCCTTTTCCTTGCTCAGCAGACCCACCTTGTCCAGTGCGGCACGCACGCGGCGGCCGATCTCCGGATGGCTGTGACCGGCAATGATCAGCGGCAGCGCGACATTGTCGAAGACGGTGCGGTCGAACAGCAGACGATGATCCTGAAAGATGATGCCGATGTCGCGCCGCACGTGGGGAATGCGCCGCCGCCCCACCTTGGCAAAGTTCTGGCCGTTGATGATCACCTGGCCGTTGGTGGGCCGCTCGATGAGGGCGATGAGCTTGAGCAGGGTGGACTTGCCGGCACCGGAGTGGCCGGTGAGAAAGGCCATCTCGCCCGGCGCCAGATGCGCCGACACATCGGACAGCGCTTCGTAGCCGCCGGTATAGCGTTTGCTGACGTTGGCAAAGCGGATCATTGAACACCAGTTCCAAGTTGCAAGTTGCAAGTTACAAGAAAACCCACTTGGGACTTGTTACTTGTCACTTGCAACTCTGTAGTCACTTGTCGCTTCCCAGCAGCGCCTCGACAAACTCGCCTGCCTCGAACACACGCAGGTCGTCGATATCCTCGCCCACGCCGATGAAGCGGATGGGCAGGCCGAGGCGCTTGGCGATGGCGAAGATGATGCCGCCCTTGGCGGTACCATCCAGTTTGGTGAGGGCGAGGCCGGTGACGCCGATGGCCTGGTGGAACTGCTGCGCCTGTTGCAGGGCGTTCTGGCCGGTGCCGGCATCGAGCACCAGCAGCACCTCGTGCGGCGCCTGCTCGTCGATCTTGCCCAGCACGCGCTTCACCTTCTTCAGTTCTTCCATCAGGTTGGACTGGGTGTGCAGGCGGCCGGCGGTGTCGGCGATGAGCACGTCGATGCCGCGGCTCTTCGCCGCCTGCAGGGCGTCGAAGATCACCGAGGCGGTGTCGGCGCCGCTGCCCTGGGCGATGACCGGGATGCCGTTGCGCTCGCCCCATACCTGCAACTGCTCCACCGCCGCGGCGCGGAAGGTGTCGCCGGCGGCCAGCATCACGCTCTTGCCCTCGCCCTGCAGGCGCTTGGCCAGCTTGCCGATGGTGGTGGTCTTGCCAGCGCCGTTGATGCCGGCCATCAGGATCACGAACGGTTTGTGCGTGCCGTCGATGAGCAGCGGCTTGCTGCTCGGCGCCAGGATGGCGGCCATGTCCTCGCGCAGGGCCGCGAACAGCGCGGTGCTGTCGTCCAGCTGCTTGCGCGAGATGCGTTTGGTGAGGTCCTGGATGATGGCGGTGGTGGCCTCGACGCCGACGTCGGCCATCAGCAGGCGCGTCTCCAGTTCCTCCAGCAGTTCATCGTCGATCTTGCGCCCGACCGGCATCAGGTCGCGGATGTCGGTGTTGAGCAGCTGGCCGGTCTTGGCCAGCCCCTGGCGCAGGCGCGCCAGCAGGCCGGGTTTCTCCTGCTTTTCGTCCGGTTTATTGCCAGACTTGTTCTTGCCGAATCCGAACATGGGGAATTGGGTATCTGTGTGGAACCTGAACCGGGAAGTCGCTGTCATCTCATGGCACGCCACCGCATCGGCGGTGTGATGCGGTGGTATCCTACCACCTCGCCACAACACACCAAAGCGACAATAAGGCCAACCCATGAAATCACTCGCAGGCATCCTGCTCGCCGGCTTGCTGCTGGCCGGCTGCGCGGCGACACCCGGCACGCCGCGCCCCGTCACCCGCCAAGGCCCCGTACACGAAACCACCCTGGCCAACGGCCTCAAGGTGATCGTCAAGGAGGATCACCGCGCCCCGGTGGTGGTATCCCAGGTGTGGTACAAGGTCGGCGGCAGCTATGAATACGACGGCCTGACCGGCATCTCCCACGTCCTGGAACACATGATGTTCAAGGGCACCCCCAATCACCCGCCGGGCCAGTTCTCGCGCATCATCGCCGAGCACGGCGGCCGCGAAAATGCCTTCACCGCCCAGGACTACACCGCCTATTTCCAGCAGCTGGAAAAATCCCGCCTGCCCATCGCCTTCGAGTTGGAGGCCGATCGCATGCGCCATCTCAGTCTCGATCCGGGGGAGGCCGCCAAGGAATTGCAGGTGGTGATGGAGGAACGGCGCCTGCGCACCGACGACAACCCGCAGGCACTCACCTGGGAGCAATTCAGCGCCACCGCCTGGCAGGTCAGCCCCTACCGTCATCCCATCATCGGCTGGATGAACGACATCGAACACCTGAACGCTGACGACCTGCGGCGCTGGTATCAGACCTGGTACGCCCCCAACAACGCGACCCTGGTGGTGGTGGGTGATGTCGAGCCACAGGAGGTGTTCGCGCTGGCTGAACGCCACTACGGCCCGCTCCAGCCCAGCACCATCAGCCCCGCCAAACCGCGCATCGAGCCACCACAGCGCGGCGAACGTCGCATCGTGGTAAAGGCACCGGCGGAGCTGCCGTATCTCATCATGGGTTACAAAGTGCCCAGCCTGAAAACCGCCGATGAGGATTGGAAGCCCTACGCACTGGAGGTGCTGGGTGGCGTGCTCGACGGCAGTCGTAGCGCGCGCCTGGAACGTGAACTGGTGCGCGGCAGCCAGATCGCCGCCAGCGTCAGCACCGGCTACAGCCTCACCGCACGCCTCGGCGATCTGTTCACCGTCGGCGGCACCCCCGCCCAGGGCCACGATGCAGCGGCGCTGGAACACGCGCTCAAGGCACAGATCGAGCGGTTCAAAACGCAACCGGTAAGTGCCGACGAACTGGCGCGCATCAAGGCACAGGTGACCGCATCCAAGGTCTATGAACTGGACTCGGTGTTCTATCAGGCCATGCAGATCGGCGTGATGGAGACGGTAGGACTGGACTGGCGCCTGCTGGATGAATATCCGCAACGCATCGCCGCGGTGACACCGGAACAGATCATGGCGGTGGCGCGTGAATTCCTCATCGAGGACAACCTCACCGTCGCCGTACTGGACCCGCAGCCGCTGGACGGCGCCGCACCGCGCTCCCTCGGCGGCGGCGGCATGCTTCGTCATTGAACAACACTATTCGCCACAGAGACGCCGAGTACGCAGGGGGTCAGCTCGACATTCTCCGCGCACGCTGCACCTCTGCGGCAATGAGGTTTTTGGACATGAAATTGATTACACAGAAGGCCCTGATCGTCATCACGCTGTGCTGGAGCGGCGTCGCCGCGGCACTGCCGCAGATCGAGCACTGGCAGACCGCCAACGGCGCCCGCGTCTATTTCGTCGCCGCCCATGAACTGCCGATGGTGGACGTGCAGGTAGTATTCGACGCCGGCAGCGCCCGCGATACCGTGCCCGGCGTCGCCAGCCTCACCGCCCGCTTGCTGATGGAAGGCGCGGGCGACCTTGATGCCAACGCCATCGCCGAACGTTTCGACGCCCTCGGCGCCCGCGTCAGCAGCAACGCCGGGCGCGACAACGCCAGCGTCAGCCTGCGCAGCCTGACCGATCCGGCACTGCTGCAGCCGGCGCTGGAGACCCTGGCCCAGGTGTTGCGCGCCCCCGCCTTCCCCGCTGCCGCCTTCGAACGCGAGCGTAGCCGCGTACTCATGGCGCTGCGTGCCCAGGAGCAGAATCCCGGCGCCCTGGCCGACCGCGCCTTCTACCGCGCCCTTTATGGCACACATCCTTATGCCCAGCCGCCGCTGGGTACCATGGAAAGTGTAAAAGCCCTCACACGCGACGATGTGGCCGGGCACTACCACCGCCACTTCGTGGCACGCAACGCCATCGTCGTCATCGTCGGCGATCTGCCGCGCAATGCGGCACAAGCCGTGGCCGAAACCCTCGCCGGCCAGCTCCCTGCCGGCAATGCACCGGCACCGCTGCCGGAGGTGGAGGGCGTCAATGCCGACACCGTGCATGTGGCACATCCGTCGAGCCAGACCCACATCCTGGTCGGCCAGCCGGTGCTGCATCGCGGCGATGCAGATTACTTTGCGCTGTACGTGGGCAATCACATCCTCGGCGGTTCCGGTCTGGTATCACGCATCTCCGACGAAGTGCGCGAGAAGCGCGGCCTGGCCTACAGCGCCTACAGCTATTTCCTGCCCATGCGCAAGGCCGGGCCATTCCAGCTCGGCGCACAGACCAAGAACGAATCTGCCGCCGAGGCACTCGCCATCATGCGCGCGACCTTGCAACGCTACCGCGATGCAGGCCCGACCGCCGAGGAATTGGTCGCCGCAAAAAAGAACATCACCGGCGGCTTCCCTCTCAATATCGACAGCAACAGCGATATTGCCGGTTACCTGGCGATGATCGCGTTCTACCGGTTGCCGCTGGATTATCTCGATCGCTTCATCGAACAGGTGAATGCCGTGACTGCGGAACAGATCCGCGATGCCTTCCGGCGCCGCGTCGATCCCGAACGCCTGGTCACCGTCACCGTCGGCAATGGGAAATGAAGTCGAACGGATGAGTCCCGCCACGGGGACGCAGAGGCGCAGAGCGTATCCATTACAAATCCCTGCATGCTCCGCGTCTGGGAAATATGTTCCAGACATTTCCAACCGACTGCATCCATGCAGTCGTCTGCGACAATCGTGTTTTAACGAGGTGAAATCGCTGTGTCGCGTCATGTAACCAACCAACTACGCATCATCGGCGGCACCTGGCGCAGCCGGCGCGTCAACTTTCCCGATGTGGAAGGGCTGCGCCCCAGCCCTGATCGGGTGCGTGAAACGCTGTTCAACTGGCTGGCGCCGATTATCCAGGGCGCCCACTGCCTGGACCTTTACGCCGGCAGCGGCGCGCTCGGTCTGGAGGCGCTGTCGCGCGGGGCGGACGCAGTCACCTTTGTCGATGTTGACAACCGCGTGGCCGTGCAGCTGGAACAGAACCTGACATTGCTCGGCGCCAGCGGCGCCCAGGTGATGCAGATGGATGCGCTCGTCTTCCTGCAACGGGCGCCGCAGCCGTTCGACGTAGTCTTCCTCGATCCGCCATTCCACAGGGGGCTGCTGCCGGCCTGTCTGGAAAAATTGAGCACCGGCTGGCTGGCGGAAGGCGCCCGGGTGTATGTGGAAAACGAGGCGGAACTGGGCGAGCCACCCCTGCCGCCGGAGTGGACGCTGCTGCGCAGCAAGCAGGCCGGGCGGGTACGCTACAGCCTGCTGCAGGCGCCCTGAACCGAGACGTCACTCCGGCGTGTAGAAAATATCCCGATAGGATACGTACATCGCCGCCATCATCACCGGCATCATCACCAGGAGGCCGAGGCCAAGCGGTATCACTGCCACGATCATCAGCAACATGGCGATGAGGCTGTAGATGAAAAACGGGAAGATGTTCTTCAGACAGGCGCGGAAACTCAAGCCCAGGGCGGCCAACGGCCGGACGCCCTCCAGCGCCACCAGCGCCGGTGCAAACCAGTAGGCCATCATCAGTGGAATGAGCAGACCCATGGCGACGAGGAAGGCGAGCAGCACCGGACCTTGCAGCATCATTGCCGCCGTTTCTCCATCGGTTGCACCGCCCTGTATACCGCCCGCCATGGCAAATGCCGCTCCGCCTACGATCGCACCGGCCACCGCGAACACACCGATCATGCCGACGAGATAGAGCACGCCAACGAGAATCAGGCTGCCGGGGTTGCTGGAGAATCCGGCGAACAGGTGACGCAACTCGAAGCTGCCACCCTGCCGCTGTTCATGGGCGCCAAGCATGAAGCCGGCGGTAAGCACCGGTGTCAGCAAATTGACGGCCAGTGACCCCAGCAGGGGCACCAGCGACACCACCATCATCAGCACCACCCACACCACAACGGCGCCGACCCACGCCGCCGGGTTCTGCTTGAAATGCCCCCAGCCACCGACGAT
>Ga0172382_10004806_pt1 | contig 20492 bp, 16 predicted proteins | sample Leawel138RmetaG_FD_122245 | JGI IMG/M metagenome (GOLD analysis project Ga0172382, IMG submission 122245) | Leachate microbial communities from a municipal landfill in Southern Ontario, Canada - Leachate well 138R metaG | ecosystem: Engineered > Solid waste > Landfill > Unclassified | place... | reverse complement strand
TTGTTTTCGGACGGCAGGCACTGATGTCGACAACGACCCGATTGGCAGGAACCGCCTTGGTAAGGAACCGTATGCCGGGTGGTGTGGGAGGACGGCGGGGGCAACCCCGCCTCCTACCCGATTACCTACCGCCCATTACCCGTTGCCGAGGTCTCGTGACAGAAGAAGCATGTTTCTTTCCTTCGCGTGAAGAGTAAAGTTGCAGTGGTTCAGGACCTTGTTCATCGGGAAATTTTCCTGCAGTATTTCGGCGTTTACGACGCGGATGTTCAGGTGGCGTGCAAGGTCGAGGCACGCTTCGAGGAGAAGGCGGCCGAGCGTTTTCTGCTGCCATTTGTCCGTTACGATGACGGCATACTCGGCCTGTTCTGTGTCGCCGCATTTTATCAGACGGGCTATCGCGACGAGTTTGCGGTGCCCCTGCTCGACGGTTTCTGCGACAACCGCTATTTCTTCATCGGGATTTATGTCGCAGAAACGCCGGGCATTTTCGGGTGTGGGGCTGAAGGGTGAAAGAAAACGCATCCATAAGGATCTTTCAGAACAGCTTTTGACAAATTCTGTCCACTGGTCGATATCGTTGTGTGTCAGGAGCCGTAAATGTATACGGCTGTCATCGAGGCTGAACGAACGGTCTTTCAGGACCTTGTTCAACTCATCAAGCCTGTTCTTATGCTGTCTTTCGCCATATTTATACATTTCCGCAAGGACATCTATTGCGGCCTCTGGAGTCGAAAATACGGGAATTCCATTCTTTTCCATTTTAATAACCCCCTCCATCATAAATTCCTTGCAGGCAACGCAGCACAGCACGGGTTTTCCCTTGTAGTCTATGTTGGCGAGGGTATCAACATATGAATCGAGTATCTCGCCCTGCAAAATAACAAGGATACCGTTTACATCGGCGCCTGTAAGCCCTGTTTCTATGATGTTCTTTACCTGGTCCGGGCCCATGCTGAAAGAGCAGTCGACCGGGTTGCGTACATTCAGGTAGCCGTCAATATATGAGGAGAGACGTGTCTTGAGAGGCAGTTCGAGTTGTGCGAGTTTGAGTCCGGAGTTGTAGATCATATCCGTGGCTGCAACACCAAGGGAACCGGTGTACGTGACGACAAAGACGCCGGGCCCTTTAGGCAGCGGTTGTTTGGAAAAAGCACGTATCAAGCCGAAAAGATGTTCATTGTCACGCGCCCGGATAACCCCGCTTTGCCGGAAGGCGGCGCTGTTGATCGCGTCATTTCCGGCCATGGAAGCCGTGTGAGAAGAAACCGCCTTTTTGCCTTCTTCGGTACGGCCCGTTTTCAGTGCTATTATCGGCTTGGAGGCCGTGACACGGCGGGCGACATCAATAAAATTGCGGCCGCTCGTTACATCTTCCATGTATAGGGCTATTACCTTTATGTTTTGGTCTCGTCCCATAAATTCCAGGATGTCGGTTTCGGTTATGTCCATTTTGTTACCGATCGTAGCGATGATGCCGAAGTTGATGACATGTCGTAAGCCCGTAAGGATTCCTGCGGCGTAAACGCCTGCCTGGGCGATAAGGCCGACATTGCCTTTTTCAAGCTCATCGATGATCCCAATCGATTGGACCATGTTGTGGTGTGTGTTTATTATGCCCGAACAATTAGGGCCCAGGAGACGGTGGTCTCCGGCGCTTATCACGGACTTGATGTGTGCCTGCACTTTGCGGCCGGCTTCCCCTGTTTCCGCAAAACCCGCCGTTTCGACGATAATATAAGGTATCCCTTTTTCACAGCATTCTTCTATCGCGCGTGAGGCGGTTTCGGCTGGGACGATGATTATCGCCGCGTCTACGGTTCCCGGGACGTCATGGATCGTCGGATAGGCCTTGAGGCCCATTATAGTATCCTTGCGCGGATTGACGGGATAGATATTTCCCTGGAAATGATGTGAGAGGAGGTTGTATATAACGTTGTAACCGAGTTTCCCCTGTGTATCGGTAGCACCGAGTACCGCGATCGACCCCGGGTAAAACAGCCTGGCAAGATCGTCATGTTTTCGTTCCAGCGACACTCTATTTTGGGAGCTGTCAATAAACATTCGGGCATCGACTGCCATGTAGCCCGACGGATAGAGGAATGCCGGATTTATATCGAGTTCCCGGATCGATGGATTGGAAAGCGCGAGGTTGGATACCTTTACGAGCAATTCCTTCAATGCTTCGATATCAACCTCCTTGCCGCGGTATCCGGCAAGGAGGGGATACCCCTTGATTTCTTTGATCATCTCCATTATCCCGTCGGGTGTGACAGGCAGTATCCTGAAGGTTACATCGTTAAGGACTTCGGCAAAAATACCTCCGAGACCGAACATAAGGACCGGGCCGAAGCTTTCGTCGTGCGTAAAACCCACGATGACCTCGAGGCCGGCAGCGGCCATTTTCTGTACTGCTACGCCAACCAGGTCCTGACCGGCAAAAGATAAGGTTATCTCCCGGTAGGCCCTCCGCACGCCGTCATCGTCTTTGACATCAAGCTTCACTCCACCTGCATCCGTCTTATGGACGACGGTCCTTGAAACGACCTTCAGGACGACGGGATAGCCGAGGTTTCGGGCGATTTGAACCGCACCCTCCTCTGTCTGTGCGACCTCTGCCCCGGTCGTTCTTATGCCGTATGCCTCGAGGATCGCCTTGCTTTCGTTTTCGAGAAGGTAAGAGCGATCGTCGGACCGAGCCTTTTGCACGATGTCGGAGGTGACGCTTACAATACGGGCCGCGGCGGGACATATGTTAATGTGCGGCTTTCTATCTCTCATGGCCTATCATCCTTATTCTATTATTAACACGTGAACAAGAATGGCGGTATCAGCAGGGGACTGTTTATTATGTCAGGATAGTAAAGAAGGATTATGACAGGGTATGTCTGACAGGACGGGGTGTGTGACGGATACGGCAAAGGGAGAAAACCAGGTACATGCGTTGCCGGATGGACTGACACCGATCAGACTATCAGGTTGTTTTTGACGGCATAAAGCGTCAATTCGGCATTCTTTTTCATATCCATCTTTTCGAGTATGCGTGTCCGGTACGTACTGATGGTTTTCGCGCTCAGGCATAACGTGTCTGCCACCTCGCTTACGGTTTGCCCGGATGCCAGCATGAGCATCACCTGGTATTCACGGTTCGATAATCTTTCATGCCGCGGTTTTTCGGCGCCTGCGTCAAGTTCGAAGGCGAGCTTTTCGGCAAGGGAGACCGTCACGTATTTCCCGCCTTTCGATACCTTTCGGATGGCGTTCATCAATTCTTGCGGGGCGCTTGCTTTTGTGAGGTATCCGGCCGCACCCGCCCGAAGCATCCTAACGGCGTATTGCTCCTCGGGATGCATGCTGAGGATAAGGACGGGCAGCTTTGGCTGGAGGATCTTTATCTCTTCCAGGACCTCGAGGCCGCTTTTACCAGGCATGGAGATATCGAGAAGAATGAGATCGAATTTCTTGGCGGCTATTTTGGCCAGAACCTCGTGTCCGCTGTCCGCCTCATCCTCGACGACCATATCGTCGAGCCCTGCCAGTATCTGTTTGATGCCTTCGCGGACGACCGCGTGGTCATCGGCGACCAAAATTCGTATCATGTTTTTCTCCCGCTTCGGATTGGGATCCGGACACTAACCTTCGTTCCTTTGTGCGGTTTTCCTGTAATGTGCACGGTGCCACCCCAGAGGTTTACCCTCTCGCGTATCCCGACTATTCCGAATGATGCCGGGTTATCAATGTCTTTTTCTGTTATCCCGATACCGTTGTCGCTGACGTCAAGGCGAAGTTCGCTGCCCTTTTGCACAAGCCGGACGCGAACTTGCGTAGCATGTGCGTGGCGGACTATATTGGTCAATGTTTCCTGGAAAATGCGAAAAATAGCCGTTGCCAGTTCTTTTTCTACGGCGGATTCTTTAAGATCGAACCGGGCGTCGCATTGAATATTCGATCGACCCCGGAATTCCCCTACCTGCCATTCCATTGCCGCGATAAGACCAAGGTCGTCGAGCAGTATGGGACGAAGTTCCGTGGAGATCCTGTGCACGCTTTCGATCGTCGTGTCGACAAGTTTCTTCATTCGTTGAATCTTTGTCCCGAGTGAGGGGTCTGCCTGCGGTATGGAAATACCGAGCCAGGCGAGGTCCATCTGGAGGGCCGTGAGCGATTGTCCAAGTTCATCGTGGATTTCCCTAGCTATCCGGGTGCTTTCCTTCTCCCGTACAGATTGAAGGTGAATTGACAGATTTCGGAGTTGTTGGCGTGAATCTGCGAGCTCCTGTTCAGCTTTCCTCTGTTCGGTTATGTCTTCATAGGTTATAACGATCTTTCTTTGCTTTAATTCGTCGCCGATGCGCGCAGACCTCATCCGGCACAGGATGTCCCTGCCGTCCTTGCGCCGGCAGTTATACTCAGAAACGAATGTGCGCTGATGCTCGAGTGTACTGTAAAAATGCTGACCGATCTCCTCCGCTTCCTTTTCATTACGGTAGAATTGGGTTACACTTTTGCCGATCAATTCCTCGGGTTTCCATCCAAAGACCTCTTCCACAGCCGTGTTGGCGAAATTTATCCGCCTGTTCTCGAGGCCGACGACGGCTTGGGGTATCGCATCGAGTATCGAAGCCTTCAGGGCGTCAAAGTCCTGAAGGCTCATTTTTGCGGTTTTATATTCGGTAATATCGATGGAGTTGCCAAGGATCGCTCTTTTTCCCTTGAACATTATCGGGACGACAGTTTCAAGGATCCACTTGACCTGGCCATCTTTTGATACCAGTCGGTATTCATAGGGGGAGAACCGAAGTCCTTTGAGCATATTTGCTGCATCGCTGACTGCGGTGTCCCGGTCTTCGGGATGAACTAGATCGAGCGGGTCCATACCCAGCATTTCCAACCGTGAATAACCTGTGTATTCCTGAAGATGGAAGTTCGTGAACTGGAGCCTTTTATCGACAGCGATATAGACGCCAAGCTGCAGGTTGTTTGCCAGCGTTTTATAAAGCTCGTCTTCCGTTGTTACTGTTATCTGGCGCTGCAGCGCGGTGTTTTTTCTTGTCGCCACCATTGCATCAACAATTTTTTTCTTCATCAGTATCCTCCGGAGCTCATATCCGGCAACCTGCACGCTTCATAGTTTGAAAGGGTATAACAATACCCGCTGACAATGGCCGCACAACGACTTCCCGTCGAGCCGCCACCAATGTGGGATTGGTAACTTCGTGGGTTTTTTTCAACGCGGACCGGTAAGGGATCTTCATTTGCCGCATCTCCCCGACCCCGGTTTCTAAATTTTACAATGCCCGGGGAATTATGTCAATGCATAATAGGGGTTATAGGTCATGGGTAACGGGTATATGTGTAAATCTGGAAATGTGAGGGTAGACCTTACTGAGAGAGCCTTTCCGATATTTTGTGCGCCGTGGCGATGAGGCGTTCGGCCATGTCGGGTAATTTTTCCGTGGGCATTGACCCGGTAAAGCCGAGTATGCAGATAGCGCCGACCGGGTAGTCATTCGAGTAAACCAGGGCCGCTATGGCCCTCACTCCCATGAGGTATTCTTCAAGGTCCAGGCTGTAATTACGGTTGCGCGTCACCCTGATGTCTTCGATAAACCGCTCGATATCGGTTATGCTGTTCGGTGTATACTTGGGAAGGCCTTTTTCCTTCAGAAATTCACGGATCTCATCATCCTGCATGGGTGCGAGGAACGCTTTGCAGAAAACCGATGCAGTAATGGGAAGCCGCGTTCCGACGGGCGACGATATTTTTAATTTTTTCCGGGTTTCGATGGTGTCTATAACCTTGACAACACTGTCTTCCCGGACGCACAGGAACACAGTTTCGTCGACTTCCTCGACAAGTTTTTCCATGAATGGCCGGGCGATCGCGCTGAGTTCTCCTCCTTGCAGCACCCTTTTGGCAATCTTGAAAAGCTCTTCGCCAACGCCATATCTCTTTGTCGATTTACTTTTGACGATAAGGTTCCCTTCCTGCAGGGCCTTCAGGATGCCGAAAACGGTGCTCTTGCTGAGCGCAAGGGTCCGAGCTATCTCGGTCACACCAAGCGGTCTCTTGCTGTCGACAACGAGAGATAGAACCTCGAATGTTTTCTTTATGACAGGCGCACTATACATAATTCATTATAATGAACATTATATAATATCGTAAGACGTTTGTCAATGTTAATTTATTGAAAATATTGGTTGAAGCAATCGATCATATATATGCTGTATTTTGATTTATGATACTGAACGGGCGACCCGAGGTGCCGGAAGAAGGCATAATAAACTTCAAATTAGGGTATGTTCAAAGATGCGATAATTTGGTAGAATGATGTATCTAAAATACTATGCCACCAGAATACAGAATAAAGTTTCTGCCGATAGATAGGACTTATCCGGCCGAAAAGGGAGACAACTTACTCGAAACCGCCATGCAGGCTGGAGTGCATATCAACGCCTCATGCGGCGGCCGGGGCGTATGCGGAAAATGCAGGGTCCGGATAGCCGGCGGCTCCGTGGGATCGTTGCCTAACCCCCTGCTTTCCGGGAATGATTGGGCAATGGGTTTTCGGCTTGCGTGCACATCTACGATAACGGAAGATGTCGTAGTCGAAATTCCTTTTGAATCACAGGTTGACAGAAGCATTCTGACACGATCTGCTATTTTAAGCGACCTGGGCTCGTCAGCAGCGAACGAGGCCCTCGCGGTCCGGTATGGCCTCGACCCCCTGGTAGCGCGGTATTACTGTGAGCTGCCGAAACCCGATATAGACGATAACATACCGGACGCAGCACGCTGCGCCCGAGCTCTTTCGGCAAAGGCCGATTGCGGCGAGCCGATGTTCCCACTCGGCGTACTGCGCGATCTTGGCATGAACATACGCGAAGCGGATTGGAATGTCACCCTGGATGTTGCACCGGATACATGCGAAATAACCCGTGTCACCGCGGGGAATAGACAGAGTGCGCATTATGCGGTTGCAGTGGACATCGGGACCACCACCGTTTCGGCTGAACTCATCGACTGTCGCGCCCTGTCGGCCGGATCGATGGTGCTCGCATCGTCAACGGATTATAACGGGCAGATAAGCTACGGAGAAGACGTCATATCGAGGATAATGTACTGCCGTAAACGCCGCGGGCTCGCGAAGCTCCACGACATCGTTGTGTCGACGACCCGCAGGCTGATATCCGATATCGTGCGCGATGCGAAGATCGATATCAAAGATATCACACATATTGTCATAGCTGGCAATACGACGATGATGCACTTTTTTTACGGGATAGACCCGAAATATATTATGCTGGCCCCCTACATACCGGCGGCAACCGCTTTTTCCCCGTCGGGCCCGGAGAGCCTGCCGTTAATGCCCGGCCTCGACGCACGCGTGTATTCCATTCCTGGGATCTCGTCCTATGTCGGCGGTGATATCGTCTCGGGGGTCGCCCTGTCGGGAATGGCGGATAGGAGCGGAATAACGTTATTTATGGATATCGGGACCAATGGCGAGATCGTGCTCGGAAACTGTGAATGGCTGCTGTGCTCATCCTGCTCCGCAGGACCGGCCTTTGAGGGCGGCGGGATCACGTTTGGCATGCTGGCCGCGCCGGGAGCAATTGAGAAGATCCACATTAACCCGTTCACACTGGAGCCCATGATACTGACGGTCGGACGGGCACGCCCGCTCGGGATATGCGGATCAGGCCTTATAGATCTCGTTGCCGAGCTTTTTATGGCGCGGGTAATTGACCGGAACGGCAAATTTTCCCTGGAGAAACAGGGGCCACGGCTGCGCAGGGGCGAAAACGGAATGGAATACGTGCTCTGTTTTGCCTCAGAGACCGGTATAGAGCGGGACATTGTTTTGAACGAGATCGACCTTGACAATATCATGAGGACCAAGGCCGCGGTATATGCGGGGTGCACGGTGCTCCTCAAAAGTGGGGGCATCGAATTTACGGACCTCGACTCGGTTATCATAGCAGGCGGGTTCGGCCATTCGATCGATATTGAAAAAGCGATCATTATAGGCCTGCTCCCGCAATTGCCGGTCGAAAATTTCCGGTTCATGGGGAACACGTCACTGGGTGGCGCGCGCATCGCAGCGGTGTCCCGGGAATTTTACACAAAGACCGCGGACATTGCGCGTGCGATGACGAATATTGAATTGTCCGGCAATACGCAGTTCATGAACGAGTTCATGGCGGCAATGTTTCTGCCGCATACGGATGACAGGGCGTTTCCGGAAGTGATCAAGATGTTAGGCAATAGGTGATGAGTAATGGGTTATATGCCGAAAGTGATAGCATTAGCGGGTAAGGGAGGTGTCGGCAAGACCACCATCGGGGCAATGCTTGTCCGGTATCTCGTCGAAGAGATAAGGAAGGGCCCGGTCCTTGCCGTCGACGCCGATCCGAATTCAAATTTGAACGAGATGCTGGGAGTGACCGTACATTCTACGATAGGTGAAGCCCGGGAAAATCTCAAGAAGGACGTTCCTACCGGTATGAGCAAGGACAGCTGGCTGGAATACAGGATACAGGAAGCTGTTATCGAAGCGGCCGGTTTCGATCTTCTCGTTATGGGAAGGCCGGAAGGGCCGGGCTGTTATTGTGCGGCCAACAACATGGCAAAAAAATATATAGATGCTCTTAAGCAGAATTACCCGTTTGTCGTCGTGGATAATGAAGCCGGCATGGAACATATGAGCAGGCTGGTGACGCAGGATGTCGATGTCCTGTATGTCATATCGGACCCTACACCACGCGGCATCATGACGGTATCACGGATCCTGTCCATTATTGGCGAACTGGGCCTCAATATCCGCAAGACCGCGGTCATTGTCAACCGCGTTGAAGCCCGGAATGAAGATGCGCTCCTTCGGGCGGCGAGCGAGAGGTCGATCGAGATCACGGGGACTGTGAGGAATGATGAGGCCCTGATCGAGAGCGACGGGGCCGGAAATACCATATTTGAACTGGATGGCACGTCTGGTGCATTATCCGATGCTTATGCGATCTTTCAAAAAACGATGGGAGAACTATGACGGCGAGGATCATAAGCGGAACGGAAACTGCGAAACAGGTTCGCGAGAGGATAGCACAGGATGTGGTAAAATTGCGTGAAACAAAAGGGGTCACCCCGGGCCTTGTCACCATCCTTGTCGGCAATAACCCTGCCTCGGTGAGCTATGTCACCGGGAAACAGAGGACCGCAAAAGAGCTCGGATTTTATTCAGTACAGGATGACCAGCCGGACAATATTTCTGAAGATGATCTCGTGCAGCTCATCGGGCGTTACAACAGGGATCCGAAGATCCACGGTATTCTCGTGCAGCTTCCATTGCCGCAGCATATCGATGAAACCCGCGTTCTCAATGCGATCGACCCGGACAAGGATGTGGACGGTCTGCATCCCATGAACCTGGGCAGGCTCATGATCGGCCAGGCACGCTTTTATCCGTGCACACCATTCGGTATCAGGGAACTTCTCGCTATAGCCGGCGTCGAGACAAAAGGGGCGGAAGTTGTTGTCGTTGGGCGGAGCAACCTGGTCGGGAAGCCCATCTCGATGATGCTTGTTCAGAAAGAGGCCGGCGCAAACGCTACCGTGACAATGTGCCACACAGCCACGCGTGACCTTGCGGCGCATACCAGAACTGCCGATATCCTGATCGTCGCGGCCGGCCGGGCGAAGGCCATCACTGCAGACATGGTAAAGGATGGCGCGGTTGTGATCGATGTGGGGGTCAACAGGATCGGTATGACTGCCGAAGGCAAAGCGAAACTGTGCGGTGACGTTGATTTCGAGACGGTCAAGGAAAAGGCGTCCATCATAACGCCGGTTCCCGGCGGCGTCGGGCCAATGACGATCACCATGCTCATGCAGAATACGCTCAAAGCGGCCCAACTGGCTGCGGAAGGATAGATGTGGTATGAACAGTTATTCATATGATGAAAAGGAAGACTTTTCGGGAAAGAAAGTAAAGGTTCTCGGCCCGACATTTGAGAAAGGCAAACCCGATCAAAAGGGGGACTGGCGCGAGAAGCTCGTTTCGCGCGACGAAAGGCTCGGGTTTATACGCACGGCCATGCGGTACTGGTACAACAGTGACTGGTACGGCAGCGAGAAAAGAAAACAGGAAGCCTGATAACATTGAGCTCGATTACGTGAGGGAGGAAGAGATGGCGTTCGAAATTCCCAGAGTTAAATACACAGGACGGATCCGGGAGGTCGTTATAGGCAGCGGGCCCGGGGCGGTTAAGGTCGGTGGCGCAGACTGCTACCCGTTCTATCGTTTCGAGGGTGAAATGCCGAACCCTCCCCGGGTTGCCTTCGAGGTCTGGGACAGCGAGCCTCAGGAATGGCAGGAGTGGGCCATCGAACCTTTTCGGGATGTTATTGGCGATCCCGTCATGTGGGCGAAAAAATGCATCGAGACCTATAGGGCCGAGCTGATAGTCCTGCAACTCAAAAGTGCGGACCCTAACGGCGACAACAGGCCCGTTGAGGAGGTTGCCGAGGTTGTCAAGAAGGTTTCGGATGCCATTCAAGTCCCTCTTCTCGTATGGGGGACCGGAAGTGATGACAAGGATGCCGATCTCTTGCGCCGGATCGCGGAGTTAAGCGAGGGAAAAAATATCGCGGTCGGACCTGTGTCGGATAAAAATTACAAACAAATAGGGGCGATGGCGATCGGGTATAACCAGGTCGTCATGGCATCATCCCCGATCGACGTCAATCTGGCTAAACAGCTCAACATACTGCTCACAAACCTGGGAGTCAATGAAGACAAGATCCTTATAGACCCGACAACCGGCGGGCTTGGCTACGGGCTCGAATACACATACTCGGTAATGGAGCGTGACAGGATGGCGGCGCTTACGCAGGAAGATGCCAAGCTCCAGTTCCCGATCATCTGCAACAGTGCGCCGGAGGTCTGGAAGACGCGGGAAGCCAGGCTCACTAAAGATGACGATCCGAGACTCGGGGATGAGAAAAAACGTTCTGTGCTGATGGAAGCAGTAACGGCGATGACGCTCCTCGTAGCGGGAGCGGACATCGTGGTGATGCGCCATCCGGACAGCGTGTCCCTTATTAAAGACATGATCGGCGAGCTTTGCGCGTAAGAAGGAGAAACAATGTCCGACGGTAAGGAAAAAAGCGTGGACAGGGCATCGATCGAAATGATCGATAAGGCAATGCGGGAGGACATCTCTACGGTCTTCTCTCGCGCTGACGGTTTAAAGCCCTGCCCGATCGGTGTCGAGGAAAGCTGCTGCAAGGTCTGTTCGATGGGGCCGTGCAGGCTGCCCCGTTCAAAGAAGGGTGATGGGAAACAACGCGCGGGCGTGTGCGGGGCAACGATAGATACGGTGGTTGCCCGCAATTTTGCGCGAAAGATCGCGGCAGGTTCCGCCTCGCATTCCGACCATGCCCGGGAGGTTGCAAAGACCTTCCTGATGGCCGCGCGCGGCGAGACGCAGGATTTCTCGATCAAGGATGAAATAAAGTTGTTTGAGGTTGCCCTCGATTTCGGAATCAATATCGAAAAACGTGACGTCAAAGAGATCGCCATAGAACTTGGCGAGAGGGCATTGAACGAGTTCGGCAAGCAGAGCGGCGAACTCATCTTCACGGGAAAGGCCCCGCTGCGCAGGCAGGAATTGTGGAGAAAGCACGGTATCATGCCACGGGGCATCGATCGGGAGATCGTCGAGGTCATGCACCGTACGCATATGGGTGTCGACCAGGACTACCGCCACATCCTGGAGCAGGCGGCGCGGGCGGCCTTAGCCGACGGCTGGGGCGGTTCTATGATATCGACGGAACTGCAGGATATCATGTTCGGCACGCCGGTGCCCGTTGTCGGTTCGATAAACCTCGGGGTACTGAAAGAGGACCATGTCAACGTCATCGTGCACGGCCACGAACCGCTCCTGCCGGAGATGCTTGTCGTGGCGGGCCGCGATCCTGCGGTCAGGGAGCTTGCTGAAAAAGTGGGCGCTCGAGGGATCAACCTGGCGGGGATGTGCTGCAGCGCCAACGAGGTCCTTATGCGCCACGGGATACCGTGCGCCGGGAACTTCCTCCAGCAGGAACTGGCCCTGATAACGGGGGCTGTCGAATTGATGACTGTTGATGTCCAGTGCCAGATGCAGGGGTTGGCAAACGTTGCCGAATGTTTCCATACGAAGCTTATCACTACATCTGACCGGGCCATGATCGAAGGAGCGCAGCATATCGAGTTCCATCCGGAAAAAGGCCTTGAAACGGCGAAGCAGATCCTGAGAATGGCAATCGAGAATTATCCAAACCGGCGTAATCCGGTCCATATTCCGTCAGAGAAGCAGGATATGGTCGCCGGGTTCAGCCACGAGACAATAACCTACCTGATGGGAGGGCTTTTCCGGGCCAGCTACCGGCCTCTCAATGACAATATCGCCAACGGACGGGTGCGGGGCGTGGCCGGGGTCGTGGGATGCAACAATGTCCGTACCCAGCATGACGCGGCACACCTTGCTATGATCAAGGAGCTTATCAAGAATGATGTCCTCGTACTGTCGACGGGATGCAGCGCCATGGCATGCGGCAAGGCAGGGCTTCTGACGCCGGAGGCGGCGCAAATGTATGCTGGTACCGGCCTTGCCGAGGTGTGCGAGGCCATCGGGATCCCGCCCGTGCTGCATATGGGCGCCTGTGTCGATAATTCACGGATACTAATCGCTGCAACGGCAATGGTCAAGGAGGGCGGCCTCGGAGAGGACCTGTCCGACCTGCCTGTTGCGGGAGCGGCGCCTGAATGGATGAGCGAAAAAGCGCTCGCGATCGGGCAGTACTTTGTCGCTTCGGGCATCTTCACCGTCTTCGGCACCACATGGCCGACGCTCGGCAGCGAGAACGTGACCCGTCATCTTTTCGAGGATTACGAAGATATGTATAAAGGGATGTGGGCCTACGAACCGGACCCGATCAAAGCAGCATATCTTATGATCGCCCACATAGACAAGAAACGAAAGGCACTGGGCATTGACAAGGCTCGGGAAAGGGTTCTGTATGATATGGCCATGCGGAGGGCGATGGAATAATGTCTAAAATAATTGCATCTGCCGCGATCCGCGGCGCCCGGAAAATATTCAGTGACGCCCGGCAAACCTATCGGAATGCCCTTGAAAAATACGGGCCGGAGCAGGAGATCGGGTTTCCCAATACTGCGTATTATCTACCGATTATATACTCGATGACGGGGATTGCGGTATCCAGAATCAAAGATATGGAAAAGGTCCTCGATCTGTGCAGCCGGCTTATCCCGCCGCCCGTCAGGGAGATAACACCGCTTCCCTATCTCGCCCCGGCGCTTGATTCCGGCATGGCGACCTTTTTTGCCGAAGAATTGATCGAGGCGGTACGCTACCTCGAAGAGCCTGGGCGCTACGCGGCCGATTCCGAAGAACTGAGTGATGGGAGACAGTGGCTCGGTGCGGCCAATGATGTCATATTCCGGAAGAGGGGAGTGGAATTCGTAGACGGGACGGCACCGGGATTCGCGGCAATTGTCGGCGCCGCACCCGATGCTGCCAAAGCTGCAAAGATCGCGCTCGAACTACAGGAAAAGAACCTGTACGTGTTCATGTGCGGCGAGGGAGGTGGCGTCCGTTTTTCTGACCAGTTAAGAGAAGCCGGCGTTCAGATAGGCTGGCCGACCCGTCTTGTGCCGTTTGGCCCCGATATCTATCAGGCAGTATTTGCCATCGGCTTCGCATGTCGTGTTGCCATGGCATTCGGTGGTGTGCGTCCGGGCGATTTCAGGCGGAACCTTATATACAACAAGGACCGCACCTATGCCTTTGTACTCGCGCTTGGCGATGTTACCGATGAATGGTATGCCAACGCGGCAGGTGCCATTAACTGGGGATTTCCCACTATCGCGGACACCCCGATCCCGCAGGTCCTTCCCACGGGCATCTGCACGTACGAACACGTCGTGTCGAACATACCTCACGATCAGATCGTGCAGAAGTCCGTGGAGATACGCGGTCTCAAGGTGCAGGTGGCCAAAGTCCCTATCCCCGTATCATATGGCCCCGCATTCGAGGGGGAGCGTGTCCGCGGAGAGGATATTTATCTCGAGATGGGCGGCGGCAGGACCATCGCCGTCGAGCTGACGACATCGAAAAATATGGATGAGGTCGAAGACGGCCGGATTGAGGTTATAGGGCCTGATGTGTCCGATATCGCGACGGGTTCCCGCTTGCACTTTGCAATGGTCGCGGAAGTGGCGGGACGGAATTTCCAGGAAGACTTCGAGCCGATCCTCGAGCGCCAGAACCATCATTTGATCAACCAGGCGCAGGGGATCATGCATATCGGGCAGAGGGACATCGCATGGATAAGGATATCGCGACAGGCCGTGGAAAAAGGGTTTACTCTCAAGGATATCGGAAAGATCATTCATGCGAAATATCACCAGGACTTCGGCGCAATTTTTGACAAGGTTCAGATAAAGATATATACCGATGAAGCTAAAGTGCGCGAGATCCTCAATGTTGCGCGGGCTTCATATGCCCGCCGGGACGCACGCATCGAAGGCATGACCGACGAGAGCGTCGAGACGTTCTACTCCTGTATTCTGTGCCAGTCTTTCGCCCCCAGTCACGTCTGCGTGATAAGCCCGGAACGGACCGGCCTGTGCGGGGCTTATAACTGGCTCGACTGTCGTGCGGCTTACGAGATCAATCCCGAAGGCCCCAACCAGCCAATACAGAAAGGGGCCGTGATCGACCAGCGCTATGGCCAGTTCCGCGGATGCAATGAATACATCCGGAAGGCATCGAGGCAAAAGGTGGAGAATGTGAGCCTGTACAGCCTGATGGTCGATCCCATGACGACATGCGGCTGCTGTGAATGCATAGCCGCGATTCTACCCATGTGCAACGCGATCATGACCGTCGACAGGGATTTCACCGACATGACACCATGCGGCATGAAATTTACGAGCCTTGCCGGTTCCGTCGGCGGCGGGGCGCAGGTGCCGGGGTTTCTGGGACACAGCAAATACAACATTACACAGAAGAAATTCTTGAGCGGCGACGGCGGCCTCTTGCGTATCGCGTGGATGCCGAAACACCTCAAGGACGAGATTTATGACCGCCTCAAGAAAAGGGGAGAAGAGTTGGGATACCCCGACCTCCCTGACATGATAGCAGACGAGACGGTCGCCAAAACCGAAGATGAAGTACTGGGATACATAACGCAAAAAGGCCATCCATGTTTGACCATGGAGGACCTGCTTTGATGAATTTTTCTTTTTGCCTGAGACTTGAGACTATCTTTTAATTAAGGAGAAATAATGGCTTTAACCGGGATTCAGATCTTGAAGCTTCTTCCTAAGACCAATTGCGGCGAGTGCAAGTTTCCGACGTGCCTCGCCTTTGCTATGGCGCTGGCGGCGGGCAAGACCGAGCTCGACCTGTGTCCGAATGTTTCCGATACGGCGCGAGGTGAATTGGCGGATGCCAGTGCGCCTCCCATCCGGCAGTTATCTATCGGTGTCGATGATTATGCCGTCAAGATAGGCGGGGAGACAGTCCTGTTTCGCCACGAAAAGACATTCTTCAATAAGCCCGGCATCGGGGTCCTGATAACCGATACGATGGATGACGGTGAAGTTGACAGGCGCCTCGGGGCTCTCGAGTATTTCCAGTATGAACGGGTTGGGGTGATGATGAAGCCCGAGATCGCCGCTATCAGGTTCACCGGGGACAAGGACCGATTTCTTTCTATTTCGAGAAATGCCTCTTCGAGGCCGTGTGCGGTTGTCCTCATGTGCGACGACGTTGCGATAATGAAGGAAGCCCTCGATATCTTAAGAGATAAAAAACCGCTCATTTACGCTGCCCGGCCCGATAACTATGAGGCATTCGGGGCGCTTGCGAAAGAGTATTCCCTGCCGCTGGCCGTTCAGGGCAACGGTTTTGATGAAATCGCATCAATGACGGAAAAGTTGACCGCCATGGGACTCAAAGACCTGGTGATCGACACATCCAACCGGCGGGTCAAGGATGCCTTTATCGACCAGGTGGCCGTAAGACGGGCGGCCCTGGTGTCAAAATTCAAGCCTCTCGGATTTCCGACAATCACCTTTCCCTGTGATATGACCGACGATCCGATGAAAGAGATAGTCATTGCATCGCTATTCGTCGCCAAGTATGCGGGCATGATCATCCTGAGCGATATTACCGGGGAGACAATCTTTCCGCTGCTTCTCCAGCGCCTCAATATCTACACCGACCCCCAGCGTCCCATGACGACGAAGGAGGGGATCTATCCCATAAACAACCCGGATGAAAATTCCCCCGTGCTCGTTACCTGCAATTTTTCGCTGACGTATTTTATCGTGAGCGGCGAGATCGAGAACTCACGTGTGCCGAGCTGGCTCCTCGTCATGGATACGGAAGGCCTTTCGGTAATGACGGCATGGGCGGCGGGAAAATTCGTCGGCGACCTGGTCGGGTCTTTTATAAAAAAGTCGGGCATCGAGAACAGCATCAAACATCGCAGCCTCATCATCCCTGGATACGCGTCTGCGATTCTCGGTGACCTCGAGGAGGAACTAAGGGGCTGGAAGATACTTATAGGCCCGCGCGAAGCCGCGCATATACCGGCGTATCTAAGAGGCCTGACGGCCTAGTCTCATGTCTCAAGCTTAATAAATATTTTTTTTGCTTTAGGCCTGAAACCCGAGACTTGAGACGTATTTTTTATTTGGAGGCACTCATGTTCCTTATCGGCGAGAATCTCAATGTTATGTCAAAAAAACTCGGACAGGCGTTCTTGGAAAGGGATGCCGGCCCGATCCAGGGTATGGCCAGGGCGCAGACCGAGGCCGGCATGGATATGATCGATCTCAATATCGGTCCGGCCCGCAAAACGGGGCCCGATTTTATGGAATGGCTGGTCACGGTTGTTCAGGATGTCACCGACCTTCCCTTATCGCTCGATACGTCGAATATCGAGGCCATCGAGACAGGTCTAAAGGCGGCAAAGACGCGGCCGCTTATCAACTCCATCTCCGCGAGGCCCGAGAGAATAGAGGCGCTCATGCCCATGGCAAAGAGATACAACGCTCCCTTCATAGGGCTCACGTTGAGCGCAGAGGGGATCCCCCGCGACGCCAACGAGCGGGGCCTGTGCGCCGCAGAGATCCTTGCAGCAGCCGCAGGATACGGGATACCGGAAGAAGACGTATGGATCGACCCTATCGTGCTTCCCGTCAACTCACAACAATTGCAGATACAGGGCTGCACGGAATTCATGATGATGCTCCCAGAGCTCGCACCGGCGGCAAAATCCACCTGCGGGCTGTCTAATGTATCGAACGGCGTACCCGCTCACCTGCGCGGGATCATGAACAGGACATACCTCATCATGCTGAAGCGGTACGGGCTTTATTCGGCCATAGTCGACGCGTTCGACGAAAAACTGATCGCTATCGCGCGGGACAAAGAACCGGAGCTCGAGGCCCTGATTCACGGTGTAATGGACGGCGCAGATATAGATGTACCGGTCCTGACGAAAGAAAATGCCGATTATATCAAAACGGCCCGCGTTCTCATGGGGCAGACGCTTTACTCGGATTCGTGGCTCGAGATTTGAAAAAGACTGTCTCGGGTCTCAGCTCAATTTCCCGAAATGAATGATTTATCGCGAAGTGTCCACGAAGGTACGGGCTTTCCTGGCCGAAGACGGTTAAGGGTTCGTGAATTATCAGGTTGTGAAGACCCGGATGTTATAGTAGAGTTTCCTTAAAGCTGCTGTTCCCACAAATCAGGAGGGGCATCATGAACAAGCTTTTTGCACGCATCCTAGCATGTTTCTTGGTTATGTCCCTGGTCGTCCCTTTCGGTTTATCGGCCCAGACAAAGACGGTCTATAAACAGGAGGAACTCAACCAGATCCTTGCACCGATCGCGCTGTATCCGGACGATCTCATAGCACAGGTCCTCATGGCATCGACGTATCCGCTCGAGGTCGTGGAGGCCACCCGGTGGGTCAAGGCGAACCCTGCCCTGAAGGGCACCCAGCTGGCGACCGCCCTGGAAAAGCAGAACTGGGACCCCAGTGTCAAATCCCTGGTCAACTTTCCCCAGGTGTTGAACATGATGAACGATCAGCTTGACTGGACGCAGAAATTGGGAAATGCATTCCTTGCCCAACAAAAAGATGTGATGGACACCATCCAGGGTTTAAGGGCCAAGGCAAAAACTCAGGGAAATCTCAAGACGACGAAAGAACAGAAAGTTGTGGTCCAGGACCGGGTAATTGTCATACAATCTGCCGATCCGCAGGTCATTTATGTTCCCACGTACAATCCGACCGTTGTCTACGGGCCATGGCCGTATCCGGCATATCCGCCCTATTATTATTACCCGCCCGGATACACGGCAGGCGTGGCGATGTTCTCTTTTGCAGCGGGCGTGGCTGTCGGTGCTGCCTGGGGATATGCCTGGGGCAACTGCAACTGGCATGGCGGAGACGTGAGCGTAAATGTGAACAAGAACATATCCTACAATAATCAGATCAATCGGAACGCCTATGTAAACCAGGTGCAAAAGAATGGTCAGTGGCAGCACAACCCGGAGCACAGGAGAGGGGTGGGTTACCAGGACCAGGCGACGGCTTCAAGGTTCGGCCAGCAAACTCGTCCGGGACCGGACCAGCGAAAGGATTATCGCGGTTACACGCCTGATGCCCGGGGCCAGCAGGCTGGCACCCGTCCGGGTTCCCGTGGAGAAGGTACGCAAGCCATGGCAGGCCATCAGCGGGCCCAGGGCGTACAGATGGGTGCAAAGAGAGGGCAATCCGGCCAGGCATTCGCGGGTATGGACAGATCGGGTGCTGATACAAGAATGTCGAGCGAACGCGGCCGGGCAAGTCAGCAAAGTATGTCCGCCATGCATTCCGGGGCAGCAGGGAGGTCCGGCGGTCCTGGCCGTGCCGGTGGTGGCCGCCGGTAGCGCCCGGTGATAGTCTTTAACAGACTTAACGAGGAGGAGAATGTATGGACCGCGTTTTGAATACAATCAGGATACACAGATTCTGCATATTTTTCTGCATCGCCGCTATGGTTTCTCTGTTCATGATCTCCGCGGAAGGATTGGCTGCCCCGAAAAACGTAAAGCAGAGGGTTTTCAGTTCGCCTGAGGAGGCATCAAACGCGCTCGTCGACGCCGCGAAACAAAATGATCCCGGCGAGATGACCGCACTTTTCGGGAAGGCGGGAAAAGACGCTGTTCTATCGCGTGATAAGGCCGTCAATAAAGACCTTCTCGGCCGTTTCATAGCGGCTTACGAGGAGAAGAACAGGCTCGACATATCTCCTGACAACAACAAGGCTCTCCTGTATGTGGGAAACAACGAGTGGCCGTTCCCTTTCCCCATTGTCAAACAGGGGGACAAGTGGGTCTTTGATACGAGGCAGGGGAAGGCGGAAATACTCCAGAGGAGAATTGGAAGGAACGAACTCGATACGATCGAGTCATGTCTTGCATATGTCGAAGTACAGAAAGATTACGCCAGGATGACAGGCCCTAAGGACAGCTCGGCCGAATTCGCCCAAAAATTCGTATCCGATCCGGGGCGGCGCAACGGGTTATACTGGGAAACAAAGGAGGGCGAAGAGCCAAGCCCGCTAGGGGTCTTCATGGCCAGGGCGCGCAGGGAAGGGGTAGAGCCGAAGAAGGACCACACGCCGGTGCCGTATCACGGCTATTACTATAAAATACTCACATCCCAGGGGAAAAATGCCCCCGGTGGGCCCCGGGATTATATTGTTGACGGTAAAATGACCGGAGGCTTCGGCCTTATTGCGTACCCTGCCGAGTACGGCATGACAGGCGTTATGACCTTTATCGTCAATCAGGCCGGGATCGTTTACGAGAAAAACCTTGGGAAGAACACGGCAAAAGCCGTAAATGCCATAAAGGCTTTCGATCCTGATAAAACCTGGAAGCAGGTACGTTGATACTGTAAAGGATGGAACGAGAAACGAGGTCCGGACCGCGGATATCCCACCGCGTAAGGCTGGTCGGGAACAGGAGCAGGAAATGATCGGAAAACATAACAGGGTGTGTCAATGAAAGTTCTCACGGGTTTCTGCGACCTGTCGTGCAAATATGCGGCGATGCCGAAGGATGCCGGGATTGACGGATCGGGCAGCTGCAGGACGTTCGTTGCTGTTCGATGTGAACTCAAGAAGATGCTGGTCCATAAGAATATGCCTTGCAGCCAGAAAGTGCTGGCATCTTCTTCCGAAAAGAAAAAAAAGTGATAAACACCCTGCCGGAAGATGATATTTGGTCCGTCATTACCCTCCGCCACCCCGGCGAAGGCCGGGGCCCAGTGTTTCTGTCTTTCAGGGGATAAAGGTATTCGTGGCGTATTAGAATTATGTTATTAATGGCATAGCATATGTATTTTAGTGTATATATCC